>Ga0213861_10000062_pt1 | contig 71034 bp, 76 predicted proteins | sample PICome_4_FD_160110 | JGI IMG/M metagenome (GOLD analysis project Ga0213861, IMG submission 160110) | Coastal seawater microbial communities near Pivers Island, North Carolina, United States - PICO131 | ecosystem: Environmental > Aquatic > Marine > Coastal | place: USA: North Carolina... | reverse complement strand
AACCGTGATTCGAGTTGTTACCGACTGGTTGGGTGACCCGGGTAAAGTCATTGAATACTCAGCTCGCTTCACTCGCCCCATTCCGGTTCCGGACACGGATGAAGGGACGAGCATCAAAGTATCCGCGAAAATTACTGAACTTCTTGAAAACGATCAAGCGGTGATTACCATCTCGGCGATTCACAACGAGGTAACGGTGCTCGCCAAGACGGTCGCTACCGTCCAACTCGCCCCATGACAGCAGTCCCTATTGAGGTCATCGCGCTAGCCGATGAACGTCAAGTGGCTCGCTCGAACAAAGACTTTGCGCGATCAGACCAACTTCGAGAACAAATCGCCCAATCGGGATGGATTATAAAAGATACGTCTGAGGGTTATTTGCTCACCGAAGCTCCACCGTTTGTCATCACAGCACATCTGGGCGCATTTGTTGATCAACGCGCGGATTCGATATCTGAGACAACCGTTGTGCTCGTAATAGTCGACGGCTGGCCGGAAGACACCCATGCTTCGTTGACCGCATTGCTCGATCACGCCCCAAGTCATGTTCGTGTACTGACTGTTGATTGCGGCAACATTGATGGCGCAGGTGTCGTTGTTCATGAATTGGCAAAGGTTCACCAGAACTTAGATGAATTTCACTTTACCCAGACACTTGCTGAACTCGGATGGGCCAATGTGATTAATGCAGCCGCTGCAGTTTCTTCTAGTGAATTCTTCGCCGTCATGGACTTGTCAACTATCTGGGAAGGCGATGCACTAACCCCCTTGCTGGAAGTCTTCGCCGATCCACAGGTTGCGCTGTCAGGGTGGCGTGGCGTTAATGTGGATGTGAGCCAGGAGTGGCGGGAGTTCACTTCGGCAACAGCGGGGAGTGTCGACGCGATTTTGGGCTACTTCCTCATCGCGCGTACAAGCGTTGCTCGGGAAATTGGACCCGACCCGAAGGCTAAATTTTATCGAAATGCTGACATGGAGTGGTCCTTGGCAATCAGGGCGGCCGGCTACGAGGTCGTGATCCCCGAAGGCGAACTACCATTGCGCCAAGAGCGACACCACGGCTATCACGACAGTGATCCGGAGTATCGCGAAAAGCAGAGTAAAAAGACTTATGACAGGCTTCTGCAAAAATTTCGTAAGACGCCGGAAATTTTGCATAAAGGTAAAGATCATGGCAATTGAACGACTCCATGGAAATCTAAGTGAGCACACATCCCTGCATGTCGGCGGTGGAGCAAAGGAACTTGTGCGGGTTTCAACCGAACAAGAATTGATTGATCTAGTCCTTGATCTCGATCGACGCGATGAACCTGTATTAATTTTGGGTGGGGGAAGTAATGTTGTTTGTTCCGACTCCGAATTCCGCGGAACTGTAATCATCATTTCCACTCAAGGCATTGACTGGGTGGGTAATTGCGCAGTAGTCGCCGCAGGAGAGAGCTGGGATGAATTTGTACGTAACGCGATCGAACAAGGATTTGGTGAACTCGCTCCGCTATCGGGAATCCCTGGCTCAATGGGGGCGACACCAATTCAAAACATTGGTGCATACGGTGTTGAACTTGCAGAGTTTATTGATCACGTAGACGTGTTGGATCGAAAATCGGGTGCTAGGCGGAGTTTGACTCCGATTGAATGTGAATTCGAGTATCGCGATAGCACCTTCAAAAAGAATCCGAATCGGTACGTAGTTTTGGCCGTAAAACTTAAACTCAATAAAACAATAGAGATACCAATCAAGTATCTTCAATTAGCGAATGTAATGAATCAAGGTGTGGGAACGACAGCGAATGCGCTATCGGTTCGCGACCAGGTTTTGCAGTTGCGTGCTACGAAAAGCATGTTGCTTGATCCATTGGATACTGAATCCAATAGCACGGGATCTTTCTTTGTGAACCCAATTGTTCGGGACGTTGACATTCCGCAGGGCTGCCCCAACTACCCGCTGGCAGTGGGAGATCCCCGAGTGAAAACACATATGAAGGTAAGTGCTGCATGGTTGATAGAAAATGCGGGAATCATTAAAGGGTTTCATTTAGGTAGTGAAGATTCCGGTATTCGAGTTTCACGCAATCACAGTCTGGCAATTACCAATATAGACCGGGGTTCGACTCAAGAAGTCATCAAACTGGCAAGCTATATTCGTCAACAAGTTTTTGACGCTTATGGAATTGAGCTTGTTGTCGAACCGGTCCTCATTAATTGTGAACTCGATAAACTGGGTGTTAGTTAGTTAGTCAGTTAGTCGGTAGCGCTTGCAAGTAGTGCGTGCATCCGAGCAAGCCCCTCGGTGATGTTTGCATCGGAGGTGGCGTAGGAGAGCCGGAAGAATCCCGGGGTTCCAAAAGCCTCACCGGGAACTACTGCGACTTCGGCTTTGTCCAAAATAATCGCTGCAAGTTCGGCGGAGGATCGCGCAACGGTTCCACCGACAGATTTATTGAGCAGGCCAGCGACGGAAGGGTAGGCGTAAAAGGCACCTTCAGGTAATGGGGCGCTTACACCTGGAATTGCATTGAGTAGGTCAAACATGAGGGTGCGCCTACGATCAAATGCAATGCGCATTTCATCAACCGCATCAAGGTTGCCACTCACGGCCGCAAGTGCTGCAATTTGTGACACGTTTGCCACATTCGATGTTGAATGTGACTGCAGGTTTGTCGCCGCTTTTATAACGTCGGCTGGAGCGATCATCCAGCCGACGCGCCATCCGGTCATGGCGTACGTCTTGGCGACCCCATTGATGACAACGCAACGATCGGCAAGCTCGGGCACCAAGGTTGGCATTGAGGAAAAAACTGCGTCCCCGTAAACAAGATGCTCATAAATTTCATCGGTAATAACCCAGATCCCTTTTGCAAGCGCCCATTCACCGATTGCCTTGACCATTTCGGGTGAGTAGACCGCGCCTGTGGGATTTGAGGGCGAGACAAAGACCAATGCCTTTGTCGCGGGGGTGAGGGCAGCATCGAGTTGTTCGATGGTTGCGCGGTAACCACTGGTTTCATCGGTCATTACGATCACGGGTGTTCCGCCAGCCAACATGATCGATTCAGGGTAGGTCGTCCAATAGGGGGCCGGCAGAATTACCTCATCGCCTGGATTGAGGAGGGTGGCAAAAGCGTTGTAAAGGGCCTGTTTCCCCCCATTGGTGATCAAAATTTGGCTCGCGGGGACCTGAAAGCCTGAATCGCGGGCCGTTTTCGCCGCAACTGCTTCTTTAAGCGTTGGCAAACCTCCGGCGGGGGTGTAGCGGTGCCATTTAGGGTCGCGACAGGCGGCAATGGCCGCTTCCACAATGTATTCGGGGGTAGGAAAGTCAGGCTCACCCGCCCCAAAACCGATTACCGGACGTCCAGCCGCGATGAGTGCTTTAGCTTGAGCATCCACCGCTAGGGTCGCGGACTCGGTAATCGCCCCAATACGGGCTGAAATTCGATGGTGTGACGCAGGATTCGTTGGATCCTTAGGGGTAGCCATGGCTTAATAATGTCAGGGGAACTCAATGAAGCGCGCCCTGCCCATGTCTGACCCGCCCATACGTGGGGGAAAGGGCAGAGCGTAGACTCATTGTCCGCGGTAGGTGTTAGCGCAAGCATGCCTACTAAAGGGTTGTAGCTCAACTGGTAGAGCACCGGTCTCCAAAACCGGGGGTTGGGGGTTCAAGTCCCTCCAGCCCTGCGAACCGATGTAAACGCAAGACAGAATCAAGACAGAAGTGCGTGTGACCGTAAGACAAAGACGACTAAGTCCGACAAGAGTTCGAGTGGAGTAAACATGGTGGACACCGACGCTAAGCCCACGGGTGACAGCGGTGGCTCTGACGCGAAGAAGAACATCTTTTCGCGGCTGGCATTGTTTATTCGTCAAGTTGTAGTTGAACTTCGCAAGGTTATTTGGCCGACCCGAAATGAGTTGGTTAACTACACGATCGTCGTGGTTTTCTTCATATTCCTGATGTCGGGAATAGTCGCCCTATACGACTTTGTTTTCACCAGGGGAGTTCTCTTCGTTTTTGGGTAAACCCAAGAACGCATTAGGACTTCACTCAATGCCATAAGTATCTAAAGGAGTAAGCAACTCGTGTCGAATGAGAATGTGTCAAATGAGAACGAATCGATCCCAGTGGATCCATTCGCCCCTGACGCACCCGAAAGCGATGAAAGCGTCGAGGCAATCGCCCAAGAAGTGGTTGCTGAACTAGTCGCTGACGAAATTGCTGCGGAGGAGCAAGAAGCCGAAGCCGAAGCTGCCGTTGTCGCCGAGGCCGAAGAAATTGTTGCTGAAGCAGAGGCTGAAGAAGCCGAAATTGATCCACTTGAAGAATTCACAACTTCAATGCGCGTCGCACCTGGTGACTGGTACGTAATTCACAGTTACGCAGGCTATGAAAACAAGGTCAAGGGAAACCTGGAAGCTCGCAGCCAAACTCTTAACATGGAAGATTACATTTTCCAGGTCGAAGTTCCTATGGAGGAAGTCACCGAGATCAAGGGTGGAATGCGTAAGCAGATCCGTCGCAATAAATTTCCAGGTTACGTTTTAGTCCGCATGGACCTCACCGACGAGTCGTGGGGTGTGGTTCGCCATACGCCGGGAGTCACCGGGTTCGTTGGTCACGGCCACTCACCGTCGCCCCTCGCTCTCGACGAAGTAATTGCAATTCTTGCTCCCGTTCCGGAAAAGCAAATCGCGGCTACGTCAGCAGGCGGTAAGGGCGGTGGCGGATTGACTTCCGCTACCCCAATCAGCGTTGATTTCAATGTCGGTGACTCGGTTACCGTCGTTGACGGCCCGTTTGCAACACTGAACGCCATTATTTCTGAGATCAATATCGAAGGCCAAAAGGTGACAGGTTTGGTCGAGATCTTTGGACGTGAAACCCCCGTCGAATTGGCCTTCAGTCAGATTGATGCGAATAATTAATTTCAGATAAAACCCTCAACGAAAGTTCCCACACACAAGAAGGAAACTCAATGGCACCGAAGAAGAAAAAAGTCACTGGATTGATCAAGCTTCAAATCCCTGCTGGCGCAGCTAACCCGGCTCCACCCGTCGGCCCTGCATTGGGCCAGCATGGTGTGAACATCATGGATTTCTGCAAGGCCTACAACGCTGCAACAGAAGCACAAAAGGGCAGCATCGTCCCAGTGGAGATTACGGTCTATGAAGATCGCTCATTCGACTTTATCCTGAAGACTCCACCTGCATCGCGCATGATTCTTAAGGCCGCGGGCTTGGAGAAAGGTTCCGGTACCCCGCAGTCTGTGAAAGCGGGCAGTATCAGCAAGTCACAGGTTCGTGAGATCGCTGAAACCAAAATGCCAGACCTCAATGCCAATGACATCGATGCCGCAATGAAGATCATCGAAGGAACAGCACGTCAAATGGGAATCACGGTTTCCGCGTAGTTAATCAGCAGTTAATCAGCAGTACGACAAGCAAGCCAGGCAATACGTGGGAGAGCCAGCGCGGCTCGCACACCACAACCTGCACGCAGGAGATTCCTGCACATAACGAAGGAGCAGATATGAAGCGCAGCAAGGCATACCAGGCAGCAGCCGAGAAAATTGACTCGGAAAATCTTTATGCACCAATTGAGGCAGCCCGACTGGTGAAAGAAACATCCGTCACCAAGTTTGACTCGTCCGTTGAAGTTTCCATGCGACTGGGCGTTGACCCACGTAAGGCAGACCAACTCGTTCGTGGAACCGTCAACCTGCCACACGGCACCGGAAAGACGGCACGTGTACTTGTCTTCGCAAACGGCGAAAAAGCCGATGAAGCCCGTGCAGCTGGAGCAGACTTTGTTGGCTCTGACGATCTGATCGCAAAGGTTGCAGGAGGCTGGACCGGATTTGATTCAGCAGTGTGTACCCCAGACCTCATGGGCAAGGTGGGAACGTTGGGCAAGGTACTTGGACCGCGTGGTCTCATGCCTAACCCTAAAACCGGAACCGTAACCATGGACGTGGCGAAGGCCGTTGGAGACATCAAGGGTGGAAAGATCGAGTTCCGCGTTGACAAGCACTCCAATCTTCAGTTTCCCATCGGCAAGGCATCTTTCACACCTGAACAACTCGTGGAGAACTACGGAGCGGCACTTGACGAAATCCTGCGGTTGAAGCCATCCTCATCGAAGGGCCGTTATATTAAGAAGACGACCGTGTCTTCATCTATGGGACCGGGAATTCAGATTGACCCTAACCGCACCCGCTCACTTTTGACCATCGAAGAGTAAATTTTTGAATTCTTTTTGTTGGAGCCCGCACACAGTCTTGTGTGCGGGCTCCATTTCTTTATAGGAAAACTAATTGAATAACAATTGCGATTCGCATTGACCAATCAGGTAATTGAATGCAGACTTGCGCGTTAATATGTAATTCGTTTTTCGGCCGACAATATGAAGGGATTAGACACTCACGTGAAATATGTTCTTCCCTTGACGCACCCGTTACTCGCGGTCGAAAACATCAGCATCACACTCAGCGGACTCAAAATTCTCGATGATGTCAGTATTGGTGTCCCAGAAGGTGCAGTCACAGGTTTGATTGGCCCCAATGGTGCAGGCAAGACGACCGTCTTCAACATTATGAGTGGCTTTTTAACCGCCGACGAAGGCAATGTGCGATTTGATGGCAAAAAACTCAAGCACATCAAAACACACCATTTGACCAAGTTGGGGATTTCGCGCACGTTGCAAGGGGTCGGGCTCTTTGCTTCGCTCACAGCTTTGGAAAATGTAATGCTGGGGGGCTCCTCGCGCGTGAAAAGTGGAATTGTCGCCGACTCATTTGGGGCGCCTTGGGCGGATTCAGCCCAGAATAAGTTGCGCGGTGAGGCCTTGGAAGTCATGACTGAGTTTGGAATCGCTGACGCTGCTGACCGTTATCCAGGAGAGTTGCCGTATCCGGTTCAAAAGAGGGTTGCGATTGCCAGAAGCTTAATATCGGACCCGAAAGTTCTTTTGCTCGATGAACCTGCGGGTGGTATCAGCGCTGCAGACATGGCAGAGCTAGGCCGGATGATTCGCAGTTGGACTCCTGAGCGCACGGTCCTACTGGTGGAACATCACATGGAATTAGTCATGGAAGTGTGTGATCTCATCTGGGTTCTTGATGCTGGCAAAGTCATTGCATCCGGTACACCCGAGGAAGTGCGCACGAACCCAGCTGTACTCGCCGCCTACTTGGGTGATGACGGAGGTGAACACTAATGTTGGAAACAGTAGATCTGTGCGTCTCCTACGGCGCGGTCAAAGCACTTAACGGAATGAGCTTGGTGGTCCCACGTGGTGAAGTGACCGCTGTCATTGGAGCTAATGGCGCTGGGAAGTCAACTCTTATGCGCACCCTTGCCGGTCTTGTCACTCCCCAATCGGGACAGGTTCTTTTTGACGGTGTTTCCGTTGCAGGAAAAAAGCCGGAGGACATTGTCCGTAATGGAATGGCACTTGTCCCTGAAGGTCGATCGACCATTCCCGAATTAACCATCGAAGAGAACTTGCGGCTTGGTGGCCTGTGGCGCAGTAAGACTGACCGTGGCGCATCGAAAGACCTTGTCTTTGATCTTTTCCCAATCCTTGGCCAGAGAGCGAGCATGCGCGCGGACACACTGAGCGGTGGTGAACGTCAGCAGTTGGCAATTGGTCGAGCTCTCATGTCAGATCCCAGGTGCCTGTTACTGGATGAACCCTCACTTGGACTTGCGCCACTGATCGTGACGCAAATTCTTGAGTTGGTGAGCCGTCTTGCCACCGAAACTAACTTGGCTGTGCTCTTGGTTGAACAAAATGCCGTCACAGCACTTCGAGTTGCCACCACGGGCGTGGTCCTGAATCTAGGTGAAGTTGTTAAGTCTGGCCCAGCGGCTGAAATCGCATCCGATGAGGAACTTCGACATGCATATTTGGGGTACTGAGTCATGACCAATTTCATCGACTTCCTACTCGGGGGCTTCAGCAATGGTGCCGTCATTGCACTGATGGCACTGGCACTTGTCATGGTGTGGCGATCAACCCGCATGGTCAACTTTGCACAAGTTGGTCAAGCAATGTTTACGACCTACATTGCACTGACTATTCAACAATCAACGGGGAATTGGCTACTCGCACTTGCTGTTGCCATGGGAGCAGGTCTCATCCTTGGCACCATTGTTTTCTTCCTAGTCATTCGCCCGGTGAAGAACAGCGATACAACGGGAGCAATCATCGCAACATTTGGAGTGCTCATTGCACTGCAAGCAGGAGCCGGCATGATCTGGGGTGGAGACCCGGAAGGATTTCTACCGCCTGTCTCGAATGCAGGTCTGGAGTTTGCTGGTCGAATCTGGCCGATTTCCCTTTATGACATTTTGGTGTTGGCGGTGACGGCGGCGCTGGTTATCGGGCTCACTTTGTTGTTCACGAGAACTTCCTTGGGGCTATCGATGCGAGCAGCTGCTTTCAATCCCGAGGTTGCCCGACTTTCAGGCGTCCGCGTGAACCGAATGCTGATCACGGGTTGGGCTATTGCAGGGGCAACGGGTGCCGTCGGTGGTGTTCTTATCGCGCCGGTGTCAACTATCTCGCCGAACAGTTTCGACATTCTGCTTGTGTTTGCATTCACCGCGGCGGTTATTGGTGGATTGGATTCACTAATCGGAGCAGTCACCTTCGGTATTGGAACAGGGCTGGTGATCTCCTTGGTGTCTGGTTACACCGATGCTAGTAATGCCCCCGTCGTCGCGCTAGTTTTGCTAGCTCTAAACCTCTTGCTCAAACCTGATGGTGTCTTCAGCCATCACGGATCGAGGTCTGTATGAGCAACGTGAGCGACGTTAAAAATGTGGAAAAGTTGAGCAGCACTCAAAAACTTCGATCTTTTCCTGGCAATCGCATTGTCTGGCATGCAGTAATTGTTGGTGCTGTTTGGCTACTGCTGTTACTTCTCAACAACAATATCGACCCGCTCTACAGCTCTTATCTCGCGTTAGTCGCCATGTACGCCACCGCAATGTTTGGCATGACGATTTTGGTAGGCCTATCCGGACAAGTTTCATTAGGTAACGGCGCGTTGATGGCGGTTGGTGGCTACGTATTCGCCTTGACCTCGATGAACTGGCAAACGGTCCCCATCTTTGGCTGGCAGTGGAATGCCGTCTGGTCCATGGTCTTCGCTGGACTTGGCGGAATTCTGATCGGTGGGATTGTTGGGGGACTAGCAGCGCGGCTCAAGGGTCCCTATCTTGCAGGTTTGACCCTAGGCCTTGCCGTCGGTGTACCGGCAATTACAAATAGATTTCCCGAACTATTGGGTGGGGAAAACGGTCTCATGCTTACCGTCCCCTATCCAGCAGGTGGTTACGCCGCCTCTGATGGCTCGGAGGCCGCGGCAGGCACCGATTCTGGTACTGAGAGCACCGACCCCGATGCTGACCCTGGAATAGATTCTGGGACAGCAACAGGTGAAGACCAGTATGCGGAGCTAGATCTTTCGGAGTTCGATCAAGGCTTGGACGAGAACATTGACCCCAATGCAAGCGTTGGAACCGAGGATCTCTTGACCGAGGGAGACCTCCTAACTCTGGACGACCTCTCTGACGGTGGTGATTTAGGTCTTGAAAGTGCTGAGCCAACAGTGGAATCGAGCATCGACCCTAATGGTGATACCGGGGTAGATTTGGGAGTAGACGCAGGGCTTGACCCCTCGGGTTTCACCGATTCATTTGACTCCGGATTCATCATTGAGCGTTGGCAAGCGTCTATGGCAATCGCCGTTGCGTGTCTGGTGGCCTTTGCTGCGTTGAACCTGATTCGTGGCCGACAAGGCCGTGTCTGGAAAGCCGTCCGTGATGACCCGATCGCGGCAGCGGTCGTTGGCATCTCGCCGTCAGGTTCGAAAGTGTCGGCATTTGTTATTAGTTCACTTTTTGCGGCCCTTGCTGGAGCAGTTTTTGCTCAAATCCTCAGTTTCGTTGGTCCGGGCGCATTCGGACTGGGTCTATCCCTCTCACTTCTCGTGGGAATTGTCCTGGGCGGGAGGTCCTCACTCCTTGGAGCGATTCTGGGCGCCCTGATTATTGTGTGGCTCCCAGAATTGGTCAACGGGCTGGCGGGGGATCGTGGTTGGCCCGATCAGATCACTAATAATGCGCCCAACTTGCTCTATGGACTCCTCGTGGTTGCCGTTGTTCTTGCCGCCCCTGGGGGCATCACCGGCACGGTGCGATCGTGGATTGATAAGGCTCAGGGCAAAAGCCGTTCACCGTTGAGTTAACGCTTGCGATTGCAAGCGTTTTTCGTTGTCCCATTTAAGATGATTTCAGGAATTATTTTGTATAATTACCTTGCACAGGTTCAATTGCCCGGTTAGTGTTTAGTACACATGGCATTCACGGAACGTCTACCTTTGTGGTAGACGACTCTGGGTGTGCCCTTCCTTGGAGGAGAAACTCGTGAGATTCAAATTCGCAACCGGCTCGGTTGCTCTTGGTACCGCTGCGGCGCTTGCATTTGCCACAGCAATCCCCGCTCAGGCGGCCGACCCAGGTGTCACCAATAACAAAATTGTTATTGGCACCACAACCCCGCTGACTGGACCAGCTGCTCCCGGCTACAAAGATATCCCGGTTGCTGCTAAGGCGTATTTTGATTACGTCAATGCAAACGGTGGAGTCAACGGGCGCAAAATTGATCTTCGAGTATTTGATGATCAGTACAACCCCGCCCTCACCAAGAAGGGTACTAGCCAGCTCATCCTCCGCGACAAAATTTTTGCCATGTACGGCGCGCTGGGCACTCCAACGCACTCCGCTGTGGTTCAAGACCTCAACCGTCGTGGCATCCCCGATATTTTTGTCAACACCGGTGGAGCCAGCTTCGACAATCCCAAGAAGTACCCGACAACATTCCCTTACTTCCCTTCCTACATCGTGGAATCCAAGGTCATGGGCTACTACATGGCCAATGATCCAGCATTAAGTGCGAAAAAGAAGTGCCTCTTCTACCAAGATGGAGAATTTGGTGACAACGCCAAGGTTGGTTTCAACGCCGCCGGCACAAAGTTCGAGACAACCACCTCCTACTTCTCAGGACAGCAGGTTGCACCGTTCTCAGCTCAAATCTCCAAGTTGAAGTCAGCTGGCTGTGAGCTCGTTGTCTTCTTCGGTGTGACCTCAGCGACCGCTCAGTTACTAGGAACTGCTGCCAGGTCAGGCTTTGCACCTACATGGATGATCACCTCGGTAGGAACTGATCCCTCAGTCCTTCGAGGTTCACTTGGCGCGAGCACAGGTGCTTTGATGAAGGGCATTTATGTTCCTAACTTCATCGTTCCTGCACAAGACTCAGGAAACGCCTATGTCAGCCAAATGAAGGCAATTGCAAGTGCTAACGGTCTGGAGTGGAACTTCTACACCTACTACGGAATTAACACTGCATATGTTTTGGCGCAAGCACTCAAGGCTGCTGGCAAGAATCTGACTCGCAAGGGATTGATTAATGCCATGCAAACCCAGTCAAAGAAATTCCGTTCGGCGGCTGTTGTGCCTTTCGTTATTAACTCGAAGTCCCATCAGGGTGCCACGGGTTACTACATGGCCCAGTACAACGCAAACACTGACGCAGAGCGCTTAACCAGCTACGTCATGGTCGCTACCAGTTCTTCTTCAGGAACCGCTAAGAAGATCAACTTCCGTCCAGCCCCCCCAACCAAGAAGCTGCTGCCTTAATACGCGCACTTAAGTGAAAAGGAAAAATATGAAGTTCACATTTATGCGCCGCGGTGTTGCGGCAGTAGCGGCAGCGAGCCTGATCACCATTGGTGCTCCGATCGTTTCCCCTGCAAGCGCAGCGGATGCTTGCGCACCGGGTGCAACCTGCGAGGGAACCCTTAGCGGTTCCCTCGGGGCTTCCCCGTACACCATCAAAATGCCAGATAATTTCAATGGCACCGTGTTGATGTACTCACATGGCTATCGCATTGGGACCCCGGTTCCTGCAGCGTTGGCCACACCACTTGGATTGCCGGCTAGTCCGTCATACACCAGGATCAGTTACCCGGCCTTCGCTCCCGTTTTTGGCAGCGATGTCGCCTATATCGGTTCAAACTCGGCTGACGTTGCACCTACCGCTACCGTGGCTTCGAATCTGTTGGCGCAGGGCTACGCACTCGCTGGTACGGGTTACGCTCGGCAGGGCTGGGCCACGGCTGAAGGTGTTGAGTCTGGCGCAGGAATGATCAATTTGATCAACTCCGGCGCCGTTCCCAACGCTAAAAAGATCCTTGTTTGGGGTGACTCACTCGGTGGTTTGATTTCTCAGACTCTGGCTGAGAAATACCCCAAGCGCATTGCTGGTTCACTACCTTCGTGTGGTGTGGTTGAGGGACCTATCCAGGCCTTCAGCTCTGCGATGACCTTGCTCTTCACGTGGAAGACGCTAGTCGCACCAACCCTCAAAGTGGCCAACTATTCGGCTGGTCCAGCGGGTTACGTTGAAGCGCTCACCGACTTAGGAACTGTCCTTACGGTTCTTGGTGGGGCAGCTACAACACCGGTAACGCCAGTCGGATTTCCACTCGCTCAGTCCAACCTCCTTGGTGGATTAATGGCAGGGCTACCAGCCGTGAGCAACGTCTATGACGGCCAGACTGTGAACCCAGCATTTGCTCAATTGGGAACTTTGGCTGCGCTAGGTGGAGGCTACTCGCCGTCATCTGCAGGTGCCAGCAGCGCGGTTGCCATGTTGCAGAATGTTGGAGGAGCTGCTGCACTGGGAATCCTCGGTCGCTATGAACTTGAAACTCGGGTTCGCACTATCGGTGGTTTCGCTGCAACGGAAAATGCTAACTTCAACGACAACGTTGAGACCAGCTATACCAATTTGCTCTCAGCAGAACAACGTGGTGAATTTGGCGACGTGTTGAACTCGACGACGGTCATTGCTGATCCGTTGAACACAATGCTGGGCACACTTGATGCCTCACGTGGTGATGCAACAAAGCGCTTCCCTGCGAATCCAAAAGCGGTGGCAATAGTTGCTGCATTGCCAGCAGCCAAGGGTGTCTACAGTGTTCCAACACTGATGATCACGACCACTTACGACGCAACCGTCCCCGCTGGAAACACGGGTGACTTCTTCACATCAATGCAGAAGTCCTACAACAAGATGAATAAGAAGTCGCGCGGCCTTTTCAAGGGTGCTGCCTTCTACACCATCCCACCTGTTGACGGCTGGACCAAGTTCGCACCTGGAGGCAAGGCACCTGATGCAGCACTTTCTATTGCTGCACTGGGTAATTCCGGAGTTGGTCACTGCGTCTACACGCCAGAGCAAACCTTGAGCGCCGTTCGGGCACTCAACGCAATGGTGAATGCGAAGACGGCAAAGCAAATTGTTGCCGCCAAGCGTCTCGTTTACGCAACACCAGGTGTAAACAACGACCGCCTGTTCGAGCCAGCGGCATTGAAAAAGCCACTTCTGGCTCGCTAAGTTAGTCGACAGTCTGTTTGTGGGGTCAACCTTCGGGTTGGCCCCACACTCATTTGTTCGGCAGATTAATTGACATCGGCTTTAGAGTGAAGTGTGGAAACTATTTATCAGGATTCGACATCAACCCTCTCTGAATCTGAACTGGTGTTACCGCGGTATTACTTTCCGCTTGGCAGTGAGAAAAGAATTCCGTTGACTGCGATTCAGCAAGTCACCGAGTTTCAGATGACCTGGTTTCGAGGAAAACTCCGGATCTGGGGGACAACCAACCCCAAGTACTGGATGCCACTTGACGTGAGACGTCCCAAAAAATCTACTGGGTTTATTGTCCATCTTGGACGGCACATCAATCCTGTGTTCTCCCCTGATCGACCCGAGGAATTTCGGACTAGTCTTCTCTCCCTCGGGATTGCGGTGCCCCACCGTAAATTGTGAATCAGTCGGTAGGAAACTGACGGAATCTCTGGCGTTGCGATACTTCAAAATGCTGCTGCCACTAAGGCGGGCCTAGGAAACTGATTTCCTTTGACGGTCACAGATGCGAGAAGGTATTGCTCCAAACATCCTCGAGTAGTTGTCCCCGCGATCGCAGTTCATCGACAACATCCGATCCGAGACTGTTCCTTACGCCGGTGGCCATGCCCGAGGCGTCGCCGCAAATGTAGATAATTGCTCCGCGACTGAGTAGATCATCGATTTGTGTTCGGTGAGCAGAAATTAGGTCCTGAACATATGTTTTTGTGAATTCCTCGGTGGGAGAGCCGTCGGCCCCCACTATGGGTTCGCGGGAAAAGGCCCACTTGACCTCTACGATGCCCTCGCGTTCGAAGGACTCCCATTCATCGAGGTATAGGCGGTCTTCGTCGCTGCGCCTGCAACCGGCGAGCAGTAGCGATTCACCCAGAGCGTGTCCTTGGGCGCGCTGGGCGGCGCGATGCTGAGCGAAGCCTCGAAAAGGTGCGATCCCCGTCCCAGCTCCGATCATGATGATCGGCACCGATGGGTCGAGGGGGGGTTGAAACCCACCAGAGGAGGCGACGGCAACGTTGACCACCTGTCCGGCTTCAAGCGCATTGAGATAGCTGGAAGCAACTCCCCTGAAAGTCCCATGACCTGAGAAAGAAGGTCCTCGAACGACGCCGACGGTAATGCTCGCGAGTCTGGAATCGACCAGAGGGGAGGATGAAATCGAGTACCGGCGACGTTTGAGTGGACTGAGCAGGCTGAGGGCCACGTCGAGGGGGATGGGCGGCTTTCCAAGTTTGGTCAAAAGATCGAGCAACGTTAACCGCGGGGTGAACACCTGTGCGTGGAATTCTTCAGGTGAAAGTGCGGAGAGGTTCATAACTGAATCGGCTGTCGATCCAGTGAGAACTCCGGCCAAGATTGCCATTTGTCCGACCGACATTGGCTGACCGAAGTCAATGAAAGCTTCGAACAGGAATCTCGCGTCAATCGGAACTTCTGCAGGCAGCCACGTGCCGGCCGAGTCGCCAGCGGTTATCTCAATGATTGCCCCGGACTTGATTCCAAGTACATCCAGGGCACGGTCAACAACGAGTCGATGGTTGTACGCGTTGATGATTAGGTGGTCGCCGGTCTCGTAGCTCACTCCCTGGGGCAAGGTAATCTCGACATGCCGAGTTGATCGGGGGTCTTTCTTTGGTTGGAGGAGTTCACGGTTTGAAACCACGTAAGCATTGCTTACGCCATCATCGACCGCATCCATGGCAGGGTGATGGACCATCGAGACCGATAGGGCTGGGTGAGAAACCAGTTGTCCCGTCTCAGAGGGTGCGGCGAGACCAAGGCTCTTCCACACAGAGTCGGTCCAAGCCAGGCAATCACTGGTGAAGTCCTGTGACACATCGATTATCCCTCGGTCGATTAGAGGAATGCAGCCGTTCTCTCTCAGTAACGTGTCAATTTGGCTGGGCGCCTCTTGAAAAGTCAGGTGCCAGGCAGGGTCACCGACTCCTAGGACGGCTGCCCGCAACGATGACAGGGCTAAATCGCCACCCTTGAGATGTTTGTGGAATTCAGTCGCATTGCTCGGAGGCGCTCCGTTGTATGACGAGCAGACGATGATCAGGGGGTCTTCCGTGGGAAATGCGTCTATCAGTGAGTCGAGGGGAACTACCGTTGCAGTGAGTCCCACCCGGGCAGCTTCCCGGGACACCCGTCGAGCGATCTGTAGGCATGTGCCGCCATCGGACCCATAGCCCACGGTGATGGAGCCACTGGTGCCAGCGGAGGTCAACTCCTCGATGTCCTCGGTATCGTTTACGTTCTGTGATGGCTCTAATGAATGCGGGCAACCGGCTGTTTCGTTGACTTTCGTTACAGAAGTGGTGGTCCCAGGCTCCCGTCGAGCGACTCTAAGGGTCGTGAGCGAGACTGGTGAGAGAGCTAAGCGATCAGGATTGGCATCAGTTGAGTATTCGCCGTCAAGGTGAAAAGTCGCGGCCCGAAGAAGGCTCGAGAGAAAGGTCATAGCCTCCATATGTGCGAACCCTTGGCCCATGCACGCACGAATCCCAGCGCTAAATGGGAGATAGGAACCTGGGGTAATGGTTGCCATTCGCTCCGGCAACCAACGATCTGGGTCGAATAGTTCCGGATCAGTCCAGTTGGCAGGATCCGTGTGCACCTTGTCCCGAAGGACAACAATGACAGAATTCTTCGGGACCCGGTATTTGCCGAGCAAGGTTTCCTCCTGCGCGGCATATCTACTAACGGAGCCAAACGGCTGAGTGAGTCGAAGAGTCTCCGAGACAACGCGGTCGAGTAAATGCAATTGGGCGAGATCGGAAGCCGAAAGCGGGAGCGAATGATCCCCGCCAGTGACCGCGTCGATCTCTTCCTGAACCTGCCGTTGAATATCTGGGTGGGCACTGAGGTGGTAGAGGACCCATGTCATGAGCGACTTGGTGGTGTCCTGCCCAACAATGGCGATATTGAGGACCTGATCTCGGATCACGTCTGCAGAAATCAGTTGCCCTGCTTCCGGATCCAACGGCCACAGCAGTCGAGCGAGGAAATCATCGGTTCCCGCTTCTGGTCCCATCCGCCGTCGGTTTTCGATAATGGCATCCACTTCTGCGAAGGCTGAGGAAAGGCGAGCCGCTTGACGTCTTCGACGCACGAATTTCATCCGCCATAGAAAAGGCCAGGTGATCGACTCCGCGAAGATTTCATTCACACCCTTCTGGAGGGTGTCAAAAAATTCAGACCCAGGTTGCTTAAATAGCGCCCCATAATTGGTTCGTAAAGCAATTTGGCAGATGGCATCAAACGCTGCTCTTGACAAGGCATCCTCGATGTCGACGTGACCATCTTTGGGCCCGTGATCGACCACGACAGTGGTTAACAAGTGAGCCATTGATTGCAAGACGGGCAGATCGTGCAGGAGCTGCGGCCCATTTAATGCTGGCAGCACCAGGTGGTGGGTCATTGCCCAGGCCGGATTATGTGTATGGCATGTGAAGATTCCGGTAGGGGCAATTTTCTCGGTTATTGGGGCTGGGAATTTTGGAAATCTGACATCGTCATGTAACTCGCTCATCGCCTCCGTGGATGAACAGACAATGATCGGGGTGGGCGATACTGACTTGGGAAAACGAAGTAGAACCAGACCGTCGGGATGGGAAGAAACGGTGCGGCGAAGGCGCGCCTGGGGATCCTTTAGTAGGAAAGGCAGCCCGTTATGGACAAATGGAAGCGACCGCGGTTGGGGGATATCAATGGGTTCGAACATTGGTAGAACTGTACATCCGCGTGAAAGTTGGAGATGCCTAGACGCGAGTCCTGCGTGGATTACATCCAGTATTCTTGTAAGCGGAAGCTTAACTTGCCCCAAGTTGTTATGCCCCAAGTGTCAGAGCAATCCGGTCGGCGGGTATCTTTCACTCCACCAAAGACCGTAGGTCACCGATAACTCTCAACGGAGTGATCGGTTGAAGGTCCCACTAAGTGGGCGGCCCGCGCAGGGGAACGATTAGTAAGGCTCAACTTCGGTTGGATCCTCACGCCTCGTGCGCCTCGCGCCGGGGCGTTTTCTTATTGGGTTATATCGAAAGGAGCAACATGGCAAAACCTACAAAGGTAAGCGCGGTTGCCGAGATCGCTGAGTACTTCCGTGGGTCAAATGCGGCAGTTCTCACTGAATACCGTGGGCTAAGTGTTGCGCAGATGAAAGAACTGCGTCGTTCACTTGGAACAGGTGTCACCTACGCCGTGGTTAAGAACACCCTCACCAAAATTGCTGCACGCGATGCTGGTGTTGAAGGGCTTGACTCACTCCTTGAAGGACCGAGTGCAATTGCATTCGTCTCCGGAGACGCAGTTGACGCCGCGAAGGGTATTCGCGACTTTGCAAAGAGCAATCCAGCACTGGTAATTAAGGGTGGAATCATGGACGGCGCGGTCTTGACCGCAGCCGAGATAACCAAGATTGCGAACCTTGAATCACGTGAGGTATTGCTGTCGAAGTTGGCTGGCGCGATGAAGGCAAAGCAGTCACAAGCTGCCGCACTCTTTGCAGCCCCGCTGTCCAAGACCGCCCGCACACTTGCGGCGCTGCAGGCAAAACTCGAGTCGGAGCCAGGCGCAGTTGTGCCGGCGAAGATCGAAGAAACACCCGTGGCAGAGGAAGTAGTTGTCGAGGACGTAGTTGTCGAAGCTGCAGTTGTAACCGAAGAAGAAACCACCGAGGGCTAAAGGCCCACCCGGCCCTCGGCCGGATTTATCGAAAGGAAAGCCACAATGGCTAAAATGAGCAACGATCAATTAATGGATGCTTTTAAGGAAATGACCCTTCTGGAACTGTCTGAATTCGTTTCAGCATTCGAAGAGACATTTGATGTAACAGCAGCTGCACCAATGGCAATGGCTGCTGCAGCCCCTGCCGGTGGCGGAGACGCTGGCGGCGCCGCAGAACAAGACGAGTTCGATGTCGTCCTTGAATCTGATGGTGGAAACAAGATTGCAGTGATCAAGGAAGTTCGCGCGCTCACCAGCCTTGGCCTCAAAGAAGCCAAGGACCTCGTTGAGGCTGCACCAACAGCAGTTCTCGAAAAGGTAACCAAGGAAGCAGCGGACAAGGCAAAGGAAGCCCTTGAGGGCGCTGGCGCCAAGGTCACGGTCAAGTAAGTTCGTTCACGTTTTTCCAGCACAACCTCGTTGTGGGGCGGTGGGCCGGTTGGCCTCCGCCCCACAACTGTTTATATGGAGTGTCTTATTGGGCACATCCATTATTTGAGGATGATTTTCACATGCTCACGAGGGGGGATTGACGTCACAATCTGGTCACAAGGCCTCAAAAACCCGCGCCCCACTTGACCTTTTTGGGATTTCGGGCAATTATTCGCATTACTTCCGATTACGAGGATCGTGATCTTTGCTGGACTTGGGCAATTGCTGTCGGCCCCCAGAGGGATTTCAATCGAGGGAATCGGCGGTTGCGTGTTTCACGCTGAGCGGGCCCTTGCCGGGGACCCCGCTAGACAGCGGTTTACCCCTTCGGGTATGCTGCTGCTTTGCGCTGTCTTCCAACTTTCTAACCCAGGGTGACTTATCGGTATTTCCGTTTTATCGGTCTTCTCGATTTGACATTGGGGGGCTAATTGGAATGTCAGCATATGGAATGTCAGCAATAGGCCCGCCGCGCACTGGAAGGATTCCTCTTGGTTTCCCACGAAGTAACCCCGCTCTCCCCATCCCTTCACCGGGCCTCATTCGCGAAAATTCGCGAGCCCCTTGCGGTACCAGATTTACTCCGGTTGCAAACCGCTAGTTCTGACTGGCTTCTCGGTAACGAGAAGTGGCAGAAAGCCGTTGCTGCAGCCCTCAAAGCAGGCAACACAGAAATCCCACAGGTCTCGGGTCTCACCGAAATCTTTGAAGAGATTTCCCCCATTGAAGACTTCGCGGGCATGATGAGCCTCTCATTCCGTGACCACCGCTTTGAGCCACCCAAGTACACGGTGGAGCAGTGCAAGGACAAGGACTTCACCTACGCGGCCCCACTGTTCGTGACCGCTGAGTTCACCAACAATGAAACCGGTGAAATCAAGTCCCAGACGGTTTTCATGGGAGATTTCCCGCTCATGACCGACAAGGGAACATTCGTTATTAACGGCACGGAGCGGGTTGTTGTTTCTCAGCTTGTTCGTTCACCCGGTGTGTATTTCGAGCGTTCAGTGGACAAAGCAACCGACAAAGACGTCTACGTCTCGAAAATCATTCCGAGTCGCGGCGCTTGGCTTGAATTCGAAATTGACAAAAAAGATCTGGTAGCAGTTCGTGTTGACCGTAAGCGTAAGCAGCCTGTCACGGTGCTTCTCAAGGCACTTGGCATGTCCAGTGACGAAATCCGCGAGCGTTTCGGCCAGTACGAAACCTTCATGGCTACCTTTGACAAGGACCATATCGAAACCCAAGACGACGCACTGCTCGATATTTATCGCAAGTTGCGTCCGGGCGAACCCCCCACATTGGAAAACGCCAAGAACCTGATTGAGAATTTCTACTTCAATCCAAAGCGCTATGACATGGCAAAGGTTGGTCGCTACAAGGTTAACCGCAAGCTCGGTCTCGAATTGCCGCTTGAGCAGAGCACTTTGACAATTGAAGACATCGTTTCCACCGTTGAATACTTGGTGCGCCTACACGCGGGTGACACAACAATGCAAACCCCGCGTGGGGAAGTTGTTGTTGAAACTGACGACATCGACCACTTCGGTAACCGTCGTCTTCGTACCGTCGGTGAACTGATTCAGAATCAAATTCGTACGGGTCTGTCCCGCATGGAGCGTGTGGTGCGCGAGCGCATGACCACACAAGATGTTGAGGCGATCACACCTCAGACGCTGATCAACATCCGTCCGGTCGTTGCTTCGATTAAGGAGTTCTTCGGAACTTCACAGCTCTCGCAGTTTATGGACCAAACCAACCCACTTGCTGGACTCACCCACAAGCGTCGTTTGTCCGCGCTTGGACCCGGTGGTCTTTCGCGTGAGCGTGCAGGCTTTGAAGTCCGAGACGTTCACCCCTCGCACTACGGCCGCATGTGCCCGATTGAGACTCCTGAAGGTCCCAACATTGGCTTGATTGGATCGCTTGCAACCTATGGTCGCATTTCACCATTTGGTTTCATTGAGACTCCTTACCGCAAGGTGATCAACGGTCGGGTACTCGACGAGGTTCAATACCTCACGGCAGACGAAGAAGACATGCACGTAATTGCGCAGGCGAATACCGCAATCGACGCCGAGGGCAACATGACAAGCCACGACCGCGTTGTTGTCCGGGTCAAGGGCGGCGAAGTCGAATACGTCAAGCCTGAAGACGTTGACTTCATGGACGTGTCACCACGTCAATTGTGGTCGGTCGCAACGTCAATGATTCCGTTCCTGGAACATGATGACGCAAACCGCGCGCTCATGGGATCAAATATGCAGCGACAGGCTGTTCCCCTGCTCCGCGCTCAAGCACCACTTGTGGGTACCGGCATGGAGTTCCGTGCGGCCTACGACGCCGGTGATGTTGTCGTTGCTGAAAAATCCGGCGCGGTCAAAGAAGTTTCTGCTGACCTCGTTGAAGTTGCTAACGATGACGGCACCTACACCAGCTATAAACTCGAAAAGTTCCGTCGTTCAAATCAGGGAACTTGCTTTAATCAGCGCCCGATTGTTACCGGTGGCGCCCGCGTTGAAGCTGGTGAAGTTCTCGCTGACGGCCCGTCAACGGACCTCGGCGAGATGGCACTCGGAAAGAATTTACTCGTTGCATTTATGTCATGGGAGGGTCACAACTACGAGGATGCAATCATTCTGAGCCAGCGCTTGGTTCAGGACGACGTTCTGTCGTCAATTCACATTGAAGAACATGAAATTGACGCCCGCGACACCAAGCTCGGTCCAGAGGAAATCACGCGTGACATCCCGAACGTCTCTGAGGAACTCCTTGCAGATCTCGACGATCGCGGAATCATTCGGGTCGGCGCAGACGTTGTCCCCGGTGACGTTCTCGTTGGCAAGGTGACGCCAAAGGGTGAAACTGAACTGACGCCGGAAGAGCGTTTGCTTCGTGCAATCTTCGGTGAGAAGGCCCGCGAGGTCCGCGATACTTCACTCAAGGTTCCCCACGGTGAATCGGGCAAGATCATCGCAGTTCGTGTCTTTGACATGGACGAAGGCGACGAGTTGCCACCGGGTGTTACCAAGTTGGTGCGTGTTTACATCGCTCAAAAGCGCAAGATCAAGGAAGGCGACAAACTTGCTGGCCGCCACGGCAACAAGGGTGTTATTTCCAAGATCCTGCCGGTTGAAGACATGCCATTCTTGGAAGACGGAACCCCCGTTGACATCGTTCTCAACCCACTGGGTGTTCCTGGCCGAATGAATATTGGTCAGATCCTTGAAACCCACCTCGGTTGGGCTGCTGCTGCAGGCTGGACTGTCGATGTAGCTGATCCTCGTGCAGCGTTGCTGCCGGACGCAGTGAAGTCGGTTGCGCCGGGAACAAAGATTGCAACCCCGGTCTTTGACGGCGCCCGCGAAGAGGAGTTGAGCCTTGTTCTTGACTCCACGACTCCAACAGCTGATGGCTTGAAGTTGGTCACCCCCCACGGAAAAGCGAAGCTCTTTGATGGTCGGACAGGTGAGCCAATTCCAGGTGAGATTGCGGTTGGTTACATCTACATCCTCAAACTCCTGCATTTGGTTGACGACAAGATCCACGCACGTTCAACTGGCCCGTACAGCATGATTACCCAGCAGCCATTGGGTGGTAAGGCTCAGTTCGGTGGACAGCGCTTTGGTGAAATGGAAGTGTGGGCATTGGAGGCGTATGGCGCCGCTTACGCTCTGCAGGAACTTCTGACCATCAAGTCTGACGACGTCCTAGGACGAGTCAAGGTCTACGAAGCTATCGTCAAGGGTGAAAACATCCCTGAACCCGGTATCCCGGAATCCTTCAAAGTCTTGGTCAAGGAGATGCAGTCCTTGTGCCTTAACGTTGAAGTACTTTCCAAAGACGGTGTCGCCATCGAAATGAAGGATAGCGATGAAGACGTATTCCGTGCCGCCGAAGAACTCGGAATTGACCTGTCACGGCGCGAGCCAAGCAGCGTTGACGAACTGTAATAGCCCACTCATCCGAATTATTCGAAACGAACGAAGGACACACACGTGCTAGACGTTAACTTCTTTGACGAGTTGCGCATTGGTCTTGCAACAGCAGACGACATTCGCACTTGGTCTTACGGTGAAGTCAAGAAGCCCGAAACCATCAACTACCGCACACTCAAGCCGGAGAAAGACGGCCTGTTCTGCGAGAAGATCTTCGGACCTACTCGCGACTGGGAGTGCTACTGCGGTAAGTACAAGCGGGTTCGCTTCAAGGGAATCATTTGCGAGCGTTGTGGTGTTGAGGTAACTCGCGCCAAGGTTCGTCGTGAGCGCATGGGTCACATTGAACTTGCTGCCCCAGTGACACACATCTGGTACTTCAAGGGCGTGCCGAGTCGTTTGGGTTACCTGCTTGACCTGGCTCCCAAGGATCTTGAAAAGGTCATTTACTTTGCGGCTTACATGATCACCTCCGTCGATGTTGACGGTCGCCACGAAGCACTGCCTTCACTGGAGAATCAACTCAGTGTTGAAAAGAAGCAGATTTCCAAGCGTCGTGATTCTGACCTTGAGACACGTGCGCAAAAGATGGAAGCTGACATAGCTGAACTTGAAGCTGAAGGTGCCAAGAGCGAAGTACGTCGCAAGGTCCGTGAGTCCGGTGAGCGTGAGCTTGCTGCTATTCGCCGTCGTGCTGATGTTCAGATTGAGCGTTTGGACAAAGTATTCGATCGCTTCCGCACTCTCAAGGTCCAAGACCTCGAAGGCGATGAAATGCTCTTCCGTGAAATGCGCGATCGTTATGGTCGTTGGTTTGACGGTGGCATGGGCGCTGCTGCAATTGAAAAGCGCCTCGAGTCATTCGATTTGGCCGCTGAGTCCGAGTACCTGCGCGAGATAATCGCGACCGGCAAGGGTCAGAAGAAGACTCGTGCACTCAAGCGTCTCAAGTTGGTTAACGCTTTCATGAGCACAACCAACTCACCAATGGGAATGGTCTTGAACGCTGTTCCTGTTATTCCACCAGATTTGCGCCCAATGGTTCAACTTGATGGTGGTCGTTTTGCGACCTCTGACCTCAACGATCTTTATCGTCGTGTAATCAACCGCAACAACCGTCTCAAGCGTCTTCTCGACCTTGGTGCCCCGGAGATCATCGTTAACAACGAGAAGCGGATGCTGCAAGAAGCAGTTGACGCACTCTTTGACAACGGTCGCCGTGGCCGACCAGTTACCGGTCCAGGTAACCGTGCACTCAAGTCACTCTCTGACATGCTCAAGGGCAAGCAGGGTCGCTTCCGTCAGAACCTTCTTGGCAAGCGCGTTGACTACTCCGGTCGTTCGGTGATCGTTGTTGGTCCTCAACTCAAGCTGCATCAATGTGGTCTGCCAAAGCAGATGGCACTTGAACTGTTCAAGCCATTTGTTATGAAGCGCCTAGTCGATCTCAACCACGCACAGAACATCAAAAGTGCCAAGCGCATGGTTGAGCGTTCACGCCCCGTCGTGTGGGATGTCCTCGAAGAGGTAATCACCGAGCACCCAGTGTTGCTCAACCGCGCGCCAACCCTGCACCGTTTGGGTATCCAAGCCTTTGAACCACAACTCATCGAAGGTAAGGCAATCCAAATCCACCCACTCGTTTGCACCGCATTCAACGCGGACTTCGACGGTGACCAGATGGCTGTCCACGTGCCTCTCTCGGCTGAAGCTCAGGCTGAAGCACGAATCTTGATGCTCTCGAGCAACAATATTCTGTCTCCTGCAAACGGTCGCCCGATCACAACTCCGACCCAGGACATGGTGTTGGGTATCTACGCGCTCACCACAATGACCGCGGAAAGCCGTGACGCAGACGATAGCGAACTGCATGCTTACAGTTCAATCGCCGAAGCGGTCATGGCTCATGACCGGGGCTCGTTGAAGCTTGGTGAGAAGGCACGGTTCCGCTTAAAGGACATCACCCCACCATTGGGCTTCGATGTCCCGGAAGGCTGGACTTTCGGTGACCCACTGATGCTCGTGTCCACACTCGGTCGCGCATTGTTCAACGAGGCACTGCCATCTGACTACCCATACGTCAACGAGAAAGTTGACAAAAAGGTCCTCGGAGCAACGGTCAACCGTTTGAGCGAGCTGTACCCCAAGATTGAAGTAGCTGAGACGCTGGACCAACTCAAATCACTCGGTTTCCACTGGGCTTCTCGCTCGGGAGTCACCATTTCGATTTCCGATGTAGTTGCGCCACCCGCCAAGGCAGGTTTGATCGCTAATGCTGAAGACAAGGATGCAAAGGTCCAGCAGCAGTACGAGAAGGGTCTGATCACCGACTCCGAGCGTCGTCAGGAACTCATTGAGATCTGGACCCGCGCAACCGATGAAGTTGCCAAGGCAATGCAGGACAACTTCCCTGAGTCCAACCCAGTTCACATCATGGTTGATTCAGGAGCCCGCGGTAACTACATGCAGGTTCGACAGATCGCGGGTATGCGTGGTTTGGTGGCTAACCCAAAGGGGGAAATTATTCCTCGCCCGATCAAGGCGAACTTCCGTGAAGGTTTGACGGTACTTGAGTACTTCATCTCCACTCACGGTGCTCGCAAGGGTCTGGCAGACACTGCACTTCGTACCGCTGACTCCGGTTACCTCACCCGTCGTCTGGTTGACGTCTCCCAAGACGTAATCATTCGCGAGGTTGACTGCGAGACAGAGCGTGGAGCGGAAATTGAGATTGCTGAATTGGTCGATGGAACACTTCGACCACTTGAGAATCTCGATACAGCACTCGTGTCCCGTGTACTTGCCCGCGATGTCGTTGTTGACGGCACAACCGTCGCTACAGCTGGTGAGGAACTGGACATACCTCGTTTGGAGCAAATGATTGCTGACGGCGCAGACAAGGTCCGCGTTCGCACGGTTCTCACGTGCGAGAGTGCAGTTGGAACCTGTGCACGCTGCTACGGACGCTCAATGGCAACCGGCAAATTGGTTGACGTTGGTGAAGCTGTCGGTATCGTCGCTGCTCAGTCCATTGGTGAACCAGGTACTCAGCTCACAATGCGTACCTTCCACACCGGTGGTGTTGCAGGTGAAGACATTACTCACGGTCTGCCACGTGTTGTGGAACTCTTCGAGGCCCGCACACCTAAGGGTGTGGCTCCGATCAGCGAAGTTGCTGGACGGGTCCGCATTGAAGATGCTGAGAAACTCCGCAGCATCATCATCACCCCCGATGACGGCAGCGAAGAACTTGAGTACTCGGTTCCACGCCGCTCGCGTATGTTGGTTGAAGAAGGCGACAGCGTGATTGTTGGCCAGCAACTCGTCGTTGGCGCAATTGATCCCAAGCAGGTCCTGCGTATTCTGGGACAGCGCGCGGTTCAATTGCATCTCGTTGATCAGGTGCAAATGGTCTACCGTTCACAGGGTGTTTCCATTCACGACAAGCACATCGAGGTAATTGTTCGCCAGATGCTCAAGCGCATCACGATTATTGAATCGGGCGACTCAAACTTCCTTGCAGGTGAACTCGTGGAGCGTGGACTTTTTGAAACGGAGAACCGCCGGGTTGTTACCAACGGTGGAACGCCAGCATCAGGTCGCCCAGAACTAATGGGAATCACCAAGGCATCCCTTGCAACTGAGTCGTGGCTCTCAGCCGCTTCTTTCCAGGAGACCACCCGCGTCCTCACCGACGCAGCGATCTCTGCGAAGAGCGACCCATTGCTTGGCCTCAAGGAGAACGTAATCCTGGGCAAGCTAATTCCTGCAGGTACCGGAATGCCGATCTATCGCAATATCAAGGTGGAGCCGACCGAGGAAGCAAAAGCTGCCATGTACGCATCCTTCACCGGATACGACGACATGGAGTACGCATCCTTTGGTCAAACCTCAGGCGAAGCGGTTCCGTTGGAAGAGTTCGAGTTCCGCGGCTTCTAAGCTAATTGTTGTTGTAGTAGTTGAGGGGAAGTCGGTTAACCGACTTCCCCTCAACTACACACCACCGTGTTCACCACGGCTCATAATCGCTACGCCTGCATAATCTCTGTCAGGCGTGGCCGTCGCTTTAAATTCCTAGGCTCTATCAGGTGTTCTGGTGCTTTCGAATAAGTTCGGGCAAGGCTGAACCCTGTTGCAAACTACCAGGGAAGCAGGCGGCGGCTGCGGAGAACATCGATCCAATATGGCAGTGAGTCCTCTGTGTCGTAGACGCCAGTGAAGCCAGCCTCACGCAATTTTATTGCACTGAGGAATGCTGGAGCGTTGCCATGATCACTACCTCGGTCCTCGGCCTCGTAACCGAAGGAATAGTCGGCATAGTGATGGGACTCGCCTAGAAAATCTGCAAGCGTTATTCGTTGGAGGTCATATTTTTCGACTAGACGGTTCCACTCTTGCTCCTGAGTCGGAAGGTACTCCGCCATTGACCGCTCTTCATCAGGTGCGACCTCGACACCGAGGGCCTCTGCACACGCGGGCCAGACTTCACGCCAGCTGAATACATCCCCATTGGTGATGTTGAAAGTCTCGTTGCGGGCGCTTGGTGATGTCATGGCCCAAGTCGCGGCGCGTGCGATTAGCCGAGGGTCTGACGCCTCGGCTACGAACGAAGGACCGCCAGGGAAACTAAATGGCCGGTCGTACTCGCGACACAGAATGCCATAGAGACCGATGATCGGTACCAAGTTCATGGCTGCTCCAACGACACCGCCGAAGATGAATTGCGGACGGAAGATCGTCCAATCGAAGCCCAATTCAGGTGCACGGCTTTTAAGGTAATCCTCCTGAAGCCAGTAGAAGTTCTCGTGCTGTACGCGTGGCTGGCGCTCCTTCGCGGGCACCCGCAGTGGCTTGAGGTGGACACCGTACGCCTTCGTTCCTTGAAGCAGGACTACATGTTCGAGCCCCGCATCGGCGAGACCTTCGACGGTATTGACGAGCATGACTCGATTCGTCTCCATCTGCTTCGTATCGCTCCAGCCCGGGACAAGACCGGGAAGTTCGAATAGTGCTGCATAGAACAATTGCTGAACTTGTCCCAGTTCGCGAAGGGCGGCTTTCGTCGCAGCGGCATCGCGCAGGTCAACGGACACATGACGGAAAGGCTGGTCGGACGCGATTTCAGGTGCCCGGCGTGAGAGGGCGATAACGTCCCAACCCTCATCGAGGTAATGACTGAGCGCGGCGTTGCCCACTACTCCCGATGCTCCAGCAATTACAACTGTGGGTTTCCCGGATTTTTCGGTGGTAATCATGCATGAAAAATATCGCGATTTAAGCTGGCTGTCTGCTAAATGGGCAGCGTCATTGTGTCCCGCTCAGATCTGGAGGCGCTGGCACCCCCGACACCAAATGCCTCGGCAAACTCGCACAAATTTCTGTTGGCATCTTCGTGGTTCAGTCCTCTCTGCCTGCGTCCTCAAGTAATTTGATTTTTTCCGCTCTACCCAGATGCCAGTGTTGAGGAAGCCATGGACATGCCTGTCCCTAACCTATGTGTCAGTGCCCAACGAATCGCGGCGTGCGCTTCTCTCGGAAGGCATTCAACGCTTCCGACATATCAGCCGTCTGGACGGCAAGCACTTGGTTTCTGTTCTCAAGGGCGATTGCAGCCTCGAGGGATGGCGCATCGACATTCAATTGAACGACCTGCTTAGTCAACCGGACACCGACGGGACTGTTCATGCAAATGAGTTCAGCAAGGGCCAGTGCCTTATCCATGAGTGCCTCTGGCTCACACACATCCGTGACTAGCCCGATCCGCAATGCCTCTTCCGCCTCCACGAACCTACCCGTCAGGAGCATCTCGTAGGCACGACCAAGGCCGATTAAGCGGGGGAGTAGCCACGAAGTGCCTACATCACCGCCAGTTAAGCCAATCCTGATGAATGCTGCGTTGAACTTCGCGGAAGTAGATGCGACTCTGATGTCGGCCGCTAGGGCGATGGCCATTCCAGCGCCGGCTGCGGCGCCATTGACGGCGGCGATAACGGGTTTGTCCATGGTGCGGAAGCCAGCGACGGACCGCGCCCAAGTCTCCTGCCCCGCCAGCATGACGGCAGCGGGCATTTTTGGGAGCTCGGCAGCCTGGTCAAGGTCGAGTCCTGCGCAGAAAGCCCGACCCTCTCCCGTGATAACAAGGACCCGTGCATCATTGTCGGCATCGACATCGGCTTGCAACTCAATGAACTCGTCGAACATCTCGAAAGTTATGGCGTTAAGTCGCTCTGGGCGGTTGAGTCGGGCAACAACGATTTGAGCACTTGGACGCTCGATGAGCATGGTATTAAATGAACGCATTTCACATCACCTCGAATAGTGGGCTGGCTTTGAGTTCTGCGCGAGCAATCGATCTACGGTGGACTTCGTCCGGCCCATCTGCTATCTGTAGAAACCTCGCAGTCGCATAAAGGTACGACAGGATGTAATCTTGGGAGACACCAGCACCGCCGAACACCTGAATTCCGCGGTCCACAACGTCACGAACCACCTGCGGAACGAGAATCTTGGCGGCGGAGACGTCGTGTCGAGCTGCCTTGTTTCCGACAGTGTCCATTCTCCAGGCAGCATGTAAAACGGTGAGACGTGCAGAGTTGACCTGGATTCGAGCGTCAGCCACCCAACTCTGGATCACGCCCTGATCAGCAAGTGGAACTCCGAAGGCCACCCGATGTTGCGCGCGCGCTGTCATCATCGCGATCGCTCGTTCGGCCATACCGATAAGGCGCATGCAATGGTGAATACGACCGGGGCCTAGTCGTGCTTGCGCCACCGCGAAGCCTGATCCGCGCTCGCCGAGCAGATTTTCTTTGGGAATACGCACATCGGTGTAGTCGATAATGGCGTGACCACCTTCATGGCGATCTTGGAAACCGAAGACCGTGGTGGATCGCACAATGTTAAAACCAGGAGTGCCGTAGGGAACCAGCACAAGACTATGTCGTTTGGCTAAGGGTGCGTCGGGATCTGTCACGCCCATAACAAGGGCGAGTTTGGCGTCGGGGCGAAGAGCGCCCGTAGACCACCATTTGCGACCATTGAGCACCCATTCGTCTCCTGCATCATCGATTCGAAGAGAGACGTTGTTGGCATCCGAACTCGCGACCTCAGGTTCCGTCATGGAAAAGATGGAACGGATCTCTCCAGCAAGTAGGGGCTTCAGCCAGTTTTCCTGCTGCTCAGGTGTGCCAAACCGCGACAGGAGCTCCATGTTTCCAGTATCGGGCGCGGAACAATTGAGTGCCTCTGGTGCTAGTGAAGGACTCCAACCAGTGAGTTCTGCGATGGGGGCATACTCCAGGTTTGAGAGTCCGGCTCCACGATCATCCTCGGGGAGGAACAGATTCCACAGGTCTCGGCGCTTTGCCTCTAACTTCAGGTCCTCCATGATGGGAGGGGGACCCCACGCTTGTGGATTCGAGTCGTGGTGCTCATGGACGGCACTTTCTGCCGGGAGAACAAGCTCCTGAATGAAGGATGTCACGCGATCCTGAAGTGCTCGAACCTTATGGCTGTATTCGAACTCCATTGTGTTCCCCTTAATTAGTGGTTGTTTGGACTGGTCAACTTCATTAAACGCGGAGCCCAGGCACATTGGAGACGGATGCCACCTTCATGGCCTTGTCAAGGAGTGGATCGACCATCGCGCCCGCATCATCGAAGCCCTCGCCGACGGTCAGACTAGCTTCGTGGCGGGCATGAATTTGTTCCATAATGATAGCTACTTTGACATAGGCAAGAACTAAGTACCAGTCCAGATTCGGCAACTCAATGCCGCGCAATTGAGCGTAGCGCTCGCGAATGGCATCGTGCGAAGGGAACCCTTGGTGGGCTGTAGTACCAGCAGAGACCGGATTAAATGATGAATCCTCCTCGTCCCAGAATGAAAGGAGGGTTCCAACATCAGCCAACGTGTCTCCCACGGTCGACATTTCCCAGTCGAGAACGCCGAGAAGACGTCCGCGATCGGCGTGATCAACCATGACGTTATCGACTTTAAAGTCACCATGGATCAGTCCGGGATAAACGGTTTCTGGGACGGATGCGCCAAGGCGGTCAAGTAAAAGGTGGACACGAGGTCGCGATACCAAGTGCGAAGCATCCCATTGCTTGCGCCATCGCCTGACTTGTCGTTCGAGGTAACCATCTGGCCGACCGAAGTCGGCCAGACCGATTGATGCCGGATCAAGCTGGTGCAAGTTAACAAGGGTTTTCACCATCGCTTCGGCTAACCGCTCCCGTTCCTCAACGGTCATGATTGAAGTGTCGGTCACGTTTCGCATAGTGATGCCGCCTAGATCCGTCATGACGTAAAAAGTCGAACCAATTATGTTTGGGTCCGCGCAGTAGACAAGCGTTTGCGGCACAGCGACACCAGTGTTACGCAGTGCCGTGATGACACGGTACTCGCGACCCATATCGTGGGCCGTCTCGAGAACCTGGCCGAATGGCTGCCGTCTAAGGATCCACTGTCGAGTGTTGTCAGACAACCTATAAGTCGGATTTGAGCGACCACCCGAGATGAGATGCATCTGTAGGTCACCGACGATTCCACCAGGTATGACCGGGTCGAGAAAGTCGCGGAGGCTGGCAACTTCATATTCACGGCCGGGATCTACTTCGCTCATCCAGTCCACCTCTCGTACTTGACTAGCGATCGTTCGTTCGGCCACCCTAACTAGGTGTACACACGCTGTCAAGCGAAAGAATATCAATAAGACGAGGGATTAGTCGCAGGTTTATGAGGTGGGCAATCAAGGGGGCCATTTGGATCGGGCGAATACGTCTTGATGCTCAATTATTGGTTAATGTGCCGCCGTGCCGTGACCGGGTGTGTTTCACTAAGTTCTGGGTGCATCGTTGCCGAACGTTCACTCGGATCAATGGAAGACCTGGAACAGGAGATGCGTAGTGGTTGATCATGGACTGCCAACCGACAATGTGGAGGTAGTGGGCGACATCTACCGAGCCTTTGCAAAGTGGACGCCAGATGCTTCGGCTTTGACTGCACACAGCGCGTACGGTGGAAAGCTAACTCTCACATATGCCGAGCTCGACCGGCTCACTAATGCGGTCGCTCTCAGTCTCGTTGATCATGGAGTCAAGCGCGGGGATCGGGTGGCTTTCCTCGTATCAAATGCGGCCGGGATTGAAGGTGTCCTGACCTATATCGGCGCTCACAAGGCAGCGGCGGTGGCTTTGCCCATCAATGGCCGGTTAACCCCGGCCGAAGTCGTACCGCTGGCGAAGCATGCAGAGATATCTGCATTAGTTGTCGAGTCGGCGTTCTTGTCGCACGCCATTGCTGTTCGAGACCAACTCGAGAATCCACCTATGATTTTCATAGCGGCAGAGGAGAACCACGAGGGGATGATCCCCTTCTCGACTCTGCTTGACCGCGACAAGCCTGTGACACAAGCAGAACTGCCCACGGTTGTTCCCACAGACATGGCCGACTTCCTGTTTACATCCGGCACCACAGCGGCACCTAAGTGCGTCATGCTTACGCACGAGAATTGCGTAGCTTCTGCACACATTCTGGCGCGATTTCCGGGCATCCGCCAAGATGACGTCTACCTCTCGCCATTCCCATTCTTCACGAGTTCTGGCGTGCACACCAGCCTGTTCACCACGGCCACCGTCGGCGCCCATTATGTAATGTCTACTGAGGTTCAGGCCGATGCGCTCTTGCGCGAAATCGAGGAGTCGGGAGCTACGATGGTCGGCGCTGTTCCATCGATTTTTGACTATATGGCAAAGTCTGCCGTGGCCCAAGAGGTTGACCTCACCCGAGTTCGCTATGCATTTCATGGCGGCGCACCCGTGTCACCGCATCAGGTAGCTCAGTACATGCGGCTTTTTCCACGAGCAGAGATCATGAATGTTTTCGGGCAAACCGAGAGTGGGAATCCTGGAACAACACTGCCGGGGAAGTACGCTCTGGCTAAGGCTGGATCGATCGGTAAGCAGGGAATGCAGGGAGTCAAAGTCCGCGTTGTGGACCAGGATGGAAACGACATCTCCGGTGCTGGCATTGGCGAACTACTCCTTGCGTCCAAGGCAGTTATGGCGGGTTATTTTAAGAACGAGGAAGAGACTCAGAACACGATCCGCGACGGCTGGCTTTACACGGGCGACCTCGTACGCGTAGACGACGATGGGTTCATGTTCGTTTATGACCGCAAGAAAGACATAATCATCCGCGGAGGACTAAACATCGCGTCCATCGAGGTCGAGAATGCTCTGTCTTCTCACCCAGATATCCAAGAAGCCGCCGTCGTCAGCAAGCCGCATTCGGAGTTGGGTGAGGACCTTGTTGCCTTCGTTGTTGCATCCGGTGACTCGAGACCTACGACCGAGCAACTGCGGGCTTTTGTTGTTCCTCTCATCGCAAATTACAAGATCCCAAGGGATATCCGTTACATAAATGAGTTACCGCGCAACCCAACGGGGAAGATTCTGAAAAGAGAACTGAGAAAGGATGTCTGAGCCACGGAAGGCGCGTAGTCGCGGCGGCAAGGAAGCGGTACTTGCTTCCGCGGTGTCCAACTTTCAACTCCTTGGTTACCACGGTACGTCCATGCGCGACATTGCGAGGGACTCCAACATGACAGTTGCCTCGATTTACCATCACTTTGCTTCGAAGCAGGAAATCCTGTTTGACATCATGGTCCAAGTGTTGAGCGACCTCATTTTAAAGACTCGCACTGCTCTAAAGTCAACGGATTCCGCACCCCGCAACCAACTCGAGGCGATGGTCACCGCGTGGATCTTGTTTCACGTGAGTCGGCAAGCGGAGGCCTTTATCGGATCAACGGAGATCAGGAGTCTGGATCCTCAGGGTCGCCGCTTCGTGGTCGCCCTCCGCGATGAACAGGAGCATATGTTCCGTGATGTGATTAATCGAGGTGTGTTCGAAGGATCATTTGCCACTCTTTATCCGCGTGAAGCTACAAGGGCGATTATTAATATGGGTTCGTCTGTTTCAGCGTGGTTCGATCCAAACGGAGACCTGAGTCCTGAGGCGTTGGCCGAGCGCTACGTCACCCTCGCACTCGGTACCGTGGAGGCGCTTTCGTGAAAGAGTCAGGCGGCGCGTTACTTCTCACAGAGTTCCATGGACCAATAATGATTATGACGTTGAATCGTCCCAGCACGAAAAATGCGATTAACAGAGTACTTGCGGCCGAAATTGCTGCGGCCCTGCGCCGTCTTAACAGCGACTCGACCCTGCTTGCCGGCGTCCTCACCGGAAACGGTCAAAGCTTCTGCTCAGGTATGGACTTGCGGGACTTCCAAGACGGCGGCACTCCCCAAGACCTGCAAGATGTCCTTCGGATATCACTTACGAAACCGATGGTCGCCGCTGTCGAAGGGTTCGCTGTGGCAGGTGGCTTCGAACTGGCTTTGCGTTGTGACCTGATAGTCGCTGCCAGGGATTCCAAATTGGGGCTCCCCGAAGTGAAAGTCGGCCAGATAGCGGGATTTGGGATCCGACAATTACTGCAGGAGCTTCCACGCCAAGCCGTTGCCGAGCTCGCCCTCACCGGAGAGTTCATGTCAGCAGAACGAGCTTTTGAATTGGGACTCGTAACCCGACTGGTGGACCCGGGACAGGCATTGCCCACGGCACTTGAACTCGCAGGAGCGATGATCAGAAATGCGCCATTGTCATTGGCCGCGTCGTTGTCCTTACTCAACATCGGGTCTACGGAGAGAGACACTCTCTACTACGAAGTTGCCGATCAGCATGCGCAAATAACTTCGCACTCACATGACGCACTCGAAGGAGCTGCTGCTTTCACCGAACGCCGAGATGCGAATTGGGAGGGTCGCTAGCGGCAGGTCCATGGCGGTTCTGGACGCGAAAGAATAATGCCCGGTGCGCTATTTATCGTAATTCACGCCGTAGGATTTTGCCGGTGGCTGTCTTGGGCACCTCGGGGACGATCTCGACAATTCGGGGGTACTTGTACGCCGACAGGAACTCACTGCAATGTGCGATTAGATCTTCTGAGGTTGTGGCTTCGAAGCCAGGGCGAAGTGACACGACTGCCTTCACTGTCTCGCCACGGTACTCATCAGGGACGCCAACCACGGCGGCCTCGAGAACTGCCGGGTGCTCGTAGAGAACGTCCTCGACATCACGCGGCCAGACCTTGTAACCGCTCACCACGATGAGATCCTTGGCTCGGTCCACAAGGAAGAACCAACCGTCTTCGTTCATTGTTGCCACATCACCCGTGTGCATAACGCCACCGCGAAGGGCGTAGTCAGATTCCTTCTTCTGATTCCAATACCCGGCAACTACATCAGGCCCCATCGAGACAATCTCACCAAGGCCACCAGGCTCAAGCAACTCCGAGTTCTCTAGACCAACGATGGCCGAGTAAACATTGGGCACGGGAAGGCCGATGGAAATGGCGCCGGTATTTGGGTCGATTGGTGCTCTCATACCTGGCGGAACCATGTGGGTTGGCGAACTCGTTTCCGTCATACCGTAGGTGTTGTGCATGTACAGTCCGGTCACATCTTCGAAGCGAGCCACCATCGCCGGGGAGACTGGTGCGCCACCGGTGAACACCTTCACGAGTGAGGAGATGTCCCTCGTTGGCAGATCAGGATGGTTGATGATGGCGATGTAAGCGGTGAGAGCAAGGATGGAGTAAGTACCACGCCACCGCTCAAGCCAATGCAGAAACTCTCCAGCGTCGAACCTATGGAACATAACCATCGGTGCCGCATTCAGTCGGGCCGCAGCGAGATGCCCAGTTATACCCGTGACATGGAACATTGGTGCACCTGCCATCACAATGTCGTCCTCGGACACATGCCCTACCTGCAGGTAAACCTCCCCGTACGCCACATTCATGTGCATGAGCATCGCGGCCTTGGGCGGACCCGTGGTCCCCGAGGTGAAGCACAGCAGTGCTGTATCGGCGGGATCGGCGAGGTGCGGCTGGACTCGACTTCCCGACCTACGACTGAAGATTTCCTCCAGCGTGATTGCCCCACTGGGTCGATGCTCGGGACGTGGGCCGAGAAGGTCAGGGGCATCTTCTCCCGCGAAGGTGAATTCGGAGGTCGTGATTAAGGTCGACAATGTTGTGCCGATCGCTCCTTCTATTGCGGTCGCCAACAAACTGTCCAGGCAAACAATTAGTCGGACACCGGTTTCAACGATCTGGTAATTGAGCTCACGTGCCTTAAGCATTGGGTTATGCGTTACTGCGATTGCGCCAACCAACCAAGCCGCATGAAGGGCGATCACGAACTGGGGGTCGTTCTGCATGTACAGCCCTATTCTGTCACCGGGCGCTATACCGAGCTCCATGAATTCCGAAGCCAGGGCGTGCGCGAGTTCATCCTCCTCTCGGTGCGTCATTGTCTGATCGAAGAAGTGTATGGCCGGCCCATCTGGTCGCTTCGTCATGCCGATCTGGAACATTTCTACGCCATTACGCACGCGTGCTTCGAATGATGCTGGGATGTCAGGCGGATAGTTGGCTGTCCACGGGCGCAGCGATAGATCGTAGATTGATTTCCCATAGATGGGGTGTGTGCCAAACATGAGGCCCTCTCAGGATGATGACGGAGAAGAAGATGCCATTACGCTGATAGCGTTTTGGTCTCCTTCGAGATGCGATGAATGGTTAACGAATAATACAGCCGCTGGCGCATTGGATAACTATTTATCACAGGCACCGGAGACATCATAGGCATCGGAGTCATGATTAACATCGGAAAAATCACCCTCAGGCGAAAAAATTGACTGTACTTTCCTTCTGGGCATTTGCAAATATGAGTTGTCAAAAAGTCGGCGCCCACACGCGAGATCCGGTTGAAGCTAGAGTCTGATCGCTTCTTCGATTGCCTCGTTCACTCCACCAACCTGGCGTTGGCACCAAGTGACTTGGGTGCAGTTGCCGACGAACGTATTGGCGAATTCCGCAGGTTTTTACCAATCAGGTTTTTGAAGCCTTTTTCACGAAGCCAGCCAATAATCTCGTATCCGCGAATAGATTGGTTAGTAAGTGCTGTTAAAACCGCGCCGTCGGGCGTGCCTTTCCCCATCTCCGTTTTATGTTTTGCCAACTCGTTCCCTTGTCACTTCGCACTTAATCCGAATACGACGACATCGTGTATGCATCCTTTGGTCAAACCTCAGGCGAAGCAGTTCCGTTGGAAGAGTTCGAGTTCCGCGGCTTCTAAGCCCACACGTTGTTCTACAAGTTCGAAGGGGAGTCGGTTTACCGGCTGCCCATCAACGTTTCTGCTCCCAAATTCTCAATGCACCTGAATGATGCCACCGTGTGGCATGATCGTGAAATAATCCACTTGAGACAAAGGACAGTGACGTGATTCGTTCGCAGAGCATTCGGGTAGCCGGTATCGCCATTGCTGGACTGGGCATTGCCGCCAGTGGCATGACTTTTGTGAGTCCTGCGACCGCTGCCACTAAGCCAGAGATCATCGCTTGTGATGGCAAAGGCAAAGTTAAGCCAAAGGAAATCATCCTTGCGTGCGGTGATGGAAATACTTTTGTGACCAATATTAAATGGATTAAATGGAACAACAACACAGCGACCGGGACGGGAACCCTTAGTTGGAATACCTGTTTGCCACAAACGTGCGCCGGTGGGATCGTTCAAAAATACAAAGCCAAAATTACTCTCGGGGGGCTTGCCTCAGCACCGGGTGAAACAGATGTCTTCAGCGAAATGACCCTCACATTTACCCAAGGTGGCCCAGGCATGCTTGATAGCGGAACCTATGAGTTGTCAAACAGCCGTCGCTAATCCAATTTAATTTACTTCCCACACCTGTCTCCGGATTACAGGGCGACTCTCTTTCTTATTCTGCGCTTAGTTTGGCTAAAAATGTTCGTACAAGTACTTATATAACCTGTTGCAGATTTAGATTTTTTTAAGGGGAATCCATGGGCAAACATGGGCAGTTTTCATCTACAAACAAATTTACAGTTTCGACAGGAAACACTCGGTATCCACGAAGTAGGGTTTAGTAATCGAGGGAGTGAGCCATGCAAATTAATATTGATAAGCGAACTGGAATATTAACAGTGGTCATCGCAGTACTCATTGGCGTCATTATTTTCTTAGTAGGCTCTCAAAATAGCTCTTCAGGTTTCTTTGGAATGAACCACTCAGCAATCGGTGGAGGGAACAACTTTTCAAACTCCAACTTGCTAGGTTCAGATGCAATGTTCTTTGAAATGATGATTCCTCATCACCAACAAGCTGTAGATACCTCTGACCTTGCCATCGCGCGCTCTAAAGATACCGAACTCGTGACGCTAGCTCAGGAAATTAGAGTTGGACAATCAGCAGAGATTATTGAAATGAAAAATTGGCTCGCTGATGCGGGCGACAATTCAATGATGAACCTTGGGATGAATCATGGCATGGGGATCGAATGGGTGGAAGGCTCACTGAATCTGAACTGAGTACTCTCAACTCTCTCAGCGGTTCAGAATTCGACATTTACTGGCTTCGCGGCATGATCACCCACCATGAGGGCGCCCTCCACATGGTAACGATGATTAAGGACTCAAACCGCTCAGAAATTCGAAACTTTGGAGAGTCAATTGTCACCGTTCAAACTGCCGAAATTGAGCAAATGAAAAAGATGCTCAATCGCATGGGTGCTTAGTCAAGGCTGATCCGGCTTATTGGGCGACTCGGGGAGTCTCATTGTTTTGCGCAGCATGGAACACGTGGCAAGCGTGTCGCATTGTCAGAAACGGTTACCTTGGGTCTACCTTGGTCGCATGTCCATGAACAATGAGAATGTCGAAGAGGTCACCGAGTCGGTATTCATCGAGGCTCCGGTGGCTCCGCCGGTTGTGCAGATGCCTCCGAAACCCACTGTGGATCAATTCGGAAACCCGATTAGCCCGAAGTCCAGGCTCGCCGCTGCTCTGCTCGCCTGGTTTTTAGGGATTTTTGGGATTCACCGCTTTTACGTGGGCAAGATCGGTACCGGAATTCTGATGATCGTGACCCTTGGTGGGCTGGGTATCTGGACTCTCATCGACTTCATTGTCATTTTGGTCGGGTCCTTTAAGGACAAACAGGGTCGACTCCTCATCAACTGGTCGTAGGCATTGTCAGACCTAGATTCTTGAGGTCCATGCGCTGTAGATTGGGATCATGAGCAACCAGACACCAGAACCCGAGACAAGCCCCGCAGAAACACCTACTGAGTCGATCTGGGATGAACCTGCGGTTGTAAGCGTTACGGCAACCCCGAGCCCCTCGGGGAATTCAATTGTTGCTTTAGTTCTGTCGATCACCTCATGGGTGGTTTGCCCGATTGTTTTTGCGATCGTGGCTTTGGTCTTTGCAAACAAGGCCGAAAAGGAAATTGCCGCCAGTAACGGCTCAGTGGGTGGCGGGGCATTCGTCACTGCATCGAAAATAGTCGCCTGGATCAATATTGGGGTTTATTCGGCGGTAGTGGTTCTGGGAATTATTGCCCTGTTTTTCCTCACGATCCTTGGGGTCTCGGGTAACTAGAGCCCTTAGGGGGACCCCGGTGATCGGGATGAAGTAGGGGAGGGTAGTCTTCCGATTCGTGCCTGACCCCTCGGGCGCGCTCTCGCGTGTCGCAGTACATATATATGTGGCGCGAGGTGGTAACGCCACCGGAGAATTCCTACGAGATTTAGCGAGGTTGAGCGTCGCAAGACGCGCGACACGCCCGACCGCGTGGGTCGTTCCGGTTAACCGTAAACGAACGAGAAGTCAGGAGAGGCGCAACGTGCCTACCATCCAGCAGCTGGTCCGCAAGGGCCGGCAGGACAAGGTCTCCAAGACCAAGGCCCCAGCCCTTAAGGGCAGCCCACAGAGGCGCGGGGTCTGTACACGTGTTTATACAACTACCCCAAAGAAGCCGAACTCTGCGCTTCGCAAGGTAGCCCGTGTGCGGTTGACCTCCCAGGTGGAAATCACTGCCTACATCCCCGGCGTTGGCCACAATCTCCAGGAGCACTCAATCGTGCTCGTACGTGGTGGCCGAGTTCGCGATCTTCCCGGTGTTCGTTACAAAGTCATCCGCGGCGCACTTGACGCTCAGGGCGTTAAGAACCGCAAGCAGGCACGGTCCCGCTACGGCGCAAAGAAGGAGAAGGCCTAATGCCTCGTAAGGGTCCCGCACCAAAGCGACCAATCGTAATTGATCCAGTTTATGGAGCACCGATTGTCACCCAGCTCATCAACAAGGTTCTCCTTGACGGAAAGCGCTCAGTTGCTGAGCGTGCAGTCTACGGTGCTCTCGAAGGTTGCCGCGAGAAGAACGGCACCGATCCAGTGCAGACACTCAAGCGTGCACTTGACAACATTCGTCCCACCCTTGAAGTTCGTTCACGCCGCGTCGGTGGAGCGACCTACCAGGTTCCTGTTGAAGTCAAGCCAGGCCGCTCAACCACACTTGCATTGCGTTGGCTCGTGAGTTACTCACGCCAGCGTCGTGAAAAGACCATCACCGAGCGCCTCATGAACGAAATCTTAGATGCTTCCAATGGTCTTGGTGCCGCAGTAAAGAAGCGCGAAGATACCCACAAGATGGCCGAATCCAATAAGGCATTCGCTCATTACCGCTGGTAACACCCACACATAAATTTGGCTCACCAAAAAGAAAAACGGAGAAACTCGTGTCAACTGGAACAGTCCTCGACCTCGCCAAGGTCCGCAACATTGGGATCATGGCGCATATCGACGCGGGCAAAACCACGACCACCGAGCGAATCCTGTTTTACACCGGTATCAACTACAAAATCGGTGAGGTTCATGAGGGCGCAGCCACCATGGACTGGATGGAACAAGAGCAAGAGCGTGGAATCACAATTACTTCAGCTGCCACCACCTGTGAGTGGAAGGGCAACACGATTAACATCATCGACACCCCAGGTCACGTCGACTTCACCGTTGAAGTTGAGCGCTCACTTCGGGTACTCGACGGTGCCGTAACGGTGTTTGACGGCGTAGCAGGGGTTGAGCCACAGTCAGAGACTGTATGGCGTCAAGCTGACCGTTACAGCGTGCCTCGCATGTGTTTCATTAACAAGTTGGACCGCACCGGCGCAAACTTCTACATGTGTGTAGACATGATCATCTCCCGCCTCAATGCAGTGCCCCTCGTACTTCAACTCCCTATTGGTAACGAGTCCGATTTCATCGGTGTTGTTGACCTGATTGAAATGCGCGCTCTCACCTGGCGTGGCGAAACCGTAATCGGTGAAGACTACGAAGTCGAAGAAATCCCCGCTGACATGGTGGAAAAAGCCAAGGAATATCGGGAGAAGCTGATCGAGACTCTCGGCGAAGCTGATGACGCAATCATGGAGAAGTACCTTGATGGCGAAGAAATTTCGGTTGATGAAATCAAAGCCGGTATTCGCCGCGCAACACTGGCAGCGAAACTCACGCCAGTCTTGACCGGATCTGCATTCAAAAACAAGGGTGTTCAGCCAATGCTCGACGCCGTGATTTCCTACCTTCCATCACCACTTGACATCGCCGCAATCGATGGCCACAAAATGGGTGACGAATCAGTTGAAATTTTGCGTCAACCAAGTGATGACGAACCATTTAGTGCACTCGCATTCAAGATCATGACCGACCCGCATCTAGGAAAACTCACTTACGTGCGCGTTTACTCGGGTCGCCTGAACACCGGTACCGCGGTACTGAATAGTGTGAAGGATCGCAAAGAGCGGATCGGCAAGATTTACCGAATGCACGCCAACAAGCGCGAAGAGATTGAATCAGTAGGCGCTGGCGACATTGTGGCTGTAATGGGCCTCAAGGACACTACAACTGGCGAGACTCTCTGTGATCCAGCAAAGCCAGTTGTCTTGGAATCAATGACATTCCCTGATCCAGTTATTTCGGTCGCAATTGAGCCGAAGACAAAGAGCGACCAGGAGAAGTTGGGAACGGCAATTCAGCGTCTTGCTGAAGAAGACCCCACTTTCCGCGTTTCCACAAATGAAGAGACCGGCCAGACCATCATTGAAGGAATGGGTGAGCTCCACCTTGAGGTCCTTGTTGACCGCATGCGTCGCGAGTTCAAGGTTGAGGCAAACGTTGGTAAGCCACAGGTTGCCTACCGCGAGACATTGACCAAGAAGGTTGACCGGATCGACTACACCCACAAGAAGCAAACGGGTGGATCCGGCCAGTTCGCAAAGATTCAGATTTCAATTGAGCCAAACACAGCCGAAGGCGGTGGCTACCTGTTCGAGAACAAGGTCACCGGTGGTCGCATTCCCCGCGAATACATCCCCTCCGTTGATGCTGGCGCACAAGAATCCATGCAGCACGGTGTGTTGGCCGGTTACCCAATGGTTGACGTCAAAGTCACCCTCCTTGACGGTGCCTACCATGACGTCGACTCATCTGAACTTGCATTCAAAATTGCTGGAACCATGGCCTTCAAGGAAGGTGCACGGCTAGCTGGCCCAGCACTTCTCGAACCAATGATGTCCGTTGAAGTCACCACTCCGGAGGACTTCATGGGCGACGTCATTGGAGATCTGAACTCGCGTCGTGGACAAATTCAGGCAATGGATGAGCGCTTTGGCGCTCGAGTTGTCAGAGCTATTGTTCCGCTCTCGGAAATGTTCGGCTACGTAGGAGATCTGCGCAGCCGTACCCAAGGGCGTGCGAGTTACAGTATGCAATTCGATTCCTACGCGCAGGTCCCTCGGGCCGTCGCTGACGAAATCGTTGCGAAAAATCGCGGCGAATAACCGCGGATCACAAAGAAATACAACAGAAGAAAAAGAACCGATAACCGATCCGCGTTTTGCCGGACGGCACGAACAGAGGGAGTACGCAAGTGGCGAAGGCCAAGTTTGAGCGGAATAAGCCGCACATCAACATCGGCACCATTGGACATATTGACCATGGCAAGACCACGTTGACTGCTGCTATCACAAAGGTGCTGCACGATCGTTACCCAGACGTGAACCCATTCACGCCTTTCGACATGATCGATAAGGCCCCTGAAGAGCGTCAACGCGGTATCACGATTTCGATCGCACACGTTGAATACCAGACAGAAGGCCGGCACTACGCCCACGTCGACTGTCCAGGTCACGCTGACTACATCAAGAACATGATCACCGGTGCCGCACAGATGGACGGCGCAATCCTCGTGGTTGCTGCAACCGATGGTCCAATGCCACAGACCAAGGAGCACGTTCTCCTTGCTCGCCAAGTTGGTGTGCCCTCCATCGTCGTTGCACTCAACAAGTGCGACATGGTCGATGACGATGAACTCATTGAACTCGTAGAAATGGAAGTTCGCGAACTTCTCAGCACCTACGAATTCCCAGGCGATGACATCCCCGTGGTGCGCGTTGCTGCCTTCCCAGCCCTTCAGGGTGATGAGAAGTGGGGTCAGTCGATCATGGACCTTATGGACGCAGTGGATGCCTACATCCCAACCCCAGAGCGTGAGATTGACAAGCCCTTCCTCATGCCAATCGAAGACGTCTTCACCATCACCGGTCGCGGAACTGTTGTTACTGGCCGAATTGAGCGTGGAGTTGTCAAGGTCAACGAAGAAATCGAAATCGTTGGTATCCGCCCAGGACCACCCCTCAAGACAACGGTCACCGGTGTCGAAATGTTCCGCAAGCTGCTCGACGAAGGTCAAGCTGGCGAGAACGTTGGGGTTCTTCTTCGTGGAACCAAGCGTGAAGAAGTTGAGCGTGGCCAGGTTTGCTGCAAGCCAGGCTCAATCACTCCTCACACCGACTTCGAGGCGAATGTCTACATTTTGTCGAAAGATGAAGGTGGCCGTCACACCCCGTTCTTCAATAACTACCGTCCACAGTTCTACTTCCGGACCACTGACGTCACCGGCGTCGTGTACTTGCCAGAAGGTAAGGACATGGTTATGCCAGGAGACAACACCGAAATGCGCGTTGAGCTGATTCAGTCAATCGCCATGGAAGATGGTCTTCGCTTCGCAATTCGTGAAGGTGGCCGCACCGTGGGTGCAGGTCGCGTAGTCAAGATCCTGAAGTAAGACGCACCACAACTAAGTCTTCGTGGCGGGCATCGCGACCCGGTTCCCGCCACGAAAACCATAGATAAACAAGTTTCACACAAGTAAATAAGTTTCACACAAAAGCGTTTCACTCCGATACGCAACTACACGAGTAAGGAACCAAGCCACCATGGCGGGACAGAAGATCCGGATCAGGCTCAAAGCCTACGACCACGAGATCATTGACTCATCAGCGAGAAAAATCGTTGAGACGGTCATTCGTACCGGTGCACAGGTTGCTGGGCCAGTGCCGTTGCCGACAGAGAAGAACATTTTCTGTGTGATTCGCTCACCACATAAGTACAAGGATTCACGGGAACATTTCGAGATGCGCACACACAAGCGTTTGATCGACATTCTCGACCCCACCCCCAAGACCGTTGACTCGTTGATGCGCCTAGATCTCCCAGCTGGCGTCGACATCGAGATCAAGCTCTAATCGAGATCAAGTTTTAGAGGAGATCTGAACACCATGAGTCACAACGTCAAGGGATTGCTAGGCGAAAAGCTTGGTATGACCCAGGTATGGGATGAAAACAACAGAGTTGTTCCCGTTACCGTCGTGAAAGCTGGTCCAAGTGTCGTCACCCAGGTGCGCACTCCAGAAATCGACGGTTATTCCGCGGTGCAAATCGCATTCGGTGCTATTGACCCCCGTAAGGTTAATAAGCCTGATGCGGGACACTTCGCGAAAGCTGGCGTGACACCACGTCGCCACATCGTTGAAGTCCGCACCCCCGATGCTTCCGAGTACACACTCGGTCAGGAACTCACCACAGAGATTTTTGAAACTGGTCAAGTTGTCGACGTAGTCGGCACAACCAAGGGCAAGGGCTTCGCCGGTGTCATGAAGCGCCATGGCTTCCATGGCCTTCGCGCAACACACGGTGTGAACAAGAAGCACCGAAGCGCGGGCTCCATCGGTGGCTGCGCCACACCCGGTCGCGTGTTCAAGGGCATGAAAATGGCGGGACGTATGGGTGGCGATCGCCAAACCACACAGAACTTGAAGGTTCAAGCAATTGATGCCGAGCGTGGATTGATCCTGATCAAGGGTGCAGTACCGGGCCCTAAGGGTGGCTTGGTGTTCATTCACACCGCTGTAAAGGAGGCCCAACAGTGAGCTCCGTAGACGTAATGACCCCACAGGGTGAGGCATCGGGCAAAGTTGAACTGCCGGCCGAAGTCTTCGATGTAGCGGTCAATATCCCTCTGATTCATCAGGTTGTTGTCGCCCAGCTCGCAGCTGCGCGTCAAGGAACACACTCAACCAAAACCCGCGCAGAAGTGAGCGGTGGTGGGCGCAAGCCACACAAGCAAAAGGGAACAGGACGTGCGCGTCAAGGTTCGATTCGGGCACCCCAGTACACCGGTGGTGGAATCAGCCACGGCCCACAGCCTCGCTCTTATGATCAGCGCACACCCAAGAAGATGAAGTCAGCCGCGTTGCGCGGTGCACTCTCTGACCGGGCACGTGAAGGTCGCATCCACATTGTGTCTGAATTAGTCAGCGGTGACGTTCCATCAACCAAGGGCGCAACCGCAACTTTGAAGGCACTCAATGTGGAAGGTCAACTTCTGATCGTGCTCACCCGTGAAGAGGCAGTGGCTTGGTTGTCACTACGCAACCTCGGTGACGTTTCGATTGTTGCTCCTGACCAACTCAACACATATGACGTGCTCATCAGTGACCACTTGGTATTCACCCAAACCGCTTACGACATTTTTGTCGCTGGTCCGGTCAAGGGCAAGGGTTCGAAGGCAGTCGCGCTCGAAAGTGAGGTAGAAGCATGAGAATTGCAGACCCACGTGACATCTTAATCTCACCGGTTGTTTCCGAGAAGGCATACAGCCTTCTGGATCAGAACAAATACACCTTCATTGTTTCCCCGGATGCTAATAAGACCCAGATCAAAATTGCGGTCGAAGAAGTATTTGGGGTCAAGGTAACGAGCGTGAACACCATGAACCGTGAGGGCAAGCGCGTACGCACTCGCACCGGATTTGGTCGCAAAGCTTCAACGAAGCGTGCGATTGTCTCTGTTGCGGCAGGCGATCGTATTGACATATTTGGCGGACCGGTCTCCTAACGGGGCCCAGGGCATATCGAGAATCAACGAAACGAGAGACGAAAATGGGTATCCGTAAGTACAAGCCGACTACACCGGGCCGTCGTGGTTCAAGTGTGGCCGACTTCTCTGAAATCACCCGATCTGAGCCCGAGAAGTCTTTGGTGCGCCCACTTCCTAAAAAGGGTGGTCGTAATAACTCCGGCAAGATCACAACCCGTCACAAGGGTGGTGGACACAAGCGCGCCTACCGTCTCATTGACTTCAAGCGGGCCGACAAAGATGGTGTACCCGCAAAGGTCGCTCACATCGAATACGACCCCAACCGCACGGCGCGCATTGCACTTTTGCATTACGCCGACGGTGAGAAGCGTTACATCATTTGTCCAACGAAGTTGAAGCAGGGCGACCTGATCGAAACAGGACCCGGCGCGGATATCAAGCCAGGCAATAACTTGCCGATGCGCAATATCCCCGTTGGTACCGTGATTCACGCAATTGAACTGAAGCCAGGCGGCGGTGCGAAAATTGCTCGCTCAGCGGGTGCCAGTGTTCAGCTCGTTGCAAAAGACGGTCCCTTCGCACAGCTCCGGATGCCATCGGGTGAAATCCGCAACGTCGACGTTCGCGCTCGCGCGACCATCGGTGAAGTGGGCAACGCAGAGCAGTCAAATATCAACTGGGGTAAAGCAGGCCGTATGCGTTGGAAGGGCAAGCGCCCAACCGTCCGCGGTGTGGCTATGAACCCGGTCGATCACCCACATGGTGGTGGTGAGGGTAAGACCTCCGGTGGGCGTCACCCGGTCAACCCAGGTGGTAAGCCAGAAGGTCGCACCCGTAAGAAGAACAAGGCCAGCGATCAGTTCATCGTTCGTCGTCGCAAGTCCGGCAAGAAGCGTTAAGGAAAGCGGTAAAAGATGCCACGCAGTCTGAAAAAGGGTCCGTTCATTGACGGTCATCTCCTGAAGAAGGTAGATGCCCAAAATGCAGCGAACTCCAAGAATGTGATCAAGACCTGGTCACGTCGCTCGATGGTGATCCCAGCAATGCTCGGACACACTATTGCGGTGCACGACGGTCGCAAGCATGTGCCCGTGTTTATCTCGGAGAGCATGGTTGGTCACAAACTCGGTGAGTTCGCACCAACCCGTACCTTCAAGGGTCACGTCAAGGACGACCGTAAGTCAAAGCGTCGATAGTCGATAGTCGATAGTTGACTAGCACGTGACACATTAGACACACTGATTTATTAATTAAGTAATAACGAGAAGCAAGGGGAAAGCGATGGAAGCCAGGGCCCAAGCGCGGTACGTCCGCGTAACGCCCATGAAGGCACGTCGGGTTATTGATCTCATTCGTGGGATGAATGCCGATGATGCCCAGGCAGTGCTGCGGTTCGCTCCGCAGGCAGCTAGCGAACCAGTGGGCAAAGTGCTTGCTAGTGCGGTAGCGAATGCGGCCAATAATCATGGCATGGACACTAAGGACCTCACCATTAGTGAAGCCTTCGTTGACGAAGGCCCCACGATGAAGCGCATCCGTCCCCGCGCACAAGGTCGGGCCTTCAAGATCCGCAAGCGCAGCTCGCACATCACGGTGGTCGTCTCTGATGGAATTGCAATGCCAAAGGTCACGAAGCCGGTGAATGCTCCTGCTGCTAAGCCCACGAAGGCAGAACCCCTCGAAGTGACTGATGCACCTGTAGTGAAGAAAGCTGCTACGAAGAAGGCCGCTCCAGCCAAGAAGGCTGCAGCAAAGAAAGCTTCCGCTCCAAAAACTACCGAGAAGGAGGGCTAGACCATGGGTCAAAAAGTTAATCCACATGGCTTCCGCCTAGGTATCACGACGGACTTCACCTCCCGGTGGTTCGCTGACAGTTCAAAAAAGGGTCAGCGTTACAGCGATTACGTAAAAGAAGACGTAGCAATTCGCAAATTATTGGGAACGGGTATGGAACGAGCAGGTATCGCCAAGGTTGAAATCGAGCGCACACGGGATCGTGTTCGGGTCGATATCCACACAGCGCGTCCTGGAATCGTGATTGGGCGGCGTGGAGCCGAAGCAGATCGTTTGCGTGGGGATCTTGAAAATCTCACCGGAAAACAGGTTCAGCTCAACATTCTCGAAGTCAAGAATCCTGAAATGGAATCTCAACTCGTAGCTCAGGGAATTGCCGAGCAACTGTCGAGCCGAGTTTCGTTCCGTCGCGCAATGCGAAAGGGAATGCAAAGTGCCATGAAAGCAGGCGCTAAAGGAATTCGAGTTCAGGTCAGTGGTCGCCTGGGTGGAGCTGAAATGTCTCGTACCGAGTTCTACCGTGAAGGTCGGGTGCCCTTGCACACTCTGCGAGCAGACATTGATTATGGCTTCTATGAATCACGAACCACATTTGGACGCATCGGCGTCAAGGTTTGGATCTACAAGGGTGAAGCACTGCCAACCCGAGCAGAACGTGAAGCCGCCGCTGCGACTGCCCGTATGGGTGCAACGCGCAAAGCTCCAACAGACCGACCACGCCGCGAAGATGGTAGCGACACAGGAGCGGCTGTTGAAGTTGCCGCCGAGGTTGTCGTCGATGCCAACGTAGCTGCAGAAACTACGGAGGGCTAGTCATGTTGATTCCCCGTCGCGTTAAGCACCGCAAGCAGCACCACCCGACCCGCCGTGGCGTGGCAAAGGGTGGAACCAAAGTGACTTTCGGTACCTACGGACTGCAGGCCCTTGAGCCCGCATACGTAACTAACCGTCAAATTGAAGCTTCTCGTATCGCTATCACTCGACATATTCGCCGTGGTGGCAAGGTTTGGATCAATATTTACCCAGACCGTCCGTTGACAAAGAAGCCAGCTGAGACCCGTATGGGTTCCGGTAAAGGATCACCCGAATGGTGGGTGGCCAACGTCAAGCCAGGTCGTGTGATGTTCGAGTTGTCTTACCCGGACGAGAAAGTTGCGCACGAGGCTTTAACTCGGGCAATGCACAAACTACCAATGAAGTGCCGCATTATTAGGCGCGATGAAACAGGTGAAGAGTAATGGCCGCTGGTACAGCAACAGGTGAGCTTCGTAATCTCGATGATGCGGAACTGATCCAGAAACTGCGTGACTCCAAAGAAGAGCTTTTTAACTTGCGATTCCAAGGTGCAACCGGGCAGTTGGAAAATCATGGACGATTGCGTGCAGTGCGCAAAGACATCGCTCGGATTTACACGATCCTGCGCGAACGTGAATTGGGCATCACGCCCGTTGAGGGTGAGGAAGGTGCCGCATGAGCGCTGGGACACAAAATGAGCGTGGCGAGCGCAAGACCCGTGAGGGACTTGTTGTGAGCGACAAAATGCAAAAGACGGTAGTTGTGGCAGTCGAAGACCGCTACAAGCACCCGTTATACAGCAAGGTTGTGCGCCGCACGAGCAAGTTGAAGGCGCACGACGAAGCAAACAGCGCCGGTATCGGCGACCGCGTTCTTATCATGGAAACTCGCCCACTCTCAGCCACCAAGCGCTGGCGTGTGGTTGAGATCCTTGAGAAGGCCAAGTAAGCAGTTCCGCAAGGCTCAGCACAACAAGTGTTGAGGACCAGCAGACGATCAGGAGAATGAAGTGATTCAGCAAGAGTCGCGACTACGCGTTGCGGACAACACGGGTGCTAAGGAAATCTTGTGCATTCGCGTACTCGGTGGTTCAGGCCGCCGTTACGCAGGCATCGGCGATATCATCGTCGCTACCGTCAAGGATGCAATTCCTGGTGGTGGCGTGAAAAAGGGTGAAGTTGTCAAGGCAGTGATCGTACGCACCAAGAAGGAGCGTCGCCGCCCCGATGGCTCCTACATCCGTTTCGACGAAAACGCGGCAGTGATCCTGAAAGCTGACGGCGAACCACGTGGAACCCGCATTTTCGGACCGGTTGGTCGCGAGTTGCGTGAGAAGAAGTTCATGAAGATTATCTCACTCGCACCGGAGGTGTTGTAATGCCGAAGTTAAGAATTCGCAAAGGTGACACCGTCTTGGTGATCTCGGGCAAAGACCGTGGAGTCCAGGGCAAGGTCATTGACGTCTACCCCGAAGCCGATAAATTAATTGTCGAGGGTGTCAACCGGATCAAGAAGCACACTAAAGTGGGCCAAGATGCACGTGGCGCTAAGAGTGGCGGAATCATCACCACGGAAGCACCCATTCACATCTCTAACGTCATGCTGGTTGATCCAGAAGACGGCAAGGCAACTCGTGTTGGTTTTACCCGCGAAAAAGTCGAGAAGCGTCGCGCTGACGGTTCGACCTACGAAGCAGAGCGCAGCGTGCGTATTTCGCGCCGCACCGGCAAAGAGATCTAGGACGGATAATTAATCATGACTACCGAAACCATGCCTCGATTAAAGGCTCGTTACCGTGAAGAGGTTATTCCTGAGCTCCAAAAGGAATTCAATTTCGGCAACATTATGCAGGTTCCCGGCCTGACCAAAATTGTTGTCAACATGGGCGTTGGCGAAGCAGCCCGCGACTCCAAGTTGATCGAAGGCGCAATTCGCGACCTGACAGACATCACGGGCCAAAAGCCGCAGGTGACCAAGGCTCGTTTGTCGATCGCTCAGTTCAAACTGCGTGAGGGTCAGCCCATTGGTGCACATGTCACCCTTCGTGGAGATCGCATGTGGGAGTTCCTGGATCGTTTGCTCAGCACGGCATTGCCGCGCATTCGTGACTTCCGCGGTCTTTCAGCAAAGCAATTTGACGGTCACGGAAACTACACATTCGGATTGACCGAACAGTCCATGTTTCACGAGATTGATCAGGACAAGATCGATCGCACTCGCGGAATGGACATCACGGTGGTAACCACCGCCAAGACCAATGACGAAGGTAGAGCATTGCTCCGGCTTCTCGGATTCCCATTTAAGGAGGCCTGAGCACATGGCAAAGAAAGCTCTGGTTCAAAAGCAGCAAAAGACACCTAAATTCAAGGTGCGGGGTTACACCCGCTGCAACCGGTGTGGACGTCCACACGCGGTCTACCGTAAGTTCGGCTTGTGCCGCATCTGTGTTCGTGAGATGGCACATGCTGGCGAACTGCCCGGTGTAACTAAAAGTTCCTGGTAATCAACGACGCTGTAGGTCTACGGTAACTTCCGGAGAAACCACAGCGAGGAAGGCCAAGCGGCCATGACAATGACAGACCCGATCGCAGACATGCTTGCTCGTCTGCGCAATGCAAACTCGGCGTACCACGACACCGTGTCGATGCCACACTCCAAGATCAAGTCACATATCGCGGAGATTTTGAAAGAGCAAGGTTATATTGCGAGCTTCGACGTCGCAGACGCGGAAGTTGGAATGACCCTCACGCTTAACCTTAAATATGGACCATCGCGTGAGCGTTCGATCGCTGGACTGCGCCGCGTATCCAAGCCAGGGCTGCGGGTTTATGCAAAGAGTACCAATCTTCCCAAGGTTCTCGGTGGACTGGGCATTGCCATTCTGTCCACCTCTACGGGATTGCTCACTGATCGCCAGGCCGCAAAGAAAGGCGTAGGTGGGGAAGTCCTCGCTTACGTCTGGTAGGAGGAGCTATGTCACGTATTGGACGCGCACCAGTTCCGGTGCCAGCAGGAGTCACGGTCACGATTAGCGGTCAAGATATTACGGTTGTTGGACCAAAGGGTTCCTTGTCAATCACGATCGCTAGTCCGATTGAAATCAAACAAGAGGGTGAAGAGATCTTGGTTACCCGACCCAACGACGAGCGTGCGTCACGTTCTCTGCACGGTCTGAGCCGCACTTTGATTGCAAACATGATTACGGGTGTGACCACAGGCTACGAAAAAACTTTGGAAATTGTGGGTACCGGTTACCGAGTTGCAGCAAATGGCAATAATCTGGAGTTCGCTCTTGGATTTAGCCATCCGGTTGTGGTCACGGCTCCCGAAGGAATCACTTTCGCGGTTGAGACACCTAATAAATTCAAAGTAATTGGAATTGATAAGCAGAAGGTCGGCGAGGTTGCTGCGAATATTCGCAAGATCCGCAAACCGGAACCTTATAAAGGCAAGGGCGTTCGCTATGAAGGCGAAGTTGTCCGTCGCAAGGCTGGAAAGGCTGGTAAGTAATGAGTTCCTTCGCCCCAAAGCTTGGCTCAGGCAACAAAAGTGCCGTAGGCCGCAAGCGTCGTCACCTTCGTGTTCGCAAGAAGGTTTCCGGCACCCAGTTGCGTCCGCGTTTGGTCGTGAACCGTTCGGCACGTCACGTATTCGCACAGTTGGTCGACGACGTTCAAGGTGTGACCTTGGCTTCTGCTTCCACCATGGAGAGCGATCTGCGTAGTGCTGACAGTGACAAGACTGCAAAGGCTCGCAAGGTAGGAAACGAACTTGCTGCACGCGCACAACAAGTTGGAATCGACACGGTCGTGTTTGACCGTGGTGGCCATAAGTACCACGGTCGCGTCGCTGCCCTCGCTGAGGGCGCTCGCGAAGGCGGGCTCAAGTTCTAATGTTTACATCGGGAAGAGGTAACAATGTCTGATACGTCGCGCCGCACCAGTGGCGGAGGCGAGCGTCGGGATCGCAAAGATCGCGGCCCACGCGAGGAGAAGTCGAACCTGCTTGAGCGCGTAGTCGCGATCAACCGTGTTTCCAAGGTCGTTAAGGGTGGTCGTCGCTTCAGCTTTACCGCCCTTGTGATTGTTGGGGACGGGGACGGAAACGTCGGTGTCGGTTACGGCAAGGCAAAGGAAGTTCCAGCAGCGATTGCAAAGGGCGTTGAAGAGGCTAAGCGTAGTTTCTTTAAGGTTCCACGAATCCAAGGGACGATCCCGCATCCAATCAAGGGTGAAGCGGCAGCCGGAGTAGTCATGCTGCGGCCAGCTGCACCAGGTACCGGTGTCATTGCGGGAGGCCCAGTTCGCGCCGTATTGGAATGTGCGGGAATCCGGGACGTACTCAGTAAGTCACTGGGATCGGACAATGCCATCAATATTGTCCATGCAACGGTTGCCGCGCTTAAGGGACTTGAGTCCCCAGAAGCCGTGGCGGCTCGTCGTGGACTTCCCCTCGAAGACGTCGCACCTGCAGCACTTTTGCGGGCCCGCGCGGCTGGGGCTGGTGCGTAATGGGACAAATAAAGGTCACTCAGATCAAGTCAGAGATTGGCGGCACGAGTAATCAGCGCAACACACTGCGTTCACTTGGGCTAAAGCGAATCGGTGACACCGTAGTCAAGGAAGACCGACCAGAATTCCGTGGGATGGTAAATACCGTTGCACATCTGGTGGTTGTTGAGGAGGTCAAGTAACTATGACACTTAAAGTTCATCACCTACGTCCGGCACCTGGTGCCAAGACGGCTAAAACCCGTAAAGGTCGCGGTGAAGCCTCAAAGGGAAAGACCTCAGGCCGAGGTACAAAGGGAACAAAGGCTCGTTACCAGGTCAAGGCCGGGTTTGAGGGTGGCCAAATGCCCCTTCACATGCGTCTGCCTAAGCTAAAAGGTTTCACCAGCCCGAACACCAAGGTGTATCAGGTTGTCAATGTGGCTGCCATCGAGAAATTGTTTCCAGAAGGTGGCACCATTGTTGTCGCTGATCTCGTAGCAGCTGGCGCTGTCCGCAAGGGCGAGCTCGTCAAGGTTCTGGGCTTGGGAGATATTTCGGTCAAGGTTGATGTGACCGCGGATAAATTCTCAGGTGCAGCTCGTGACAAGATCGTGGCTGCGGGCGGTACCGTAACCGAAATCTAAGCACTCAACTTTAAGCAGGAGGCCAAGTGCACATCAGTGCGTTCAGGGATGCCCTGCGTACACCGGATCTTCGTAAGAAGATCTTGTTTACCCTTGGCTTGCTAGCGATCTACCGTCTGGGGTCAGTCCTGCCGACCCCAGGCGTTGACTACTCAGCAATCCAGCGGTGTATCGACGTTGTGCAAGACAACTCTGTTTACGCGCTGATTAACCTCTTCAGCGGCGGAGCGCTACTTCAGCTTTCGGTCTTCGCTCTGGGCATCATGCCGTACATCACGGCCAGTATTATTCTGCAGTTGCTCACCGTCGTGATTCCCCGTTTGGAAACCCTCAAGGCTGACGGTAATGCGGGTCAAGCCAAGATCACGCAATACACACGTTTTGTGACAATTGGACTCGCGATCCTGCAATCAACCGCGATTCTTTCACTTGCCAGGTCACCCGGTGCACTTTTCCAAGGGTGTAATGAGGAAATTATTCCTAATCAGGCCATTTGGGTCATGATCGTGATGATCACCGTCATGACAGCAGGAACCGCAATCGTCATGTGGTTCGGTGAACTCATTACTGAGCGCGGCGTTGGTAACGGAATGTCGGTGTTGATTTTCACTTCAATCATTGCGGTGATTCCCGCTCAGTTTGCCAATATTCTGAGTAGTCGTGGGGCATTCACCTTCGCCATCACAATTCTGGTTGGCCTAGTCGTTATCACCTTCGTTGTCTTCGTTGAGCAAGCCCAGCGTCGAATCCCGGTTCAGTATGCCAAGCGAATGGTAGGTCGGCGAATGTATGGCGGAACGTCCACCTACATCACGCTCAAGGTCAACATGGCGGGCGTCATCCCAGTAATTTTTGCCTCGTCCCTGCTGTTCTTGCCCACGCTATTTGTCCAACTAACGGGCAGCCAGGCTGGCTGGGCGCAATGGCTCCAGCAGAGTTTCGGGACGGGCAGTGGAAACGTCTATCTAGCGACCTACTTCCTATTAATTGTCTTCTTCTGCTACTTCTATGTCTCGATCACGTTCAACCCGACCGAGGTTGCCGACAACATGAAGCGTTACGGCGGCTTCATTCCTGGAATCCGGGCAGGACGTCCAACCGCTGAGTACCTCGATTACGTGCTCACTCGCCTGACAGCACCGGGTTCGCTCTACCTTGGTCTGATCGCGATTTTGCCGGTGTTCGCCTTTGACTTCTTAGGTGTATCGACCCAGTTCATCTTTGGTGGCACATCGATTTTGATTATGGTCGGTGTCGGATTGGATACGGTAAAGCAAATCCAAGCCCAATTGCAGCAGCGTAATTACGAAGGTTTCCTTAAGTAAGTCAGTAAGTACCCCAGTTCGTTTCTACTCCGATAGGCTCCCGTCGTATGCGCATCGTTTTCATGGGCCCACCTGGGGCGGGTAAAGGCACTCAGGCGGCATTGCTGTCTAGTGCACTAGGCATTCCTCATATATCCACTGGAGATATCTTCCGAGCGAATGTCACTCAGGGCACCCCCCTTGGAAAAGAGGCGCAGTCCTACATGGATGCGGGGGAGTACGTCCCCGACGGAATCACCAATGCCATGGTGCGGGACAGACTTACCCATGACGACGCACGTCCAGGTTTCATTCTCGACGGCTACCCCAGAACTGTTGAGCAGGTTGCTGAACTTGATGCAATGTTGCGATCAGCTGGGACCAAGATCGACTGCGTTATTGAATTGACCGTTGATGTTGACGCGGTTGTCGCTCGGCTCGTAAGGCGCTCAGCCGAGCAGGGGCGCACCGATGACACCGAAGACGTGTTGCGACGTCGTCTTGAGGTTTATGCCGAACAAACCGCACCCTTGATCGAGCTTTATCAAAGTCGTAACTTACTCGTGCAAGTTGATGGACTAGGTGAAATCGAGGCTGTCACGGCTGCAATTCTGCTTGCGGTTAATTCCTAAGTAACCGCATGGGATTTCGCAAAAAAGAACGGGTTCAAATCAAGACCCGGCAACAAATCGAGTTAATGCGTATTGCCGGAAAGGTAGTAGCGGATACGTTGCAGACCTTAAGTGTCAGTGTTACTCCGGGTATCACGACCAGGGAACTGGACGCAATTGCCCGCGAATGTATTTACGGAGCTGGAGCGACGCCGTCATTTCTTGGCTACTACGGATACCCGGCGGTGATCTGCACCTCGATCAATGAGGAGGTCGTGCATGGAATTCCCGGTGATCGAGTGGTCAACGAAGGGGATTTAGTCTCAATTGACTGTGGGGCAATTGTCGACGGTTGGCACGGCGATGCAGCGATCAGTGTGATCGCGTCAACCAATCCGCAGCCTTCAATTCAAAAACTCTCTGATGTCACCCAAGCCTCCCTTGCCGCCGGAATTGAGGCCGCGGTTGCGGGGAACCGGATGGGTGACATTGGCTCGGCAATTGAGGCGGTTATTCGTCGTGCGGGCAATTACGGAATTGTTGAAGACTACGTCGGTCATGGAATCGGTACTGAGATGCACATGTACCCGCCGGTACCCAACTATGGTCATGCCAATCAAGGTTTGGAGTTAAAGGTTGGCATGGTGCTCGCGCTTGAACCCATGGTCACAATCGGATCTCCGGAAGTACTGACTTTGGCCGACGACTGGACCGTTGTCACAACCGATGGAAACTGGGCCTCGCACTGGGAACACACGGTTGCCATCACTGAATCGGGACCCCAGATCCTGACGAGTAATACTGAAATGTAACTCTGGTTTACTAGATCAAATTAAAGGCACCGTCGGTGCGCAGTGATAGTTCTGAGAACATTGAATCAGGATTATTGACCGAGATACTGCCCACGGCGATTGCTTCAAGGAATGCGCTGTAGTCAGCCTTGGACTGTTGCGCGTAGCTCATAGCAAAATTGTGTATGGCTTCATCAAATGCAGAGTCGGTCCCGATGAACGAGGAAATCGCCTCCGCGTTACCCGAGCGTGCATGCGCCCGTGCCAGCGCACCTCCACAGATTTGGGCATAGGCCCGGAGATCTTCATCACTAAATGAATCAACGTCGGGGGACCATTTCTTGTCGCGCAATTGACGTATGTAGTAACTCTTTCCACCCTCTCCATCGATCCAGCCCAAGAAGGCATCCGTTGCGGCCTGAATATTTCGCTGGCCGTCGGTGACGCGTTTGCTGTGGCTTTGTGAAGGTATGTTGGGAACCCAAGGTTCAAGCACACTCTCAACAGCTTGCTTCACTTGAAGCACCAGCAGGTCATTGGCATCGCGTCCCTGGAGAAGAACAATGTATGCGAGCAGGCCAATACTGCCGACCCCAACAACCTTGTGACCGAAGTCAACAATGTGATAGCGATCAAGGAGAATGCGGCGATCACATAAAAGGGTTTCCTTGTAGCGTTCAAATGCATTATCGATGGCTTCTTTGACCCCTTCAGCGAGTGACAGTCGAACGACGAGTGGGGGTTTGTTGACAAACTGACGTTGGCCATCAACTTCAACGGTCAGTTTCGTAATGGCTGACCACTGGTCACGTTTCTCGGCGGCGTTAAAGCCCTTATTCATCTTGGCCATTCCGCTTTCAGAAAGTGCACCACTTTTGGTGACGGCTTTCAAACTTTTTGCATCAACGCGGAAGTACCAGGTGTCGACAAAAGTAGATGTTGCAAATGCAGCCATTGCAGTTCGATAGGCCTCGGCTCCAGCAAGTGTGACAGCCTTCTGGCATCCCTTTGATCTATCGGCGGCAGCTATTGCAAAACTGGTCACCATCCGTTGCACATCCCATTCGAATGGTCCGGGGAAAGTTTCATCGAAATCGTTGACATCAAAAATTGTTCTTCGATCGGCCGTTGCAAAAATTCCGAAGTTACCCAAATGTGCGTCACCACAGAGTTGAACTATCAATCCCGAGCTAGGCCTTGGGCCTAAGTCATTTGCCATCAGGGCGGCGCTTCCGCGATAAAAAGCAAAAGCACTTTGTGACATGCGCGAGTATCGAATTGGCAGGAGCGCGGGGACTCGCTGCTCACCTTGGGCAATGATTGTTGCGATGGGATTGAGGCGATCCGGTGAAGGGATAAAAGGACCAAATACGGCCAAATTGATCATGCGCTGACTCTGGCGCAGGGGTAACCCCATGTCAATTTCATTCAGGCAACAGGGGAGGGATGCATCGATTGACTCGGTGTGAAATGAAGCACCCCACTCGTCCCGAGTGGCACCCAAATTGGCCCGAAGTTCTAGGGGTCAACGGTGGGTAACGCCACACTCACGGCCCCAAAGAGGGCGAGATGAAAGGGAGAGACGGCTCTCAGGCAAGGGGAGGTACACCCCGTTGGAGGGAACATTTAGTTTCAGGGTTATTCCATAGGGGAGGGTTGAGGGTAAAAGCGGCGGGTCTGGCAGTAGAAAACGTAGCGAGTCCTAGGGGAATGGACCCCAACTTCATGGTAGGGAGGGGTCTTGCGTAGACTCTGACGGCTGAAGTGGTGAACATTTCTGGCTGCAAACATAGGGAAGCGGAGTAGATGGCTAAAAAAGAGGGCGCGATCGAACTTGAGGGTTTGATCACTGAATCTTTGCCTAATGCAATGTTTCGGGTTGAGCTAGATAACGGGCACAAAGTGCTCGCCCATATCAGTGGCAAAATGCGGATGCATTACATCAGGATTCTTCCCGATGATCGCGTTGTGGTTGAGTTGTCGCCCTATGACCTCACCCGTGGCCGCATTGTTTACCGTTACAAGTAATAACCGTTTTTACGAGAAACTCGAGAAAGAGTAACCATGAAGGTGCAACCCAGCGTCAAAAAGATCTGCGACAAGTGCAAGGTCATCCGTCGCCACGGTCGCGTCATGGTCATTTGCGAAAACGTTCGTCACAAGCAACGCCAGGGCTAATCAAGCGCGAGTCTTGAAGCACTGGGGTGTATCCGGGAGAGAAAACCTAGGCACCAAGTACAGGGAGAACCCGACCCCGTATCAACAGATACGGACGACACCTTCGGCCACGGGGCCGAAGACCGGCCTTGGCGGGCTGGAATGGTCATCCCACCACACGACCCCGTGAATTACTGAAAAGAGAGTACGCCCATGGCACGACTTATTGGTGTGGATTTGCCCCGCGAAAAGCGCATGGCAATCGCACTTACCTATGTATACGGTGTTGGCCGTTCGCAGGCTGCTAAAGCCCTTGAAGCGACCGGCATTGATCCTGAGATGAAATCAAAGGATCTCACCGACGATCAAACACTCGCATTGCGCGACTGGATCGAAGCAAATCTCAAAGTAGAAGGTGACCTGCGCCGCGAGGTCGCAGCTGATATTCGCCGCAAGGTCGAAATCGGTTGCTATCAGGGGATTCGTCACCGCAAGGGTCTTCCCGTCCACGGGCAACGCACCCACACAAATGCGCGTACGCGCAAGGGTCCACGTAAGACAGTTGCCGGTAAGAAGAAGGTCTAAGCGAACGATCTCGCAACTAACTGCGAATCCCAAACCTCTACAGAATAGGAATCACACATGGCCCCCAAAGGTCCAGGCGCAAAGAAAGTGCGTCGCAAGGAAAAGAAGAACGTGGCCCATGGCCACGCTCACATCAAGAGCACGTTCAACAACACCATCGTGTCCATCACCGACCCAACGGGTGCAGTTATTGCTTGGTCATCCGCTGGACAGGTTGGATTCAAGGGCAGCCGTAAGTCCACGCCATTCGCCGCACAGCTAGCAGCTGAATCTGCTGCCCGTCGCGCAATGGAACACGGCATGCGCAAGGTCGACGTATTCGTCAAGGGGCCGGGTTCAGGTCGTGAGACTGCAATTCGTTCACTGCAAGCAACAGGGCTTGAAGTTGGCTCTATCGCTGACGTAACGCCAGTGCCATTTAACGGAACCCGTCCAAAGAAGCGTCGACGCGTTTAATTCGCGGACCCTTTTAACAACACTTAGAAAATAGGAGATAATCATGGCGCGTTATACGGACGCTGATTGCAAGCGGTGCCGCCGCGAGAAAATGAAGTTGTTCCTTAAAGGCTCAAAGTGCGAGTCACCAAAATGCCCATTTGAAAAGCGTCCCTATCCACCCGGCCAGCACGGTCGCGGTCGGTCAAAGGAGAGCGAGTACTTGTTGCAGCTTCGGGAGAAGCAGAAGGCAACACGTATGTACGGTGTTTTGGAGAAGCAATTCTCTAACTACTACAAGGAAGCACAGCGTCAACCCGGCAAGACCGGCGAGAACCTGCTGAAGATCCTTGAGAGCCGTTTGGACAACGTGGTGTACCGAGCTGGTTTCGCTAAGAGTCGCGACATGGCTCGCCAGTTGGTCAACCACGGACATATTTTGGTCAATGGCCAGAAGGTCGACATCCCATCATTTCGGGTTTCCCCCAATGACGTCATCGATGTTCGTCCCAGCTCATTGCAAATGACTCCGTTCATTGTGGCTCACGCTGAGATTGGTGAAAAAACCGTCCCAGCTTGGCTTGAGGTTGTGCCATCGAAAATGCGTATTCTCGTTCACTCGATCCCAGCTCGCGCCGCGATCGATACTCAGGTCAACGAACAACTAATTGTTGAGCTTTACTCCAAGTAGTAACCAATCTCGATTCATTCGAATCGAGCTGAGAAACGCGATATCAAATAGAGGGTATCGCTGGAAGGAAACAAAAAGTGCTCATTAGTCAGCGTCCAATTCTCACCGAAGAACCCATCAGCGAGTTCCGTTCACGTTTCGTGTTGGAACCCCTTGAGCCCGGTTTTGGTTACACCCTCGGTAACTCACTTCGTCGCACATTGCTCTCCTCAATCCCAGGTGCATCGGTTACCAGCATCCGCATTGATGGAGTTCTGCACGAGTTCAGCACGATTGACGGAATCAAGGAAGACGTCACTGAGATTATTTTGAACCTCAAGGGACTCGTTGTTTCTAGTGATATTGACGAACCAGTCGTTATGTACCTGCGCAAGCAAGGTTCAGGCAGTGTGACTGCAGCTGATATTCAGCCACCAGCAGGTGTCGAGGTCCACAACCCAGAACTTCACATTGCAACTCTCAATGACAAGGGCAAGCTCGAGATCGAACTCGTTGTTGAGCGCGGTCGTGGCTACGTACCGTCAACCATGAACAAGCACCCAGAGCAGGAGATCGGCCGCATTCCGGTTGACTCGATCTACTCACCAGTGCTCAAGGTCAGCTACAAAGTCGAGGCTACTCGTGTTGAGCAGCGCACCGACTTCGACAAGTTGATCCTCGACGTTGAGACCAAGCCATGCATGCTTCCACGTGATGCAGTTGCCTCTGCTGGTTCAACTCTGGTTGAGCTCTTTGGTCTGGCTCGGGAAATGAATGTTGATGCTGAAGGTATTGACATTGGTCCAAGCCCAACTGATGCATTCGTTGCCGAGCAACTCTCAACACCAATTGAGCAACTTGACATGACAGTGCGTTCATACAACTGCCTCAAGCGTGAAGGTATCCACACTGTCGGTGAATTGATCACCCGCAGTGAGGCCGATCTTCTTGATATTCGTAACTTCGGGGCTAAGTCAATTGATGAAATCAAGGTCAAGCTTCATGGTCTGGGTCTTGCACTCAAGGACAGCCCTCCCGGATTTGACCCCAGCACCGCCGTTTACTTCGACGACACCGATGTCGACATGAATGTCGATCCCGACGAAGTAGAAGAAGTTGTCGTCACCTACACCGAAGATGCCTACCCCGAGGACGAGCAGCTCTAAGAGCCTGCTGCGTTATCGGACTGACCAAGATTAATAAGGAGACAAGATGCCATCGCCAGCTAAGGGAGCCCGCCTCGGTGGGGGAGCCTCACACGAGAAGCACATGTTGGGCAATCTCGCGACCGCTCTCTTTGAGCACGGGCGCATCACAACCACCCATGCAAAGGCAAAGCGGCTACGACCAGTTGCTGAGCGTTTGGTGACCTTTGCAAAGCGTGGAGACATCGCGGCTCGTCGCCGGGTTCTCACCGTGGTCAAGGACAAGGGTGTTGTGCACACACTGTTCACCGAGATTGGCCCAAGTTACGCGGGTCGTCCAGGTGGCTACACCAGAATCATCAAGATCGGTAACCGTAAGGGCGACAACGCCCCCATGGCGATCATTGAACTGGTTGAGCCAATGCTTGAGCAGGTAGTTGCTGAAGCCACGGGCGCCACAAAGCGTGCGGCCAAGGAAAGTGCAGCAGCAGAAGCACCCGCTGAGAGTGAAGCAGCTGAAGTCAAGGAAGAGATCAAGGCCGACACGGAAGAAGTCCTCGTAGAGGAAACCACCGAGCCGATTAATGAACTAGGCGAGGAAGAAGTCGCTGCAAGTGACGAAGCTACGGCCAAGGAGTAATTCCTGAGCTCGCAAAACGATATTGATCAGCCCGTTCCCGGTCTTCCCGGGGACGGGCTGATTCGTCTGCGCGTCTTCCTGTCCTATGACGGTTCCGGCTTTCACGGTTGGGCATCCCAGATGGAGGCCCGCTCGGTGCAGGGTGAAGTTGAAAACATTATTGGCGCACTCATTCACCAACTTGAATTACCGACAATTGTGGCCGGTCGCACCGACGCGGGTGTGCATGCACGTAATCAGGTCTTTCACTTTGATCTTCCCCGTGACCACCCCGAACTAGAAAAACTCACCGCTGAGCGAATCAACAAAGCCCTGCCCGGTGACATTCGGATTCGGAGAATCGAAGAAGCGCCCCATGGTTTCGACGCACGGTTCTCGGCCTTGTGGCGCGAGTACAGCTACACGGTGTGTGATGACCCCACTGGTCCCCAGCCACTTCACCGCCATGAGGTCCTGCAGTGGCCGGTTCCACTTGACATTGACAGACTCAATGAAGCCAGCAAATACCTTATCGGTATTCACGACTTCTTTGCTTTCTGCAAAGAAAAACCCAGAGCCACCACAATCAGGGAACTTCAAAAACTCGAATGGCACCGCAACGAGGACAATTATGTTGTCATGACAATTCGAGCCGATGCATTCTGTTACTCGATGGTCCGCACGATTGTGGGTGCGCTCCTCCCGATCGGGGATGGGCGTAAGCCGGTGACCTGGACCAAGCACCTACTCGACCAAGAGGAAAAACTTTCGCACATTCAAACCATGGAAGCTTTCCCCCTAGTTCTTGAACACGTTGGCTACCCAACAGATGAAGAGCTACATGCTCGTCAAGGTGAAACCAGAGCCAGGCGCGGCATGGATCGCGATCAGGGCCGTTCAACGTAGTTACCTGAATTCGCGCACGACCCGCCCGCATGAACCAACTAGATGCACGATCCTTGAGCATAGGCTGCATTCATGATCCGCAGTTGTGATTCCCACTCCATTGAACTCACGCACCGTCCCCTCAATGCAAAACTTGCAATTACCGAAGGGGTCACAAGTGCGGTTGCAGTAGTGGACACCGAGGGTGACATTGAAGTTGGTGTGTGGGAACACTCGGTGGGCGAGTCCACGGACACCGAGGTCGAAGAAGTGTTTGTGGTGGTTTCTGGCAGGGGAACCGTGACCTGCGATCAGGGCGGAGTGATCGAATTAGCCCCGGGAACAATTGGAATTCTCCCAGCGGGATCACGCACCACGTGGAAGATCACCGAGCCCCTGAGAAAAGTCTGGATCACCCTCGCCTAAGTAGTAGCTTATTGATCGGGAAAAATTCTAGACGTATTTGTCAGCCGCGCGTGACATACTCATGCTTGTTCGCGAAGTGAACTTTTATGGGTGAGGAGATCGCATGTCGTGGGTTGAAGTTGGGTTTATTGCCTTCGACACGGAGACAACGGGTGTTGATACTGCGCTCGATCGCATTGTGTCTGCTGCAGCGGTGGTGTATCGGGATGGTGCTGAGGTTTCCTCACAGGAGTGGTTAATCAAAGTTGACGTTGACATTCCCGCGGCTGCAAGTGCGGTGCACGGGATCACCAATGAAGTGAGTCAGTCCCAGGGCCAAGATCAATTCGCGGCCCTTGAATCAATACGCGAGTTTCTCGTGGCATCGAAGTTGCCTGTTGTTTGTTTTAACTCCTCTTTTGATCGCGGAATCCTAGATGCGAATCTGGAGCGAGTTGGTTTGGAGCCGTTGGTTGGCGTTATTGATATCTGTCCCTATGTAATTGACAAGCAGATGGACAAATACGTCAAGGGCAAGGCGCAGCGGCGGTTGCAACCGACGGTTGCTCGGTACGGTCTTGAAATCTCGGAGGACGACTGGCACGGGGCGCTGGCTGACTCCCGAATCACCGGGCTGCTCCTTTTGGCCCAGGCTCAGCGGTACCCGCACTTATTTACGAGTGAAGTGGGTGAGTTTGCTCAGGCTGTCGGGGTGTGGCGTGAGGAACAGGACGCCTCATTTAAGGCGTGGCTGGCCACCCAGCCACCTCTGCCACCTGTGCCATAGTGATTGTCTCTTCGTGAGCAATTATTGAGCCAAAATCTCCCTATCTAGGGGGGATTTGGGGCTGCTGGTGGGGTATGGGTATCCTTTGAGGTCGCTGTGAGTGTTACAGCCTGGAGGCCTTGGAAGGTCCCCAGTACGGCCTGCCAACCGGTGGGTGCAGAAACCAAGTCCCTACGAGAAAGCAAGGTGGCGCCCCATGCGCACATATAGCCCAAAAGCCGGCGAGATTACTCGCACCTGGCACGTGATTGACGCCACCGATGTTGTTCTCGGACGGCTCGCAAGTCAGGTCGCGGTTCTTCTTCGCGGAAAGCACAAGCCAACATTTGCACCGCACATGGATTCCGGTGACTTCGTCATCGTTATTAATGCGGACAAAGTTGCACTCACCGGATCAAAGCGTGAGCAAAAGATTGCGTACCGTCACTCTGGTTATCCAGGTGGCCTTACTGCAACGACTTACGCCGAACTCTTGGAGTCACATCCAACAAAGGCTGTTGAGAAGGCAGTTAAGGGAATGCTCCCTCACAACAAGCTCGGTCGCCAACAGTTGACCAAGTTGAAAGTCTATGTTGGTGACAACCACCCACACAGTGCCCAAGAACCCAAGCCATTCACCATTACCCAGGTCGCGCAGTAGCGCTAAGGAGAGATTTACGTGTCTGAAGTTGCTATTGACGTAGTTGAAGAAATCGAAGAAGTTCCCTCGGAGTACACCAGCGAAAGCGCCAAGCCGGTAATCAATCGCGATGTTGTGATTGCACCGGGTGCTGCAACAGGTCGCCGTAAGCAGGCCGTTGCTCGTGTTCGCATCGTCCCCGGAACGGGCCAGTTCAAGATCAATGGTCGCGACCTCGCGTCCTACTTTCCTAACAAGGTTCACCAGCAGATCGTGAACGAGCCATTCGTCTCCCTTGGTGCACCAGGCCAATTTGACGTAATTGCTCGACTACACGGTGGTGGCACCAGCGGTCAAGCCGGTGCACTTCGTTTGGGCATCGCTCGTTCGCTCAATGGAATTGACACTGAAGGCAACCGCGCTATTTTGAAGAAGGCCGGTTTCCTCACTCGTGACCCACGGGCCAAGGAGCGCAAGAAGTACGGTCTGAAGAAGGCTCGTAAGGCCTCGCAGTACAGCAAGCGCTAATCGAAGTGGTTCGCACCACTTTGTGGGGCTAATTACATGGGGTTATTCGGGACCGATGGCGTTCGCGGTGTAGCAAATAGAGATCTCACTGCCGAATTGGCGTTGGATCTTTCGGTTGCTGCAGCACACGTGCTGGCGGATTCTGGCGAATTTGCCGGTCACCGTCCCCGAGCAATTGTTGGTCGTGACACGCGTGCGTCAGGGGAATTCCTTGAAGCCGCGGTTGTCGCGGGCCTTGCCAGTGCAGGCATTGACGTAACCCTTGTGGGAGCCCTTCCCACTCCAGCGGTCGCCTACTTAGTCGCAACGCTTCAAGCTGACCTTGGGGTCATGCTCTCCGCATCTCATAACCCAATGCCGGACAACGGCATCAAGTTCTTTGCCCGAGGTGGAGTCAAACTCGATGACGCTTTGGAAATTGCGATTGAAAATCGGATGCGTGAGCCCTGGGAACGACCCGTTGGCGGCGATGTAGGTCGAGTGGTCAGTGATGTGAGTGCTGCTGATCTCTTCGTTTCTCACTTACTTTCCACACTTGACTCAGAAACACCACTCTCGGGTCTGAAAGTTGTCGTTGATTGCGCGAATGGTTCAGCAAGTGTTGTTGGACCAGAAGCATTACGTCGTGCGGGTGCTGAAGTCATTGCCATTCATGCTGCACCCAATGGTCTGAATATCAATGAAGGTTGCGGGAGCACCCACCTTGACGACCTAAGGGCTGCTGTTGTTGAGCACGGAGCGGATGCTGGAATTGCTTTTGACGGGGACGCGGACCGGTGCTTGGCAATTGACGCATTGGGCAATGACGTTGACGGTGACCACATTCTGGGAATTCTTGCAATTTCGATGGCGGCTTCTGGCACTTTGGTTCATGACACGGTGGTGTCAACGGTGATGGCCAATCTCGGCTTCAACCAAGCAATGGATGCAGCAGGAATCGCGGTGATTTCGACAGCGGTTGGTGACCGGTACGTTCTGGAATCAATGCGTGAAAATGGCTTCGTTCTTGGTGGCGAACAAAGCGGGCATGTTGTCATGAGCGAATTTGGAACAACCGGTGACGGTATTTTGACCGCCCTACATTTACTTGCACGTGTTTGCACCAGTGGAAAGACTCTGGCCGAGCTTGCTGGTGTTGTCACCAAGTTGCCTCAGGTGCTCATTAATGTCCGGGGCGTTGATCGCAATGCACTTGACTCGAATCTGCGGGTCAGCGCCGAACGTGAACTTCTCGAATCGGCCCTGCGGGGCAGCGGTCGCATTCTCCTCCGACCATCTGGAACCGAGCCTGTTATCCGGGTCATGGTTGAAGCAGACAGTCAGGATTGGGCCCAAGAAGTCGCCGAGCAGTTGGCCCGTGTGATCACGACTGAACTTGCCCTCGATTAATCCGCGGTTGTTCTCCCCTCGGGCGTGTGGGGAAAGTTGAAAACGCCACTGGTCTCCAAAACGTAAGTCGTTAAAGGTCCCGGCGGTAGGATCATGCAGTGTGCGGAATCGTTGGATACGTTGGTGAGAAGCAGGCCCTCGAAATTATTGTCGAGGGGCTGCGCCGAATGGAGTATCGAGGCTATGACTCAGCGGGGATTGCGGTAATCGCTGACGGCAAGCTGGAAGTGCGTAAAAAGGCAGGCAAACTCGGAAACCTTGAACTTCTCCTCGGTGAAGATCCAATGCCAGGTTCCACTACCGGGATTGGCCACACCCGCTGGGCAACTCACGGAGGCCCAACCGACCGCAATGCTCACCCGCACGTAAGTTCAGATCAACGCATTGCCGTGATCCATAATGGAATCATTGAAAACTTTCAGGTGCTGCGCAATGAACTTGAAGCCGCTGGCATTTCACTAGAATCTGAAACCGACACTGAAGTCGTGGCCCACATGATGGCGCGAGCACTACCCGAGGTCGGCAACTCTCTACCCTTAGCAATGCAGGCGGTGTGCTCACAACTTCAAGGCGCTTTCACTTTGGTAGTGATTGACCGTGAACAGCCCAATCTTGTGGTTGGTGCTCGCCGAAACTCTCCCCTAGTTGTTGGGTTGGGTGAAGGTGGGAACTTCCTGGCATCCGATGTCAGTGCATTTGTTGCGCATACGCGTTCAGCATTGGAATTGGGTCAAGATCAAATCGTGATCATGAAAGCAGACTCCGTTGTCGTCACCGATTTTTCTGGCCAAGTTGTCCAACCCACACCGTTCACTATTGATTGGGATGCATCCGCAGCTGAAAAAGGTGGATTTGACTTGTTCATGTTGAAAGAGATCTCGGAGCAGCCGAAGGCGGTAGCAGATTCACTCCTTGGACGCATCGATGAAAATCAACGGATTAAATTAGATGAACTCAGTATTGACCCAGCAGTATTGCAACACATCAATAAAGTAATTGTGATTGCCTGCGGAACGGCCGCCCACGCTGGAATGGTTGCGAAATATGCAATTGAGCATTGGACGCACCTTCCTGTTGATGTTGAGTTGGCGAGTGAATTCCGCTATCGGGATCCAATCGTTGGACCTGACTCACTGGTCATCGCTATTTCGCAATCGGGTGAAACCATGGACACCTTGATGGCATTGCGTTACGCCAAGTCCCAGGGTGCTCGGACATTGGCTATTTGCAACACGGTTGGCTCAACTATTCCCCGTGAATCTGACGCGGTGATTTACACCTACGCTGGTCCTGAGATTGCCGTTGCAAGTACAAAAGCTTTTCTTACCCAAATTACGGCAACCTATTTGGTTGGTTTATTCCTAGCTCAAGTTCGCGGGGTCATGTTTGAGGACGAAATTCGATCGATTCTTGAGGACCTTGGCGACATGCCCCGACAGGTTGACCTGGTACTGGACACAGCGGAACCGGTTCGTGAGCTTGCCCGCTCCCTGGCATCGGCTCAATCAGTGCTCTTCCTTGGGCGCCACGTTGGTTACCCGGTTGCCCTTGAGGGTGCACTCAAACTCAAAGAGCTTGCCTACATGCACGCTGAAGGTTTCCCGGCAGGGGAACTCAAGCACGGGCCCATCGCATTAATCGAAGAGGGAATTCCGGTGATTGTGGTTGTTCCTTCACCCAAGGGCCGTGCGGTCTTGCACGACAAGATGGTGTCGAATATCCAAGAGGTGCGTGCCCGCGGAGCCAAAGTGATTGCAATCGCTGAAGAGGGTGACGAAAGTATTGTTCCCTTCGCAGATCACATAATTCGGATTCCTGCGGTGCCAACATTGATGCAGCCCCTCGTAGCGGTTGTGCCTTTACAGATTTTTGCCTGCGAGATGGCCAGGGAAAAAGGTCATGACGTTGACCAACCTCGCAACCTTGCCAAGTCCGTAACGGTTGAGTAGTTCGATGACTTTGTCTCTGGTGTCCCACAATCTCGGTTTACCGGTTTTTCCGGTCGCACAGATCCGGGCCGCTGAGGAGCGCGCATTTTTGGTCACGGCTCCGGGTTCCCTCATGCAACGTGCGGCATTCGCTCTCGGCGTTGGCTGTGCTGATCTATTGCGAGAGACTTTTGGTTGTGTTTATGGCACGTCGGTCCTAGTTGTTGTCGGTCCGGGTAATAACGGCGGGGATGCACTTTTTGCAGGGGCATTACTGGCTCGACGTGGTGTTCTCGTGCAGATCTATTGTGTCGTTCCCGGTGTGTGTCATGAGAAAGGTCTCGCAGCAGCTCTAGGCGCCGGCGGACGCGTGATTGATTCGCTGGTCGGGGATTTTGATTTGGTGCTCGACGGGATTGCAGGGCTTGGGAGTTCGCGGCCCGTTGATGCCAAACTTGCTCGCTTTATTAACCTGTCACCACTCGTCGTGGCGGTTGACATTCCTAGCGGGGTGAATGCCGATACGGGTGATTGCGATGTCGACTCTTGTGTTCACGCCGACGTGACATTTACTTTCGGTGCACTTAAACCTGGCTTGGTGCTTGCTCCGGGTGCTGCGTTTGCGGGTGCGATTGAGGTTGTTGATTTGGATTTGGAATTTGATACTGATCCCGTGTTGCAAATATTGGGGGATCACGAGGTAGCCGAGTTAGTGCCAGCACTGAGTTTTGATTCCTACAAGTATTCCCGGGGAGTTGTGGGAATTGCTGCGGGATCACCAAGTTATCCCGGAGCCGCAATGCTCAGCGTCCTAGGAGCACAGCACAGTGGCGTCGGCATGGTCATGTTCCGTGAGGGATTCGTTGACCGTTCCGAGGTCCTTGATTCATTACCCAATGTAGTTTCAATTGAATCTGATTCACCGCGAATCACCGGGTGGGCGGTTGGCCCCGGGTTTTCAGGGCGCGAGGCCGAACACGAGTTTCTGACCTCTGTTCTCGGTGGTGCAGTACCGGTCGTACTTGATGCTGGCGCACTCAGTGATGTCGCACACTCAGCAGATCTGCGTGCCGCGGCTGCGGCGCGTTCGGGAGTGACGGTAATAACCCCGCATGTGGGCGAGTTTCGACAGCTATTTCCGAGTTCGGTTGGCTTCGACCTTGAGTCTGTTCGCACCGCTGCGCGCGAATTGAATGTGATTGTGGTGGCGAAGGGTCCGCGAACTCTGGTGGTTGGACCTGATGGGCGGTCATTCGTTGACATTGAGGCAAGTCCAGCACTAGGAACCGCTGGGTCAGGTGATGTACTGACCGGAATTATTGGTGGGCTACTCGCGGGCAGGGCACTTGATGGCGTTGATGTGTTGGCGATAGTTGCGGCAGGCGTGTGGATTCACTCTCGGGCAGGGCGAATTGCAGAAGCTCAGTTGGAGAATCCGACTGCCGTTGATATTGGCAACATGGTGGGCATGGTGTTGCATGACCTCTAATTCTGCTGATAGGCCCAATGCCCGGGCCTGGGCCAATGTCAGTGGCGAGGCGATCCTGCGTAATTACGACACGATTCAGGCGATTACCGGTGTCCAAGTGATGGCTGTTGTAAAAGCAGATGCCTATGGACACGGGGTTAACTTCGTTGCCCCGTTGCTTCGTGCACATGGAGTCACGTGGCTAGGAGTTGCTCTGCCTCGTGAAGCACTTGAATTGCGTGCTGCGGGAGATCGCGGGAAACTGCTGTGTTGGCTGAGCACGCCGGGGGATCCTGATCTTGCCGCGTGCGTTGAAGCCGACATTGATCTTTCTGTGTCGAGTTCCCGTGAATTAGATGAGATCGCCGTCGCGGCTCGCAGTTTGGGAAAGCGCGCGAATATTCATGTGAAGATTGATACGGGATTGAATCGGAACGGTCTCCCCACTGGCGAACTGGGTCAGATCATCCCCGAGTTGACGACACTGGCTGCAGACGGCGTAATCGGGGTGCGCGGCGTGTGGAGTCACTTAGCGAGTGCTGATCATGTAGACCCTGTGATTGCTCATGAATCAGTTTCTGCCCAGCGCTCAGTTTTCATGTTGGCGCTCTCAGATTTAGCGTCGGCGGGAATTGAGCCTGAAGTGATTCACCTTGCCAATACCGCGGGAGCCTTGTGGCACCCGGATTCCCGATTCAATCTTGTTCGTGTAGGTATTGGTGTGTATGGACTGTCACCGAATGTCGTGCGGGCGAATTCAGCTGAATTGAATTTAGTGCCAGCCATGACACTGGTTGCGAGGCTCAGTTCGGTGAAATCTGTAGCGGCTGGAGCGGGGGTGTCCTACCTTCATACTTGGATCTCTGGTCGGGATAGCCAACTTGGCTTGGTCCCGGTGGGTTACGGCGATGGAATTCCACGAAGTGCAAGCAACCGCGTGGCTGTTTCTGCTGCGGGGGAATTGATGGCTCAGGTGGGAACAATCGCCATGGATCAGTTCGTGATCGACACAACAGATTGTGCTGCTGGCATTTCCGCCGGTAGTGAGGTGTACTTATTCGGGTCGGGGGAACACGGCGAATTAACCGCGGATCAGTGGGGCGAACTCAGTGGGAGTATTGGATACGAAATAGTCACTCGGCTCGGATCGCGAATCCCGCGGGTTCACATGTGAAGTTTTTTTGTTTTCATTGGTAGTTTGATTCTTATTCCTTTGACGTTAGGCGGTGAG
>Ga0213861_10000061_pt1 | contig 71046 bp, 100 predicted proteins | sample PICome_4_FD_160110 | JGI IMG/M metagenome (GOLD analysis project Ga0213861, IMG submission 160110) | Coastal seawater microbial communities near Pivers Island, North Carolina, United States - PICO131 | ecosystem: Environmental > Aquatic > Marine > Coastal | place: USA: North Carolina... | reverse complement strand
TTTATTTCGACAAGAAAAATACTAAAAAAGCCTTGACAAAGGCTCGAAAAACAGTATAATATAATAATGAAACACATACACACAGGAGTTATATATGAGTTTTCCAATTGAATGGGTACCTAGTACTACTAAACAATCTAGGAAAGTTGTTAATCAATTAGACAGAGATCCAAATGAGTTCTATGTCAAAACGATTGCTGATCGACTTAAAGAAGTCAACAAGCCAAACAATCAAGGCATACATGATACAGTCGAAGACTATTATAAGTTAGGTACTAGTTTTTCTATTACCCAACTTCCTCAACATAAAATGGTTCCAATTAAAAACATTTTAATTGATGAAGATATCCAACGTGAAATGGATACGATGCATATCACTAATATTTTAAAAGGCTTTGACCCGAGACGAGTTAATCCAATCTTTGCAGTTAAAGAACCTGGTAAAGAAATATACCATTGTACTGACGGTCAACATACTGTAGTGACTCTAGCCAAACTTGCACAAGCAGATTTGATTGATGAAGTTGAACATGAAGATTGGGAGGACTTTGAAGTTGATGTTCTCTATGTTGAAACTGATGACAGATCATTTGCACGTGAACATTTTGCATTCATTAATGGTGTCGGCAAGAAGAAAATAGACGAATACGACAACCACAAACAACGTGTATTGAGTTATCGTTTAGATAATAACAATAAGACTGAGTATGCATTATCAGCCGATAAACAAGCAATATGTGAAGAGGCAGATGTATATCCTATCAAAGCAGATGATCAACAGAACTCAGGTATCCCGGGTACTTTGACTCACTTGAACGCAATCAAAACTATTAAGCCCGAATGTTTAAAGTTTATTGTAAACAATCACAACACATTTTGGAAAACAGAAGTTGTAGATTCAGCCGAGTTTAGTTTTAACAAAATACTATTTCAAAAAGCAACAGTTCCTGTTGACTCTAAAGAATATGTTGAATTCTTACATAACTTAAATGCAATCATTAAAACATTTTTTACTAACCCTGCTCAATTAAGAACAGTAGTTAGTGAGGCATATGCGGCTTATTCTAAAGATGTTTGGGGAGCAACTAAATCTGTGCATGATACTGCTGTTTTGAATGTTGTGTTAAAAATCTATGTAAAGTTAGGTGGCACATTTAATGTTCCAGATACTGTTTTGTCTCACAAAGACAATGGTAAGGATTTGTATGACTACATTAGCCCTAGTATTTTAAAGAAAATCAACAAGGTAATTAAAGATGGAAAAGATTCAGCATAGCACTAGATTTCTTTACATCATTCAAACGTCTCATAGCAACACGTTAGGCTTTGGCGTTGCTACGAACCCTCAGAGACGATTACAAGACTATGTGGCACATAGTGCGGCTAAGCAAGAGTTCTATCAACTCTATTATGGTCCTAAGTCTGACATCGATGCATTAGAAACATACATAAAAAATGAATGGATGCCTTATAGATTGGACATAAATGGTAGTTGGAAACTAGAATGGATTGATCCAAAGCATAAAAAATCATGCCAAGCATTAGAACAACTAGTGGATGACAAGATCACAGGGCACCCGATGCCAGATGTCAGAAAACTTGCTGATATCTATGCCCCATTTAAGAATTACTACTCTAAGTCTGATATAATTAAGGCTAACTTAGACCACGATCCAGACAAATATTTACAAAAAATCGGTTGACATGTGATGTCAATGGTAGTATAATATACGCATATTTAGGAGATTTGTTATGATAGAAGTAATGCAAGAAACAACTGATTGGGGAGACTACAAAGTCAATAACGGCATTTATCATATGGAAAATGGTAAACTAATTGCATATCAACCCAACTTAGAAGCAGACTTGCTAGTCTTAAAAAAGCCCAGCACAGGCTTTGACAAAAGAGGTCGTACATTTGTTAAGATTGATCAGTATGAAGGCGACAGTACACCTGCTTTTAATATCATTACTGTAAAAGGTTCAAAAGGAAATGAGTATCAAATTGATACAGACAAGCAAACTTGTACATGCCCAGGTTACACATTCCGTGGTAACTGTAAACATATCAAAGAACTTCAGGCCGCTTAACCCAATTTGTTTGCTTTTGATCTCTGTGGGAGTATAATAGACTTATGACTATGCATTTAGATGTCCGTTTATCCTCAATTAATACTCGCAAACGCAAGTTAAAATTGACTAAAGGTAAACTCAAAGAACTAGAATTACGATGGCGTGAACATAACAGAAGTTGTAAACGTAATCATCTGCATGACTTTCGGTTTGCTACACTAGAAGAATATATTGATTATGCGTATGGTAGAACTCCTAAGAAAGATGTCAGAAAAGACAGAAGTACATACAAACCCGAACTATCTTATGCTCAAAAACGTATAGCAGAATTCAATGAAAAGTATCCTAGTAATACTGGAATGATTGGCACTAGTAAAGGTGACGGTGAGAATGCTGAATGGGAAAAAGAGAAACGTGAGATCAGTTCTACATATACTATTGCACCAGCATACAACAAAGGTGCATATCAAGTAGTGCCGAAGAACGAAATTAAACATATAGGTAAATAATATGAAAGAAGTATACGCCCAAGAAGTATTGGTTGAATGCACAGACAACGGTAAATCAATAACCGCTGATGTTGATAACTTTCAACCGGGCAGATATCTTTCTGTTATAATGAACACTGTTAAAGTAAATTTGCAGTACCAAGATAAATTTGATCAATATGTAGGGTCTATGGGTGGATTAGAATTTCTATCTAAAGGTCCAAAAACTGTAGGAACTTATAGATGAAAGGGGAGAGAGGGCATAGGTGTAGCATTTGCGATTGCATCTACACTGAATCAGAGGGAGGTATCGAAGGTACATTCGGTATTCTCCCTGTATGTTTTTGCCCAACATGCTTTTCATCGACAGTAGATATGGTTAAACAAATAGAAGACGAATATTTTTTAAATGACGCCGAATAACGAAAAAGAACAATTTGATGCTGACAAGATGGAAGCAAAACTAAGTCAGGAAGTCAAAGATCAATACAAAAACTCTACAATGGGTAAGGGTGCTAAACTTGCCATGGAGTTAAATGCAGAACGGAAACGTCTAAAACAAGAAATGGAAGAACTCCAACTTGAAGTAGATGATTTAAAGCCAGCAACTCCAACAGGAACTGTTGATAGTTATGTTAAATGGATAGCAACTATCTTTGCAGTTATTGGAGTCTTTATTATGAGTGCTGGATTCAGCACAGAAGGACAAGTTGCATATGCCATTTCAGCAGTAGCATGGATCTATGTAGGTCACTGCTGGAATGACAAAGCAATAATGATTGGTAGTGCTATTACAGGTACATCAGTTTTAATGAATTTAGTTGAGACCTTAATTGGATCTTAACTACCAAAGAATTACGTGATACGACAAATGTATAAGGGATCTCCTAAACACGATAGGTTTCGTGTTTACCCATTTACATTGCATACAATCCTGTATTGTTGTATTATAGTAATACATTGAGTAATAATTATTCAATGGCATATAATCTAAGAGGAAAATATATGACAAATGCAAAAGCAACTACTACGGTAGTATCAAAGTCTGCAAAATTCTTAGCCGCTCTACAGAACGGTGAAGAACTAACAGCAAAGCAAATCGCCGCAAGATTCGGCATTGGCAACCCTACTGCTACAGTAAGCGACCTTCGTTTACGTGGTGGATATGCTATCTATGCTAACCCTACAAAAACAGGTGTTACAAGATATCGTTTAGGTACACCAACTAAAGCAGTTGTAGCCGCAGGTTACAGAGCATTAGCCGCTTCAAAAGCGTCCTAAACTCTTAGGAATCAGGTTCGGGGAGAGCCTTGCTAGGGCTCTTAGAGACAAGCAAAATCTCCCCACTTTTACTTTCCCCGGTAACTTATATGAATTTATTTCACAGTTTAATGTCTAGCCTAAATCGATACAGACTAATATCTGATCGCATGACAGGTGCAGACTATATGCATCGTTACTATCTATTTCTTAAAGATAGAGCAAACTTCCCTTTCAATGTTACATTGCACAAGATAGTTAAAAGTGACGAACCTTTCTTACATGATCACCCATGGTCGTACATGACTATAATTCTAAGAGGTGGTTATTGGGAGAACACTCTCAAGGGGAGGACTTGGAAAGGTCCTGGGAGTGTTATTAGACGTGGTGCTCAGGAGTTTCATTGGTTAGAATTAGATAATGAGAAGCCTGTCACCACGTTGTTTTTTATGGGAAAACAAACAAGGGATTGGGGTTTTCTAAATAGTAATAGTGATTGGATACATCACAAGGAGTTTTTATATGGTACTAAGTGAATTAGAAATATTAATGCTGTTGTTTATAGGCTGGCAAGCATCAACTTTATATCGTCATTGGAAAGATGCTCAAACAATTAAATTAATTATTAAAGAAGTCGATGCCGAAGAAGCACGAATAGATGAAAAGATAATCACTGAAGTGAAGGCACGTTTGCCTATCTGTTATATTGAAAAGCATGATGATACTGATTATCTATTATATAATAAAGATACAGAAGAATTTATATGTCAAGGGTCTTCATATGAAGAACTAGCAGAACGTTGCAAAGATAAGTTTGATACAGTTTTAGTTAAAGCCAAAGACAAAGCAATGTGGTTTGTAGACGGTAAAGTAAAAGAATTGGCATCTGAGATAAAACAATAAATATACGTATACTTTAGGAGAGTTGATTGACACACGTTGTAACGGAAGCATGTATAAAATGTAAACACACAGATTGTGTCATAGTATGTCCAGTAGATTGTTTTTATGAAGGACCTAATTTCCTTACAATCAATCCAGATGAATGTATTGACTGTGGGGTATGCATTCCAGAATGTCCTGAAGATGCTATTTTTGCTGACACAGAAAAGAAGATAGTTGAAAAGACAGGAAAAGATATGGAGTTTTGGGTAGAACTCAATGGACGTTTAGCAGAGAAATGGGAAGATAGTGTTATCACAGATAAGAAAGATCCTCCCGATGATTATGCTGAATGGCAGAACAGACCAATTGGCGAGAAGATACCCTTATTAGAGATAGAGTAATGGAATTAGTAGTATTAGTTTTAGCAATGATAGGAATTACAAGTATATGTTATATGATGTATATTGTAGTCACAGGTGAGAGTGGAACTAAAGGTATCACAAAAGAATATACAAGTAAATCAGGAACAAAACGAACAGCAAAGAAAAGTAGGGAGCAACACATTGTTTAAATTACAAGAAATGATTGCTAATGTAATTAACAGATTTTTAGAATGGTCATGGCAACGCAAAGCAAACAAACAATTTGAGAAAAAAGATGTACGATAAACCAATAAATGCTGTAAAAACTAAAACGACTAATACTAAAAAGTATATTCATGTAAACATGCATAAGATACGTGCAAACAAAAAGCACGGCACAAATGAAGCAGTTATTACAGTCAAAGAAGGCAGAAAGAACACATATGGTCATGAAGTAGAAATACACGGACCAAGCAAAATAGTATACGGTGGCAATGATAAGCCACTTCTACCTTGTGGAGCAAGAGTAGTAATAGAAACACAAGCAGAGGTTACAATCAAATGAAAGAACTAATTATATTAACGTCAATATTAATTGCGAGTAGATTAATCGGACTTGATCCAAACATTACGCCTCTGTTAGCACTTGCAGTATTTGCACCAAGAATGAATCTTAGTCCTTGGTTAGCATTAGGTGTACTTGCAGTAACTGATGTTATATTAGGATTTTATAGTATCATGCCTATTGTATATGCTTGTATGTTTGGTGCATACTATATCAGCAAGAATATGGGCAACGTATATGTTGCAGGAGCAACTTCTGTGTTGCTTTGGCATATAGTTGTCAATGGTGCTGTAGTCATGTTTGGTACAGGATTTGCTCCGTTTACACCAGAAGCATTGCTGTTTGATATGAGACTGCTAGGTAGCACATTAGCATTTACAGCACTTATAGATATAACACAACGTATAACACAACAACTGAGGCTTGCCGCACATTGAAAAAGAAATTCATAGATTATTTTATGGACATGGCAGAACTAACTGCCTCACTAAGTTATGCAACTAGACTTCAAGTAGGAGCATTAATCGTCAAAGGCAATCGTGTCATAGGCACAGGGTATAATGGTATGCCTACTGACTGGGAAAACGAATGCGAGATTAATGGCGTAACAAAGTCAGAAGTCTTACATGCAGAAACAAATGCTATTGCAAAAGTAGCACAAAGCACTGAATCATCAAAAGATGCAACTCTTTTTTGTACACATGCGCCTTGCATTGATTGTGCAAAACTTATCTTTCAATCTGGTATTAATACCCTTTACTATCGCAATGAGTACAGAGACGACCAAGGCGTTAAGTTCTTAAAGTTAGGTGGTGTTAACGTACATCATTATAACACTGGTAAAGTGCCTCTGTGAACGAATTAAAATGTTCCGTTTGCTCTAGGAATATAGATCCATTTGATGTAAGATATCATAATGCTGAAAAAACAGCGGCGTTCTGTGATGCTTATTGTTCACATGAATGGTATACAAAACTAAAGGAAGACAAAGATGAAAAGTAGAGAAACTCAAGCCATGATTGAAGATGTTAACAGAATCAAACAATGGCATCATGACCGTAACTTAATCGACGGCAGTGATGATAAGTCACAGTTTGCTAAGTTGATACAAGAAGCAGGAGAACTCTCAGACAACATCTGTAAAGGCAAAGACATCAAAGATGACATTGGCGACATGATTGTTGTTCTTATTAATATTGCTGAACGTAATGATATATCACTTACTGAATGTATAAAGACAGCATGGGAAGATATTAAAGATCGTAAGGGTCAAATGAGAGACGGAGTCTTTGTAAAAGAAGATGATCTAATTAAAGAGGCATTACAAATACCAATTGGGCAACCTTAATGAGAGACTCAATAAGAACAGTCAAAAACTTTCCTATAGACGGTATTCATTTTAGAGACATTACAGGATTATTAGAAGATCCTAATGCATTTAAAGAATCAATAATGTCATTGACATCGGCATGTATGGAATTTAACTGTAATTCTATCGTGGGTATAGAAAGCAGAGGCTTTATTTTTGGAGCGCCAATAGCATTTGATTTAGACTTGCCACTAGTCTTAGCACGTAAACCAGGCAAGTTACCTAATGCAACTGTTAGCAAAGCATACACGTTAGAATATGGAGAAGCAGAACTTCATATACAAGAAATTTCTCCTATTATGGGAAAGATTGTAATCATAGATGACTTGATTGCAACAGGTGGAACTGCATTAGCATGTGCAGATTTGATACATGAGAATTGGAAGATACCAAAGAAAAATATTTTGATTTTATCAGTCATTGACTTACCAGACTTAAATGGTAGCAAGTTGATAAGAGAACAAGGATACAATGTAAAAACTTTAATTGATTTTGAAGGTGCATAATGAAAAACGCATGGCGACTATGGGCTAAAGCAATAGGCGAAAAAGAAGGGGCAACAGACAAAGAAGCAGACAAGATAGCAATGATACGAACAATTATAGTTGGTGTTAACTTTATTACTTGTTTCTTTATTATAGCAGGAAACATACATAACTGGTGATATGATGAAAGATATTATTATAATGGCATTGGAGCACGAAGCACCCAAAATGGCTAAGTGGGAAAATGTATTCTTTACCGGAGTAGGTAAAGTGAATGCGGCATTGACAGCAGGTAAATTAATTGAAAGATATCAACCTAGAACTGTTTGGAATTTCGGTACAGCAGGTGGAATCAAATTAGAATCTGGCTTACATGAAATGAAAAATTTTGTTGAACGTGATAAAGGTAAATGCCCGGAATCAATTAATCTTGTGCTACCAACTGACCCACAAGTGATTTCTTTTGGAATCGGATATACATGTTCGACTGGAGACAACTTTGTCACAGATCCTGACTTAGAGATACCAGCACATGTAGTTGACATGGAAGCATATGCAATAGGTAAAGCATGTCTTAATCAACATGTTGACTTTAAATGCTTCAAATATGTCAGTGATCAAGCAGACGAAGGGGCAGACACAGATTGGTTAGATAATATAGCCGATGGCGAAGAACATTACATTAAAATATTTCAACAAATAACAGGAGGAGGATAGAGAATATCCGATAAATATATGAAAGAGCAATATCACACATTTGAAAATGACAACCGTAAAGCCGAAGTCTTTGCAGTATGGCCTAATAAATGGCTTGTCGAAGCATATGAAAATGGAGAAATGTCACATACAGAAGAAGTAGCAAATGAAGATGCCGCTGAATTGTATGCTGATGATTGGGTACTAAAGAATGAAAGGACAAGAATTTCTAACTGAGAACGATTCTCAATATAAACCGCATCTATATTTAGATATGGACGGGGTCCAAGCGGACTTTTTTGACTCATGGTCTAGGTTTGCTGGAGTAGATGACTATAAAGAGATAAAAGACCCAGAAGCATCTATCAAAGAACTAGCATCACAAGGGCCCGAGAAAGTATACCGCTTTTTCCGTGATTTACCGACCCTCAGGGGCGGCCTAAGAGTGATTGACTGGTTACAAGAGCATGATATACCCTATACAATACTCTCTGCTCCGTTGCGTTATGAGCATCAGGCCAGCATCATGGGAAAGAAAGAATGGCTAGATCAACACCACGCAGGAGCGTCTGAGAGCGCCATATTCGCATCGGACAAGTCTAAGTATGCAACTGACAGTGAGGGTCGTCCGAACGTTCTAATCGATGATTTTGGCAAGAATACAGTCCCTTGGAACGATAAAGGGGGTATAGGCATCAAGCATGACCCATTTGATGAGGGTCCAACAATTAAAGCACTAGAAGACATCTACTTAGATAAAGATGAGATAGATGAAGCAAGTCCTAACACATTACAGGGTAGTTTTACCCCTGATCTACAATACAGCAAAGTTTGGTTACTAGACGAAGTACAAAAGATATTAAAGAAATCCAAAATAAAAAAACTAGATACTATCTATAATTTGGGTAGTTGGTATAGCAACATGGGATTGTTCTTAGTTGCCAACAAACTAGGATTCGACAAGTTAATTAATGTTGACATAGACAAAGAGACATTGACAACAGGAGAAAAACTGTTAGATAAACTTGGCATATCTGATAAAGTAGAGCATATGAACAAAGATGTCAACACATTAGACTATAGACAACTCAAACAACCTGGACTAGTCATTAATACATCAACTAATGACATCGACGGAGATGATTGGTTAAACAATATTCCTAAAGGCACACTTGTTGCAATGCAAGGAAGACATGGAACACTAGAAGAATTTGATAAACAATACCCACTTAGAAAAACATATTTCTTAGACGAAGTTGAACTGAAAGATCCAGAGACTGAGTATGAAAGATTTATGAAAATAGGTGTTAAATGATACATTATGTAGATGACTTCTTACCAGAAGATCAATTTTTAGCCCTAAAGAAAAAAGTAGAAGCAAAGTACGAGCCCATCAAACCTAGAGAGTTATTTACTAACTATGACTTTAGACAAGAACCAGACAAATTTATTCTTCAACCCATAGCACGATCAGGTAACTGGATGGATTATTGTATTCCACATGCATTAGAATGCATTCCTGTTTTAGAAAAAATGGAAGAAACAATGAAATCATTAGGCATAAAAGAATTAATGAATTGGTCATCTTGGTTTCAATATTCAGTTGATACAATGTCTCTTCCTGTACATAGAGATCAAGCAGTAAGAAAGAGTGAACCTAAAGACACATACAGTGCTGTTATCTACACAAGTGATTGGAAGCCTAACTGGGGAGGAGAGTTTGTTGTTGGCAAACCTGTCTTTGATAGACCAGGTGGCAATGTAAAATCATTAACTGACTTTAGTCATGTTATTGAGCCCAAGCCAAATCGTATGACTATATGGAGTAGAGATGAATGGCATATGGTTAATGCATTAACTGTTAATGATCCTGACTATGTAAGATCATTTATGGGAAGCAGTTGGAGTTCTATAGAAGGAAAAGAACACAATCAAAATCCTTATCAACGATTTCATTTTACGGAAATAGAATGATCTATTATGTAGATAACTTTTTACCACAAGATCAATTTGATGCATTGGCGAAAAGAGTGCAGAGTGGTTTTAGAGGTGATACAAGTAGTCTAGTAGAAAACAGTGATGAACCACTAAGAGTTACACACCATGATCACTCCGGTGACTGGGAAGAAGCATTAAACTTTTTCGGGCATGAGTGTCGTCCAGCAATAGAGAAAATGATTACAACTATGGAAGACTTAGGTATAAAAGAGTTAAAGAACTGGTCGATATGGTATCAGTATATTATTGATACTATGACTATACCAGTACATCAAGACCAAGGCTTACGTAAAAGTGATCAAGCAAACACTTATACTTCTATTCTTTACACTAGTGATTGGCAAGAAGGTTGGGAGGAGAGTTTATAGTAGGGGAGCCTGTATTTGAAGGGGCAGATATTAATGCTACACAAGTAAGATTAGCGGCAACTGGATTAACAAATTTAACTCATGTTATCAAACCCAAACCTAACAGAATGTTAATATGGAGCAGAGATGAATGGCATGCTGTACAAAAAGTCACAGTAGATATACCTAACTTTAAAAGATCATTCTTTGGAACTGGATGGAGTTCAATAGAGGCGCAACAAGGAAGAGGAGAATTTTATGATCTTTAGTGAAGAAAAATTCTTAGACGATAACTTGTTTGATTTATTATCAAAGAAATCTGAATATCTATATAAATTATCTAAGCCAGAATTATCCACTATGGATATTTCTTTAGACGAAACAAATCCTTCTATTGGTATTTACAACAAAGATAAAGCAGTACAAGAAGCAATGCGATTTAGATTTTGGTGTAACGGTGACGATGTAATGAAAGAAACTGTTGAGTTCTTTGGACCAGACATTGAAAAAGTATTGTTACAAGTTAAAAACTATTTGATTGATAAAGGCTGGAAAAATATTAAACTTAGCAATGTATGGTTTCAATATGGCGATACTAAAACACAAATGCACAGACACAGTGATGGAACAATACATAATGCAACGTTTGAAAATTGTTTTACATCAATGATTTTTACTCATCCTAAATGGGACAATGATTGGGGAGGACTGTTTAAGGTAGAATCAATGGACGGTACTGAAACAACCATACAAAATCCAGATCCAAATAGTTTTATTATATGGAATCGTCATCATCCACATTGGATGACTCCTATAGTTAAAGAATGCCCACTCAGAATGTTTATAGGAATGTCGTGGTATGAAAAATAATTTAGCAGAACTCCTAGATGTGAGCATAAACATCGAAAGTTTACGTGCGGCATGGGCCGAACAATTAGTTTTTGCCGGAGACTTTGAATGGGGAAAACGTAATTATGTGAGTTTAGATTTTTTTACTGCATACTATCAGCACTTATTACTAGACATAGAAAATGTATTAGGAGAGAAACCTAAAGATTATATTATACAATTACATGATGGATCCATACCTAAATACACTGATGAACTATACCAAGATAAGTTTTATCTAAAAGTAATACACAAAGACGAATATAGACAATCATGTGTAAACATTCCTGTTTATTACGACAAAATGGAACCTGTATATTTCTACGATGATGAAACAATATATCCGATGGTAGAGCAAACACAACCCGGAGAAAGCAGAATTACCTTTGCTCGACCTAATGGAATAAATGAACCAGACATTGCGCCGACTCCAGATCAAGTAGGACAATACAGTGAAAATCATCCAACATTAATGAATGTTCAGAATTGGCATAATGTAAGAGTATTGGATTTGGCGCCACCTAGAGTCTTTATTCAGATGAGTTATGACATACATTTTGATGAATTCATACAAAAGGGCATAAATACACGTATACTTTAGGAATATTACTATGGCAGATATGAAAAATTACATTTCCGCAATTGATGGATTAGCAGAAGACGATAACTCTATCTTCTTATACGATTCTTTTGATATTGAATTATCAGAAGACTTTGTTATTGAGACAGGCGTAATCGGTTATACTGATGACGGCATTATCTTAGAAGCAGATGATGAGACTATTGAGTTCTTAGAACTTAATGACATTATGATGGAAGAAATTAATGTAATCGAAACTGAAGATGCAAAGTCAGCCAATCTATATACTCCTTATGAAGATGATCTTGCAGACATTATGCGATTAACTGAAAACCCTAATCCAGGTGACTTTAATCAAGCAGTAGCATCACCAATTGGTAGCATCAATAAGAATGATGAAGAACGTGTAGCAGATGATAATGTAACTGGTAAAGATCCTGAAGTCGAAGTACATGAAGCCGAATATCAAGGACGCAAAGTCACACTTAATAAGCCAATGCAAGGCGATACTAAGAAATCAAAGGTTTATGTTAAAAATGCAAAAGGTAATGTAGTCAAAGTTAATTTCGGACAAAAGGGAATGAGTATTAAGAAAGGCAACCCTGGCGCACGTAAATCATTTAGAGCAAGACATAATTGCAAGAACCCAGGTCCTAAATGGAAAGCACGTTACTGGTCTTGTAGAGCCTGGTAAATTTATTTGCTCAATCATTTCTCTAACTAAATATCTGTATGACTCCAAACGAGACAGATAAAGCACGGTACGAAGTAATCACACAAGAAGCAGATGACGGCTCAGGTGACGTTATTATTCCTTTACCTGCACCTTTACTTAAGTCATTGGGCTGGTCAGAAGAAACTGAACTGGCTATCGGTGTCAACGAGAACGGCACTATATTTTTAAAGAAGGCAGATTAACAATGAGTTCAACAATTGATACGCAATACAGTTTAGATTTTGATTATGGAGACGGCATTACAGTTACAACTCCACATGGCACAAACATCTTAGATAGTTTATCTACAGATTGTTTTGTTACTAATCCAGCAGATACATTTACAATAAGTTCTAATTGGGATAGCAACAACTATAAAGACAGTATTACTCTTAATGGACAAACTATCACTGAAAGTAAACTAAAAGCATTAGATGGTCTACAAGATTGGCAAGAAGAAGTAAACAAGAAACTTGCAATCTTACAACCTAACCCTGCACTAGAAGAACAATGGTCAGAGTTAAGAGAACTCAGAGAACGTTATGTCAAACTTGAAAAAGAATTGATTGAGAAAAACAAGGTGTGGGATATCTTAAAAGATTAATGAGTAAAGGTGACCATATTACAATGACCGGGAAAGTAATACAAGTACTTCCCAATGCTAGATTCAATGTTAAATTAGAAAATGGTCATGTCTTAAAAGCATATGTTGGTGGCAAAATGCGTAAATTTGAAATTAAAATTATCATGGGCGATGAAGTCCAAGTTGAAATCTCACCGTATGATTTGACCCAAGGTCGTATAGTAAGGAGAAACTAATGTCTCAATTGATGGCGCATGCCTCTGAGGGGACTGTGTATCCTACAATTCCAAACATCAATGAAGGTTTTTTATATAATGATACTGGAGAACATCTTAATTCATTAGGTCATCGATGTAAAGAAATTAAAGAAGTACTCGGCAATGACTTACAGTTTGAAAGATACTTTCTTGTATTAGGAGACAATGCATGTTTACATATGCATAAGCCAATAGAAGAAACATGGCCTTGTCTATTATCTAAAGCAATCAATTATCAATATTACAATCTTGCTGTATCTAATTCTGGATTAGAAGGCGTAAAATATAATCTATTCAACTGGTTACATCAATATAGTAAACCCAAAATGATCTTTATCTGCTGTGAATGGGCTAACTGTTTTTTAGGTGCAGACTATGATGATATTGATACACAAGAAGCATCTAAACATGCTGATATCGTAGGATATTGGAGAGGAAGAACACGTTTATTTACTAAACTATTAGATCAAATTGACATACCTATCTATCTTATTTTGGGTCCTAATGACGAGCCTGTAGCAGTCTCAGACGTTATAAACACACTTGAACTTGATCACTCAGACGATGCTAAAGTTGCTGAGATCGTCTCTGAGGGCTTCCTAGAAGCACATAAAGTGATCTCTCCGTGATGGATATAGTAACACAAAAAGACTTTATAACAGGAGGACCTGACGGCGATCCTGAGTATAATACTCATGGTTTCAGATGCAAAGAGTTTGCTGATATTGATATGGATAACTATATACTGTTTGCTGGGTCAAGTCATACAGAAGGAGTAGGGGTCAAACCAGATCAAACATTTGCTCATTTAGTATCAGCAGTAATGAGATGTGATCAAGTTAATTTAGGAGTAGGTGGCGGCGGAATTGATGCTGTCGAACATAATCTCTTAATGTGGTTCTTAAAACATGATAAACACCCAAAAGCAATTATAGTTGAATGGCCAGACTATGGGCGTTTTATACAAGATAGATGGAATCAAGTAAATTTATGTCCAGCTGGTATGTGGTCAGAGTCGAAGTTTATAACTTTGGCTCATAATGCATTATATCTCAAAGGAGAAATATCTTATCAACAGTTACACAAAATAATACCAGTTAAGATCATAGATGTCATGCATGCCAAAATCACAAAACATCCTCATTCAATGATGATATGGCACAACGATATTGATAAAGGAACAGACGGTGATCATGCAGGACCCAAATCACATATAAACACAGCAGAGAATATTCTCCAAGCCCTTGAATTTTTTCCTAGTGCTAAAGATCGATAAATACTATTATGAGTATTCAAACAATGTATCGTCAACAGCCTATTACTGAAGCAAAAGTAAAAAGACCTAGAGACATAGAAATTATCCCTCTTAACTTTGATGCAAAAGAAGTCAAGCCAGTAATGAGTAGAGATACACTAGACTTACATTACGATAAGTTAGCAAAAGGTTATGCTAAAAGATATAATCATAACGAAGGCAACCCTGAATTTAATTATGCAGGTGCATTTTTACATAACATCTATTTTCCTCAATTTAGAAAAGTTAGAGATAATAATAAACCAAACGGTCCCATGAAAGGATTCATTGAAAAGCATTTCGGTACATACGAAGTCTTTCAAAAAGAAGTAGAATTCAAAGCAATGGCTATTGAAGGATCAGGTTGGGTATACTTATCGAATGACGGTAAAGTTAAAACTATAGAAAACCACGAAGTCAGAGATGATATATTACTATTGATCGACTGGTGGGAACATGCATTTATTTTAGACTATGGGTCAGATAAGAAAAAGTATCTTAGAGAAACATGGAAGATTATTAACTGGAATGTAATTTCCACTCGTTGGGGACACACTGTAAGAAAATGATACAAATAACAGAATCAGCACAAAGTAAAATTAAAGAAGTATTAGAAGACGAGAGTCCGGAAACTGCACTACGAATGTATGTTACAGGTGGAGGATGCTCTGGATTTCAATATGGTTTTTCTATGGAAGAAGGACAAAACGATGATGACTTTGAAATACCAGCTGGAGATACTAATGTGTTAGTTGATTCTTTATCTATGCAATACTTAGAAAATGCAGTTGTAGACTTCAAAGATGATCTTCAAGGCTCACGTTTTTCTATCAGCAACCCAATGGCACAAACCACATGCGGTTGCGGAAGTTCATTCGCTCCATACTAATTAACCTTATTGATAAATACAAGATATAAGGAACTTATACAAGTATGGCTATAACAGGAAAACAATCAATCAATGTAGGACTACCAAACGAATCAGTTGGTAGTGATTCACTATACACTGCATTTACTAAAACCAATGTAAACTTTGATACGTTATTTGCAAACGCAAGTAATTTTACAACGTTTAGTTCAGGTGATGCTATCGGTGTTACTGCTAATACTACTACAGGTACTGTTACTATAACAAATACAGGTGTTGCTCGTTTAATAGCAGGCACAGGTGTAACTTTAAGTGGTACTACAGGTAACATAACAATCTCTGCTAATGGTGGAGGCGGTGGTGCTGGTGGTACTGTAACAAGTATAGCAGTTTCAACAGACTCATCTCGTTTAACTGTCTCAGGAAGTCCTATAGTGTCTTCTGGAACTATTGCTTTAGACTTAGCAACGTCAGGCGTTACAGCCGGCTCCTATGCACAAGCAAACGTGACAGTTGACGCATTTGGTAGAGTTACTGCTATTGCAAATGGAACAGCAGGTGGTACAGTTACTAGTGTTGGACTAAATCCAAGCACAGGTATATCAGTATCAGGTGGTCCGATCACTACAACAGGTAACATTACAGTTACTAACACTGGTGTAACAAGACTAAATGCTGGATCAGGTATAGCAGTAAGTGGTGCAAACGGAAACGTTACAGTAAGTTCAACAAATTTAGCAGAAGGTACAGTACAAAGTGTAGGTCTTACTAGTGATACTTTAACAGTAACTGGTGGTCCAATTACATCTATTGGCGACATTGATGTAGAGTTTAACAAAGTACCTGTTTATACAGTTGCAACTAAGCCCGGAACAGGGGTAGTTGGACAATTAATTGCTATTAGTGATAGTACACCTGGTGGCAAGATGGCATATTATGATACGACAAATACACGTTGGTCATATGTCAGTGATGACAGTGCTGTTTAACTCGGTAAAAGATAAATACTACTATTAGGGGATAATAGAACATGGCAACAAACATTAAAATTACAGCACTATCAGACATAACAAGTGCAAACATGACATATAACGACTTATTAGCCGTTGTAGACATGAATGGTACAGCAGAGACCAAGAAATCAACAGTCCAATTAATGGGTAATTTGATACTTGACGGTGCAGGTGGAAGCAACTTCAAACCAGCCAACATTGCTCTGACAGCGGGAACAGTAACGACTGCCGCTCAACCAAACATCACATCTGTAGGAAATCTAACAAGTGCAAACGTCACAGGAAACTTAGATGCAGGCAACGTAAACGCAACTACAGCAGTTGTAGCCGCATACTTCTCAGGCGACGGAGCAAACTTAACAAATTTACCTGCTGGTACAGCAACTAAAATTACAGACGGAACATCTAATGTTGATATCCCCACAACAGATGGAAACGTAACTGTAGGAGTTGGTGGCACAGCAGACGTATTGATCGTAACAACAACTGGTGCTAACGTAGCAGGAACACTAAATGCAACAGGTATTATCACAGGCGATGCAGGTGGAATATCTAATGTTGTATATGCAAATGTCACAGGCACTCCTACATTAGGTAATGTTTCCCCTCTTAACTTAGATGGCAATGTCTCTAATGTTCTTAGAGGAGACGGTACATTTGCCGCAGACTCAGATACTGCATATGGTGACAGTAATGTTGTTACTCTATTAAATGCATTCGGATCAAACACAATTACAACAACTGGTTTAATCACTGGTGACGGTGGAGGCATATCTAATGTCGTAGCCGCAAATATTTCTGGTACAATAAACTTAGCAACATTTGCAGGTACTGCTAATGCAGTTGCTGGTGCAAATGTATCTGGTGAAGTTGGCTTCGCCGCAGTTGCAAATTCAGTCACACTTGCAAACGTAAGTGGTGCAGGTAATATCGCATCTATTAATATCGACGGAGCCGCAGGAAATGTACTATATGGTAACGGAGCATTTGCTCCTGTATCGGCAACAACAGCACAAACTGTAACGACTGCCGCTCAACCAAACATCACATCAACAGGCACTTTAACAGGATTAAACGTTAATGGAACAATCACTGCTGTCGGAATAACTGCAAATACAGGCGTAATTGCAGGTGACGGATCTGGCTTATCAGCAATCGCAGGAGCAAATGTAACTGGTGCAGTAACTTTTGCAGGTACTGCTAATGCAGTCGCAGGTGCTAACGTAACTGGAGAAGTAACATTCGCCGCTACTGCTAACGCAGTTGCTTATGCAAACGTATCAGGTACACCAACATTAGGTAACATTTCTACTATTAACATTGACGGCGCAGCCGCTAATGTCTTATATGGTAACGGTGTATTCGCCGCGGCACCAGGTGGTGGTTCATACGGTGATTCAAACGTTGTTACTTTATTAAATGCATTTGGCTCAAATACAATTACAACAACTGGTGTTATAACAGGTGTTGGTTCTGGTTTATCTGGACTAGCAGGTGCTAACGTAACTGGAGAAGTGTCATTCGCCGCAACAGCAAACGCAGTTGCTGGTGCTAATGTAAGTGGAACAGTTCCACTCGCAACTACATCAGGAACAGTTTCGACTGCCGCACAGCCAAACATTACGTCAACAGGCACGTTAACAAGTTTAACAGTTAATGGTGCACTTGGAGTTACAGGCTCAGGTGTTATTACTGGTGATGGCGGAGGCATATCAAATATAGCGGCAGCCAACATTAGTGGTACAATTGGTACAGCAACTCTTGCACAAGAAGTAATTAATTCAGCACAACCAAACATCGGTAGTGTTGGTACTTTATCATCATTAGACGTAACAGGAAACATTTCAGGTGGAAACATTAACGCAAATACAAACGGATTTGCATTAGGTTATAAAGAAATTCCCCCTGTCGTATTATCAACAAATGATACAATCGCACTTGAAGATTCAGGTAAACATTTCAGATCAACAACAGCAGGAAATATCACATTATCGATTCCTACAAACGCAACTGTTGCATTCCCAACAGGAACAGCAATCAGTATTGTCGAACAAGCCGCAGGTAACATTCTAGTTAATGCTATCTCTGGTGTAACTCTTTATCATGCAGGTAATTCAACTGCAGGTAACAGAGTGATTTCAACATATGGAGTAGCAACATTAATGAAAGTTGACACTGATACATGGTTTATTAGCGGCACTGGAGTAAGTTAAATGGCTGGCGCAATGATGATGGCGCAAATGGCGTGGCATAGTGCTGATTTATTAACCGCAGAAAATCTTAACCCTGATGTTTGGGTTGACTTCAGTGATTCATCCTCATACACTCTAGCAGGGAGCAACATCACTGCTCTAACAGATAAAGCAGGTAACTTTACTCTAACAGTTAACGGTACGCCAAGTGTTCTTACAACACTAAACGGCTTGACTACAGGAACTTTTGACGGTAATGAAAGTATTATTAGTACTGGAACCGGTCCTTATGCAAGTAGTGGAAATCATTATGCCGCAGGCATTTTTCAGTTTAACGTGACCACTAGTACAAGAGATAGTTTTTGGAGTGCTGATGCAACCAGAACATATGCACTCAGCAGTAGTAATGCTAGTAGCAGTTGGCCAGGTGAAATTGATTATGATGGATCGAATTCGATTTCAACAGGAAAAGCAAAACAAGACTTTACAGTACCAATTTCAATAAACACTTGGGCTATAGTTTCTACAACCTTTAATAAAACAGGTAATGAAATCTTTGGTAGAATAAACGGGGCAGTTGCATCAGCCGGTGATCCATACAGCACCTCTATGAGTTCTACAGCAGACTTTAGATTAATGCGTAACAGAGCCTCTGTTGAATTGCAAGGTAAAGCCGCTGAATTCTTTTGGGTAGCAGGACCTACAGGTACAGGTGGTACTGATGTCTCTAATGTAGAAAAAGCAGAAGGTTACTTAGCATGGAAATGGGGACTACAAGGTAACTTACCAGTAAGTCACCCATACAAAAACGCCGCACCAACAACATAAATCTTACCCAATAAAAAAGGGCCCGAAAGCCCTTTTTTTGTGGCTGTTGTTATTAACTAACTACAGCATTCAACACTGATTCTAATGTATCAGCATCTTGCTTACCGCGTTCACGGATAGCATCAAGTGACATGGTCACTTTTACTTTACCAGATGTCTTAGAACGATCTGCAATCGCATCTGAGATCGTTGCTTGATCTTCAGGTGACGAGAACATGTCATGCGTAAGCATGAATTCTAGTGCATCTAGTTTAGTCATTGATTCAGGTAGAGAGATAAACTCGCAACGAGTTGCACCGCCCTTGCTGAATTGCTTGACACGCCTAACCATGTCATCTGTGAATCGGACTTTTGAATTACCGTTGTGTTCAGTAATACCAACTACCGAAAAAGTTTGAGTTGTCATAATGTTTCTCCTAAAATATAAACTAAGTTTAACTCATTAAAATACATGCAACTCCCATTGCATACCTTTGTGGCATTATTGCCACAAATTCTGTTACACCCTTGAGGCGTATTCGTTTACCAATTGGCTACCGTACAATGATCTGAAGATATTACTAGCCTCATATGCATTGGTTGCCATGCAGTATACCCTTTGAGGGTAACCATCGATGTTTGCGATAGTCCACCATTCGTAGACTTCATTACTATAACTATGTGTTGCCTGCATTACACTAACTCCAGCATTGATAGGGGAACATTGTAACGTCCGCCTCTCATTTCGACTACAGCCTTTTTGATGTTGACTTTAACAACAACGCCTTGCTCACGTTTAGTCTTTTGAACAATCCAAACATTATCTCCTACTGAGATAGAACGTTTAGCATTGCTTACGGATACTGAAACGATGAAAGAACGCAACTCATTCAATTGCTGAAGATCAAAATGACCTTTGCTAATTGATGCTTTGATATCATCCAACTGACGATTACTTGTTATAGACATAAACTTCTCCTTTGATTTAATTTATACAACTATTATAGCAAAATGGGTACCCATTGTCAAGCCTTTTTTCAATATTTTTGACATTTTTTTAGGTGCCATTTTTCGAGTACTGGAAGACCGAATTCATCTTCATCTACACAGACATACGCAACAGTCTTTTTGACTATACCATATCGATATGGAGATCCGATTGTGTCTCCTACCCAAATCTTATGGGGGAAATCTTCTTCTTTAAAGAATGGATCATCATTGAGTGACCATTCAAAAAAGTTACCACAATCTTTCTCAACAAAAACACCAATAGGGTCCTGAGTATGAGTATAAAATCCCATGAATTATTCCTTATGCAGTTACGAGACGATCAGCAAGAGTAACCTTGCCAGTGTAGCAATCAGCCAAATAGTCAAATTGCTCAATGTAATCAATGTTAGCAGGGAGATCAGAATTGATATCTGCTAGGTCCATGTAACAATCAGCATCAACAAAGTTCCAATTGATAGAACCATCATTATTGATGTTTTCAGCAGTAGTAACTGCTCGGTTGAATGCTTTTGCTAGTTGAGTATTGATTTGCATATATTTCCCTTTCCTTTATCGTTTAATATAGTATATTATACTGGATTGGGTACCCAATGTCAAGCCTTTTTTGAAAAAAAGTGAAATTAAATTGTCTTATAAATCAATAGATTGCATCATTTGTGTAAAAAATATGCCTTCCTATGGTAGAAACATGCGTCATTTTACGTGACCAATGGGGTTTTATGTAGTCTGCATGATAATATTTGGAGTTTTCTAGTCCTTTTACACGATATCCTTCGCCCATAACTTGCTGGGCAATCTCATATGATCTGTTCCAATTAGGTCCTTTTGGGTGTGTCCAGTGCATGGATCTTTTATTTGCCCACGAGAATTGATATCTTTGTAGAACTACTTTGCAGACAGAATTGGGGTATTTGCGACTTGCTACACGATTAAGAGTCACTTGGGCTACAGCATATTTACCGATATCAGACTCTATACCCGCTTCATGGAAAATATTCTTTGCTAGACAAAACACATCTATATCTTCATATATCATATCAGAGTTGTCTACAACAATGACATGTGGAGTCATGTCTTCTTTGATTAATGGTTCGAGTCCTTCACTTTCCTTTAAAATTTGTTCAAGTTCATAAGAACCTATTTCAAATACTGGAACCTCTACGATTACTACCTTCTGTTGTATATGTGTCTCAGTTGGTTGTTTAAGCAATTGAGATACACTAAACACCATTAGTACTAAAACACAGACCTTAATAAGGTTCTTTTTCATAATAGTCTCCTTGCAAGAATGTACTGTATTTAGACCCCTTACAATTTGATAGTAGTTTACTATAAAGAGCCGGTGTTGTCAAGTCTAATGGACAGATTTGCTCACTTCATTTAGACCATGCTCTCTATCTAAATATTTCCATTCTACTTTTGTTGGATTAAACTGTTGTATATCATCAAAGATAATGTCCATATCAAAAGGACCACAGGTGTATACATCTAATTGTAAAAGTGCAGGGTCGGCTTCGTCCCATACATGAATTGCAATATGACTTGTCTCAATAACTACTACCCCTGTTACTCCAGAGTTGCCTGGAATATCTACATATGCTGTATGAGGGCCACTGCATATTTTCATACCGATCTTATCTACTAACGATGTTAACCACTCTTTGACCCAATCAGGATCTTTTGGTGGGTTGTGAATTTCTGCACGAACTATTAAATGTTTATGTTCAGGAATTGTGGGTTGCATAACTTTACCTTTTTAGTTGTTTTTTTAATGACTCTATTAAAATATGATAGCATAACTTAGCAGTAACAAAATCATACGCCGGTATATTTGCTATTGGTGCATGTTCTACTACATCTACTGCTACAATTTTATTTTGATAACATATTGTTTTAATTAATTCTATCGTTTCGTCCCATAACAAGCCTCCCGGTTCTGGAGTACCTGTTGCAGGCATAATCGATACATCAAATGCATCGACATCAAACGTTAGATATAATTCTTTACCCTTTGGCAGTGTGTTTCTAAATATCCTATGTTTATTTTGTTGAATGTATTCATCTTCACTCTTACTCATGTTGCGTATACCAAAACTATATAGTTCTGTATCTTCATTTAAGTCCATACATCTACGCATTGCACATGCATGACTTTGAGGATTATTATCATAACTATCTCGTAGATCACAATGAGCATCAAACTGTACGATATCACAATCATAATGTTTGAATGCATGAGAAGTTAAACTATGGTCTCCTCCTAACGTGAATACAAACTTGTTATCTTTCTTTGCTTGTTCGATTACACCACTATACACATCTACATTACGATATATCAATGAATGATCCATTGTATGTATTTTTATATTATCTGGCCACGGATGTAATTCTACCTCTTGACTTGCACGTATTATGGCTGTAGGTCCTTCTTTAGTTTCTGCTCCCCATGAACAACCATCTGCTTTGCCATAAGGTACTACGAGAACATTGCAATCCTCGTAACTATATTCTTCAACTCCCAATAAGTTCATTTAATTTCTGTGCTGGTCTTGGTAATGAATTTACATAAACATAATTTGCTATGATCGGTAAGATATGACTTGCTTCTGCGTACACCATTTGAGTCTGTTGATTACTTACTTTGCCCCAACTACATGCTTCATCTAATGTGCTACTTGAACATGCTCCGTCTCTCACATCGGCTACTGTAATTTGAACCGCGTATTTATGCAGTGGTACCTCGGTTCCTAACATTTCGGCCGCGACTACAATATCTTGTGCAAAGTTTTTTGGTACTCCGCCTCCGACCATAAACAATCCTGTATCTTTTGCTTTGATTTTTAATTCAGTTAATTCTTTGAGGTCTGCTATACTATCGATAATGCAATAGTATTCTTCTTCTATTCTATGTTTGAGCAATCCGAATCCTGCGGCACTATCATTCAAAGCAGGGCAGAAGATGGGTACGCCTGCTTCATAACATTCATTAACTAAACTGTTTGGAGTATGTTTTCCTAAAAGATGTAGAAACTCTCTGGAACTCATTATACTTCCTTCACTATATTGAGTTGCAATATCACAAACATATTGATCGACTTTCTTTAAATCTTCTTCATGTATATAAGTATCATAGATTCTGTCAATACCTTTCTGTCTGAGTTCATCATCATCGACTTTAGTTGTTCCTTTATAGTGATGATATCCTAATGCCTCATACAAATCCATGTCGATAATACTTGCTCCAGTAGCAACTATTATGTCTACCATATTAAGTTTTACTAAGTCTCTATATAGTTGAAGACAACCAGCGGCTTGCGTTGAGCCAGCAATCGTTAGAATGATTGTGCAGTTCTCGTCTTCATTCATTTGTTTGAATAACTGACAAGCATTGTAGAGTTCTCTGGAAGTAAAAGATGTATGTTCTAATGATTCCACATAGTCACTCACATCCATTTTTGTAAAGTCAATATGTTCTATTTTATTCATAACAATATTTAGTGAGATTTCAGCAACCTACACATTTTTATTCGCCCTTTTTTTGTTATCAAACTTTTCATCTATGGGTTGTAATGTCCATCGGTCATGTACTACTTCACATACAGTACACTTCCAGTAACTGACACCATCGTATTTGCCTCGTACTTCCATGCCGATTACGTTTTTACCAAAGTGTTTTGGTGTATCTGGTGTACACCCATACATTGCACCTGTCTGTAATGCTTTACGCAGAGTATAGCCTTTACGTTCAAAGTGTTCAGTAATCGTTTCCTCTTCTTCCCATGCAATATTGCAACTTGGACATTGACTTGGACTACTCATTCCTCGTCTCCTTTGCGTAGTTCTTCTTTTTGGTGTCTTCTAAATCGTTTGTTGTATCCACGTTTGATTGACTTAGCAACACCACTGTTCGTTAGATAGACGTAAAACCCACGTGCCTTGGTTAGTGCATCATACTCTGCACCGCCCTTCAAGGGTATTCTCTGTTTCTTTTTCATATTATAGTGACCTTGTTATTTGGCCCGCCCTCCAGGATTCGAACCTGGGACCTACTGCTTAGAAGGCAGTTGTTCTATCCACTGAACTAAGAGCGGTAAAACTTTTCCTTATGTTGATTGGCGCGCCTGGAAGGAGTCGAACCTCCGACTTCCTGGTTCGTAGCCAGGTACTCTATCCAACTGAGTTACAGGCGCGGGGTTGTATTTACTGACTTGATGTTTCTGATAAGGAAACTTCTCCAACCTTCTGCTTTTGTATCATAGACGGCAAGACTTTTCTCAGGATTTTTTATAACCCTTTCTTTCTTTTCTTCACCTTCTTTGATTACAACTTTAGGTAAGTTGTCTGGTTGTAGTGTGCAAGTCATTATACGTTCATCACCATTGATTTTTGTAAAAGTAACTTCTACTACATCCTTAACGAGTACATCTTTAACTTGTGATCTAAAACTGTTCCATTCTTCATCAGTCCAATTTTGATCCGGAGTCATTGTAGTCATAAACTATCCTTTAGAGTTATTTTGATTTTCAATTAAATCGCATAATTTATAATATGCAATAAGTTCGTCCCATTTAAAAAAGTCTTTTCTAATGTGACACCAGAAGTTTCCTATGTGACTTACTGGCTTTGGTTCTTGTACTACTTCGTTCATTTGTTCCTTAAAATAAAAGAGAGTCTCTAACAGTGTAAATCTTAAGACTTACCTAACCCTTCAGCGGGTGCCTGAAGAGACTCTAACTTGTTCGACACAACCCTTAGCAATAGATAGCAATTTAACGTTTTGCGTCATGTGATGTATTATACAACTTAGTGGGAGTTAAATAAAGCATTTTGGGTAGCCTGATCTTTCTTGGGAGTCGGACCGTTACCTTGTACCATACCTAACTTACCACCTTGTGCTACAATTTTTTCAACCATATCTTCAAACTCAATAGGCTTTAAGTCTGTATGCTCAACAGAGACACACAAGAACCTAGGGTCAATCTTATCACCTTGCATCACTTTGCCACCATGTAAGTGACCATGTACGTTGCATCCAAATCTGCCTAACTGATCAACATGTATTGGTATGTGAGTAAACACTAACCCGTTCATTACATGACAACCTCTGACATCTTTGAATACATCTACGTACTTGCTCAACTTTAACTGATCGTGGTTACCCTTGACAAGTATTTTGATGCCGTTCATTTGCTTGACTTTCTCAAGTCCTCTAGCATTAAAGGCAATGTCTCCCAACATGTAGACTTTATCAGTTGGCTTCACAATCTCATTGTGTGCTTGAACCATATCATCTTCCATGTCTTCCACAGAATCATATGGACGACACTTTGTGCCATCCGGATAGGTGAAATTGATCACGTTGTTGTGACCAAAATGTAAATCTGCTGTGAAAAATTGAGACATTATTTTACCCTTTTGTTGTATATATCAATTAGAGCAATGGTTCTTATGATAGCAATCGTTCTTTTTGATGATATAATACTATTATACTGGGTTTTGGGTATAAAGTCAAGTCTTTTTAAAAATTTTTTAGAGCCTAAAAACCTACTAAATATAAGCATGAACATATTAATACCAGCCGCAGGACTAGGAACTCGTTTTAAAGAGAGCCATGATTCACCTAAAAATATGATAGACGTAAAGGGCGACCCTATGTTAGTGGCTGCCGCAAAAAGTCTAGGATTAAACAAAGACGGTAATCAATTTATCTTTTTGCTTCCTGAAGACATGTTAGATGATACACATAATCTTTTGGGTACTCGGTTACAAGCAGAGTTTCCAGGATGTAAAGTTTTAGTTGTAGTGGGACAAACAGAAGGTGCCGCTCAGACTGCTATTCAAGCACACCAATATATTGAAAATGATGAAGAACTATTGATTGCAAACTGTGATCAAATTATGCATTGGGACGACAAATTAAGAGATGATGTGTTTGAAAAACTAAGAGAGTTTGAAGCAGGAATTATTTGCCTTGAAAGTGATGATCCAAAACATAGTTACTTAGATTTAGTAACTGGTGCTATTTTTGAAAAAGAAGTACAAGCAGGTAACATGGCATTAACTGGACTTCATTACTTTAAGAAAGGCTCAGACTTTATAACTAGCACTCGTTTAATGATGCAATCAGGTATGAAGTCTCAAGGAGAATACTACATCGGACCTGTTTATAATTGGTTCGAAGGCGAGGCTGGCTTCTATCAAATAGAATCCAAAGACATTTCATTCATCGGTACTCCTCAAGATTTAGCAGACTACTTAGAAAAGTGATCGTAGGGAAGTTATCAGACACAACTAGGGGTTGGGTCATTGGTGACTTTGAGCCTAGTTTACTTAAGACTAAAGATTTTGAAGTTGGTGTACTAACACATCTAAAAGACGAAAAGTGGACTGCACACTATCACAAGCAGGGAACTGAATACAACATATTAATCAAAGGATCAATGAACGTGTGTAATACTGATTTAACAACAGGAGATACGTTTATCATTGAACCTGATGAAATAGCAGACCCAACGTTTTATGAAGACTGTACTATTGTTTGCATTAAAGTACCTGGCGATTCTAAGGATAAGTACCTTGTATGATAAAATATATTTTTGATGTCGACGGTGTGCTTTGTGATACTGGTCAACTTATTGATGACGAGTTTAGTAACTACTTTCAATGCTGGTCCAAAGATAAAACATACTATCTAGTTACAGGTAGTCATAAAGAAAAAACAATTGATCAAATCGGCAGAGCAATTCCTGATCACCAAGAGATCGGCTTTCATTGCATAGGTAATGCTATCTATCCCCCAGCAGGTGGAGAAGTTCTTATTAATGAATTTGAATTTACTGAAGATGAAATGAATCACTTCTATAGTTTTTGGAGCAGAAGTATATATGATCAAAAACCTGAGTTCGATACAGTCATAGAAAAAAGACAAGGCAGTTATAACTTTTCTCTAGCAACTAGAAGTAAAGACAGAGAACTTAGAAGTCATTATATGGAGCATGATAAGTTGTATAACGAAAGAGAAAACTTTATCATTCAACTAAATGATAATTTTCCTAGACTTGAAGCATATGCAGGTGGAAGTGTGAGCATTGATATCTGTTTACGTGGTGCAAACAAAGGTCAAATACTAGAATTAATAGATACTGGAGAAGACACTATTATTTTCTTTTGTGATCAATATGGAAAGTATGGCATTGATACTCCCCTTGCAACAAAATTAGAATGGCTCCCAGACAATCGAGGTAAAACTTATAAAATAGATAACGGTTATAAAGAAACTTGGGAAATACTAAAAACACTATGAAATACATTGCACACAGAGGAAACATGAACGGGCCGTCTGCATTAGAAAATCATCCTGATCATATAAGAGAAGCATTACAAGCAGGCTTTGATGTAGAAGTTGATACTTGGGTTATAGACGGAGAGATAGTCTTTGGTCATGACGAACCTCAATATACTGTTAATATTACATCATTAGACAAAAGATATTGGATGCATTGTAAGAACCTAGAAGCATTACGTTTCTTTTGTGGCATCGAAATGAATGAAACAAATGCATTTTGGCACGAATATGATGATTACACATTAACAAACAAAAAATATGTATGGACTAATATAGGTAGAGAATTAACGAACCGTAGTATTATGGTTATGCCAGAAGTACAAGATGAAACATTAAAGAATATACTAAACGTAGACTGTGCAGGTATATGTAGTGATTGGGTACAGAAAATTAAAGTGATGAGAGCATGAAACTAATTGGAGTAGGAGATAGTTGGTGTTGGGGTGCAGAGTTAGTAGACCCTGCTATAGACCCAGATCCAATTATGAACTTACCAGGTGGTGGATTTGAAAGACAAAGCATACCAGAGAACATAGAATACAGATTAAAGAATAGATATATCAATCGATTTGCAGACATGATGAATGCAGATGAACTAGTAGATTTAAGTGAGCCGTCATTATCAAATGATGCAATCGTAAGAGTTTTAATGGAGTACTTGTCTACAGAAGGATACTTTACAGGTAGAGATACTGCGGACTTGTTTATATCGATCGGTTGGTCTAGTCCAGAACGTAGAGAGTTTCATACTAGAAAGCCATGGCGTCATAGTGAAACAGGATTTGATGATCATTATATTGCATTCGGTCCGTGGAGTATGGATCAAGACCATGAAGGTGATGAAGATTTAAATAAATTCTTTCGTTTATACTTTGATAAGTTTTGGTCAGAGTCTGAGTTTATACATAGACACATTAATCAAGTTTGGCAAATGTCAAAGATACTAAAAAACTATAACATTAAGTTTGTTATGCATCAAGCATTTTATCATCACCATGAAAAGATGATTTATCAATGGGACGATGAAGAATACGAAAAGAATTTTAATAAGATTACGCCAGGCGATAAAGCACTATGGGAAGATATTGACAGTGATACGTTTATTAGAGACACGACTGCATGGCAACATATGTTAACTAAAGGAACTGCTGAAGAAGTTTTTATTATTTTTCATCCTAGTGCTGAAGGACACAAGCACTGGGCTGAATATTTATATCAACATTGTAGAGAGAAAGAACTATGGTAATTAAAAAGAAAAGCAAAAAGAATCCACAAGTAGGAGACTTAATATATCACATATGTAAACTCAACGGCAGATTTGAAGGCAAAGTTGTACAGATGTTAGCAATGCAATTTGTTTATGAAACACTTGATAAGAACAGACGTTTCTGTCTATTCAGAGAAGATTGGGATTATGTTGATGAATTGTCGCCCATAAAGAGAAAACCTGTACAGAAGACTAAAAAGAAAAGACGATGAAAAAGATGAAAAACATTGCTGTAGTATTAAGAGGACATGTACGAACATGGAATTTTAATGCATCAAAAGTCTTTGACTTTTATAATAAGATTGCAGATAATGTTGATTATTACTTTACAACTTGGGATACATCTAGTATCGATGGCGTCAAAGAAACATTTGAATATCAAAATTTAATTCACTTTCAAATTATAAGTTCAGAACTAGATAATAGTATATTAGAAGGTGATCCAGAAGGCAAATATTATAATGGACATCTTGGTCCTGCTTTTATGAACACACTTATATTACCGTATAAAAGATTACGAGAAAAAGAATTAAATCGAAAATATGATTGTGTATTTGATACTAGACCTGATGTTATGCCAGTCAGACTCAAACACATTTGGGGAGACAGGGCAGGAATGCCAATAGAAATTATTCCACCGACAAAAAATACAGTCTACACAACAGGATTAGAACTACATACAAATCTAAGTGATCATAAACAAGGTAAAGATATTGCCATACAAGATTGGTTCTTATACTGCGACAGTGATACGTTTGAAAAAACAACGTTAAGATATCATTCAGACAAATATGTATATGAACTAGGCAATGGTCCTGGGACCCAGATAGAGTTAAGAGAATACTTTAGTCAAAATGAAATGTCGTTGTGTGTTACTGATTGGGTCAAAGCATATATGATAAGACCCAATGCATTTAAACTTGACTGGAAAGATCAGAGGGATAATGACAAAATAATAGATTCAATAAGTGAATGGCCAACATTAGATTCTGAAACAAAAACCAATTTGTGTGAACACTATGGCGTATCTATAAATGATTACAAAGATACACCTTCTATTACTTGTAAGATTTAAGTAATTCTTCTAATAACTTCGGTTGTCTATGTCTGACATCTGCTTCCCATGGTAACATTTGATAGTCTCTCCAATGCATGTCTTCTAAGTTAAGTTCATAAGGAAGAGTATCCCAAATAAATATACCATCGTGTGTAATCATTAGTTTACCTTCATGCATTTGATTCACATGTATTAGTTCATGTACGAGAGGTATCATTAGATCGTTTACACGTAACTGTGAGTTAAGTCTGACTAACTTGTTACTTTTGTTATCTAATGTAGAGTCTCCGTATACATTGCTAGGCATTGCTACAAACTCTATAGTTAAAGAGTCAGGTAACGACATTAATGCTGATACACCTTCACAAATTGAACGTGCTATTTTACATTTGATTGCGTAAGCATCTTCTTGGGGAACTATAAATTTTAATTGCATACTACTATTTACTGAATAAATATGATATATGGCTTCACTAACTGACTTTATTGTTAACTGGGGAGAAGTTGTAGAATTAGACTTCCCCAAAATGGACTTGAATAGAGTCAAAGACGTATGTGGTAAGCACCCAGGATGGAAAGAATATCAAGGTCATAAGAAGCCCAATAATCGACACGGCTTAAGTGTTACAAGTTTAGATGGTAAGTTTGACGGCCCTGATTTAAACAGTTTGAGAGAGTGGGATAGAATACATGGTGAGTCTTACAATGAAGGAGACTTCACAACTAGAACAAATGTCTGTGCATTGATACCAGAACTAGACGAATTTTTAAATTTTTGGGAACCTAATCTAGGTAGAACACATTTTTTAAGATTAGATAAAGGTGGATTTTTTCCACCGCATAGAGATAATGGTGCAATAGTAGCAGTACCAACATTTAGAATTCTTGTACCTATATATAACTTTGGTCCTAACGACATGAAGTGGATACAAGAAGATCGTGTGTTGAACTTAGAATTAGGTGCAACATATTTTATTAACACAAGCAGACTACATAGTTTGTTTAGTTTTGTTGATAATTGTTTAATGTTAGTATTAAACATTAACACAGATGAACATATATTAAATAAAATGGTGAAAAAAGTTGTCGCAATATAAAACAGTTCCTTTTTATAATAATTGGTTAGATACTTCAGGGTTTCTTAATGAAAATGGTAAGGGAAATAAAATTAATGTTCCTATAAAAACTATACAAGAATTAGAAAATTTTACTGACGAGAAATTAAAGAAGTGGAGAATAGAAGCCGCAGAAAGATGTCATGCAACACTGGGTCAGTTTCCAGCATTATGTTTTAGTGGTGGCATCGATAGTCAAGCAATGTTACATTGTTTTGCAGAAGCAGATTTAGAGGCTCATGTTATTATCTTTACGTTTAAAGATGGCTTAAACAAACATGATGTAGATCATGCTAAAGCATACTGTCATACATTTGACATACCTTACAGAGAAATAGAATTTGATATTGTGTCATTTTTAACTAGAGACAATCTAGCAATGACAGAACAATATGGTGGACTTAGTCCACAGTTTAATACACATTATAGATTTGTAGAAATCTTAACTCATATGGGTTATACAGGTGTATGTTTTGGAGGAGGAGCGCCTGACAGAGTTAATGGAGACTATGGCACTAACTTTGAAAAAAATGCAATGCATTGGCTCAAATGCCATGATAAGTTTCAAATAGCAGTACAAGGTAGTTTTTTATCTTTTAGTCCTGAGTTAGCATTAGCACTCGCAGTCTCTACTCCTGAAGCAGGTGTTAAATTAGAAGAAGATCATGCAGATTGGGAAACATACAAAAAAATACGTCATGCAAAGTATGAGCAAAAGATTATTGGATACAAACGTATAGGTTTTGATATCATGCAACAAGATACTAAGTATACAGGATTTGAAAAAGTTAAAGATTTTTTTGAAGAAAAGACAGGAGATGGTTGGGCATTTGAAAGACAGTTCAGAGATCCATTAGCCAAGGGACCAAATGTCAATAAAGATATGAATGAGTATAAGATAGATTTAAAAGCAGAACAAAAAGTATTTTTAGATTCGATCTACTACAAGCACTTCCCCGCGAGGCCCTGATCCACGTCCTGGATTCGCAACTAAGTCAGCACCCACATAATTGATTGTTGATTTCTGATTAGTAGTTGCCCACAGTCTGTTATGCAAATGAATGTTATAAGACTTGTATGTAATACCATCTAGTCTTGGATCTTTATATGGATTTAAATGTGTTACGAGTATGCCGTAATGTTTGTGTGCAATTTCTTTAGTTTCCCAATCTCTAATCATGTCTTCTTGTTCTATGAATCTTTGTTGAATATATTCTTTAGTTGCCCACTTATCAATGTCTCCGTAAATTTTTAAATCTGTATCAGGCAAAATATCTGACTCTAAGTTATATACTGGAATCTGTCCTTCACTTATATTACAATAGAACCACGTATCTTCCCACTCACCTTCATAGTTGATAATATTAGGAAATCCAAACGCAGTCCATACAGAAATTGTTTGATTTGTTTGCAAAAGAATACTTAATCCATGTGGTGATCTAGGATCTTTCCAATGCAAATTGTCAGGCCAGTCTGGTTGTGCTAATCTTATGAGTATGCTGTCTTCATATTCATAATTACATTTATCTACGATACCTCTAAATCTTTCTTTATAACCTTCATTATAAACAAATTGTATATCGGGGTATTTCTCACACAATTCATACGCATATAACATGCTACGTTTACTATGTTCTGCTAAATTACCATTGAGTATAACTAAATCACAGTCAGGTAACTCTAAGTCAGCGGCTTCTGTTGGCTCGTTAAAACCGTAATTTAAATCATGTATTAGATGTACTTTGAAAGACATACAATTATTTAATCGATAAATAGTAATGTGAAATATATCTGTGCTTATCCTACAGTATTCTCTATTAGTGATAAATACAATATAGTTATGCACACAAATTTTGGAGCCCAAACACATGAGTAAATTAAAAGTTACATTTGACAGTGAAGCAAATGCAAAAGCATTCGCAGATAAGTGGAAACTGTCAACCCCTGAAGGGGACTCACTCGATTTAGAGTGGCATCTAGCCGAAGATGCAATCAAAGATACCTCTTGCTCCCTTGAGCAGAAAGATGAAGATGAACATGAATTCATCGTTAAAGGCGATAAAGCCACTATTGATGCACTTGACGGATCAAGTGTAGAAGAAGATTTAGGCAACGGTTTCTTTAGAGTTAAATCAACAAAAGGCTTAGCATTAGGTGAAGCAGTTGAAGGCATAGATATTTCAGATTCTCCAGTAGAGTTCTTGGCAACAAGTAGTCTTGGGGGAATGAATGTAGATTCAAGTTCTAGTACAGATCCTCTCAGTGCAGATGGTCAATGGGCACGTATTAGAGTTGCATCAACATATCGTCCACTAGTATCATCATATACAATGAATGATACAACTTATGTGCGAAAACCAGAACTATATATTATGGATACAGGCATTGACAAAACTCATCCAGAGTTTCAAGGTGCAGATTTAGAAATTGAAAATTGGTGGACTGTACCGGGCATATGGGAAGACGGAGATCAACTAGGTCACGGAACTTCAGTTGCATCAATGGCAGTAGGTACTAACTTAGGTATCTCAGATAATGTCAAACTTAAGGTAGCAAAAATTGCAGGTAATAAAATTGACGATGACGGTAAATTAATTGATCCAGGTGTAGGCAAACAAGCATCAATCTTAGAATTAGGTCAATGTTTAGATGCAATAGAAGCAGATTGTGTTGCAGATCCAGACACAACACGTATATTAAACATATCTTGGGGTGTTGCACGTTCATCATTCTTAGATGCAAAAATTGAATCATTAATAAGTGCAGGTGTAACAGTCATTGCGGCTGCTGGTAACAGTGGTATCGATGTTGAGTTAGTTACTCCAGCAGGCATAGACGGTTGTTTAACAGTCGGTGCTAGTGATAAGTATGATATCCCAGCAGGTTTCAACAACATCTCTCCTGGAGATGAAGATTTAACAACAGCGGCAGGTATGTCATTAGATTTATTTGCTCCAGGTGAAAGCATCATGGTAGCACATACTGCAGGATCAACAGAACAATACGGTATCACATCAGGTACATCGTTTGCGGCGCCTTTAGTTGCTGGCATATGTGGTGTAGTTGGATCAATGACATCAGGTATGGTAAGTTCTAATGAAATGAAAGAAACAATTATGACAACTGCGACTCCAAACGCATTGTTATTTGAAGATACTACATTTACTGAAAATCAAAATAGATTGGCATATGTATTCACTGCTGATCCACTTGCTAATTACAAAGAATCAGGAATGGTTTCATATCTTGGCGTAGTTAATAACGGTGATGACGATAGTCCGATGGTTGTTGATATAAATTCAAACTTAAACTTTTCAACTTGGCTTAAATTATATCCAGAAGATAAACCTTCTTACTCATTTAAATTTGTAGACCCTGCGATAGAAGCAAAATATGCTCCTTATATGTCTATTGATTCTGAGACAGGTCTTATTTCTATTACGACTGCTAAAGAAGTTGTACTACCCGAAGATACTAAATTAGAAATGGTAGAGTTTGTTGGTCATGGAGAAACAAGCAAAGTTAAATTGTCAACTAATAATATTTTTTACTTCCACACTAACGAATGGGGAGACGGGGCCGCTACTGATGAAAACAGTACTTTAAGTTCTGACGTAACACTAGCATTAACAGATATTAATAGTATCAGTTTCTTTGCATACTGGGCTAGAAATATTAAATAAAGGAAATATTATGGATAAAATTAAATCAATTTTCAGTTTCGTTAAAGGTTGGGTAAGTGCAAGATTAAAAGAAAGAACATCTTGGGACGGAGCCGCTTTAATTACAGCCGGTGTATGCTTTTTAATGTTTAAAGGCATTGCAACTATAGTTGCTTACGCCGCTATCGTATACGGTGGATGGACATTATGGAAAGAAGAATACAAAGACTAATCAGTCTATTTGCAATTTGCTTTTTAGTAAGTTGCGCCACTACTGTTGTCGAAGAAACAGGTCCAACAGAGATGACAGGAGAACCTGTCAACATCGTCCTTAAGGGACAAAAAGAAATGTGTGAACGAGAACCTGAATCTATTCTTTGCAAAGAAGAAGAGGTAGAAGATGAGTAATCAAATCGCAAAAAAAGTTCATGCATTAGTCGAAAGTAAATTTACATATCTACATGATGACAAGCAATACATGCAAGCCGAACATTGGACTAGTCATGCAGATGCAGTTCTAGCCGGCGAACAATTCAAAGATGATTGTGATGGCTTTGCTAATACATGTGCAGAGTTATTAATCAAAGAAGGTATTGACAGAAAAGATGTCTCTGTGATATACTGTGTTACTGAAACAGGTGAAGATCATTTAGTATGTGGTGTTGCTATAGACGGTAAGACTTACATCTTAGAAAACAGATTCGATGATCCTTATGATTGGAAAGACAAGCCAAAGTATGATTTCAAATACTTTATGAAGTTCGATGACCCGGGGCAGTGGTTCAAAGTCAGTAACTCCTAACGTGTATGCCACACAGGCATCGGGATTATGCACTTTTAGTTGGAAAATCTTTTGTTGCGAAGGTACTTCAAATTTCTTACATATCCCAAAGACAGGTGGCACTTGGTTCAGAGAGTTAGTACATGCAACTGGGCCCAATAATCACGCATACACAATAGAAAATATAGACACTAGTGTTGTGTTTATATTAAGAGATCCAATCGAAAGATTTTTAAGTGCATTAAGACATGTATTTCAACATCATAACGGACAAGAGTTAGGAAGTCTTTCAATAGATAATTGTATAACAGAGTACAGAAAGCACGGTCATCCTAATCATCATTTTTTTGATACTATCAGTGAGACATGGCTTGCTAACTTCAAACAACATGAACATAAAATAATGAGAGTCTTTGATTTTTCAAGCCTTAAAGATAGTGTATTACAAATGATGCCATATTTAGAAGAAGAACTGCTAATTAACACACCACTAAATGTGACTAACAACAATTTCATCGGTATAGGACCAAGTGCAATTAGTAATGACAATTTAAACTGGATGCAAAACAAATTCAAAAAAGATATAGAATTGTGTTCTTATATAAAACAACAACCTTATTTTAGTAGATGTATGTGCGGAGTAATACATGCTTCTGATTCTACTTGTTTTATTAAAGGATGTAAATGTTAGTGACCTAAATTTAGATCATAAATATCTTTATGATCGTTGAAGAATACAAAGAAGACAAGCCCAACAAGCATTGGTCAGACATCGCACAACCTTTACATGCATATAAATTTTCCTCTGTGTATGACGATCATTTCTATAAAACATTAAAAGAAACAGTTAAAACACATTTAGATAGACCTAATAGATTAACACACCAAACTCATAGAACTTCATTTACGTATGATGATAAACGAATTCATCTTGCATCACATAAACAAAACAACAGAGAACAAGAAGTAGTTTATGATTTAACTTCTGAAAAAGATTGGTGGTTTCAATCGTCTGATTCTATAGTTGATTGGACGTGGCATCATTTAAGAAAAACAATTCATCCTGTATTCTTTCATCATCTTCATACATTTAAGAATCAAAACCCACATAATAAAGATTGGATACCTTTTAGACTTCACCTTAATTACTTAGACTATCAAAGTTATCTTCATGCACATGCAGATATGGCTGATCAGTTTTTTAATACTCCTTCAGCCAGACATGCAAGAGCAAGATCACTTACATTTTACTTACACGATCATGTTCCTGGGCATGGTGGAGAGTTATACTTTCTGAGCGGTTACGTTTATAGACCCAAACAAAATGAAGCAATATCTATTAACGGGAATGCCGCATTTCACGGAGTTAATTCTAACATGAGTCCAGATAAAAAACCTAGACTAGCATTTACTGTGCGTTGGGCTCATAAAGACGATTTGTATTTACCAGGCTCACTGGATAAAGCAATGTATAAAATAGATTTTCCTATATGATTCATATTAAAAAAATTACATACGATGATATACTAACTATGTGGACAAAGTATATGCCTAATATGTCTTTAGAACCGACAAGTGCTATGAGTTGTTTTTTAATGCGAGTTAAAAATGAAGAAACATATAAGTTTGAATTCATTGATCATTATGATTTAGAAAATCAAAAATTTACTCCTACGTTTTGGGGAGCATTTGATAATGATAAACTTGTAGGTTGTAACTCTGGGCACATGACAATGGATCGATTATATAGATCAAGAGGTTTATTTGTACAAGAAGAATACAGAAAGAGGGCTATAGGAAAAAAATTATTACTTAAAACTGTTTCACAGGCTTACCATGAAAACGCAATAGGTTGTTGGAGTTTCCCCAAAAATACAGCATGGTTATCATATGCTGGAGCAGGATTTCAACGAACTGGAAAGTCATTTAATTTTGAATGGATAACAAGGGACAATGAAGTTAATACTCGTTGTATTAAAATGTTTGATGAAGTAGAAATTAATAGTCTAGTTGTTTAAAAAGTAAGTACCGAGCAGAAGAACTGAAACTGTTCCCAAAAATAGTGAAGCAAGGAGGAATGCAAAAATCAAAATATTTGTAGCAGTCAACTCAATTGGTCCACTCGGCTTACCCAAACCCATAAGGGCTTTTAAAGCATTTTTTAACATTAAAACAAATATGAGTTAAATAACATCACCAAACCCATCATACCCAAACACATAATTTGTATTACTGCCGGGACAACTACAAACAACTTCATTACATCAAAGTCTCCTTTCATAAAGAAGTCTTCTTCAAACCATGCTTGTTGTTCTTTTGGTGTTGCGTCTCTCATGTTATCTTACATGTAAAATAATTGTGACATACATAAAAACATCGATCCCCAAAGCATAGCATAACATAATGCTTCTAACTTCTGATCTACTTTCTTAAAAATGCCTGATTTATTGATTACTAATTTGATAGTATTCATAATTCTCCTGTCTGTCTGTAGTGTGATGTACCTTCATAATTTCTTAATGCTGCCATTATCCCTGCACCACTATCTAGTGTATGTAAAGATATCATAAGCATTGTGTAAAAACTAAACCTAACTTTTGTGTCAATGACCATTTTTATATTCTCTGTGTGTAATATTATATAGGGCTGATTGCGAGAATTGAAAAACAGAAGATACTAATGAGGCATACCAATTCTATTTGTTCTTTTACTCTATGTGTTCTGTGCATGTGTGTTATTCCCTTTATTCATGACCCTTATAAAACTTTATAACGTAAGGTTATAAATGTTTCGACTCTATTTATGCCTCATATTTAAAAACATTATTTTTAGCCACAAAAAAGGCGCCAATCAAAATGAGAGGCGCCTGGTGTTCGTAACTAACTTAGAATGTGTACAGGTAACTTACATATAAGTTATCTTCATCCAAGTGTCCTGAAAAATCATCAGCAGTAAATTCTGTCCAACCTACAGAGACACGACCTTTCGCCATATCAAATCCTTTTGAAATTGACCAGTGTGTGCCTACTCCATCTCTGTCGCCATACGCCACATCAACGATCTTTAAAAGACCTGTTGAAAATTCTGTGTAGTCTGGTGCTTCGTCTTGTCCCATAAAATGTGACATCGTAACACCGGCGATAGATGCAGACAATAATATTTCTTCGCGGTCTAAAGATTCATCACCTCTATATGCGTAATCAATATAGGCTACGTTAAAACCAATGTGTTCCCAGTCTTTCTTAAGACCGACAACTGTATCGATTTCATGTGAGGCTTTGCCGTCACCGAAGTCTACTTCTGATACCCATACACTTCCGTACATACCCGCCCACTCTGCATCTAACGATGCTGATAGTTGATGGTTACCTACGTGTTGTGACTGACCTCTGAAGATATAGTCTGATGATACGCCAACTGTTCCGCTCATTGTGGGAGCGGCGTTGACACTTGATGCAATACAAACTAATGATAGTGCTATCACTAATTTTATTACGTTATCGAAATGAGCCGATATAAGACTCTTAATGCTTTCTAACATATTTTCTCTCCTTGCATTTAGCAATGTTATTATTTGATAAGATGGGTTAGTTCTTACTTACGTTTTGCGTTTTTGTATTTAGAGATAGAACCGCCCGCACCTGATTTGGCACGACCTGAACCACCTGTAGATTTGCCTTTGCGATTTTTCATCACAAAGAACACAACGCCTGCAATAATTGCAATTGCTAGTATTGTTTGAAAATCCATATTGTTTCCTCCATTGATTTCACTCTACGGGGTGCAAAATGCATTCCCGTGTTATTATTTAGCAGGTTTTTAACGGTCTAAATAGTATTATATGTAAAAAACCGTTATTTATGTATAATTAAATAAATTCAGGAGAAAAAATGAACGATCACGTTAATTGGCTAAAAGTAACTTATGATGAAACCGATAATACTAAATTAAAAGATTTGTATGTAGGCTGGTCAAAAGTGTATGATGAAGAAATGGTAGAAGGTGGATATGCATATCCCACATATATTAAATCTATATTTCCTAATGTTGGGATTGCCAAAGATGCTAAGATTATAGATGCAGGGTGCGGGTCGGGATGGCCAGGACAAACTCTTGCTGATATAGGCTACACAAATTTACATGGTCTTGATTACTCTCCGGAGATGTTAGCAGAAGCAGAAAAGAAAAATATTTATACATCTCTTACTGAAACAAATTTAAAAGAACCAATTAATATAGATACAGATTCTGTTGATGCAATTTTGTGTGTAGGATTTTTAGCAAGAGGACATCTAGGTACAGAATGTTTAGATGAGTTCTTTAGAATATTAAAACCAAACGGACTTTTAGTTTGTTCGATAGGTGAGAATATTTTTGAGTCAATGGGCTTTAAAGATAAGATTGATCAACTTGAAGAAGACAATATTATTGAATTAGATTTAATTTCTGATCCGTTTGTAGTTATGCCAAACAATGAAGCATCTGCTCATTCTCGTATGTGGGTTATCCGAAAAGTCTAATATTTACCCAAAAAAACCGTTATTTAACAGCAATTAAAGAATACTTCTTTATAAACACCCTAAAATCCACTAAATATTAGTGAGGAAATGCAATAATGCAAATATTTGAGGAGGACTCAATATGAATAATGTAATAGCAATAGTCAATGACCTAGTCAAAGGACTAACAAGCATCTTTATGGGCCTATTAGGTCTTGGTGTTTTAGCAGGCATTCTATTCGGTGACCTAATGGGTATCGATGTTGTCGGCGGATTGCTTAATATAGTTAACACTCTTGGTGAACAAGGGTTAGTTGGACTGTTAGTAGCAATAATACTGATTCATTTATTTACAAAAGAGTAAATTTAGAATATTAAAAAGCAGATTTCGGTCTGCTTTTTTTTGGCTATTGATCCACGAATGCTTTTTCAATAACAAACTGACCAGGCTCTCTATTTGATCCTTCAGTCATGCCTAACTCTTTACACCACTCGACCACATCATAGTTAAATTGTAAATTACCACATGCCATAACACGATCATCTGCTTGTATAAATCTTGCATCTATACGTGGATCTCCTTGACCTGTTACCAAGGCTGTATATTCAAATTTGTCTTTTAATAGTTCATGCAAGTCAGGCTCGTTTTCAAAAACAGACAACAACTCATACCAGTATGCTAAATCATCTCTGTCTCTCACACTATGAACTAAATGAATTTCTTCATAGGCTTCTATTAAATCTATGTCTCTTATAGTTGACATAAAAGGAGCAAGTCCTGTGCCTGTTGCAAGTAGAACTAATCTTTTACCTCCTTCAGTTAGAAATGTATTACGCAAAGTCCCAGTACATTTAGGTAAAAGTATAAGTTCATCATCTTCTTTAATGTTTGCTAACTCATTAGTTAAAAGACCTACGTTCTTAATACTTAAGAACTCTAAGTGATCAGCCCAAGGAGGACTAACAACACTATATGCTCTGATTATTTTTTTATCAGCAATCATTTGACCGATCATAGCAAACTCACCAGAGTTAAATCTAAATGATTCACTTCTAGTTGTTTTAAAACTAAAAATACGATCAGACCAATGATTGACTTCTAATACTTTTTCTGTTAACATGTGATTGGTACCCGGAGCCGGACTTGAACCGGCATGACATTACTGTCGAGGGATTTTAAGTCCCTTGTGTCTACCAATTCCACCACCCGGGCTAAATTGTGTTGCATCAAACTTTTCCCCAAACTTGCTTATCTTCACAAGCATTCTGAGCCATCTGTACATATTCTCTGTCTTCTTCTGACATCACTGACCAAAACTTACTGATTGTTAAAGTATGGTCGTAGACTTCTTGGGCATTTTCTAAATGATAGTTGCTCTCCATCCAAGATTGCAGTTGATCCATTCTGTTATCTATTTTTTCTCTAAGATTCATAAACTCTCTTTCGCACTTGGTGGAGCCGGGCGGGGTCGAACCGCCGACCTTCTGGTTGCAAACCAGACGTTCTCCCAACTGAACTACGGCCCCTAAATTGGAGCTACCGGTCCGATTTGAACGGACGACCTACTGATTACAAATCAGTTACTCTACCACTGAGTTACGGTAGCATTTATCAATATATTTAGTGAGTATTATAGCAGTCGCATTATTTTTTGTCAACGGTTTTATTACCCATTAAATAGTATTATGGATCTATTATCTTTTTCTCATGGTCAAACACAAAGCAAACTATGGCTTTGTGAAACTATTGAACAGTATATACCAAAAAATGCTGTAGTTGCCATAGTAGGTTGTTGGTATAATCTGTTAGGATTTATGCTTTTAACTCGTAATAAAAGCATGTATCAACACATCTTAGGCATAGATATCGACTCAGAGGCGATTAGAGGCGCTGATATATTATGTCAAGGCTATATGCTAGGCACAAACTCACAAATTAGAAACACTTGTACAAATGCAGACAACTATCATTTGCAAGGACATACTGTAGTAATTAACTGTAGTGTAGAACACATGAGTGATGACTGGTATGCCAACGTTGATCCCAATGCGTTAGTGTGTATACAATCAAGTGATGTATCTAAAGAAGAAGAACCTTGGTTAATTACCAATCCTTGCTCATCACTAGAAGCATTAAAAGAACGATTTCAAATGAGTGAATTGTTTTATGAAGAAACAAAATACTTTGATTATGGGAGTTCAAGTTACAATCGTTACATGATCATCGGTAGAAAGTAATGTATGATTATAATGACATTAAAACAGTACATTTAGAAATTACAGAAAAATGCAATGCCGCATGTCCTATGTGTGCAAGAAACATAAACGGAGGAGAAGATAATCCTTGGTTGCAAAATGCTGAACTATCATTAAATGATATCGTTACTATTTTTCCTGACACATTTATTCAACGATTAAATCATATGTTTATGTGTGGTAATTATGGAGATCCTATAGTTGCTAAAGACACATTAAAAGTATTTAAACACTTTAGAAGTGTTAACCCAACAATATACTTGAGCATGAATACTAATGGATCAGCAAGAACTACATATTGGTGGAAAGAATTAGCAGAAGTTATTGGTACTGACGGGTATGTTATTTTTAGTATTGACGGACTAGAAGATACCAATTATTTATATCGTAAAAATACCATATGGGACAAGATAATGGAGAACGCAGGGTCTTTCATAGATGCTGGTGGAATTGCTCATTGGGAGTATATAGTCTTTGAACATAATGAGCATCAAGTCCAAGAGGCCAAAAGACTTTCAGAGCAAATGGGTTTCCAAAAGTTTCAAGTAAAAACGTCTAGTAGATTCTTTTCTAGTGTGTCTGGAAGCACTAAAACATATATCAAAACAATCGACAGACATGGCTCTGAAATCGTCATCAGAGAGCCCAGAGGGGCGGCCTACGACAATTTATATACTAGAGAGATGTCGAGTATAGCCGAAGAACAAGACATTATTTTTCCAACAAAAAAAGTAGATTTATTAGGTAATTTAAACCCAGAATTATTCAATCCACATTCTAAAGTTCAACAACATTATGACTCTACACCCATTAAATGTAAAGTAAAAGAAGAAAAAAGTATCTATGTAAGTGCTGAAGGAATCTTACAACCTTGTTGCTGGGTAGCAGGACAAATGTACAACTGGTATCACACTCCTAAAGGTAGTCAGATATGGTCTGTAATTAATAAAGTTGGAAAAGATAAAATCAATGCTCTCAATTATACAATTGAAGAAATATTAGAGAATAATTATTTTAATCTTATTGAAGATAGTTGGGAAAAGACTAGTTGTAACGATGGCAAACTTCAAGTATGTGCAAAGACATGCGGTTTAAATGATGCCTTTACACAACAATACTTATAAGTTAACCTAAGAGTTCTTGACCTTCGTCCCAAGCACAGCCTGTAAGTCCGCCTGCTTGTAATGCTTTTAATGTTCTTAGTACTTCATCTGCATTTCTACCTGTATCTAAAGCATTGATCGATACATGCTGAATAGTTCTTTCTTTATCAAAGATAAACGTTGCTCTATAACAAACTCCTGCTTGTTCATGTACAATACCTAATTCACGTGATAGTGTTAATCCACAATCAGCGGCTAGAGTGTGATTAATATCTCCTATCAATGCATTTTCTTTCTTCCATGCAAGTTTACAGAACTCATTGTCACCTGAAATACCAACAACATTCGCCTCTGATGATAAAACATCCATACCAGCAATTTCTGTTGGGCAAACAAATGTAAAGTCTTTAGGATAGAAATAAACTACAGACCAATCTTTTTTATGTGGGGTGTAACTTTCATGTATATCTACTTGGACAAACTCGTTGTTTTCATCAATACCCGGCAATGAGAATGCGGGAAATTTATCGCCTACTGTTTTCAATTTTTATACTCCTTTAAAGTAAAATGTTGTTGATTGTGTAGTATTTACTTGATTTTTAAGTAGTAAAATATTTTTTTGGTGTTAATAGGCATATATACTTATATGTCACAATTTTGTAACATTACTGTCACATAGGAGAAACATGGCACGAAAATACTTTAAAGCCTTTCATAAATTAATGAAATCCGGAAGAATAAACAAAGTAATAAAATTAGTTACTCACTAGGTTTTACTTCAATTTTAACTTTCTTTTTCTGATTAGAAAACTGAATTCTACGATTCCTTTGTTGGTTGGATCTCAATCGATTCGCATGTCTACGTCTACTCGCACTCATTAGATATGTCCCCTTATTAACTATCTAAGTTTTATAAATTTTGGATCTAGTTTCTCGTAAAAATAATCAGCAACCATACTGTTAGACATTTTACTCATATGCCTAAAGTCTCTATTACGATAGACATATCCACCGCACCTTACAGTAAGTGCTTTCATAAAGAAATATCTATCTGAATCACTTAACATATTATCCATGTGATTCTCGGCTGCCAGTTGCGTGTATATTGCTTCTAGTGATGGCCATTTGCTATTAGAATACATCTGATAGTCTTGCTGGGCTATCAACATAAAGATATCATAAGGAATATCTTTCCATATTAAGGGAATCTCTTTCATATAAGCATGAGCATCTGGGAAATGACTTAATAAAATTTGCTTCATTTTAGGATCCCAACACCAAGGAGGAATGAATGCAATCTCTGATCCTATTGGCCATTCATATTCTTTTAAAATATGTATTTTTTGTTCAGTCGAGTTAGCATCTGCAAGTTGATCTGCTGAGGCTCCACCATGCAAGTTGAATAGACAAAAAGTATGTTGTACATCAAAGTACTTTCTCATTTTATCTACAATTAAATGATAAGAGTCAGGCCCTAATCCATCTACTCCACCATTAAGAATTGGAATGTTACATCTTTCTTGTAATTGACTGGGCCAACTATGTTCTAAAGGTCCACCAACATTCATAGTAAAACTATCGCCGATTGCTAGTATTATTTTTGCTTTTTTGCCGTCTACGTTTAATGCTTCATAGTCATAGTCAGCACGAAATCCCCATGAGTTGAATGTATATTCAAAATCTCTTTCAGGGTGTAATTGCATGAATGCATTATAGAATGGCATCTGTTTGAACATTTCATCTGATGCACAATACTTTACAGTTTTGTTTCTAAATTTAAATAGTTGACGCCAAAGTTTTTTTGGTAATCCGAATCCTTTAGGAGACATATCCATTTCTGTTTTAAAATCCTTGATCAAAACTGATCTCTTTCATACGTTTTGTTGCTACTTCATTAATTAACATTTTGTTTTCATCAGTTAATATGGACCACTGAGCAATCTCATTAATCGTTCTACCACATCCTCTACAAAGTTCTTCTTCAGTATTGTAGTCAATATTACATATACCTACACAAGGTGAATCAATTGTTCTTAGTTTTGTAATCGTTGACTGCGGCTTTGATTGCATCTTCTGCTAATACCGAACAGTGGATCTTGACTGGCGGGAGTGCGAGTTCTTCCGCGATTTCAGTGTTTCTGATTGTCTCTGCTTGGTCGATGCTTTGACCTTTGACCCATTCTGTGAGGAGACTACTTGATGCAATTGCAGACCCGCATCCATATGTTTTAAACTTAGCATCTTCTATGACTCCTTCATCATTAACTTTAATCTGTAGTCGCATTACATCACCACAAGCGGGGGCGCCTACCATTCCAGTGCCAACATTCGGGTCGTCAGCATTCATCTTACCTACATTACGAGGATTTTCATAATGGTCTATTACTTTATCACTATAAGCCATGAGTATCAACTCTTGTTGATACTGCGTTGATAGTCTGTTTCATAACTAGACTCCTTTGTCTAAGTCTATTTATTCTTAACTGCTTTCTTCTTTGGCTTTGTTTCAGGGAATAGATTGATTTGTTCCCAAGGTAAATATTCTTTTCCAAAGTGACCATAATTTGTAGTCGCTCCGTAAATAGGGGAGAATAAATTAAATCTGTCGATAATGCCTTTAGGAGATAAGTCTACGTTTTCTGTAATCCATTTAGTTAAATCTCTACTATCTCTATCACTTTCTACATAGACACTTGTTGGTTGCTCAACACCGATTGCATAACTTAATTGAATGTTACACCAATCTGATTTTCCTGATGCTACAATATTTTTAGCAAGATAACGAGCCATGTATGCCGCTGATCGATCAACTTTAGATGGGTCTTTGCCAGAGAATGCTCCACCACCATGAGGTGCGGCTCCACCATATGTGTCAACAATAATCTTTCTGCCAGTAACACCTGAATCTCCGTCAGGTCCACCAACAACAAATCTACCTGTTGGGTTGATTAAGTACTGTGTCTTTTCATCTAAGAGTTCTTGAGGCAAAGTCTTTTGTATTACTTCTTGTATTTGTGCCCTCACAGTCTCTATATCGACCTGTTCTGAGTGCTGAGTAGAACAAACTACTTTGTCTATGCGTTTTACTGTGCTATCGTCATTGTATTCTACAGTGACTTGTGATTTAGAATCAGGACCTAACCAAGGTATAATTCCTTGCTTTCTAACTGCTGTAAGCATTTCTACAATTCTATGTGAATAATAAAGAGGGGCGGGCATGTATGTTTCTGTGTCTTTAGTTGCATAACCAAACATTATACCTTGATCTCCTGCACCAAACGTATCTGTTCCTAATGCGATATCAGGAGATTGTCCATGTAATAAATTGTCAATACTTAGATTGTTCCAATGAAATCCGTCTTGTTCATAGCCAATATTTTTAACAACTCTGCGTACAAGATATTCAACATCTAAACTGTCGATAAATCCTTTATATTCACCTGCTACTATTACTTTATTTGTAGTAACTAATGTCTCACACGCACATCTTAGAGTAGGATCTTTGTGTTGCATAAATGAATCTAGTATAGCATCACTGATTGCATCTGCAACTTTATCCGGGTGTCCTTCTGAGACACTCTCACTCGTAAAATAATAACTCATATATAGTCCTCTTAGTATATTGTATACTAATATTTAATACGAGTCAAGGGGTAGGTAGAAAAAGTTTTAACTTATTAAGTCCCAACAATCACAGTTACAATGAATAACTTTGTCGATTGCTTCTTCAGCAGTTTGGGGAGGTATAAAAGGGGGATTAGGTCCGCTTGGTTGACCGCCGCCTGAATTACTGCCGCCACCGCCTCCGCCATCAGGGCGAGTTTTTCTAACAGGATCTCCTGTAAAGAGAGGAGGTAAAGTTGAAATTATCAATTCTGGTGGACCGTTAGCAACAACAGGGCCTACTTGAGGATTAGGATCATTATTAAGTATTGGATCTATACTACCGGGTGTTGATTTATCAATAGGTACAAAAGTCGGTGATACATATTTTCCTCCGGGTCCGATCGTAGGGCCGTCTGGGCCAAAGATATCAGGAAACCCTGGATTGACCCATTCAATGTCTCCGACAGGAATACCTTCATTTGCTCTTGGAAATGTCCCGTTACCGTGAAGGGCATCTTGTACGTTTTTAGGAAGTTTATCTGAAATATTATTGTTTAGGGGTATACCACAGTTTGCAAGGGCTTGTTCATTGTTTGATTCTCTCATCATTGCAACAATATTTTGTCCTACATTACATGCTCTGTCTACAATTGCTTCTATAGTAACTCTTCCTTGTATTGAATCATATACTGATTGCGGTTTTACAATTTCTGGAATATTATCAACCCATGAAACTATATCTTGGTTAGTATAAACAAAAGGATCTCTCGGTATTTCTACTCTACCTAAAGCATTGTATCTAGTACGTTGCTCAACTTTCATTTGTTTACCCAACACATTCCACAGTGCGTTAAGATTTCTAGTTAAAAAGGCATCAATACTACCATTATTACTAAGGTTAAAAATAAAATTGTTAGCCGCAGTTATATAGTATTGAGTTACTGTATTATAATTATAAGATGATCCGAAGGCTGAGTTAGTTGCTCCTGTTGCAGGCTTCCAATTATAAGTTCCTGTAGGAGGATATTCAGGTTCTAACACAATATCTGTGTCGGCTACTGGCGCACTATAACCTGGATTAGATTCTTGCGGTGTCGCAATTGCAGTAAAGCCCGGGGGAGGTCCGTCTGGTGTACCTTGTGTTGCAGGGATCGGTATCGGCGTACTAGTCCATTGTTGAAATGTTCCTGTTGAGATAGTTGCCCCTTTTATTCTTCCGAACGTTCCACCGCCATTGCTTCCTGTGTCTTTATCATTTCTGCCAATGCCAGAAATTGTTACAGTTGCTCCGTCTGGACTATAACTTCCGTAGTTAATAGTGCATACTGGATCAGGTGCTCCTCCTCTTCCGTATCCTCCACCATCACCTGTTAACACATCTCCACCTTTAATTCTGTATTGACCGTAGAATGTAGCAACTGTCCATTGATCCATTGTCTTAATACTATTATCATTATACTCTAAGTATGGAAAGTTATCATAATTGGGTTGAGCCGGGTCTGGTTGATAATCTGGATTCGCAGGGTTTGCATATTTTGGTGTATTCTGTACACACTGATATTCTAATGTAACAGAAAAAGTAGGTGCTTCCCATGATACTGCTAAAAATAACTGTTGATATATGGCTGCCAGTTCTGAAGTATAAGCATCTCCTGTGACATTTTGTATTTCCGAATCACCCGCTAAGTAACTGAATATACTTGACCACCAGTATGGATTGCCTGACATACAACCAAAAAAGTCGTCCATACGATAAGTACCGGCAAATCCAGATCCTAAACCCATTTCTTCATTGATTGTTTCTACTAAGTTTTCATCGACTGGTTTTTGTAAACTTGCTGGATTATTGCCTGCTCCTGCTTGTGTGCCGTTGGCTCCAGAGCCTACACTTTCAGCATCTAATATCTGTAAGTTTCTTAAACAATTTCCTAATTTGCCAGGAGTTATCTGTTCAATGTTACTAATTTGTAAAAATGAATATCTAAGTGCGGCACATGCTAATCCTATTTCAGCAGGAATAACAACGTTTGGTCCTCCTAAATAAGAATCAAATCCTTTAGGTAATGTTGTTGTTGGAGTTTCCCTTGATTGAGATGTAGACGGTGCTGGAGGCCCATCAGTAAAAAGTGTTCCAACAATGTTTTTAACATTAGTTGTATTGATTGCACTATTGACTGAGCCGTCATCATTGTATATTAAATAATATGTTTTTGACCCTGTTGGTCTTCCTAATTCGTCATTATAAACAGGTACTGTAAGTGTTTTGTTGCTATTATAAAACAAATAGAATGGATTTAATATATCGGCTAATGTGCGTATTCCATATCTGTTTTGTGATCCAACATAACTACATCTATGCAAAAACCAACCATTATCAGTTAATGTTGATACTGAAGCAACTAAATTATCACCTGTTATTCCTAAATAAGCGGTGTATATTTTTCTTTCTTGTTCTGGAGTACCGTGCGTTTTTGCAGTAGATAATGTTCTAATTTCTTTTGCAGACAATCCTGCTGATCCTAAGTTTAAATTTAAGTCTTGTGTTAATCCACCGTTTTCATGTAATTGTTGTAGCAACGTAGAAGGATAACCGAAACGATCTAATTTTTTAAAATCAAATACTTTTTGTAGATTTTGCAGATCATATGCAAGACCGTTAGTAAATAAACTAACACCTGTTACATCTCCTGTAATAAGATCATCCATATTACTGAATGTACCTTCTAAGAACGTTTGTGCATTTTCTGAAGTGCTAATTGTTTTATTAGTATAATTAGCAAAACTTGTGGCTTCATTCATTGATCCAGCAAATGATTCATACTTAGGAGGAGAAAGTTGTCCTTCTGATCCTACTTTTGCATGATAGTTAAATTCGTTATGTGCTTGTAAAGCATGACATCTAATCCAACCCCATTGAGTTATACTTTTATTAGGGTTTGTTGTATTGTAAGGTAACCAAGTTGCTTGTTGTCCGTAGTCAGTATCTCCTGTTACAGAATATCCTGCGTTTGCGGGTCCTGGTCTTGATCCAGCAACTCCTGCTGATTCTCCAAACTCTACTGATTTACAATCAAATGACCCTTCTGTTTTTCCAGCCCATGATTCTGATTTGTCTTCTGCTACATATGTAGGTGGTTTTGAATTTCCTAATGCATGGCACTTACCGTTGCCACTAATTGAAATAAGATTATTATACGTACTATCAGATATAACACCTCTAGTAAAGCCGTCATTAATAGCCCATGTGAGCATTCTAAGCACAGTATTCTCTACAAGAGCGCCGTAAGTGTATTGAGAGTTAGATGTACTAATTCCCATGTAGTATTCAGCATTAGGGTTAATTTGAAGACATCGATTCTGTAAGAGGCCACCTAAAACGTTTTGACCTAAAGGACTTTGTTTACCTGTATCTGCCATTGATTAGTTGCCTTCTACAAAAACAGTATCTGCGCCTTCAACTATTTTATGTTTACAATCATTACCAGAGCCTAAATATAATACTGGTTTTCCTTCTACAAAGACAGTAGGACTACCTTCAGTTGTTTTTGCACTTTTGTGAGGTTTTTCTTTTGGTTTTGGTTTGTGAGGAGATATCTCACTAACATGTAGACCTACAGGTTTGCCGACAGCAAAGACAGACTCGGCTCCTTTTAAAATTTTGCCGCCTGTAGTGTTCTTGTCATCTTTTCGGCTCAATTTTGGCATCTAACATTATCCTGTCAATATTTTCTTTTCTTGTACTTGTATACCTGTAGTTGCTTCTCTATATTTGTCTTTAACTTCATCTGCTGTAGTTGCAACAAAAGAAACACTATTACTATTTAGTCTTACGTTTTCTGTCGCATTTGCAGAGAATACACTAGGAACTAATGCCATTCCAGTCTGACTGGGTGCTAATGATACTGGATCTGATAGTTCAAGCCAACCATCTTCAACGGATTCAACTTTTGCTACGACTTCTTCTCCACTAAAAATTTTAAGTGTGTAGACTTGTCCTACTTTAATATGTGATACTGCTTTGTTTTCCATTATTACTCCTAGTCGTTTGCGTTAGTGTTAAAGTTAATAAATTTTTCTTTTAGTTCCATAAATCCACCTACATATTCTTCACCTAAAAATATCTGTGGTGCAGTACGTGCATTTGGTACGACTGCTAGTAAGTCTTCTAACGTGTATCCATGTCCGATTTTCTTTTCTTCAAACTCTACGCCTTTTTCTTCAAGCAATTTTTTTGCTTGATCACAATAAGTGCAGTTGTCTTTACTCCATACAATGGCTTTCATTATTTCTCCTAGTAATTGTTATATGTATATTTAATACGATTTTCTACAGTCAAATAAATTTTATGCTAACTCAGGTAACTCGTCATAGTCAAGTGATTCTGACATAACACCTATTACATAGTTAGTTGATTCATTTTCTTGTAGTGCAGTTTGCTTTTTGCTAGTGTCACTATGCTTGTTAAACCAAGGGATAGGACTTGCTTTTGGAGCAGGTTCATTATATTTTATATTAATTGCTTTTAATGATTCTAATGCTGTATAGTCTACAAACTCTTTTAGAATGTTTGCATTGAGACCGATTACAGGACCTTTCTTAAACAAGTAATCTGCCCATTCTTTTTCTTCTCTAATTACATCCATATACATATCGTATACTTCTTTCTCACATTCTTTTGCCGCTTTAGCAAATCTTGGATCTTCTTTGACAACTTGTTTAATGATCCAGCCTGTCCAACCTTTGTGAAGTAATTCGTCTTGTAAGATTAATGAAATGATGTTGCCATTACCCATGAAGATTCTATTTTCTACCATTGCTAATGATGTAGCAAATGATACCATAAATCGTAATGCTTCTAAGGCATAACTTGCATGTAGAGCCATCCAAATTGCTTTGATGTGTTTTTCTTCATCGATCTTTTTGCCCATTTCTTTTTGACAGTTGATTTCATGTAAACCATCATAGTAATCACACACTGAAGATGCCATGTCAGCAATTTCTTTTGTATCATGTATAGTATCAAAGATGTCTTTAGGTACATTATAGATGTTTCTAATGATATGACTGTAAGAACGTGAGTGTATATTAGTTTCAAAGAAAGACCAGTTATACATTAATGCTTCTAGTTCAGGTAGACTTACAACAGGAGTAAAGACTTGTACAGGTCCTCTGCCTTGTAGACTATCTAATGCTGTTTGTCTTAATAAGTTAGCAGTGAAGATGTGTTTAACTGCATCACTGGCATCTTTAAAGTCTCCTGCATCTTTAGTCAGACTAATTTCTTCTGGTATCCAAAAGAATCCTCTTGCAGTTTCTTCAAAGTTTGCTATTTGATCATACTTGACTTCTTCAAAACGTTGTATAGTCACTGGGCCTGCTGGATCTAAAAACATTTTGTTCTCTAAGTAAGTTGTTTGTTTCGATAAATCGTATTGTTCTTTGCTCATTATTAACCCTTATAATTTACATGCTTCGCAGTCATCATCTTCAAACTCTGGCTCTGCTATGTATTGTTTTGCTATTTCTTGTAATTGTTCGTCTGATCTTTTGACTCCCGCTTTATTTATTAAAGAATAGTAAAAAGTCTTAAGTCCCCAATTATGTGCCTGCATTAAGTTTTTCGCAATTAACGTAGTAGGCACTTTTTGATCTTTAAAGTGTGCTGGATTGTAGAATGTATTCGTTGAAATACTTTGATCTACGTATGCCGCTAACACCGATGCTGTTTTTAAATATGCATCACAGTCTTCTTGTTCCCACATCAACTGATAAGAGTTTCTTACACGTTTAATGTGATAGTCTGGTACTACTTGTGTGAGTGATCCTGCTTTACTTTCTTTAACAGAGATTAAACTCATTGGCATTTCAATACCATTTGTTGAATTGATTACTACACTAGATGATTCTACAGGAGCAATCGCCATTAGAGTCGCATTTCTAACACCATGCTCTTTCATATCTTTTCTTAATGATTCCCAATCACATTCTGGCTTAAAGTTTGCTAGTTTGTTTACACCTTTTGCTCTACGTTCCCAAGGGAACTTGCCTTTACCATACCATGTCTTATCACTATCTAAACACTTACCTCTTTCTTTTGCCATTTCAACTGTTGCTTCTGTTAAGAAAAATGCTTGATGTTCCATCCATGCTTTAACATCTTGTAATGCATCTTTGTCTCCATAGATGTAATCTCGTTTTGCATGCCAGTATGCTAGATTAGTAACACCGATACCCAACGGTTGTATTTCATCATTACTTAACTTACTCTGAATCGATAAGAAGTCTTGGTAATCTAAGATGTTGCATAGACTTCTTTGAAGTATACGACATGCTCTACGCATGTCCTCAGGGTGTCTGAATGCTCCCCAGTTGATCGATCCCAGTGTACACAATGCAATACGTCCCTTATCATCATCTAAACGTTTAAAAGGCTTTGTAGGCAATAATATTTCACAACACAAGTTGCTTTGATAGATTGGATGCTCTGTAGTATCGAATGGTCCTTGATTAGATACGTTATCAACATATACTAAATATATTCTTCCTGTATCAGTTCTTTCTTTTAAGATACCAGACTTAAAGACTTCTTCTGCTGACATGACTTTCTTCCGCAGGCTACGGGACCTTTCATATTTGATATAAAGTTCTTCAAATTTAGCAGTATCTGAATAGAATGCTTCATAAAGATCAGGTACTTCATTTGGATCAAAGAATGTAATGTTGCCTTTGTTTTTAAATCGTTTCCAAAAGAATGAATTAAGACATACGCCATAGTCCATATGTCTAACTCTAGTTTCATCTGTTCCTTGATTGTTTTTAAGAACGATTAAGTCATCAAATTGATGATGCCATATAGGATAAAATACTGTAGCACTTGCATTACGAATACCACCTTGTGAGCAAGAACGCAAGTCTCCGAACCACTTCTTAAGAAAGGGTATCATACCCGTATGCATGATCTCTCCGCCTCTTATAGGCGCCCCTAGGGGTCTTAAACGACCTATTTCAAGACCTATACCTGCACGTTTACTTGCATACTTAGCCATCATTTCACCTGATGCAAAAATACTATCTAAGTCATCATCACTTTTAATAAGAACACAAGAACTAAACTGTTTAGTAGGTGTTCCGAGTCCTGCAAGTACTGGAGTTGCTAGAGTGAATAATCCATCACTAGCACAATTGTAATATTCTTTAATGTATCTCATTCTTGCTGATTCAGGTTCTTCTTTATGAAATACTGTTGCGGCGGCTACCATATATCTTACTTGAGGCGTCTCATAGATTTGACCGGTTGATCTGTTTCTTACAAGATACTTACCAATCATTTGTTCAACAGCGGCATAAGATGCATTTTCATCTTTCTCATGGTTGATCATCTTATCCATCTTGTTCCAGTCTTCTTCTGAATACCACTCAAGTAACTCTGGAGTATACAAACCTGATTCTACATTGGTTTTTACAATCTGATATAGATGAGGCGGTTGATATTGACCGTATACATCTTTGCGTAACATAGACAAACGTTGTTTACCTGCTACGAATTGATAGTTAGTGTGTCCTGTTTCTGGTGCTTGTTCTTCATCGATAAGATCAACAATAGCACGTAGAGTAAGTTCATCAATTTCTCTGGTAGTGATGCCATCAAAAAAGTGAGGTTGTGATGTAATCTCTATCATCGATTGTGATACGTCCGATACACCTTCACATACTTTTGCTATTTGTGCTTGCCACTTTTCTAATTCTAACTCTACTATTTTTCCTGATCTTTTAGTGACTTTAATATTCATTCTTTACCTAATTTATTTTATTTTCCAGCATCTTTATGTCAATGTATTTGACATTTGTAAAATCTGACAGCACAGTATTTACTACCGAGTCGGGCCAGTAATTCAACACATATTTTGCGTTGTCCACTAAGACTAATACTACTTCTGTATTATTATAATCGATTGCTGAACATAAGTCAATGTTTTTTATACCCAATATTGCCAAAGTATATATGTTACCCAAAGCACGTGCATAATAACAATACATGTTATCATGTATGAGTTGCCATGGATTGGGCCAATCTTTTATATCATGCGGGTGTAGATAATGATTACTTAACGGACATTGTTGCCAAAATTTATCTACTTCTACACATACGTTTTCTAGTTCTGAATCTTTTAATGTTTCTCTTAATTTGTGCCATTCTGTCAGACGAGTATCAAAACCCAGAGTAAAAGTATTCATACATATACTTATCAGTATTAGATTAGGCTTGATAAATTATAACCAATAAAAAAGGGTAACGAGTACCCCTTTTTATGTGTTTGTTTAGATTAACATCTACCGACTAATACTTCTACTACTCCGTCGAGACCATCGTTGAATGAACCTAATGATTTACCAATAATTGTACCCGGCTTGACAGTTTCTGGGTCAGCCGCACATCCAAATCCTGCTTGATCTGAAGTTACGATAATGTCACCTTTACTGATTGGTCCGATTACTTTACATGGTACACGTCCAATCAATGCTAGTTCTACGACATGCTCACCTTCGCCTGCTGTACATTCTGCGTTATAGACTTGAGCCGGATTAGTTGTAATAATACCTGCAACACAATGAGATCCATGTTGTCCTGTAGTTGATAGTTCTGCTTCTCCGTTGAATACTACGACTGTACCTGGCTCATAATCTTTATCTGCTGTGTATTTCTCTGCCAAGTCAGCATATGTTGCGTTAAGAGTTGAACCTGATGTCAGTGTATAATCACCAGTGATTGTACCTGCTGTTGCAGATGATCCTGTAGTGATTGTAGTAGACTGCATTGTTCCAGCATTCATAGTTCCGTTGACAGTTAATCCTGTTAACGTACCTGTACTTGTAATGTTCGGTTGAGCCGCTGTTGTTACAGTACCTGCTGTTGTTGCTGATGTTGCACTTCCTGCTGAACCTGAGACGTTAATTCCCCATGTACCTGATGCTCCTGTACCGTCTGCGCCTGCCGCTCCAACTGTGTTATAAGAAATAGTTCTTGCTGTGCCACCGTTGTATGTTGTACCTGAAGCAACCCCTGATCCACTATTGTTAAATGTTGCTGACTCGTCAACACTTCCTGCTGTTGTAGCAGAGCCTGCTGAACCAGTGACTGAACCTGCTATTGGGTTACTAACTGTTAATCCAGATAATGTTCCAACAGAAGTAATATTAGGTTGTGCGGCTGTTGTTACAGTACCCGCTGTACCTGTTGTGTTCTGATTCAGAGTTGCAACGTATGCCGCTCCGATTGCTGTACCTTCCCATACACCTGTATCAATTGTACCAACTGATGTTAGTGATGAATCTACAACACTTGAATTAAGAACTGTACCAGTCAATGCGCCTGCGCCTGCAGTAATTTCAACGTTAGCCGCCGCTGTCAATTGACCTTTACCATTCACTGTGAATGTTGCGTTATGTGTTCCGTTACCGTATGCTTGTGCAGATACTGCTGTATCTGTTATTGAGAATGTTGAACCAGTTAGTGTAAGTCCAGCACCTGCTAAGAATGAACCTGCTCCTGAGAACTGAACAAACGTTGCTGGGTCTGTACCAATTGTTGCTACTGGGTCTGTCATTACAAAACCAGTGTCATTTAATGTAGTACCCTGTTGTATGAATACAAAGTCTCCACCTGCCATCTCTACTGGAGTATCAAAATCTGATGCTCTTGTTAGAACAGTTGATGATGTCTTAACATAGATACCGTTGTTTGCAGTTGTTGATTCGTTTTTAACTAGAACTCTGTCATCAGTTGAAATACTAATGCCGTCTAGTGTATCAAAGTTACCTGAAGATGTTGTTAACGTTGCACCGACTCCTGCTGTACCGTTATCATAAGTGATCGTTCCACCTGTAATAGATGTTAGTGTACCTGGTGTTCCTGCTACACAAGGTGCTTGTATTGCAAGTCCCTGTGCTAAGTCATCAACATATTGCTTAGTAGCGGCATCTGTTGATGCTGTTGGTTCTGCTAAGTCTAAAATTCGTTTTGAACTAACTGATACTCCACCTGACCCTGTTGGTACAAGTGTGACCGGCTGATTAGTTCCAATTGATGTAATTGTAATGCCTGCTGATTTACCAATGATGTTATCAGTTACAACGTTTGCTGTAGTATCTACGTTTCCTGTAGTTGTTACAGATGCGAGAGTTCCTACTGAAGTAATGTTTGGCTGTGCGGCAGTTGTTACAGTACCTGCTGTTGTTGCAGTTGCTACTGTACCACTGATGTTTCCTGCTATAACGTTTGATAATCCACCTGCATCACCTGTAAACACTCCTGTGTTTGCTGTGATTGCTGAAGCAGTAATTGTTCCGTTAACACCTAAGCCACTTAATGTGCCTACTGATGTAATGTTGCCTTGAGCGGCTGTTGATACGGTTCCTGCTGTTGTTGCAAGAGGAACTGTTCCAGAAACATTAGCACCAGCAACTGTGTTTGCTGTTGCCGCAAATGTTACTTCACCTGAGACATTTGCTCCGGCTACTGCATTTGCTGATGTTGCACTTGTTGCTAATGCAACTGCGCCTGATACGTTTCCACCTGCTACTGAATTTGCTACTTGTGAAAAATCAACCTCACCTGAAACATTTTGTCCTGTGATTGCTGTTAAGTTTGCTCCGTCTCCAGATACATATGTGAAGACACCACCTGTTCCTGCTACATTACCTGATGTAATGTTTCCAGTAACTGCTAATGCACCTAATGTTCCTACAGATGTAATTGCTGTCTGTGCCGCAGTACCTAATGCACCGTTTAATGTAGTTGCTGTAACAATTGGCGCTGATAAAGTGTCTGTTCCTTTATCAAATGTAAATGTTGAGTCTGCTCCGAAGTCTCCGTCATCATTAAAGATAACTTGAGTGTTTGCACCTGCTGGTTGTTGAAAGTCTAATGGTGCTCCGTTTGCATAATAATAATTGTCTGTTTTAATACCTGCTGTTGCAGTAATATTACCAGTTACGTTTAAGTAACCTGTTGTTGCAATACCTTCTGAGTTATCAGTTGTTTCAATTAAGAAAATATTTGCTTTGCCTGATGAACCAAACTTTAGTGCACCTGCTTGATTATCTTGTAGTTCCCAAACTGGGCTAGTTTCAATTGTTGAAATACTACCTTGTGCAAGATATAGAGAATAGTTGTTTACACTTGATCCTGATGCTTTACCATATAAACCAACGTTCATACCTGAAGCATGAGTAGCAGATGTAATACCTCTAACACCTACTGCGGCTCCTGTATCACCAGTTGCAGTAACTGTACCTACACCATATACACCAGAACCTCTAGTTGCGCCGTTAGATGAACCAACACCATATACACCAATACCAGTAATGTCAGTATCACCAGAGTCACCTCTTGCTTCACCTACAACACCAATGCGTGAACCTAAATTCTCACCTGTATTGTCTGTAGCACCGATTATTGCGGCTCCTGAGAAATCTGCTGGAGTTGCTGATGCTCCTGATGCTAATGATGATAAAGTACCAACACTAGTAATGTTTGGTTGTGCGGCTGTTGTTACTGTACCTGAAGTAGTTGCCGCTGTTGCTAATGGTACTGTTCCTGTTACGTTTGCTCCAGCAATTGCTGATAATCCAGCACCTGAACCTATGAATACGTTACCATGAACGTTACCATATGTGTTAACTGTAATGACTTCTGATGCGTTTTGAACGTCTGCTCCGAAGATAAATTCACCTTCTGAGTTATCCCAACCCATGAAACCTAAGATTGCTTCTGATGTATAATATTGTATTTCTGTACCACGATCTTTACCGTCGTTACTAGCAGGGGCCGCTCCGTTTGCTCCACCACCTAGATTGATGATTGGATCTTCAACAGTCATATTGTCTACGTTAGTTGAAGTTGTTGTACCGTTAACTACTAAGTTACCAGTAATAATTGCGTTACCTGACATGTTTAAGTTAACACCACCAAGATCGCCTGTTGCTGATACACTTCCTGTGCCAATTGCTCCTGTTACTGTTAGTGCGCCTAGGGTTCCGACTGTAGTAATGTTAGTTTGAGCGGCAGTTCCAAGTACACCATTTAATGTAGTTGCTGTAACTGTGGGTGCTGATAGGGTATCAGTTCCTGAATTAAATGTAAATGTAGAGTCTGCGCCGAACTGTCCAGCATTATTAAACTGAACTTCAGTTGTTGAACCAGCTGGTTCTTGTAAGTCCCATGCCGCTCCGTTAGCATATAACAGATTGTCTGTTAGTACTCTTGTAGCCGCTACGTTTCCTGTAACTGTTAAGACATCTGTTGTCTTGTTCCATACAAAAGCAGAATCCCCTGCGATTGCATTGTTGTCATTAAAGAAGACTTGTGTATCAGATCCACTTACCGTTGGAAACGATTCGACTGCCCCTGAACTCTTTTTGACTGACAGTACATCTGAATCACTTAAGAAGATTGTACCTTTTCCCGCAGCCGGGGTGGGGACTGATGCCGCCGTATTTTGTTTTAATATTAACATTTCCTATTACCCTATTATAGTTAAATTTGCCTTTTCAGCATAATTCTATTTATCGTTCTTTCCCGCATTAATTTTTAGTCTGGTACATATGTACCTAATAAATTCACACTAGTGCTACTGTTTACAGGTGTTGCTCTTAAAAGTATATTAGATCCTGACAATACAGTAGACAGAGTTATTAAATCTGCTCCTGTAGTCGATATTGAACCGTATACAGTCATTATAGGTGTTATCCCATCATGTACTAATAATACTTCTATTGACTGATAACCTGTATTATCAGACACTCTAATTGTATATTTTGCTGATCTATAATCAGCCGCCGCAAATGAATCGATAGTTGTGTTACTGCTACCAACTGATACTGCTGTTCTGCTACTATATAAATCCCCAACTGATAAAGTTGTTGAATTTAAATTATCAGCAGACACGTTACCACGTGCTGTTAATGTTTTTCCTGTTCCACAGATTACAACATTAGCATTAAGTCCAATGTTAACATCTGTCATGGTTGTTGTAAATATGCCGGCAGTTGTAGTTCCTGTTACTACAGAAATTGAACCTGCTCCTGCACCAGTTCCATATTGAACTGTGCCTGATGTAGAGATATAATTGTTACCTGCTACATTACCTGTTGCTGTTACTAGACCACTTGTTTTATTAATTGTAAATTTGTCTGATCCGCCGAATGATGTGCCTCCATCATTGAACTGAATCTCTGTATCGGATCCTGCCGCATCTGAACCAAATGTTACTGCTTGTCCATTTGCATAGAAGTAACCGTCTGTTTTAATACCTAATGATACGACATTACCTGTCGTAGTTAAGACACCTGTTGATGCCATATTAAATACATCTGCTACTCCACCAACACCCATTGTGACTGCTGAAGCAGATGAGTCTATAGATACATTAGATGTACCATTGAATATTGCAGTATGATCAAAATCTGTTGCTCCGTCAAATATAAATTGTCCACCGTCGCCATTAGTCATAACCATAGCGCCGTTTGCAACAACTTGCATTTCACCATCACCTAATTTAATAGATGTACCAGATAGATATAAATCATTAAAACGTTGTGTGTTTGTACCTAAGTCATATGTGACGTTTGCAGTAGGGACAATATTACCAGTAACACTTACATTACCTGGTATTGCTAAGTTACCTGTACCAGCAGTAAAAGTAAAGCCGGTATTACCAGTTAATGTTCCGTTGCTGTCAAAGTAAATTTCAGTTGGAGCCGCATTTTGCGATGTGCCAACTTCAATAAGCATACCATCAATAGCAAGTGCGCCGTCAATTACAATTGTTTCTGAATATAGACCTTGTAAATTAGCACCGACAACAAAAGTTTCACTAGCATTAATCTGATAAGGCATATTAGTGGCTGAATTAGCCGCTTGTCCTGTAGAACCAAATGATAACCCACCTGAGCCATCTGTGATAATACCTTGTCCGCTTGATCCGCCAGTAATTGTAACATTACCGATAGCACCTAAATCAGATAATCCAGTACTAACGTCTAAGTTAGTTGGTGTAACGTTACCTACGTTACTGACTATCTCAACTGGTGTTTCGGCTACTGAGAACCCGCCAACTGAATTGAAGGACCTAATTGCCATTATTAAATAAACCTATATTGTGTAACCCAAACTGTTGAGTTGGTTGCTGTAGGTGTGACAAGTAGTTCTAAATCACTACCACTCAGTCCTACTGCTAGTACTCCGGGTGATCCTGTTAAGAATGATTGCCCGTATGTAACAAAATCAACTGTTGAACCGTCTGTAACACAAAGTACTGATGCTACAGAAGTATTACCTGTTGTTGCATCTCTACCTTTAACTAAAAACTCTATTCCATTGACGCCTGATACTGCAAAACTTGCAAGTGTTGTCTGAGAAGTAGTTGTAGTTGTTACTGTTCCTGCCGCTAATGTTGAAATCTCACTAGCACCAATGTTTACATTACCTGCTACATTAGCAGTACCACTTACTACGACACTTGTTAGAGTACCTACTGAAGTGATATTCGGTTGTGCCGCTGTATATACTGTTCCTGAGACAAGTGCGTTTGCTACTTGACCAGATACGTTTCCACCTGCTACTGCGTTTGCAGTTGCGGCGAAGTTTACTTGTCCAGTTACATTAGCACCTGCTATAGCAGACAGACCTGAGCCGTCTCCAGTAAAGATACCTGTGTTTGCAGTAAATGCGGGTGCAGTTACTGTACCACTTGATTTAGTTGTACCTTTAACTTCAATTCCGTCATCTGCTACGATTACTATGTCAGCAACTCCGTTAACACCCATTGTGACGTTACCGTCTGCTGATGCGATATCTACATTAGATGTACCATTTGCAATGCCTGATAGACTTAAGCCTGTGATATTTGCGGCTGGGATATTTGATAGTCCAAAACCGTCACCATTAAAGATGCCTGATGTTGAATCAATGTTTCCTACTGCTACAACTTTTGCTCCAGTAGTGATGTTTCCACCTGCTACGTTACCTGTTGCAGTTACTGTACCACCTGTGATCAATGCAGAACCAGTTACAGTACCAGTAGCAAGAACAAGTCCACCTGTTGTTAAATTACCACCGATTACATTACCAGTTGCACTTACAACACCTGCTGTTGTTAAGTTTCCACCTGCTACGTTACCTGTTGCTGTTAAACTTGTACCAGTTGCCGCTCCAATATCTGGAGTAGTAAACTGAGCAGAAGTTTTAACAACTACGTTTCCACCTTGAATGTCTGTAGTTGTATTATCTGTATTTACAGAGAATTCAGTGCCAGTTAATGTAAGACCTGCACCTGCTGTGAATGATCCTGCACCAGAGAACTGTACGAAAGTTACATCTGAAGTACCAACTGTTGCTACTGGATCAGTCATTACCCAACCAGTGTCATTATATAATGTACCTTGTTGAATGAATACAAAGTCACCGCCAGCCATTTCAGTTGGAGTGTCAAAGTCTGTTGCTCTTGTCAAAACAGTTGAACTTGTGTAAGTGTAGATACCATTATGTGCTGATGTTGATTCGTCTTTAATAACGATACGATCATCAGTTGATAATGTAACACCGTCTATTGCTGTTATTGTGTCACCTGAAATTGTTAATGTTGCTCCAACACCTGCTGTACCATTGTCATATGTTACAGTACCACCAGACATTGTTGCTAGTGTTCCTGTTGATGCTACGATTGCTGGTGCTTGAATAGCAAGACCTTGTGCTAAATCATCTACATATTGTTTTGTTGCCGCATCTGTTGATGCAGTTGGAGTTCCCAATGATTCAATTTTGAAACCACCAACGTGAACTTGTCCAGTTCCTGTAGGTCTGATTTCAACGTAGTCATCTGATGAACCCGCTGTTAATGTTAAGTTACCACTGCCTGCACCTGTTACTTGTGCTGTTACGACTGAACCTAATGTTGCTACGCCGTTTGCATTAAAAGTACCAGTAACATTTGCGCCAGTATCACTGATTACAGCAGTTGTGTTTCCTTTTGCTGTTAAATCAATATTAGCATTAGTTGTAATTTCGACATTTGAGGTGCCGTCTATTAATGTACCTGTAAGGAATGGTGCTGAAACTAAGTTTCCACCTGCTACGTTACCTGCAGTAGCATTTCCAGTTACTGCTAAGATACCGGCTGTGCTGATGTTTCCACCTGCAACATTTCCTGTAAATGTACCTACACCAGTAGCAATCACATTGCCAAGGTCTAAATTACCATTAGTCATTACTATGCCAGTGTCAGTAACGTTTGCTGTTAGTCCACCATCAACATTTAATTCTACGTTGCCGTCTGCGACTGGTATACGAACATTAGATGTTCCGTTTTGAATTCCTGTTGCGTCAATACCTGTTAACTGAGAACCATTACCATAAAAGAATGATGCTGTTACATTACCTGAAGTAACAACTTGTCCTGTTCCGTTTGGAGTAAGGATGATGTTAGCATCTACAACTTGTCCTGTAACTGTTTGGTTAGTTATATCTAAGTTACCGATCTGTGAATCAGGTAGATTATTAACACCTGTTTTACCAATGTATCTGTAACCTACGATATAAAGAACTTTACTACTTGTTAAGGCAGCCGGAATTGTTTCTCCGATAAAGTTTAGAACACCTGATTGATAGTTATAGTAAAACTCACCTGTACCACCTGAACCAGCACCAAATATTTGAGTACCTGATGAAGTTGGATCTGCGGCTCCTGAATCGTCTACATAAACGGATACAGAATAAGTCGCACCAAATTCTGCTGGGATCCAGTAAGTTAAGTTAGTCTTCCAAGTAGGGTAAACACCCCCAACTGGGACAGTTGTGTTATCTGCAACACACTCTTGTGCGCCAGTTCCAGTGTATGCTGTAACAATGCCTGCTGTTGCGGCCGCTACACCTGGTATCTGATCAGCCTGAGTCCATAGAGTATCACCACGATTAAGTAGTGGACTTGCTATCGCCTCGTTACTTGGGCTTTTATTTGCTTCTGTGTCAGTCTTAGTGACACCAAATGCCTGTTTGTAAAGTAGGTCAACTTTTTGTGAAATAGGTATACTCATTTTTAGTTACTCGCTGATTCTAATGATAATGCTGAAATTGATTGACCCGATGTCAATGCAATACGAACATAAATTTCGTTTGTTGCTGTAGATGATGTACTAACTGTACCAAATGTTGCTGTTGTTGATTCATTAGTTACGGAACTACCTGTTGTAATTGTTCCTCCTAATGCACAACCATCTGAACCGTTACCACCAGCTCCTGTGTTTGCTCCAGGGACACCTGACCCAGCATATGCTGTTGTCAATTCAACCCATCCGTTTAATGAAGATGCGGCATCGATTGTAGAGCCGGGTACTGCTACCCATGCACCTGCAATTGTTCCTGAAAATTTAAGATCAAATTTAGAAACTGAAGTTCTAATAAATTTGAATGTAAAGTATTGTGTTCCACTTCTAGTACCACCTGATAAGTCAGGTCCTACTGGTAAGTAACCAGAAGAATAATCTGTCTCATCATGGCTCAATACATCTGCTACAACTGTAGAGTCATATGTCTCTAATGTTGAAGATTCACTGTTAAACACAGTTGCACTTGCAGAGAAAGAAGGAGTATTAGTTGATCCTGGATTAATAATTCTTTGTGCTAACCCTGCTCCTGAACCAATTGTTGAACCAATATATACGTTTGCTTCTTCGATTCTGCTTGAAGAAGATGACGTACCTGTTTTATAAAGTACTATTGAACCCGGGTTAAATGTTTGAGCACCTGTTGCATAAGAGTTGAAAACATTTACTGAAGGTCCACTTGCACTTGATCCGAATCCTGATATAATTGAAGCAGATGTTGTTACTGCTTGACTTCCTGATGCTACGTGTAACTGAGCCGCTAGTGGAGTTGTTACTCCAGCAGTTGAATATGTTACACTAGTAGGTGAACTAAATGCTCCACCGGATGATCCTGTAACAAATGTATCACTTGTTGGATACATATTACCAGATAATCTGTTAACATTAAATGCTATTGGGAAGACATTCGTATTGTTATAATGCTGTACAGTTGAACTGTATGTATAACTTGGTGTTGAATCTACTGTAATTGATGTAGATGTAAACTGAGGTGTACCAGGAGAAGAATTGTCATAGTACCATGTATCTTTATTAGATGAAGTTGTTGCAGTATCATCTATTAATACTTCGTTCCAACCACTGTTTACAGTTCCTGATGCATCTGATGTAAAGACTGACCAGAAGCCTGCCGCTACACTTGAATCAATTGAATTATAGTCTACGTTATTAGATATGATCAAGTTACTGTATGTACCTGCTCCGTCTAAAGAAGTAGTTAAAGTTCTGCTACCTGCGGCTGAACCATTCAATTGAACAGAGATTGTTCCTGAATCACCTGGGCCTGCGTTTGTAATAGCATTAACATTATATGTTGATGATCTACGTGTTTTAGATACTGTTGAACCTGCAGCCACTGCCGCTGATCCACCTGCTGTATTATCTGGCTGAGTAAATCCATCTGCCATTCTGTACGATGAAGTACTTTGGATTGCGATAGTCTGACTAGCCGGGAAGTCAGGAGGACTACTTGGAACTAATTTACCTAAGATATTGTTTAACTGAGCAATTGAGTTGGAGACCGATGATGCTGTTGTTAAAGTCAATGCGTTAGATGTTAAAGATCCTTGAGTCGGAGTTCCTAATGCTATGTCGATAGCACCAGATGTACTAGGTGATGTAATAACACCTACTACGTTTAATGTACCTGCAACATTAACTCCTGTTGAAGTAATGTTTGCTTCTAAGCCGCCATCAACATTTAATTCAATGTTGCCATCTGCGGCTGGTATACGAACATTAGATGTTCCATTTTGAATACCTGTTGCGTCAATACCTGTTAACTGACTACCGTCACCGTAATACTTACCTGTTGTTAAGTTAAGATTTCCGTCAACGTTTAAGTTGCTTACTGCGGTATCAAATACTAATTTAGATGATGCTCCAAAATCTGAGTCATTATTAAACTGTATTTGAGTGTTTGCTCCGGCTGGTTCTTGTAAGTCCCAGCGTACGCCGTTTGCGTAGTATAAATTGTCGGTAAGAACACCTAATGCCGCAATGTTTGCTGTAAACGTTGCTCCATTCGTAGTGATCATTCCGTTCGATAAAATTATGTTGGCCGGTGTTTCTCCTACTGAGAATCCCGCTACCGAGTTAAATGCTTTGATTGCCATGGTTTGGTCTCCGTAAACTATAATAAGTATTTAGTATTTTGTTTCAATAAAGAGTGCTAATATACCCTTTTTTGCCCTTTTATTTGTTAAGAAGAATATTCTTCTAATAGAATTTTGTAAGTTGTGCTGTTAGTAGTTGCCGGAGTAGCATATAATACTACCTGAGCATTTCTAAAAGCATCTCCCGGAACATAAGTTACTGCAAAATCAGCAAGTAAACTTCCTACAGAAATAGTTGCGTATTCTGAATAGTTAACTGTTGTTCCGTATACTGCTGATGTAATCTTAACTGTTTGCCTAGATGAGTTAGCCGCATCAGTAGCAACGATTGTGTAATCGACTGCTGACACAGTAGATGCTTCTGTTGCACAGATTTCTACTGCTGATGTAGTTGTTGATACACCTGTTGCAACTTTAGTTGTTCTAAATGAGTATGCACCTGATCCAACTGTCATGTTGTTGGCAACAAGAGTGCCTGCCATTGTCATTGTGTTAGTTGACTTGTTGTAAACTACGTTGGCATCTCCACCAAATAGTCCACCGTCATTAAACTGCATCTGTGTGTTAGCACCGCCGGGTGATCCACCGCCACCGCCACCTGAATTAAGAGTCCAACTTAATCCACCTGCTCCGTCAGTTGCTAATACATATCCGTTGAGTCCGCCGTCAATGTGTAAGTTTGCTACTGGAAGTTCTATGTTAGGTGAAGTCTGTAAGTTTGCATTACCTTGTACTGTAAGATTACCAAGTGAGTCAATGACTACTGGACCTGTAAATGTAGCAGTGTCTGTGATTGCAATATTGGCTCCACCGATGTTACCTACTACAGATAATCCCCCTCCGACTTGAAGCCCTGTTAACGTACCTACAGATGTAATGTTTGGTTGACTAGCAACTGTAAGATTACCCGCAAAGTTTGCAAAGTTTGCACTTGCTCCTGCTGAGATATCTGCAAACACACCGTTAGCATATAAAACAGTATTATCTGCTCCAGTAAGATTGACTGCTGAGATATTACCTATGCCAGTAATGTTTGCATATGTAACATTAGATATGTTACCACCTTCACCTGCAAGTGATGTTGCTGTTAAAAGATTAGTATCTGTATCATAAATGAAACCTGCATCACCTGCAAATGCTCCTGCACTATTAAACTGAACTTGCATGTTGGATCCACCAGGGGTACCATTACCGCCTCCGCCTCCACCTGTTTGTGCTGTCCAACTTAATCCACCTGCTCCGTCTGTTTGTAAAACATATCCGTTTACACCACCTTGTATAGAAACAGTCTGTGCATCTCCTAATAGTGTTTCACCTAATACTGTAGCATTACGTGTTATAATTCTGCTAGTTGCAGTATCAAATACTAAATTTGCACTTGCTCCAAATACACCATTGTTATTAAATTGTATTTCAGTGTTTGCTCCGGCTGGATCACTTGAAAACGCCGCACCATTTGCATAGTAGTAATTGTTTGCATAGATTTTATTAGATGTAACATTACCTGCTGGATAGTTATGATTTGTAACTATATTTCCGTTAGCGGCTACTATATCAATAGGGGGTAACCCTGCTGAATATCCTGTTAATGAATTAAATTTATCTGCGGCCATGTGTTGATTCCATTATTATATCTTGTATTTATGCTGATATAATAAAAATTACCTTATAAAAAAGAACCCTACAGCACTTTTTTAATAAATAAAATTATGCTTACAAGACAACCAGTTAGACCAAAATGCACTAGTTGCAACATTTCTTTTGCTAAACCTAATGGAGTCAGTAAACATGGCTTTCAAAAATGGCACAAATATTGTGTAGATTGTGCTAAAGCAATCTATAATAAAAAGATACCAAAGAAGAATACAATGTGTATTGAGTGTGGATTTGTACCTGAAGACATGATTCAGTTAGATATTGCATATAGAGATTTTAATCCTATGAATAAAACAAAAGAAAATATATTGACAGTTTGTGCAAACTGTAGTAGACTAAGAAAAAAGAAAATAAGAGAAAGTCAAAAACTGATGGATACCCCAGTAGATTCTACTATACGTATTTAATTTCTTCTATTTTATTGTACCAATCATTGTAATAGATAGATAATTTTTCTCTATCATACCCTCTGATTCCTAATAGATCATACATTTCTTTAACTGCATCTAACGTTTCAGTTTCTGATTCATACTTTCGTACATCAAATTCATAAACAACGTTAGGCAATGCTCTCATTTCTGCTAAGTTTTCTTCATAGTCAACTAGTCTATCATAGAAGACACTAATTTGAGGGTCATTCTTTGCTCGTTTTTCTACATAATCATGTGGATGTGTAAACAAAATAATATTTGCATTCTTCCAAATCTTTTTAATTTCAATGACTTCAGGATTAAAATGTGATGCTATAAAGAATTTATAATCACTGTTCGATACATCTTTAACATAATCAAAATAAGTGATGCCTCTCCATGGATCAAGGTATTCTTTTTTATCAAAACCAAAAAAGAAATTGTCAGATATATTAAGATCAGTCCAAAAGATTCCTTTTTCTATTTCAGATATTTGACCTAACAAATAATTTAATTTGTCATCTGGAGAGAATTCTCCTCTAAGTTGTGCTTCAGTCATTTCCCTATGACCGAATAAGCCGTGATCAGATAGACTTAGACAATTAGCCATAAACTTACCACCTGAATAATTGTGGTACCAAATTATAGTTAAGTTGTCTGTTTCTAAATTACAATCTTCTGGACGACATCTAGCCATTTAGAGTTCTTCGCCTTCTTCTCCTCTACCATCATCGTGTCCATTGAGTTGAGTCAGTTGATCTTGTAGTTCTTTATAAGAATCTGCTTCTTGTTGACTAACAACAGGTGGTTTATCGATAGGTTCGATTGTAGGATCGACTTCACCTGGGTTTTCAATTGTGCCTACTTCCCCTACGATTTCTTCTGCTGAAATATTCAATGCTACTGTAGTCGATGCTTCTTTCTTTTCATAATCTACTGTATCATTAAAGTCTTCCCAATACATAGGGTCTAAGTTTTTTGCAGTGTATTTGTCATATGAGTCGTGCCAACGTTTGTTCAAGTAACCTACTGATGCGTAGTATCCTTTACCTAGGCTTTCAGCATAGTCATAATCTGTCTCTAACTCTTCTCCGTCGTAGTATGCAGAGTCAACAAATTCTCCCATGTTAGTTTCAACAATTCCATATGTGAATTTATATTTGTCAAAAGGTTCGCCATCTGTTTCTACAAACCAACAACCGAAGTTACCTTTTTCTCCACTATGAAAGTTAATTACAGGTACATAATCATCATCGTCTTTAATGTCTTCATCATCAGGCATTTCATCTTGTGAATATGCTTCTCTACTATATAGACAACCTACTGGCTCAAAGTCAGTCTCAGATTCAGAGTAATCAAACTTACTTTCTTCGTTAGTTACTTCTGTTACAACGAACCCGCTATCAGCATATGCAGAATTTATATGTTCGATATCATCACACTCCCACATGTAATAATCTTTCTTAGGTAATATACCCTCAAAGTCCATATCATCTGTGCTTGTAAGGTGTTCTATTAATTCACCTTCTCCTTCATTGATAAACTGTTCTACAAATTCTTTATCGACTTCTCCGATAACCATTTCTCCGCCGTATCTACCGGCTTCAATTCTAAAAATTCTTTTTGCCATATATATTCTCCATACTGATATACTATTATACGACCTTAGGGAAGTATTGTCAAGTATTTAATACGATTTTGGGTAGCCACAAAAAAAGGAAGAGCCTAAAAGACTCTTCCTAAAACTTATTTTAATAAGTTGATTATCAGATAATCGGCTTATTGGAAAGTTAAGTTTGCAACTGCGATTTCACCAACATAGTCAGCCGCGTTACCGAATGATGATGCAGTGTTAGTTAACTCTACATATCCGTAACGTGTCATAAATGAAACGACTGGTTCGAATGTTGCTGGATCTAGTACAACTCCACTGCTCATTAATGGAATATATGGGCAATAGAAAGCCGCCGCATCAGTTTCAGATGATCCTTTATATCCAACTAATACTGCTTGAGTATCAGGAGCATATGAATCAACGAAAACACGCATAGCGCCGTTCAACGTACCAACAAATTTAGTGTTAGTAGGTGCTTCAAAAGTACCTTCAGTTGTACGTGCAAATGCTGATGTAGTAGCAGATTGTAACACAGTTAAGGCCGCAGAACTCACAACAGCCCAGTTACCTGCGCCTCTACGTGTTCTTTGTGCGATTAAGTTTGCAACTCTGTTGATTAATACAGCAAGTGCCGCATGTTCATCACCAACATAAGTAGCAGTAC
>Ga0213861_10000058_pt1 | contig 73020 bp, 88 predicted proteins | sample PICome_4_FD_160110 | JGI IMG/M metagenome (GOLD analysis project Ga0213861, IMG submission 160110) | Coastal seawater microbial communities near Pivers Island, North Carolina, United States - PICO131 | ecosystem: Environmental > Aquatic > Marine > Coastal | place: USA: North Carolina... | reverse complement strand
CCAAATCATCGGTTGATTTTAGGGCCAGAATTAGCCCTCAAAAATACCTATGATTTGGGGTTATTATGCCCTATTTCTTGCTCTCAATATATAGCTAAGAAATTAATTGGCCTGGGATTTCACGCGACAGGCGAATTACGCAATTTGATTGGATAGAGGAGGCACGAGAGTTTCAAACCAACGACGAAATTAGACATACTTTGTTAAATTGGTTAAATATACCACTAATACACAAAACCTAACCAAAACCATAGAGGTTCGCGGCCATACCTAGGCAAAGTCATACCATATTCCCGTAAGTTTATGTATCGTATATACATAAATATAGAGAATTCACGAAACTTTGTTCAATTTATAGGTGGGGTTGGGGGGGAAATGATTTAGACATACCTTGATGTAGGAAGTATGTCTAAATTGGGAGAGTTTTTATATTATTCATTATCATTATTGACAATTATTTGAAACCTTTTTACCTTTTAAAGCACACCCGGAAACGTGTTTGTCTTTCTTACCACCTTCACCAAGGGATAAAAATCCAGTCAATGTATATTCTCCAGTACCTGGAGCTTTTCGTAACCAACAATAACCTTGTTTACCACCAAAATCTGAGTGATAAATACTTTGGAATCCAAATGCATTGTATCTCTCCGCAGCTTGTTCGGATGTTAGTGATTCACCAGCTCTTTGTCTACAATCTTCATATGTATTTATATCCCACTGCCATTCGTGTATATTATTAGGCATCATAAGGCCATACTCCAAACCTATATCTTCCATTTCCGATATATCGTAATACCCGGAATACGATAAATCACCGATATCGTCAAACCTGGAAAGTGTATATCTATAGACAACTGGGCTTGGATTTTCCCTGAACAAAATGGGCCTGGATTTTTGATAGTGATTTCTCGTATCTTCGAATCGAACAATACCATTTTCTTTTATTGTCCATCCAGGGGCATATTTAGGTCTACCATACTGTACCTTCATCATATGCACAGGTTTATCGGATGTTATTGTAAATAGTTTATCACCCACGTTATACGTATTACTTTTCCACGCACCCAGATATTCTGAAGTATTATTCTTATGATTAGGTTGTACATCGAATTCAATATCGTTATTTGTAACCGTTTTTATTATATTATAATTAAAATCGTATAATTTTACATTTTCTATGTGTGCAGCTAGACCGCCTTGAGGTTCTGATGCCATGTAATCAAGGTGTTTAACGATAAATTCGTATTTAAATGGTTTAGCTTCACGTACAGAAATGGCGGATTTAACTACCGCGTTCATACTCCCGAATATTTCGTTTTGATTTTTAAACTTTTTATCGTACCGTAATAAAGTGTTACCATTTGGATCTTTAGATAAAAATTGTTTACCAAGTGCTTGTACTATATAAAATTTATCAACACCATCGATACTCTGTTTAGAACCATTTTTAATTATATTAAACCCATTATTAGCGTCTCCCTGAACTTTCCTATTATATATAGGGGTATCGGTAAAATAAGGAAGTATATAGTAATTTGTATATGTAGATATTATATCACCCGAGGCTGTTTGAGATGATGAAAGTTGGACAGGTACGGTAATATTCTTAACCGAAGTTAAATCAAATTGTGTATCTAAATGTTCCTGTGTAATCGTGAAAGAAATTGTCGCTAGAATATTAGTTGTTGATATTTGATTATAATATATTTTTATAGTATTTGTACCAATAATATCTTCGGTCGTTAAGTCAGTTCCCTTAAATAACAGTTCATTCGACGCATTCGAATCAGTATTATCAGTTGTTGCCACATCTTCACGAACTTTAGTACCGCTTTGATTTTGATGAACAAAAAACAATGTTTCTACCGTTGCAAAAGTTGGTCCATTCGTCCATTTAAGTTTAACATCTATATTCTTGGCTGATGCTTCACCTAATGCATATTCTGTTTTAAATATACTATATTCTTCAACATTATCGGGTTTATCGACTGGGTTTAAAACTAAATCTACACCTGCTTCGGTAATTGTTGGAAGGCCTTCGGTTTCACCCGTTTTAGTTGATTTACTTGGTCTAGTAAATAAATATATAACTAATGCGATAATTATAAAAAAAACAAATATACCTAAGCGTTTAATTAATGGGTTTTTACTCATTTTAATATTACATAACATTTTTTATTCAGACTTGATCTCTTCTTCGTCAAGCATTTTACGTAGTTTTTCCTCTATAGATATATCACCATCATCCTGAGATTCCTCAAACTCTGAATCGGGCATATCAGGATCAAATATATCACCATGGGTTTCACATAATTCACACGTTTCAGTTGGTAATTCACCAGGTTTGTGATTGTGTAAGGGAACCTCCTTCTTTTTCTTCTTTAGAATTGGACGTTTCTTCTTTGGTTCAACGGGTGGTTTGTTGTTCATTTTCGTATGTAATGTACAACACGTTTCGCCGGGTACACATGGTTTCGTACACTTGTGTCCCTTAGCCGTCATTGCTGAACACTCGATTTTTGGTTCTTTGGGAACTTTTTCTTTTTTCTTTCCTTGTACAGGTATTGGTTTTTCCATGTGTTCGATCTTTTCACGTAAAAGTGTATTTGTTTCGATAACCGAGTCCATCTTTTCACGAAGACATTTATTCTCTTCTTCGATTTTTGTAACCTTTTCAACAAGTGTTTGTAATAACTTATTGTTGGAAAGGACGCTGTTGTTTATTTTATCAATGTGGTTGTTCGAATCACGAACGAGACCGATAAGAATGTTTTCAATAGAATCTGACATTTTTACTTTACTATTATTATTAATTTTATTTTTAAATCATTTCTAACTTAGGCTTTCTTTAACTTAAATTTTATGAAAATAAAATCATAACTACTTTTACTTCTTTACATTCCTTCATCAGATATGTAGTCATTTCGACTACACAAATAAAAAGTTTTGTAACTCCAATCTTTACCGGGTACTTTTTCTTCCCACCCAGGAATAGCATGATTGTATCCGGTTATATACTTTTTATAGTATTTATGTCCACATGGTGGATGTTGAGCTATACCGAAAAGTTCAGAATCTTTTTTACATGCATCTTCCCTATCTGCATCAGTCATATTACACGCATTTCTACCATCTCTTCCAAGATTACCATCACCACCGTAATATAATTTAGCTGTCGCTCTAGAAATATCTAATGCCTCTGTGTGTCTACCAGTTTTATCTATAATACTTAATACACCATCGTCACCCAGTATAAGTGTATAGGGTTCTGTGAAATTGTCACTAATAGATCCATACGATGCTACAATATTTCCACCCGCAAAATCATCTGTTTTTGAAAATAACAATTCACCATTGGTTGCGTTATTATATCTTGGTCGTACAACTATTCTCTTAGCTTTATTGTTACCGTGTGTTTCAGATTCCCATATAACGTCTTCACCTTTACGTACAACTAAATTACCGTCCTCTTGAAATTCAAGTCTATACTCACCGTTTGGTGATTTATATGATTGTGACGCCGCATTCCCCATTTTAATATCCTCATAGTTTTTTGTTGTTGCCATACCTGGTGTTATAGTTGCAGCCGCCGTAAGTGTAAAGGCTGCACTAAGCCAATCTTGTTGAGTCATTTGATTTTCAGCCTTAAATTCTACTGTATTTCCAGTAAATACTACAATTTTTTTTGGTTCAGTAGGGTGTGCAAAAATTTTGTTACCCTTGTACGTTTTCATTTTAAATTTTTTAATGTTACCTATTTCAAATGATGAAGATGTACCGTCAATGGTGGTAAATGAATACGTATCATCACTATTAATTTTTAATTTATACCATTGTTCTGGAAAGGATGAAATATTATAGTAAATTTTCTTCACACTCTTTTTGAGTTCAAACGTGTCTGTAGGTATATAAACTGTAACCGTATATTCACCAAAATCCCCTGAAGCTACGTCACTAAAATCATTCTCACTGATTTCAATTTCAGCGGTTGCCAATTCATAATTTGTGCCGATTTGGTTATAATATGCCTTAACTATATTTTTACCTTTAACATCAACACCTGTCTTAATGTCAACCCCTTTAAAAGTAATTGAACCACCACCGTAATCAACCAAACCGTCTCCACTGGTGACTTCTATATTTTCCTGGATTTTTGTGGTACCATCAGCGGCGGTCCGTGTAAATATGAGTTTTGTGACAACATCTTCAAAACCTGCACCATTTTCCCACGATAGTGTAAGATCAATAAATTTACCTGGTTCATCCCCTGATGCATATTCAATAATACGGTACCCTTCCTGAGAACCACTCTCTTCAGCTTGTGGGTTGATTGTTTTGACCGCCTCCGTATCAAATGTAAGTTCAGGTTTTTTATTTGGTATTTCTGTTATTGTTTCATCGCTTTTTTTACCACTAAAGTAAACGGTCAAAGCTATACCTAGAATGATTACAACTAATAAAGCAAATAATCCGAGTTTGGTATTCTTTTTTACCATCTCGGGGTTTCTTTTATTAGTAGTATATATTTTTTTTGAATATTTGTTTATTTATTGTGTACACCCAGACTCTAAAGTTTTTCCATTAACACACCCAACGAAGTGAGCTGCATAAGCGTCCAAAGAACCTTTTTTTGCAAGATCAGCTTTTGTATACGCAAGACACGTATTATGATAATTAGTATCATCGTGTGCAGGTGTTCTATACCCCCAAACCTCGTGACCTTTACTCTTCACATAGTCACTACATTCTTTTGCAGACATTTTTTTTATGGAGGAGTAGTCTTTAAAACCAGTGGTGTCATCACCAGGTGCGAAGTACCCAAGTTTGGAGTTTTCGGGTCGTGTTATATCACACGTTGCGTTTTTCCCTTCGCTAATACCGGAACTAAGATAGTGATTCCTTAAAGATTCTCCGCTGTTACCAAATTCTGTTTTTAAAGCTGGATACCTGTCTCGGTAACACAATGAATCAATTTTCTTTTGGTAATATTGGTCTCCATCAATCCATTCAGTTCCACCATTCTCTTTAGTATTTTGCCATCTATCGGCATTTTGATCAGGTCTTTTAGGTGCTACCCCTAAAATACGCGCATCATAGCTTTTAGTCCAACAATTATTAGTTTTGTGATTATGTGAAAAACCGGCACAATTTATATCCTTATCACAGTGATCTGCACATATTCCAAAGCTCGAACCGTGGTGTGTAGCTATATCGTACCCCCACACGTCCCCTGCGTGTGTTTTATGATAATTAGAATAGGGTCCAAAAAATTGATTTACAGAACTCATAACTTCCGTACCTTCCTTAGATATAACGTGTAACCCACCAAAATCCGAAACCATAAATGTAAAGGGTGGTTTTAATCCTTGTGTTGTAGAAAATGTGTGTCCACCAGAAGCCGTAATAATAGTAGCAGCATCTTTTTTAAATTCAAGATTACCGTTCTCACTCAGTGTTAAATTGAAACTCCCATGCGAAGTTGCATATGCGGAATAGGTATTTTTTTCTATATCTTCTTGTGTCATTCCTTCTTTGATATTGCTCCACACGACAAAGTTTCCGTCTTTTTTTTGATACACGGCTCCCCATTCACCGTTTGGTGATTTCCATATTTTATCAGATGGGTTTAATGCTTTATCATCACTACGCATGATTGTACTCGCACCAAACAAATCACACTCTCCAAACCTAAAATCGTCTTTGTCAAGATTACTCACTGGTTTCCACGCTTGTTTATTATGTACCCAAACATGACCGTCGGTGTTCAAAAGCATTTTTTTATTTTTATAATTTGCTAATTTGAATGTATCTTTACCACCAAATTTAAGAAACGTACCGTCATCAAATTTAAATTTAATAGTACCATTACTATTTTGATTCACATTAAACCATCGACCTGGTGCGTGTGAAATTTGGTAATACGTTTTCTTTACAGATTTTGTAAGTTTAAACGTTTCATCACTAATGGTAACTTTTACATCGAGATCACCAAAAGGACCTGTAAGTGTGTTGTTAAAATCGTCCTCGGAAATAGGAAGTTTCGCGGTTGCCAATTCATAATCTGTGCCGATTTGGTTATAATATGCCTTAATTATATTTTCACCTTTGACATTGACGCCGTCTTTAATGTCAACCCCTTTAAATGTAATTGAACCACCACCATAATCCTTCAAACTGTCGTCATCCTTATTGCTGACTTCTATATTTTCCTGTATGTTGGTAGTACCGACGTACCGTGTAAATATGAGTTTATCGACAACTCCTGTAAAACCTGCACCATTTTCCCACGATAGTGTAAGATCAATAAATTTACCTGGTTCATCCCCTGATGCATATTCAATAATACGGTACCCTTCCTGAGAACCACTCTCTTCAGCCTGTGGGTTGATTGTTTTGACCGCCTCCGTATCAAATGTAAGTTCAGGTTTTTTATTTGGTATTTCCGTTTTTTCGCTTTTTTTACCACTAAAGTAAACGGTCAAAGCTATACCTAGAATGATTACAACTAATAAAGCAAATAATCCGAGTTTGGTATTCTTCTTTACCATCTCGGGGTTTCTTTTATTAGTAGTATATTTTTTTTTGAATATCTAATATCTATCCCATATAACTGAACCATTTTTATCATAAATTACCAAGTTACCATCACCTTGCATTACTAACTTATAAGGCGTTGTACCCCTTCCACTTGTACCGGTCGACCATATAGCTTTAGTTTTACCATAAATTACCAAGTTACCATCACCTTGCATTACTAACTTATAAGGCGCTGTATCCTTTCCATATGTATCGGTCTTCCATACAAGTGTATTATTTTCATAAAGTACCAAGTTACCATCAGTTTGCATTATTAACCTGTATTTATTGTTAAAAGATGTTAACTCTTCTCTACATGTTTCTGTACAAACATCACAATTTCCTAAATTACAACCTATTGACTGTTGGCTAGGGCACGCCGGACTACGTATTGGTTTAACGGTTGTTTTCCATGTTCGCGTCTTTGTTCCAGGACCACACGATTTGGAACAAGCACCATAACCACTCCAACTACCTTCACACGGAACTGAAACATCTTCCTCAATCTTATGACCTTCTTCGTATTCACATTTATCACCACCCCCACCAGCTTTTGTTATTAATTTATACGTTTTTGTTTGTTTACCTGTGCTTTTATTTATATCACCGTAATTCCATGTAAAAACACAATCTTGCTTTTGTACCGGGGTTTCCGTAACAGTAATATCGAGTGTGTTGTATAACTCTTTCGTTGTTATGTCATCCATTTTTAACATTACCAATTTACCATCTTTAACCCCAGCAAACGCATCTCCAATTTTCAAACGAAGTGTACCATCAATTTCACCTTTCACCAATGTAAATTCAGTACCCGTGTTTTGATCGAGTGAAAACGCACTATTCGCATATTTTATGAATTTATTATCCTCTAATTTAATTTTAACAGTCGTGTTTTTAGTTCCCGAAGGAACCAAGTATACCTTAGCGTGAGTTGCACCCTCTATTATATATTCTTGGATAGACAAGTTAGAACCACCTGGGTATATAAAGTAGCCTTTTCTGTCTATATCGGGACTAACATTAATTTCACCACTCGCAGAAGGTTTATATTCAACTTCAATTGGAGCAAGTAATTCCTTAGTTTGTGCGAGATCTTCTGGATTTATTTGAACTCCACTCAAATTAGTTGGCGTTAACTCAAGTTCTTGGCCACTCGCATTTTTATAAAAAATCTTAATTTTATTCATACCAAGAACACTATAATTCACATCTTTACCTTCAAAAGTATAGGTAAGTAATCCTGAAAAGGATTCAAAATATTTAGATTCATTAGCAGTAGCTTTTTTTAACGTTTTGGAGGATTTAATATCATTACCTACATAACGTTTAATGAAGAGTTCGTTTATGTTCTGGAAACCAGCCTGGTTATACCATTTAATCGACATATCAACGCTTTTAGACAATGCCGTATAGTTTATGTCACCTTCAGCTGCATACCCTTCGATAGTATACCCTTCAACAACTTCTTCTTCTTCTTCTGAAGATGGGTTATATTTTGCTGATAAACTATCAACTTTGATTTGTGGACCGAAATCTTCGGGGAGTTCAGTTTTCGTCTGAGTTTTTTGAGTACCAAAGTAAACGGTCAAAGCTATACCGAGAATAATTACAACTAATAAAGCAATTAGTCCGAGTTTGGTATTCTTCTTTACCATCTCGGGGTTTCTTTTATTAGTAGTATATTTTTTTTTGAAATATTAGTTTATTTTAATTCTATTTACAGCATGTATATTCATATTTATTTGTACCTTCGACACCTGTTGATTTCAATTTAAATTGACTTAAATATTCATTATCTTCACATTTAACAAGTTGTGCATCTAAAAACCCGGGATTATTACTAGCAGCACTTTCTTCGGTAGTTATACTTCTGCATTTATTGGAAGTTGTATTACCACACTTATAATCATATTTAAGTCTCCAACCATTATCCATATCTGTTACTAATTTATAATATGTAATTGGTTTTTTATCGCAATTCACGTTAAATTTATCATTCTGACCATATGCATATGTTTTACTGAGTCCCGGATTAGTAACCCATTCAGTATTTTTTGAAGTTACACTCGTTTCTTTTTTATCATTGCAAAAATAATTGTACCTTATAGCCGTACTTTCGCCCGGGACTTGTTGTTTACACACGTCATCGTTTTCACAATACTGATTGTGTTTTAACTGAAAACCACGCATGGCGTGATCTTTACAATCAAGAATTTGTCTTTCCATGTATATATTGTGTGAACTATTTATACTATATTTTGTCATGTTTCCCCCTAATACAGAAAGATCTAAAGTCGGAAGATGGTACACTTTATGCGTAACGTATCCAGGAAGTTTTATGTGTTCAGGTCCTACGTATGAAGAACCAGTCCATTTATTATCATTTTTTGTACCTGATAAGATACCGGTACTCGACATTATATCACACGCCCCATCGGGTAAATGTATAAAGCCCATTGCATATGGAGCATGTTGACCAAAAGTAACATAAGGTTGAGAAGAATCACCATCTGCTAATGTAAATGCAGCCCACTTAAAACCGTATTTTTTTGCGTCAGTATAAGATTTGATTGTTAAATTATTTTTATCGATCCATCTATCGCGAATATAAAATAAACTTTTATCTGATAACAAAGCACCATTAGTATGTGTCCATCTATACCTATGGGGTGTAGCTTCTCCATCCATTATAATACTAATTGGTTTCACGCGGAAGATATAGTGTATAACCAAACCATCATTTTTCAAAATCGCAACGGTTCCATTATCACCAACAACAACTCTATATGGACCATTACCGGTACCCCATTGCCATGTTTCACTTCTGTACGCCCAATTATCTCCAGTTTCCGCTACTTTCATAAGAAAGTTACTGTCAGCTGCTATTCTAACAGTTTCACACGGTTTATTAAAATCAGGTGGAAACGCCGATTTCCATAAATCTATTTTTCGGTTTACGTCGTATAAGGCTAAAGCAACTTTATCACTCGTTTGTTTAAATCTAAACGTATCACTTGGTGATTTATAATCGGCACCAGGTACCATTTTACCTTCATTCTGATCCGAACGTATAGCGGTACGTATAGGTTCCAAATGGAACAGTGCACGTGCATACTCGGCTTTTTTCATTTCATCTAATTTTTTAAACGTTGGTTTATGGCTAATCTTTTTTTCATCGAAAACAATATCATCTGTTGTTAATACCTTTCTTACCAAAACTTTATTATTTTCTGTGGGGTGTCCTAACATGTACCCATCCTTATACTTTTTAAGTCTATACGTATCAGTATTATCCCATAACTTATCGGTCTCACCAGTTTTTAAATTAGTAAACTGAACTTTACCACCATCCAAATTTTTCATTTTAAAACATTGGTTAAACTCTTCAATCAAGTAAAGCGTTTCCTTATTTAATATTTCAAATTTAAACGAATCACTTGCGATTGTAATTGGAATTTCAACTTCCTTGACTTCAGTTAAATCGAGTGTTGTATCGATATCACTTTGTTTGATTTCGATCTGGTTACCCGTATCCACTAAAAATGTAGATTCCGCGGCTGTACGAGCGATACCTGCATCGTCACTTACACTATTATACCAAACAGATACCTTATTCACACCAACGATATCGTTTTCCGAATTGGTTAAATCCGTACCTTTAAATGTTATTTCACCGTTACTCTCATTTTCGATACCCGGTCCCGAATCGTAAACTATATCCTCTTGGACTTTGTTACCCCCAATTTCACGTCTAAAAATAAGTTTTTCAACATTCTCATAACCCATACCCGTCGTCCATGTTATTTTCAAATCGATACTTTCATTACCCTGGGTGTCACCTGTGGCATATTCAATTTTATACCCTTCTGATATATCTACCGTCGCATCGTCATTATCACCGTCGTCTGGGCGTGGGTTCAGTTTTTTAGATGCACCATCTATTACAAGTTGAGGTTTGTCTGATGTTTTGACATCGTCACTTTTTTTACCACTAAAATAAACGGTCAAAGCTATACCGAGAATAATTACAACTAATAAAGCAATTAGTCCGAGTTTGGTATTCTTCTTTACCATCTCGGGGTTTCTTTTATTAGTGGTATATATTTTTTTTGAATATCTAATGTTTTAGCATATATCCACTAAAATCGTGTGTAGCTGAACTCATACCTGGTCCCTGAAACCACACTTTCAGTTCATCACCTCCACCTTTTTCACTAAAGTATATTGCAATAGGGTATTTTTGACCTGCATTTAAATTGACTGATTTGGCTGGTATCACACCCGCTCGCATGGATGCGTGACTGTTCCAACCTTTCACTCGAAATCTCACTTTACGTCCAATAACTGGGTTGCTGAAGGTGTAAGTCTGACGAGTGTTTCCACTCGAAGTATAATTAAGCGTCGATGTGACCTTTATACCATCAATCAATACATCGAACGAAGTCACGCGTTGATTGTTCCAGGGTGTGTTTCTTCCTTGAACGACGACACCGGCTATGAAATTCTTTGCACCCATGTCAATTTCCATCCACTGATCGACTACGTTATGAGCTGCCGACCAAGCTTGATCACTGTCAAGCATCGAACGGGCGTGTCCCACTCCTGGAGTTTCGTTCGAAAATACTGATGAATACGTTCTGGAACTCTCTGGTGGATTAAGTTCATCCTTTGGTGCTTTTCTCATACCATGTAAACCACCATTATCAACAATCACTACACCATTTATAGTTAAATAACTCATATCATCAGATTCTGTCCAGAATTTATGACTACCCGTCTTTTTAGGTACGAAAAAACCTCTCCACTTAACGGCATAGTTACTTTCATTATTATCTTTTCGTAAATGTCCGCTCGTCGCCTCATGTTTACTACTAAAATCGGTAACATTGTCACCTTGCTTCGTAGGAGTTTTACCACTAAATGAACTTATATACGAAAAGTACGAACCTTTGTAATAGTACCATTTAAACCCACCCGTCAAATCCATCGCTTCAGGTTCGGGTATATCAATTTTTTCTAGTTTACTCGTATCTATAATATACCCAAAATCGTTCTGTGTAAATGTTACGGTTTTCGTATACAATTTATTACTTTCTTTAATTTCGTTATAGTACAATTCGAGTATATTATCACCTATAATCCTTTCATCGAACTCCTTATTGTTTACTATATTCATGGTCACATCCGTAAAGTCTTTAAGGTTACCCGCATCACTATTTTCGTACGTGTGAATTACACTTTCCGACGAATCTTTCAGGGTAACGATCCATTTCGTAACATTCTCCTCTATATTCGCCTTATTCGTCCATGAAAGTTTAAGACCCTCGAGTGTATACCCCTCACCCCTGGGTTTTATACTATAAATCAAAAATATGATAAATAGAATGATAGATAATAAGAGTATCATTTTATATATCACGAGATAATATTTTTAAATTAGTTTAGTTTATTCTTCTTTCATTTCAATTTGTGGTTTCGAATTCGAACCTTTAGATCTACTCATAAGTACGTAGACGAAGATGGCCATAAAGGCGACGATAACTGTTAACATTCCAATTCCTTGGTAATCCATTTTTTTTATATAGTATAATACTATATAAAAAATGCGTCAGTTTACCACCGTCCTGATGGAAGCACTCTTCATAGGTCTCATGTTACAGGTTTTGTTCATGGGTCTTACAAAATATATTTATAAAGGTACAGGCGCTCTAATTATTTCAGGGGCGTTAATACATTTATTGTTTGAGTACTCGCCTTTCGGCAATATTAACGAAAAGTGGTGTAAAATGATATTTAATTAAAAGTTTATAAGTTCGTCTATTATAGCCGTTTTATCGTATTCGAGTTCTTTTAACGTCTCGGATAATTCTTCGTGTTGTCTATCGATATCATCGTTATAATCTTCCAGGTAATTCTTGAAGAACATACGTACATCACCAACGTCGTGTCCTGAATCTAAAAGTGAACCAACCGTATATCGAGGTAATCGAATGCCGAGTTCCCGTGCGCGTCGTTTCACAGCTTCTTGGCGAACAAAGTTCGTCACGTTTCGCCTATGTTTTAATTTTTCAATCTTTTTTAACGTTTCGTGGATTAATCTATTTACTTCCATAAGTTCATCTTCGAGTTCGTAATCGCGTAACTGTTCCGGAACAGGTGGCGGTGTTTGTATCTCCGGTAAGTCGGGGTGTACATAATCCCCACGTCTTGATAGTGGTGGTGGCACCGTATCGTATATCGTAAGATCGTCAAGATTATCCCCGAATGGTGGGAGACGAGGCATCGGGGAAAAGGGTATGGGTATATCAACACGACGAATTCTAAATTCTTCTTCACCATCACTTTCAGAATCCGTTTCGTATTTAATATAATCGTGAATCTTTTTGATCGAATCACACATTTTAAGATAATCGCCTTCAGAAATTATCTTAGAATTGAGGTCGAGCGTTTGCATTAACGATGTAAGAGCGTCCATTTTTAATATATTAATTTTTTATTTTGTTTCATTACAACTTAGGTTTGTTATTTTTCTTAAAAGTAAAAGGGCTTCTACGGCTTCACCAATTTCACGGTGTTTTACACAAAACCCGTTTTTTCCTTGGCGACAGAGACAGTTTTCGTGTACACAGTTTGGACGCATTTTTATTGATTATTTTTTTATAATCTCGTACTTAGGTTCTTATTTCACCTTCTTCGAGTTCGGATTCAGAATCCGACGTGTATTCACTTTCATTATCCAAATCGTCAATATTTTCCGGTAAATAATCGTATAACCGATCGTGGTCGATTTGATACGTAATTTCATAATCGTCTAGGAAATCACGTAAAGAAATCTTATCGTTAACGCCATACTGTTCATCTAAATACCATTTCCAAAACATGAGGTTCTTTTTAGTAATTTTACTCGGGAAAAGTTCGACGGTAAACTCTTCATCACCTTTACACCCACATTCTTTAAGAATCTCCTTTTCACTTTCGAGGTACATATCAAAAAAGTGTTCCAAAATACCAATATCCTTAGGTTCATAATAAAATTCAATAAACTGGGCTTGACCGTACGATGTTTCTAATTTTCTATTAGAAATACCAATATAGGCAATATACTTATACGTACTTTTAGGAATAAGGTGTGTGGGGTACCCAAAATCAGCGCGTAAACCGTATACTTTACATTTTTCACCGGCTAATTCGGAAAAGAGTTCGTTAACGTCAAAAAGTTCAACAATCGTGGTACAGTTTTTAAGGAGTTCGTAAGTAAGGCTCATCGTATTATATTACACATTAGTTGCTAAGTTTTAAGTCCATATTTTCAGGGAACGAGTTGTAAAGTTCCGTCCAGTTAATGCTTCCGTGAAGGTTATTTTTTTCAACAAACTGTAAAAGAGTTTTTTGACAGTTAAACTCGTTTTTAAAGTAATTCATCCAGAACTCGATCCATTCTTCCGGGACGTATCGCGGAACAACCATAGTATCCAATTCATCTTTTGCCAACATTTGGATTACTGGCTCAATAATACCAATCCGAGTACCATCTTCGTATTTCTCTTCATACATAAAGTCCACTAAGTGAAGTTTATCGTTAAATGCAGATACACCGACATACGCAATATGATTAAGTTCCTTTTTGAACTTTATTAAATCCTGTGGAAAGTTTGTTTTCAATCTCACCCCATACACTTGAGAAGGTGTGCCAGATGAAAATTGATCGGTTCGAAAACTCGAAAGAACACCGTCAAGTTTGTCAAGTCTTTCAAGACTAACCGTTTGTTTGGTAAGTTGGTAAATGAGAGACATTTTTTATAGTATACTTATTATAATTGATCTATATCACTTAGGTCTTCACTGTACATCAATATTTCTTCGGCCACGATTTGATAAAATGCCATTTTATACGCTAAAAATCCAAATAAAGTTGCCCCCATATTAAAATCGAATGGTAAATCATTAGAATTCCAAGTTGATTCGGCTAGTGCGAGACACGTTGGTAACAATAATCGTTTATTCAAAACGGGTATTCTTTCAATATTATCGACGTATGATGACAACGAGTCTACATAAATACACGACGCAATTGTCCCTAAAGTAGCAGATACACCGTCAATGGGTGTATGAAAAATAAAATGGTAGGTCGAAACAGCGACACCGTATTGTAAAGTTGTCTTTTTAATTTTATCTTTTATTTTTTCATATTCCGCTATACCTTCTTTACGTTTAGTGGGGCACGATATTCTAATGGTTTTAGTGTATGGGTTTATTATACTCAACATTACAATTTATTTACTCTATATCTATACCTTTAATAATATAGTTTTCATCTTGAAAATACTTTTTCTTAAACTTCCGTTCTTTTATTTTAAAATTATTACACCTCTGTTCAACTTCGTGTATACTAATTTGAATATTGGTTAAATCTATTTTATTTGTAGGCGATTTCCTCCATTTATCACCAAAGATTGTAGAATATTGTAGTTCACGCTTTTGATATGTAAGATCCTCAAGTAGAAGTTTATAAAGTATGAGTGAATATGAATCATATTCACTACTTTCGTAATCATCAAAATAAAGCTGTTCACGTGCCAATATATTCATGCGTTCACGAAGTAGGTTCGCCCCACTGTTCTCTCCATCGGTTAACCAAAGTTTCGAGTCTCTCTTTTGAGAATCGTGAATTTCGGGGGGATCGTTGAGGGGCTCCCGGACACACGAGATCACGTGATTCGTACGCGTTAAGTTTTTCCCATACGAGTCTTTGCATGTCACCCGGGAGCTCGTTTGTCGCTTGACAAAACGAGAGTTTATAGTCGTACGTGTGTAAGGCAATGTAATCGTCCATTTCATTTTTTTATATATTTTATTAGAAGTATATAAACTTAGGTTTCTTAGGAACCTCTAAAATGATTATCTCATTCGCTTCATTTTTAGATACGATATAGTCATTTTCACACATTTTTATAGATGGAGGTTTTTGTACATTTTTTATTGGGTTTGTTTTAGGTGATAATAAATTACATACACTCGAATAAAACGAAAACATTACTGCTATTATTTATATTTATTTTTTTATATACTAAATACAAGATGGTTTCACTCCAGGACTTACCAAAAAAGGTTCAGTATATAATTATAGATTCGAAATATGTAAATGGTTCGAATAATACGTTTAGTATTGATCTTACACTCGAATCAAATTTACATCTAGAAGATATCACGCAAGTGTGCGGTCTAAAACCAGTAGATTTTTACGTGACACAAATTGGACAGGCAAACCCGAACTCTGATACTCACGTGAGTAGTATTGCAAAGTACATTGATATAACATGCGAAGATATACCTAAACGTGCTCAAATACTTGATGAACGTAACGGACAAATTTTAGCACGTGTACCACTCGAAAGACATTTTAATCATGGTTCACATACTATATTAAGGGATAAACAATGGAAAGCGTTCCCAAGACAAACAAACCTATTTAATCCCATATCTATACAAAAACTTCATTTTAAGTTATATGAATTTCAAGAAGATACAGATTACGTTACATTACAACCGGATGCAGAATGGTATATGGTTCTCGAAGTTACAACTATAGACATTAAGGAAAAACCCGTGAACCGCGAAGTTCAAATGCTTGAGGCGTTACATAAACTTATCGGGAAGATAGAGGATCTTAACGTAAACGTTAAAAAACTTCCAGATAAGGAGGATATTGAAAAAATAGAGAAGGAAAAAAAGAAAAAGTACCCTTTGCGTTACTTAATACTCTTCATAACGATGGTAATAGGTGGATTTGTATTTGTAAAAAATAAATTTACTCCTTCGATTCCACAGCCTTCTTTTTAACGACACGTTTAACAACCTTTTTCTTTGGTGTTTCTGGAGCTGGAGCTGGTGGCGCTGGAGCTGGAACCTTTACTGGGGCAGCGACCTTTACTGGAGCTGGTGCAGCGACCTTTACTGGAGCTGGTGCAGCGACCTTTACTGGAGCTGGTGCAGCGACCTTTACTGGAGCTGGGGTTGGAGCTGGTGGTTCAATTGCATCAGTTATTTGTCTAAGGATACCATAGACAGTTTCTTTGTGAATTTTTGGTCTTTGAAGTGCTTCTTCAATTTGTTCTCTAATAGAGTCCATCGCGTAATATATATAAAAGAAATATTATCTTTATACTAAATGTTATTCATCGGCCCATCTCTTTTAAGTGGAATAGGTCAGCAATGTAAAAAATATATGGGTCTTTTTCCTGGGAGTCAGTATATTGAACTTCAAAATGATATACCTGTGTGTGAACGTGCATTTATTTATGCTTTACCTGTACCACATTGGTTAGATAAAATACCCGAAATTAAAAGTAAAATCAAACACGTTACGTGTATGACTATATGTGAGACTGAAACTGTACACGAAGATTACGGTAAACTGTTTAAATTCTTTGATAGAATCGCTGTACCGAGTGAATTTTGTCGAAAAGTGTTTAAAAAACAGTTTCCAGACACGGACTTTTATATTGTACACGCACACGTGCCTGATCATAGACCGTACACATTTTATCACATCGGAAATGTAACGGATCCAAGGAAAAATTTTAATAAAATTATTGAAACATTCGTTCGTATGAATAAACCTGATACACGTCTTTTGATTAAGGCAACATGTAAACAGCCAATTCAAATAAAAATACCAAACGTTGAAGTTATAAACGGTCTTATTACTGATGAAGAAATGGAAAAAATCCACGCACTGGGTGATTGCTACGTAAGTTTTTCGAGTTCGGAAGGTATTGGTATGGGTGCAGTGGAAGCAGCTTTGCGCAATAAACCCGTCATTATAACAGATTATGGGGGTGCACCCGAATATATAAAAACACCGTATACGATAAAATGTGAACGTCAAAAACTCGTAAAAGATGATTTTTTGTATCAAGTGGGTATGGAATGGGGTAAACCAGACGAAAAACAATTACGTGAGTTTATGGAAGATGCATACACAAATAAAATAAGGTATATGGAACATCCGAGGACTCATATGTTGACGTGTAAAGAAAATGTATTACAGGAATTCGTCACTGACGTAATTGGTGAGGAAAGTGATAATACCGGTCAAGATAGCACCGGACATGAGTGAGCCTCTCTGAGCAATGAGCATGGCGACGATATCATCAATAAATTTAATATTAGTTGGTTTCTTAAGAAGTTCTGGTACGATTTTTGAAATTGCAAGATAAAGTGCCATGGCTATTATGACAGGTCTGAGTGTTTCTTGATCTAACATTTTTTATAATAAGGAAACATTTATTTTTGGCCTAGTTCCTAACACTTGATCATCTATTCTATGTTTTTTGCAGTAATCACCGCATACTGCTTTGAATGTACACTTTTTCCCTGATAATGTAAATGCTTTACATATATTACGAATTTCGGAAGTATCTTGTTTAGGTACAGAATCTAAAACCTGTATCGGCTTTGTTTTTTGAGATTCAAGTTTCTTTTTCCTCATTTTATCGAGAATTGACGCCATTTCTTCTGGTGTTTTTTTACTTGTTTTCAAGGTTTTGGATACACGTAAACAGTCATCATAAGTCTTAATATTTGATTGATGTTTTTTAGTGAGTACATTTTTAGTATCACTAAAATTCGTTTGAATCACGGTCGGTAGAAAGTATTGCGACATCTTAATTTCTACTAAAAATAAAATAACTTAGGTTAGTAAAAGATGTGGTTCTTTATAAAACTTAAAAGAACGTATAGCTTCACTTTAGGTGAGTAATATAAAAGATAAAACCTTTTACTTTTAAATGAATCTTAAGTGGACAAAAGAGTGTTATTTATGTGAATGCCCTTTAGAGCCGTGTGTACACACAAAAACGACAGAAGAACGTATACTTGTTCGAGAATATAGAAAATTACGACCTATTTTTACTATCAATAATGATACGTATCTAAAATTTTTTGGTACGGATGTAAAACGTGTCTGTTATGCATGTTATATAAATTCGTATAAAGTTGGAATCACAACGTTACGTGACCGCGAGTGTGGTCGTATAAAAAATATATATTCGAAACCCAAGTCAAAAACAAAAGATGAATTATTATACTGGTTCGAAGGACTAAAAAGATACTTAAATAAACGACTTTATATAACATAAATGGGTGAAAGTATTCAAAAACTCACACACGTGGAGCATATTTTAAAGCGTCCAGATTCATACGTTGGACCCGTTTCACGTGTAGCGGAACCTTATTGGGTATATGAAAACGGTTCATTTGAAAAGAAAACGGTAATGTATTCACCAGCCCTTTTAAAAATATTTGATGAAATTTTAGTAAACGCGATCGACCGAAACTCCATGTACCCAAAAAACGTAACGTCGCTCAATGTTTCCATCGATAAAACATCTGGTCAAATAACAATTGAAAATAATGGACCTCTGGGTGGTATTGCAGTTAAAATGCACGAAAAGGAAGGTTTATGGAACCCGGAGTTGACATTTGGTCATTTACTCACGAGTACAAATTATGACGATACACAAAAACGTCTCGTGGGTGGACGTAATGGATATGGTGCAAAACTTACAAATGTTTATTCATCGATGTTTTCTATAAAAATTAAAGATGGTGAAAACAAGTGTATATACACACAAGAATGGTCAGATAATATGAAAACGTGTGGTACACCCAAAATAAAAAAGTATTCGAGTGCTACGTCGAGTGTTTCGATCACTTTCGTTCCCGATTGGAAACGGTTTGGTATGCAAAAAATGGATGATTTTATATATAAAATATTTGAAAAACGGGTACACGATGCAAACATTTGTACATCACAAAATTGTAAAGTGAAATTTCAAGGTGACGCATTACCTAAAGCAACATTCAATACGTACGCAAAAATGTACACGAAATCAGATGAAATGTGTACATTTACGAGTGATAGATGGTCGGTGTGTATCGCACCTTCAGATGATGGGTTCGAACACGTATCATTTGTAAACGGTATATGTACTACAAAAGGTGGTTCACACGTTGACCACGTTTCTGGAATACTCGCAAACGGTATTATCGAAGATATGGCAAAGAAGATAAAACTCCGACCTCAACAAGTCAAGAATGCGTTTTTTGTTTTTGTAAAAGCAACACTTGTTAACCCGAGTTTTAGTAGTCAGGTTAAATCAGAGTGTACACTCAAGCCACAAGATTTCGGGAGTAAATTTGAACCACCAAAAACGTTTATAAAGAATATTCTAAAAACGGGTATTCAATCGGAACTCATGGCTTTATCAAAGTTTCGTGAAATGAAAGAATTGAAAAAAACGGATGGGTCTCGTAAATCAAAAATAACGGGTATTCCAAAACTCGACGATGCAAATAAGGCCGGTACTACACACTCTGGTAAGTGTACTCTTATTGTTACTGAAGGTGATTCTGCAAAAACACTTGCAATTGCGGGTCTTTCGGTTGTTGGGCGCGATCATTACGGTGTTTTCCCACTTCGGGGTAAATGTAAGAATGTACGCGACGCGAGTGTAAAACAACTTACCGAAAATAAGGAGTTTAATGACCTTAAAAAGATTTTGGGGCTTCAACAAGGAAAAGTGTATACATCACTCTCCGAACTCAGATACGGAAGACTCATGATCATGACCGATGCAGATAACGATGGAAGTCATATCAAGGGTCTTATTCTTAACATGATTCATTATTTCTGGCCAAGTTTACTTAAACTCAAGTTTGTTGTAAGTATGGTCACACCTATCATAAAAGCGTCTAAGGGTTCAGAAACAAAATCGTTTTATACGGACTCGACGTTTAGGCAATGGTATGGTAATGGTAAAGCTGGATGGAAAATTAAATATTATAAGGGTCTTGGTACTTCTACGTCTGCAGAAGCCCGTGAATACTTTAAAAAAATAAAAGATCTTACGGTTCAATTTGATACGGATACTTCAATGGATGAATCTATAGTTCTTGCATTTGACAAGACAAAATCAGACTTACGTAAAACGTGGTTACTCGAGAGTACTGAAAAAAAGGCGTCCGAACTCGAAATACCATATGGAAACGTTGAGCGTCTCGGTATTTCCGACTTTATTCATAAGGATCTTGTTAATTTCAGTCTTGCTGATTTGAAAAGGTCAATTGCACACGTTTCAGATGGTTTAAAACCATCACAACGAAAAGTGTTATACGCATGTTTCACAAAGAATCTTACATCTGAAATGAAGGTTGCGCAATTAGCCGCGTACGTTTCTGAAAAAACGTCGTATCACCACGGTGAAGTGTCTTTGGCAGATACTATTGTAAAATTAGCACATAATTTTACGGGGTCAAATAACATTAATTTACTCGAACCATGTGGTCAATTCGGTACACGTCTCATGGGTGGTAAAGACGCGAGTCAAACCAGGTATATATTTACAAAATTGACTAAAAATGCGAGAATACTCTTTGATCCTAAAGATGATCCGGTTCTAAACTATCTCGACGACGACGGTAAACAGATTGAACCCGACTATTATGTTCCTATTTTACCAACTGTTTTAGTAAATGGAACCGAGGGTATAGGTACGGGATTTAGTTCGTATATACCACCGTTTAATCCTTCGGATATTAAACACAATATTGAACGTGTAATTAATGGTGAAAACATAGTACCAATGAAACCGTGGTTTGATAAATTCACGGGTCGTGTGTTCAGTAATGAAGATGGTTTATGGATAACAGAAGGTGTATGGAAATCTTCGGGTAAAAATATAATAGTGACCGAACTTCCACCGGGGCGTTGGACACAAGACTACAAAGAGTATCTCGACACTCTTATCGAAAAGAAAAAAATTACGAATTACGTGAATAACAGTACGACTGACGATGTTAATTTTAGTATCGAAGGATACACGGGTAACGATATCATAAAAGATTTTAAGCTTCAGAAGACATTTCATGTATCAAATATGCACTTATTTCATCCAACAAGAGGTATTCATAAATACGAAAGTCCAGAAGAAATTCTTACCGATTTTGTTAAAATACGAACAGAAACATATAAAAAAAGAAAAGCACACCTTATACATGTCTTAAAAGAAAAATCTAAAAAACTTGAAAATATGTCGAAATTTATTGATATGGTTATTCATGAAAAACTTATTGTTTTCAAACGTAAACGTTCAGATCTCGAACACGAAATGGGAAAAATATTTGATAAAATAGATAATTCGTATGAATATCTCTTGAATATTAAAACGTATCAGTACACAAGTGAAGCTGTACAAAACCTCAGGGAAGAAACAACAAAATCTAGAATTGAACTTGATACATTACAACAAATGTCTCATATCGATATGTGGAAAAGGGATTTAAAAATATATAAACAATAAGTAGTAAGTATGTGTGATACATCTGGACCAAATACAGGTTCTATAGTATCACTTAATGCAATTGGTAAACAAGATACATACCTTTTAGAAGACGACCCCATTCATTCACTCTTTAAGTATGAACCTAAAAAACACGCAAATTTTACAAAGTTTCATAAAAGTCTAAACGTAAATAAACCAAGTAATTCTTCGACGTCTTGGCCTTTTGGTGAAACCATAAAAGTTACGTATAATCCACGAAACATGGGAGATCTTTTAGCAAACATGTACATATCTTTTGAATTACCCGCTCTAGGTTCCGATAGTTATTATGCGGATCAAATTGGGAGACATATTTTTAAATCGGTGACCATGCGCGTAGATGAAATGGTTGTTGAAAAATTTCACGGTGATTGGGGAATTATATATGATGAATTGTACCTCGATGAATCCGAAAAGAGAACGAAAAGGTACACATTAAATAGAAATAATGCAGAAGATACATCTTTATTACCGGGTAATCAGATATTAGCACAAAACAAATCACGTGTTTATATTCCTATACCTTTACTCTTTTCGCGTAAGTATGAAAGTGATGAATACGAAACAAATAAACCAAATCGCCCGTATTTTCCAACGTGTGCTATCCATAAACAAAAACTCCAATTTGAGTTTGAATTTCATAAACAAACATTTTTTACAAACGAAACAGATAATATCACTATAAATAGTTTTGATATCGTTACCGAAGAGATAACACTCGAACCAATTGAACGTAGCTATATAGCAAATAAAAGACATGTACTCGTTACCGATATTGTTAAAAAACACCCTACTTTAGATATACCAGCGGGTGTACAAAACGCAAAACTCGAACTTGTTCCAAAAACACCTGTAAAAACACTTAATTGGTTTTTCAGACAAACCGCGTTTGAAAATGAAGATATAGTCACGGGTGGTACAACTTTACTTGCAAATGTATTCGCGAATAGGTATAATTTCTCTTCAAATGTAGAATATTCCATAAATAACGAATTTTACAATCCACCCATGTCAGGTGCAAAAATATTTGTAAATGGTGAAGATGTACCAAATATTCAAGATAGCGATCATAAATATTTTAAATACGTTGTTCCATTTTCAAGTCGTTTATCGCGACCGTTACGAAACATTTACACATATGCATTCTCGATGAATCCGATTAATGTGGAACCATCGGGAATGTTGGATTTTAGTCAGTTACAATCTAACCGAACGGTTTTAGATGTTACTATGAAAGAAGGTCTTACGAGTGATTACACGCTACATTTATATTATGTGGGATATCAAACATTCATTTTTGAAAATGGTATCATGACACTTGTTTAGAAAAAAGAGCGTTTTTATGATCATGAATATACTCAATTATATTATTTTTTATACACCATCTTATGAAATTCAGCTGTGCAACAGTCGTATGTATTTCATTGGATGTACCCGGAACAGTATATGATATTTTAGACGAACGACAGAATGGGTCAAAAAGTTTTTTACTGTATCCATCTAAACTTGATTTATATGCACAGTGTACACTAAATATTTTACCATCGTTTGTCTTATATGATAGATTGTTTTTCTTTGAATAATTTGTTATAAACCATTCAAGGTTTCTTAGAGAAATACCACCAGTTTTATTTAGAATTTCTAAAAGTGTAGCTCTATTCTCGGGTATATTATAAAATGTATCTATCGATGTTAGTAGAATAGCTGATTTATTCATTATTACATTATTCCACGCAATTCTCTAAATCCCTTTCTTGATACTTCACACGCCGGACACCCAGGTTTAAATATACATTCCGATAAATTATGTGTATGACGTATACCTTCATTATTTTTAGAAACCATTTCTATTGGATCTCTAAGTTGAGGTTGATCTATATGACTCCCACACATTCCATTAAGTTTAGCTTTTGCTATGCATGGGGAACCATCCTTTTTAAAACCTCTACAAAAATTTAATGGGTTTGGAATTTCAGAGAGTAAAAGTTTTAAATTGATAGAATATTTATACGATATTTTTTCCATTATCTTTATAGTACGTCTATATAATTCGGTTTCTACCTCTTCATCCCAAAGTGTTTGTAATTTTCTGGATGTCATATTTTATATACGTCACTATTTTTTAAGCGTTTTGAACATGTCACTTATTTTTTGTTGCCCTTCAATTTCAGCCTCTACTTTTTTCTTTGGACGTCGTTTCGGTTTCACGCGTGTTATAAGTTCCCCAAATATCTCTTCTTTTGGATCTTCAAAGAGTGGTTCAATTAAATCACATACGGGGTTTAGAAACTTGTTTATAAAATAATAATTATAATCAACTTTTAAATTATTATCTTTTGCATATTTTGGATCTTCCGACTTTTCAAATGCCTTTGCTTTAGGATCACCTGTATCGATAAGAATATAAGGTACGCGATCACCCGATTGTGGTTCAGAACCCGGTTGCCTTTCACGCATTTTTCGTACAACTTGAACGTGTGCTTGATTAATATCCTTAATATCGGGACTATTAATAGAAACAGAGAATCCTTTTGCTTTATACGAATCCGATAAACCCTGACTCAAAATTAGTTTTTCGTTAGGTACATCACCTTCAATTAATTCAATGGCCCTTTGTAAAGCGAGTGCTTTTGGTGGTCCAGTATCACTACTTTCTAAAACAACATCGAGAAGTTCTTTACACACTTCACGCATGTGAGGTGTGTTATCTCTTCGTACTAATTGAAGTCCTTTGACGTCTATATAATCCATATTCATATTTCCATCTTTACCCTTTGTCCAAAGTTTTGCTGCGTACCGTTTCTTTGAATATAAGAAATACGGGCAATATACCTTTTCAAGTTCAAGGTTATTCGGTGCTTTGAAGAGTTTAGTACACTCTTCCGCGGCGCGTTCACCTATTTCCCAACTATATTCAATTGCTTCTTTTCCTGTCCGATTTCCCACATCAAATTCAACCATGACAGAATCCGTGTCACCGTACCTTACCTTTGATCCCGGAAAATTCTTTTCAACATATGCTTTTGTTTCATCAATCATACTCCGACCTTTTAGAGTTACCGTCGACGCAATTTGTACACACGGTAACATACCTTTTGATGCACCTGTAAAACCGTACACGGAGTTCATAGACACTTTATACGCCAATTGTTTACCATTATACATTTCTTTCAGGGCACCGGTCGATTGTGCCATATCCTTTTTAGCTTGTTTACGAAACTGTTTTAGTTCTAGAAGAATACTTGGTAAAAGACTTGGAACATCTTGTGCAAACTTATAAAACCCAAACGTTTCGTATGTTATACCAGGTATATTTTCGTATTTAGAATCCATAACCATTGATGAATAACATAAATTATGTGCCATCATAATTGATGGATATAGACCTTCGAAATCTAGTGCTGTTATTGGTGTATAATAGGCGCCTTTCTGTGCGTCTAGAACGGTCGCACCTTCGTATCCTTCTGCAGAATATTGTCCCCATGATATAGTTGGAACCATAAACCCCATTTCACGAGCCTTTTTTGTTAACAAACTAAACACTTTGATTTGTTGTCCTCTTTCGACTAAATAACAGAGGGGAACCCACGTCGCTTTAGCCATCTCTAATAAATTAACAAGTATAGATAATTTTGATAACAAACGGTGAGGTAAAAGTGTATCCTTAATACAATATTCTGCGACTTCACGCAACTTTACGGGATCTTCTTCAACAAAACGCGCAAACATTTCCTTTGGTGGCATATCAATTTTATTATCACCGAGGTACAGTTTCGAAACGTTATCAAGTTTGTATGAATCAAGTTTATACCCCTTTTTAACTTCATGAAATAGATCGAAAATAAACCGTCCAGGCATCGGTAAAATCTTGAGATCGTTGTCACCAAGTGCACTCGAAGACAACTTCTTATACACAAGTTCACATGAATGGTTTTTCATTTTACTCATTTCATAAAAAGATGAATCACACCCTGTCATAACCGCACGTTTCATTATATATTCTAAATCAAAACCGAATATGTTCCAACCTGTTATGATATCAATATCCCTTTCCATAAGATACTCCTTGAATGCCATAAGCATTTCACGTTCAGTCTCGTAACTCTTAATTATACACCCATCTAGGTTCGAATCTGTTTTTTTATAACAAAAACACGTTTTATCGTACGGTACGTCAGAACCAAAATGTGTAAGTGATACAGCAATTTGGAAACATGCATCACCTTTTACGTCTGCATCAGGAAACTTACCCGTTGAACTATTACATTCAATATCCACGGACGCAACTACAAAAGGTGCAGTCTCTTGAATATCAACCGGTTTAAGTGTTTTCCAGTCGTTACAGAACAGATCTATATTAACGTGTGCTAAATGTGAACGTACACACGCGTCTCCAGTATCCATCCACCCAGTAGATTGAATATTAGTTCGGTGCATCAGCCTCAGAACAGGGTCGAGGTTTGATTCGTACACTTTATATTTCACGGCTTCATCGGGTAATGTACGTTTTAATCTCCCATTTACCATACGTCGCGCCGCCAAGTTCTTAAAGTTTAATTGCATAAAAATAAATTTTTCATTATTTTGAAAACCCCATACATCTTTAGATTGAACGATATCATAACTTATCAAACATTCAGGGCATAACTTATCAATCTTTGTATATAAATTACGAATATCCATTTGTGATGTTTTCTTCGGAAGTTTTACGAAGAAGTATGGTGTAAAACTGGTCGTAACACATACAGACTTACCTTCGTTTGTTTTACCAAAAATACTAATCAAGTGTTCGTCTTCCGTGTCTTGTGTTTCCCAGGTCAATACTTGAAACACGACCATTTTTATCTTATTACGTTAACGCCCGATTTTTTTAATATAGTATAGTAGTAAATATGTCAGCTGCTTTGATTGATCTCGTCTCAGTCGGTGCCCAGGACGTCTATATCACAGGCGATCCTCAAGTCTCTTTTTTTAGACAAAACTATAAACGTCACACAAACTTTTCGATAAAACCAGAACGTATGGATTATATCGGGACGTTTGGTTCGGGAAACGAAGTTTCCATCCCTATCAAATCGAAAGGTGATCTTTTGAGTTACGTGTGGATTGAAAATGCTAATATTAACAGTAATGATAACGATGCCTCTATTTTTAAATCCGCGAATGCGACAACACCAGTTGAAACTTCACCAACTGAATTCTCTTTGTGGATTGGTGGTCAAGAAGTGACTAAATTAGATACACTTTTCATTAATACCGTACACAATACGTTATATAACGAATCTTCGGCAAAAGCGACGTGTGCCGCGACGACCCAAGATGGTGGTGATAATGCATCGACAGGGAGTTACATAATTCCATTCTTTTTCAGTGAAGATTGGACGAAATCTTTACCACTTGTCGGTCTTCAATACCACGAAGTTGAAATCAGAATTAAGTGTAGAAATGGTACATTTAATTTAGGTACTGATAGACCAAAGGTATACGGTTCGTACGTGTTTGTTGACACAGACGAACGCGAATTCTTTGCGAAAGGTGAACACGAAATTCTCATTACACAAACACAACACCAACCAATGTCTGATTCCGATACGTCGATTGATTTGACCTACTTTAATCACCCAGTAAAGGCCGTTCACATAGCTGCGGGTAACGATTCAACAGTGGGTGCATCTACATCATACACTTTCACGGACGCGTCTATGTTTATTAACGGTGTTCCACTCTTTGAAAATATGACACACGAATACCATAGAAACGTTGTTCCATCGAGACACTGTTCGGTTCTTAACAACACAGTCGATTCGGAACAAATATATACATGGCCATTCTGTCTTACAATGAACAAGTCTCAACCAACGGGTACCTTGAACTTTTCGCGAATCGATAATGCGAAGATAAATATTAATTACACTGATTCTGCTACAAATACAAAAATTGATATGATTCGTGCATATGCGGTCAACTATAACATTCTCAGGATTAAGAATGGTATGGGTGGTATCGCATTTGGTAATTAATTTTTACATGTATATAAGATATGAAGAAGGTGTTATATTATATATTTTCAATAATATTAATAATATATGTCGTAAATCGAAATATTGAATTAGAAAGTTATTTTTCATTCAAGAGATCACATCCATATGGATTTCCGCTTATCGACATTCAGGATGATTTCTTATCACCACAAGAATGCAAAGACCTAAAAGAGTATATATTAAAACACGAACTATTAAATAATGATTGGAGTAAGAATGACTTTATTATACGTTTTAATACGAGTGAAGATTCTAAAAAAATGTTTTTAGAAAAAAAATTAGAAAAAATTTATAAAATATTTGAAAGGATAAAACAACCCGGTACAAATGCATATATTGTCAATACAGCTATACTAAGTAATTCCTATAATTCAGAAGAGTATAATCAGATAACGGGACATTATGATGATAGTATAAACATACAGGATTGGACTAAACGAATGATATTACCAGTATGTACAACTATACTATATATAAATGTACCAGAAAACTGTGAAGGTGGTAATTTATATTTATCTCCTTTTGGTTCAAGAGGTGGATTAGAAACTAAAACACAATATATACCAAAACAAGGTAGAAAATTAACATTTAGAGGTGATACAAATCATCTTGTTGAACCATTTTTTTGTGAAAATAATACTGAAAAACGAATAAGTTTAGTATTAGAACAGTATAAAATACCAGATAAGTATATGTGTGATACAGAATTTGGTATTTCGCATCATGGTATTTCCTTCAGTCGTTAATTCTTACCCGAAGATCCAAAACCTCGTTCGCCACGTTTTGTTTCTTTTAATTCATCAACTTCCTCAATAAGTGGTGTTTCACACTTTTCCAAAATGAGTTGGGCGATTCTATCGCCTTGTTTAATTTCGAACGGTTCACTCCCGTGATTAAACAAGATAACCTTCAATTCACCCGTATAATCCGGATCAATAACACCGGCACCCGTTTGAATACCGTGTTTTACACTTAAACCGGATCTCGGTGCAATACGACCATACACACCGTGTGGGATCGTTGCACAAATACCCGTACTTACAATACCACGTTCACATGCATTTATCGTCATGTTTTCCATGCTATACAAATCGTATCCGACAGATCCAGGGGATGCGCGCGTCGGTAAAGTTGCTTCGAGAGTTAATCGTTTAATTCTAAGTGTTTCCATGTTTTTTATTAATGTAAGAGTTGTTTCTTTAAAACAATTTAAAATAGTGTAACGTATAATTAGAAATGAGTCTTAAGATTATTATGGGTAACATGTTTTCGGGAAAAACGTCCGAACTTATCAGGCGTTTAAAGCGGTACAAAGTTATAGGTAAACGTATTCTCGTTATAAACTCTAAAAAGGATACACGCGCTTCCGAAGACGTTTTACGTACCCATGATAATATTCGTTTCGATTGTATAAAAACAAATAATCTCGACGAAGTTGATTTTTCAAATGCAGACGTTATAGCCATGGATGAAGCCCAGTTTTTTACGGGTCTTAAAACGTTTGTTGAAAAGGTTCTCGATTCAGGTAAAACGATTTTACTCGCGGGTCTCGATGGTGATTATAAACAGAGAAAGTTTGGTGAACTCATAGACTGTGTACCTCTCGCCGATAAAGTGTTTAAGATATCGGCGATGTGTATGGAGTGTATGGACGGTACACATGGACCCTTTACAAAACGTATTGTTCAAAACGATGAACTCGAACTTGTTGGTGATCACGATATGTATAAAGCGGTGTGTCGAAAACATTTATAAGGAACAATGCATTTAAAAGAATTAAAAAATTACGTTCATATTTTACAAAAGGAAGTAAATTTACTACCAGAAACTTTCATACGAGACGATCCTCGTAAAGAAGGTGAATGGGTTGGTTCTGAATATCTAAAACAGGTTATGATGTTATACACAGACGGTAAATGTGGATGGTTGAAAGGTGGACAAGATCATGTTCAGGAATCATGGGTAAGTTGGCCACTCATATGGGGTGGTAATTTCATTACGAGTAATTGTAATTTATGTCCAGAAACAACAAAACTCTTATCTTCGATCGAGGGTATACATGTAGCTGGGTTTTCATTAATGAAAGGGGGTGTAAAACTCAAAGAACACGTTGATTATGTAGGTGATGATTATATATTTACATATCATTTAGGTATTAAATGTCCAGAAAACTGTATACTTCATCATATAGATCTAGGTGAAGTTACAGAAGAAGATGGTAAACATATAATCATGAATGCTCGTAAAAAACATTGGGCAGAAAATCAATCGGATAAAGACAGAATTATTTTATACATGGAAATTTATAAAAACGATTAATATCTAAAATAAGAACAACACGCTTTTGTTCATCAGTTTTATCAACACTATGGTATCGCGAGTGATCAAAAAGAACATCTTCACCGGGTTTATGTTGATGAATATCAAACTCTGTAGTAAGATTACTTGTTCCTTCGAGCGTTAAGTGGTACCGTAACTGTAAATTACTCTCGGCGCGATGCGCTGGTATAGACATTGTTCCTTCCATGACCGCAATCGTGGCATGATTAACACATGGTACAGTTTTTAAAAATGCGTATAACTTTGGGAAATCGTGTATTTTATAGTAATAATAATTTTGATTATATTCAAACCATGGATCGAGGTCATGGAAATAATATTTTTGTTTATTTTTACATAAGGTATCGTATTCATTTTTTATATCGAAAAAGTGTTTCTGTACCCTCCATAAACCCGTGAAATCGTCGACTGAGTAATGTGGTTTATAAAAAAATAAGTCTACGAGTGAGTTTCGTATACCAACGAGTGGACGTAAAGGTGTTTGGAAATACAATCTATCTATAGGGTTTTTACAATAATCTTTTAGTAACAGTATAAGTGGTATCATAAGAAACCACATTTTTTTTGTGTATATATAATAAATGCCAGGATATAAACTTGAAAAATACGCACCAACCCAAACACCAGAAGTTAACACATTAGAAAAAAGGTTTCTCGGTTTGACAAATGTTCAAATCGGGTTATTTAGCTTACCAGCCTTTATTGCTCTTTCCTCGGTTGTATTAGTCGTTCTTAACAAGAAGGCGAGATATAATCCAGCTGTTATCGTTTCTCTTATCATAAGTTTAATGCATATGTATCACCACTACACACTCGCTAAATTACAAAATAAATAATTTTATCCAGTAATTATATATGCGTGTTCGTTTAAAAAAAAGTCCACGTATTGATAAAAAGTTTAGAGTTACTTTTGAAAACGGAAAAATAGTTGATTTTGGAGCAAGAGGGTACTCAGACTACACAATACACAAAAATCCATTGCGTATGCGTTCATACGTAACACGACATGGTGGGTTTGTTCCTCATATGGTACAAAAACAAACCGACCCCAAACTGGTTCATAAAAATATGCTCGATGTGTCTCGAAGTGATAAAGAAAACTGGTCAAAAACAGGTTTTTTTACCGCAGGATTTTGGTCGAGATGGCTTTTATGGAGTCACCCAGAACTCGAAGGTGCGAAAAAGATTATATCTAAGAAGTTTGATTTATCTTTTCTCTAAGACCGCGACGTTTAAGGTTTGCTTTTAAAGCCGTCATTAAATTTGCGCGTGGATCTCTTCTAGTTGGGACTGGTGGTGGAGGTGGAACAGATGGTGCACGTGGTACCGGTGGTGCACGTGGGACGGGTGGTGTGCGTGAAACTCGACGAACACGTGGAACATTTGGTTCCACGGTTCGTAAAAGTGATTTACACGTTCGTATAAGTTTTTTTGAATTTCGAACCTGAATTTCCAAAGCTGGTTGTCGCCGTCTTTGAATTTTCATCTTAAGTTCTTTTTCACTCAGGGGGACACGTTTCCCTTTAATTTTTTTAGTTACGCGAAGACCAATACGTTTTGCTTCATTTTTTAACAAATCGATCTTCATTTATATTAACCAATATAATTTTATTTACTTAATATAAATGTCTTGTTCACTTGTACAATTATCTTCTACAATTGGATGTTGTTTGTTCTGTTTTTTCTTAGTGTACAGACCATCTTCCACCATGCTTAAACTGATACCAGGTCCAAAACCACCTCATTTACTATTGGCGTGTCTTCTCGCGTGTTGCTGCATGAGTTCGCAAACAGCGACTTTAGGTAGTTGCGCGTACAATGCCGTTGCAGGTGAGAAATACGAACACGAAAAGAAAAAATAATTAAAAAAAGTTATCCGTTCTATACATTTTCGCCTGAAATGAACCTGTTTGTCCTAAAACCGAAACAGTTTCATTTCCATAAAGTTCTCGACACCCAATATCATCCATACAATCGCGGTTATCGATGGTTACTGGAAGTGGGTACACTTGATCACCTGGTGTTGTCGTATAATAATGATATTGATCGCGTCTTCCCCTAACTTCTTTGCCGTATAAAGGTAATGTTTCTTCATCTGTTCCTACAAGAACACCCATTTGTTGGACATGTCCGGGTTTATACTCCTTAATTGGTGGGTTTCTAAATTCTCTTTCAACTGGTATTTGAACTGGAACTCGAACTGGAACTTCTACAGGTACATGAACACTCTTTTTAATGACAATTGGGTTACGTATTTGATACACAATTACACTGATGAGTACCATTAACGCAATAAATAATAGCTTTTGTTGCGTTTTGTTTTTGATCTTCATTTTATATATACCAACATTATTTAACAAACTGTTTTCTAAGTTCGTGAAGAGGTTCTAAATCGATCCTATCAAGTCTGTACTGAACAAGTAGCCATAGAAAGAAGAAAATAGATTTTAAGAAATTGTTTGCCTCTGTATCATCCATTTTATATATTGGTCCCATTATACGACCAAAAAATGTTTCGTCTTTACTGTTTCCTGTTACGACCATTTCCATTTGAGTCAACGCACACGTATCATCATTGACTGACCAATGAAAAAATATGAATGGAACGAGGAGTGAATAAAACTCAAGGTTCTGTCTGTTCTTCATGAATGGTACAACCAACATTGTTATGAAAAGAAGTAAATGAATGAAAAATATAATATTCATATCTATTAATATGAACGAAGAAAAGAAACTTCCAAAAATATGGCACCCACAACAGGAGAAAATACTAAAGGCCTGGGGTGAAGCCGCTGCGTGTTATAGGTACATGCACTACCAGGCATATTGTTCATTTAAAAATTTGAGTATGAAATTTACTATACCACTCATAATTGTAAGTACAGTTACAGGTACTGCTAACTTTGCACAAGAAACCTTCCCACCTTCCGTACAACCATTTGTACCTTCAGCTATTGGTGGTCTAAATTTAATCACCGCCATCGCAACAACTATTATGCAATTTCTTAAAATTAACGAACTTATGGAAGGTCATCGTGTTGCGTCTGTACAATACGGTAAAATTTCACGAACAATACGTCTTGAACTTACACTCCCACTTTCGGAACGAACATTAAACGGTACAAATATGATTGAAAATATGCGAACAGAATATGACCGTTTGATTGAACAATCACCTAATGTACCCAAAAAAATGATAGATGCATTTGAACGTGAATTTCCCGATGATAATGCATTCTTCAAACCAGAAATTATGCATATACAACCCATTACACCATTTAAAGCCATTCAAGAAAGTAAGGTTATAACCAAATTAAAAGATGCCGTGGGAGGTGTCGCAAAACGAGAACTTAAACAAGAACTCGACGAAATACGTGGAGTAAAAAAAGCTGTTAAAGCCGATATAGAACGTGTACAAGAACGTAAGAATGAAATATTGGATTTAAAAGATAAAGGGCTCGTAAGTCTAAAAGGTGATCTCATGAAAGAATTACGTAGACGTACAGAACTCATGGAAGTCGTTACAGAATCACCGAAAGACGATTCACAAGATACGCCACCATAATAAATAACGTAAAGTTAAAGACTGTAATGCACATCAAGTAAGGAAACAGTTTCCTTTTTAAAGGATCTATCACTCTCGTTTGAAGTGTATTATTTTCCATAATAATATCTAACGCTTGAGTAGCGAGATCTGCATCTTCAGTATCATTCGACATGAATGCCTTTGTTACAATACATAAACAAAAAAAGGTTGATCGTATTTCGCTCCATGACCGCGAAATAAAGGAAATTAAGTCTCTGTTAGAAAATGGTAAGAATATATTTTTGTGTGGTGCGGCTGGTGTCGGAAAAACATTCGTTCTTAATAAAATTCTAGATGAGACAAATAGTATAGAAATATACGATGAAGTGTTACGTAAAAAGGATATATTCATAAGTACGATAAAAAATTCAAATATGTATGCCTATATAGACGATTACGAATCCGATACAGCATATAAAAGTATAGTTGAAACCATATGTGAAGGTGGTCGGGTTACAAAAAAACCATTAATTGTTACGTCTAAAAATGTACATATGTTACCCAATTTTAAACTTGTATTCCTACCGAAACGTAAACCAGAAACTATTCAGTGGTTAAATAAAAATCACCCACGTTCAAAAATAGCCTCTGAAAAGTGTAAAGGAAATATAGGAAACTATTTCAATTACCTTGAATATAGTGACGAAAAGGATATTTTTAAATCTTCAAAAGAAATTATTGAAGATTTCTTTTGTAAATCAGGTACTGTAGATATAGAAGAGACTATACATGAACATGGACATATTTGGGGTGCCGTACACGAAAATTATCTTGGGGCTAACCCGGAACACCCCGATAAAATTATGAATGCATTAATAAATGCAGATACGTTCGATACAGAACTGTATAAAGGTGAATGGGATTTCATGCCTTATTTTGTTTTATACGCCATGAAAATACCAAAAATATATACGGGTAACACCTTAATTGAACCCAATACAATACGTCCGGGGAGTGCGTGGACAAAATACGGGAATCAGAAAATGCGTGAACAGAAGATTCGAAGTATACAGTGTCGTTCCCATACAAAAATGAACCATCATGAATTCATGCTTTTACGCGAGTATGCACAAAAAGGTGACGTCTCGAAGTTTAAAGAGTATAATCTGACACCACAGGATTTTGATGTTATGAACCATCTTGGTTTACAGAACAAACTAAAACAACGAGAGGTTACTAAAATCAAAAAAATGATTAAAGAAGATGGTCTAAATTAACTAAATGAATACGACCACTCCAGCTTCGGAAGAAGAAGAATATAAAGTGTCTCGGGTCGTTGGTAACGAAATTTTCTATTATGGGGAAATTACTGATGTAGATATTCTCGAGTTCATCGAAGATTTTAAGAAACTTGAAATTGATCTTCTTAAAAAGAAAGCAGAACTCATTGGGTATGAACCTATTATGTACCTTCACGTATGTAGTGAAGGTGGTGATTTATTCGCTGGGATAAGTGCTATGAACATTATTGAAAAATCACGTGTTAAAGTCATTACTATAGCACAGGGTGTTTGTTGTTCCGCGGCAACCTTTCTCCTTTTGGGTGGTCACGAACGTCGTATAGGTAAAAATGCACACGTTTTGATACACCAAATATCCACGAACGGGTTCTGGGGAAAATATGAAGAACTCAAGGACGAAATGAAATCGTGTGATAAACTCATGGATATGGTTACAAAAACGTATAAGGAAAAAACAACTATACCCCAAAAACAGTTTAAGAAAATTATGAAACGTGATATGTATTTAGATCCACAAGAGTGTATCAAATATAATGTCGTTCATTCGATTGATTAGACCCTTTGAGTCCGTGGGTTTTCATGTCTATATGTCTCTTATATAACCCAATGATTGATATCAGTATTATGAAAACGCAAATTGTATTCGCATTTATAGGAATAACCGTGTTTTCTGGAGGCCTAAGTCGTTCCATTCTTTTATAATCTACAACTGGTGGAACACTATTCATCTACTATAATGGAAACAATTTTTAAAACGGATAAAAACGGCAATCAAAGATACACGTCAATTAGAGTTAAAAAACTGAAAGACGGTACCGCCAATATTATTAAAGCAACCGGTGTTGTTGATGGTAAAGAATCTATCTCAACAACACACGTTCCGCTCGGGTATGAGAGTGCCCTGAAAAGAGCAAAAACTATTTGGAAGAATTTACAAGTACCAGATGTTATGCCCATGTTAGCAAACAAATGGGACGATCGTAAAAAGTATATCTCGGAACCGTTCTACGTTCAACCGAAACTTGATGGAGTTCGATTACTCGTCTCGAATAAAGGTGGGATTTCACGTACGGGAAAACTCGTTCCGGGAACCGAATATCTCGGTAAAGGTCTTAAAGACGGGGAGTACCTCGACGGAGAGTGTTACGATCCAAACAAAACGTTTGAAGAAATTACAAGTTTGTTTAAAACGGACCCGAAACAACTCGAGTTTTACGTTTTTGATTATTTTGACGTGAATCGTCCCGAATTACCATTCGAGGAACGCAAAAAGTACGTTACGGTCGAAACGAAACTTGTTCGTAAGAAAACCTGTTTGAAACAGTTCCATGAGAACTTTGTTTCACAGGGCTATGAAGGTACAATGGTTCGTGAACCTTCGAGTGTGTACGAAAACGGGAAACGAAGTAATTACCTGTTAAAGTTTAAGGATTTCATGACGGAAGAGTATGAAGTCGTCGACGCAAAGACGGGACACGGTCGAGATGCAAATGCCGTCGTATGGGTCTGTAAAACGGAAAATGGAAGTACATTCTGTGCTCGACCCGAAGGTACGATCGAACAAAGAGAGTATTTTTACTCAAATAAAGAGAAGTATTTTGGAAAAATGTTAACCGTAAAGTTTCAAAACTTGACGGATCTCGGGATTCCAAGGTTTCCCGTTGGAATAGTATTTAGAGATTATGAATAAATATATTATATTACACAAATGAAAAGAGTTGCTATTGATATCGACGAAGTTCTCGTCTCGTTCGTTAAACCTATGGCAAAGTTCCGTGGATACAAAATGCCTACCGCCCAAAAGTACCCGTACGTCTATAGAGACATGTTTAACATTACCGAAACCCAATCGCGTAACATGGTTCACGATTTTTACGAATCCGAGACGTTCGCGAAACTTAAACCGATCCCGGGTGTGTGTAAACAAATGGGATATTTACGCAAACACGCCGATACTATGTATATCGTTACGGGTCGCCAAAGTTACGCGCGTGATCAAACCGAAAAATGGCTCGAGTTCTGGTTCCCCAATACATTCGATGATCTTATTATGACCAATAGTTATACGGATCACGAAATTGAGAAACACGAAATATGTCGAAGTCTTGCCTTAGACTCGATCATCGACGATAGTTTCGACGTGTGTACCAAATGTAACCGTATCGGTATCGACGCGTATAACATTATCGGGTACGGTAAAATACGGTACCCATGGGCTATACAATCGAATATGCAGAGAGTTTGGGATTAAAAACAAAATAGTTTAAAAGAAACAATTGTTATTAGGTAAAATGTCGTTCGGTATTATCGGTGTTTCACCACCGACCCTAAAAATTGCGAACGGGGTTCAAAAAATTAATAAGGTTCACACGTGTCACCAAAATATTTCACAAGAACTGAACATGTATAACTCAGAAAACTATACGTGTGTGGCGGACCTTATGGTCAACATGGACCGACCGCGTATTATCGTGACGGCGTGTAAAGACGTAAAAGAGGTTCGACCGACCTTAACTCGTGTTCTCGAATGGTCTGACCCCGAAGATACGATCATTAATTGTACGCACGAACATTATAAACATAGCATGTATTACGAAAACGAGTGTTCGAACAAAAACGTACACTATCTCAGTGCATCCCTTACAAACGAGGCGTTCCTCGTCGGTGGACAGGAACGTATTTTCAAATCACACGAACCTCTTTTCTATTCGTTCGCCAAAAATGTTCAATACGCGGGGGATATGCCTGGTTCGGGACATTTCGCGAAAATGGTTCTTGATGGTCTCGAGTGTGCCATGTTTCAAATCGTCGGTGATGCGTTTGCATACTGTAACGGGAACGTTCCGGTCATGCTTTCACTCATGGATAAAGCAAAGAACATGGACGTTTCGGGACCCGTTATTGATAGGTGTAAAAGCCAACTCTACGTGACTCGAAACTATAGTCAAGTCGCCCAAGTTAAAAACTCGACCGCATGGTTCATGGAGTATACGTTTAAATCGAGGTTACCGACACCCGTCATACACTCGGCTATTACATCACGCATGACGAGTCAATACGCAAAATTATCCGAAACACATCAATCGTATAATACGTTTTACGATACGAACGTTATTCTCCAAACCGTTCGGTTCTGTTTTGCAATGGCACTTTACGAAGGTAACCAAATTTCGTACGGGAAAATCGTACACTGGTCTAAAAACTCAAACGTGTCGTGTCGCATGTTTGAAAAACACGATCCAATGTACGTTATGGATGCGACCGTCGAGTTTGCGAGGACGTTTGTCATGCATTGCGTGAACTGCGGGGTACCTATACCTACAGTTCAAGCCGCGTTGAGCCAATATGATTTTATGAAACAAGAACGAACGTCGATGAATTTTATCGCGTCGTTGAGAGACGTTTAATTTTTTAATTTTAATTTTATTTTTATTTTTATTTTTATTTTTATTAAGAATACTAAAATTATTAATAAAAATAAGTACAAAGCAAATGCCTTACCACTTGGCCACACGAGCTCGTTAGAGAAATATGCTCGCGACAGGGTTCGAACCTGCGATCGTTTGCTAAATTTGTAAAAACTCTCTCGACCGGAGTTGAACCGGTGACTTCGCGATTAACAGTCGCACACTCTAACCAACTGAGTTACGAGAGAAATAGTATAGGGTCGCACAACCAAGGATCGAACTCGGGACAATTGGAGTTTAGTTACTAAATGAATAGTTATAATAATTTATTACAATTACAATCCAATGCTCTACCAACTGAGCTATCGCACGGTGATGCCGACAGGATTTGAACCTGCGCTCTTTCGAACCAGAGCCTTAATCTGGCGCCTTAGACCACTCGGCCACGGCATCGTATACAAAAGCTATTGCTAGGATTTGAACCTAGGTGATTGGATTCAAAGTCCAAGATACTAACCACTATATGACAATAGCTCCCCGTATTTATTTTGTTTGTATTCTTTAAGTAAGGATGTTATATTTGATATTATTATTAATCCTTCTATTAGTACTCTTCATAATTTTATTACGTCGATACCTTCGAAAACCGGAATATAAATGTTTTCTTTTAACACTGGAAACATCAGCCGACCGTCGTGAAAAATTTATTAGTCATTATGATAAATCCATACCTTTAGAAATTATATACGGAACGGATACCAGGAAACTCGAAAACGCTAAAAAGTACCAGAAAATCATCGACCCTTCGTATTACCGTGAGGCTCTTAGACTCCATTATAACGAAAACAAAACACGTCCTGATATTACGTATTTTAATCTAGGAGCTATTGGGTGTTATATGGGTCACATGGACTTTTATAGACGATGTTTTCAACAAAACCTCAAATATGCCGTTATTTTTGAAGATAATGTCATTATAAAAGATAAACGTGTTTATAAAGAAATTCAAAATGTTATCGATAAGAAAGGTGATGATTTTGAAATGTGTTTCTTCCATTGCTTATCGCGATACCCCGATGAGGAAAAACCTGACAAAGATGGTATTGAACGTGTAAAATGGATTTCGAGTACCAAGTGTTACCTCGTACACGTCGATAATATGAAAAAGTATTATAAACACTTTTTTCCTATCGATAACCATGTTGACATGAAACACGAAGATATCATTGCGCGAGGGGCGCGTGTTTACTATAAAGACCTTCGACACTGTTTACACATCGACCGTACACACAATAGTACAATCGGACATAGTAATTGGGGAAAACGTAAATTCTTTTCGAAACGGTACCCCACTGCAACCACTGACGATCTCGAGTATGGTTGGTAAATATATCAATTCCATGGTATATCTTGTGGGCGAAACCGACATCCATCTTTTAAAAAGTTAACAAACTGTTTAAATTCTGGTTCAGATATATCTGTATTTTCCATAGAATCAAGTACGTTACCGACATATTCGTTATACTTTTTATGATTACCTCTGTGTGTAAGTCTATTCTCACGCAAATTACCAATTTCACGTGGCATCATGATTATATTCTCACTCGCGTGGATATCATAGTTTACCTTTTCAATAATTGGGTGACTCTTGAACTCTTTTGGTATGACGTGATGGTCCTCGACGTTACGAACATTCCATCTAAGTTTGAATGTTCGTCTGAGTAATGACCCGTATCGCATACTATAGTTTTGAAATACTTCTACACCGAGACGCATCAATGAATCTTCCAATTCATCAACTTCTTGCCACGCCGCAAAACACTCTTCTGATGTTCCCGAAACGTAACACTTTTCATCCGCCTCGTCGAGTGCTTCTGCGAACCTGAACTGAAGACGTGGGTTTTCGAACGTTTGAAACGCAATATTTACTTTTTTACTGTATGTACCTTCGAGAATGTTCTTACGTATTTGGTTACGTTTATTTTCGGGGGACGGGGGAATTGAAGAAACTCTGATCATTTACTTTTTAACGTGGTATATCTTTAACACATTAGAAACCTAAGTTAAGTTATTTAGTTACAGTAATTAAAAAGCAAAATGAAATCTATCTGGAAAATGTGTGAAAACGGTGAACTCGACGAATTAAAAAAACGTCGTAACGAAATTGATGAAATAATAGAAGAAATACCCAATGACGGTGATGATATGAGAAAAGATGAAGACGATTTAAGTTTTGCTGCGGCATTCGGTAAAAACCACGATACGGGTTTAGAAACATTTAAGTATTTGTATGAAGAGTGTAGTTACCCTAGACATTGTGTACATTACGCTATGGTAGGAGCAGCCGCATCAAGAAATGTAAAACTTATCAATTACATATATAATGACATCGACGAACATGAAAAAGCAGGTTTTATAGGTGATCTAGAGGATGAACTTGTGATGACGGACCATCCTAGTCCAAGTGTATTCATAGAATATACTTTATTCGAATTAAACAAAAAGAACTGAAATTTTTTCTTTAATAAAACTTTTTACATGTAGAACAGTACATCTAAAAAGTAGGTGTGATCCCAGCGGGGGTCGAACCCGCGGCCTCGGCGTTGCATTTGTGACGATAAAATCACTTAGGTATACCTAGTATTGTATAAGCACCGCGCTCTAACCAACTGAGCTATAGGATCATATTCATATATAAACCATAATCTTTATACCCCACACGAAGGATGAGACTCTAAATCCATTGATTGTCTTGGACTTGGTAATATTTTTTCGGGTGTTTTTGGACGTATCATCCATTTTTTTATAGCTTTTGATACACGTGAATCGTCATAGTCGGTAGTAATAGTGTTTGATATTATACTCAAACCATTACACACGTCAGGTTTGTTTTCTTTATCGGGAAACGTTTCGTTAAACGCATCTATAGTATGACTGGGTATATCGGGTGCTTCATCAAGTAATCGATCGTATTCTAAACGCACTTTATTCACAAAATCTAAAACGTCTTCGCGGTATTTCGTTTCGAGTGATAATTCCATATCAATGTTCCTATAAAATTTTGAGTATTGGACGGACGTGACTGAGTGTATTTCCATCATACGCGAAGAATTGTTAAACTTAGATATTGATGTAAGTATCCCAGCAATAACATTCATAAACGCAAAAAAATATTGAAAAATAACAATTTTTTGTTTTTGTTCAGTCGACATGTTTTGATCATTAGGACTTAAAACCGCAAACCCACCAACACCTGTAATACTCGATATAACTATACACGGGTACGATAACCAATCGTTTTGTTTTTTATAAAACATACGCGCGTGATTGTGTAACCATCGGTACCCGGCAGCCTTTTCGGCCCATCGGATTAGGAGTTGTTCTTGTTTTGGACACCAATGATGTTGTTCTGAAGTATCGTCTCCCATTACTCTTTCTTAGAAAATAAATAAGCATATTCTCGTGCCTGTGTATCTACAATCTCGTTCTTTTCGTTACCATTGTGTGCCTTGACCCACTTTATATCAACAAAATCAATTTTACGTAACAAGTATAACATGTGTATCCATAAATCCTTATTCTTTACGGGTTCACCTTTACTCGTTTTCCAACCGTTACGTTCCCAATTCTTCGACCACTCGAGTAACCCCATTTTTACGTAGTTACTGTCTGTATATACAGTTACGGTATCGTGTCCTAATTCTATACACTTCTCGAGTGCTTTTACGACCGCGGTCATTTCCATTACATTATTTGTGGTTACCTTAGCACCACCTCGACCTATAAAGTCGTCTATAATATACGCCCAACCACCGGGACCGGGGTTTCCTAAACAACTTCCGTCTGTGTAGACTTCTATCATACTTACTAGTATATATGATAAAATCTTTATATTTCAACAACGTGTTCCTTTTTATACGGGAAACAGTAATAATAACATTTAACCACGGGATTAAACAACATACACGAACCACACACAGTTCCAAAAATTATTAAGAATGTATATATAGGTTCCATTAACGTATTACACACGTAATTCTTTATGTTTCAGTTTCATCACAACACGATTTTGGGCATAAAAGTGATAAGATTATAACACCAAGTACGGTAAAAGTTACTGATATTCCAATTATAAAATTCATTATATCAGTATCACTACTTAAAATTTTAAGTCTCTTCGAAACAAAATGAACCATTACCAAGATTGGGATCCAGTCGTTATTCGTGGTAAAATTGATAAAACACGTGAAAAAGAAAAATATGTCAAGTTCATGGGACAAGAAATTAGGTTACCGAAACGGGGTCAATATTCGGGAAAATCACCGGAACAGAAACTGGACGAAGCTGAATTGGCCGGTACACATAAGAAAGTCAGTAAAGAAACAGGATTAACGATCCAACGGGCACGTGTTGCAAAACAATATACACAAAAAGATCTCGCGGGTCTTATAAACGTATCAACAGATATTATCTCTTCATACGAATTAGGTAAATCAATTCCGGATCCTAACGTTATGCAAAAACTGCGTCGAGTTCTGGGTGTTAAACTTTAAAATTTGGTCTAAATTTTAATTTTTAAATTGTAAATTTTATTTATTTTTTAAATTTTTAAACGCTTAATAGACGCTTAGTTGGAGAAGGCGAGGCCACCCATACCCGATTGGATTCTGAGGACGTTGTAGTTCGTGGCGAACATGTTGAGGGACTCCTTGGCCGAAGCAGACTTAAGCGCAATGGAGACTTGCGCGTTGTCGATTCTGGAGAAGTTACAGGTACCCGTTGGTTGATGCTCTTCTGGCTTGAGCGCAAAGGAGTACGAGTAGATCCCTGGCATTGGGGAGGCGGAGTGGTGGACGAATGGTTGGACTTGGTTAAAGTACTTACCGCCTTGTTCCTTGAATCTGTCTTGGCCGTTGAGGACCAACTTGAAGGAGTCGAGTGGACCCGAAGTTTGTTCATCGAATGGCACCGTGGAGTCCAAGAGCAATTGTGGCGCACCCGCGGAGGATGGGTTGACGAACACGTTGGAAGCGACATTGAGAACAGTGACGTTGGAGGAGATAATGGCTGGGGTGTCAGTAAAGTTCCACAAATTGTTATCGTCATTAGCCATCGCAGCGGCTTTAGTGGTACACCAGACCAATTCCTTGACTGGGTGATTGTACGACAATCTGATTTGCTTGGTGGCACCACCCGTCGCCAAAGAGTCCGTGCCAGTGTGTTGGACTTGTTCGATCAAGTATTCGTGACCCTTTTGCGCAAATCGTCTGCGTTCTTCAGTGTCAAGGTAGATGTAGTTACCCCACACCTTCAAGGAGTCGAAGTTAGCGTACGTGGACGCCAAGTCGATGTCAATTCTGACTTCGTGGTATTGCAAGGCAATCAATGGCAAGGCCAATCCTGGGTTTCTGTTAAAGAAAAAGATCAATGGCAAGTAAACCTTTTCGTCGTCCGCGACAGCCGAAGTCATTTTACCGTAGTTCAACTTCGCGGATTCGTCCATGTACAATTCCGCGTACAATCTCCACCACTTTTGGTAGTGCTTGTCGATTCTTTGACCACCGATGGACAATTCGACAGTGGAGATCGCGGATTCCGCGATCCACGCATCTTCAGTATTAACTGGTGCCGTAAGGCATGTTAATTCAACGTACATGTCCGAGATCAAATCACCATTTCTGGCGACCGTGACGGAAACGCGACCACCAGCCGTGGCAGTACCATTGACAGTTTGTTCGATGTTTTCCATCGCAAAGTTAGTGTGGCGTTTGTAAACCGCCTGGAAGAAAGTGACTTTTGGGTTACCAGTCAAGTAGACATCTTGGGCGCCGTAGGCGACGAGTTGCATGAGACCACCGGCCATATTGTTTGTTTTTGTACTATAGGCTGAGATTTTTTTTTCGGGTGAAACCTGCGAAAAAACCCGATCCTATTTTTCCTGGTATATAGAAATGACCGATCAAGAAGAACCCCTTCTTGAACCAGTCGAAGAAATTGAGGAAAATAGCGAAATTGAAGAACAAGAATATGGATCCGAAACTGGATCGAATATTGAAGAAGATGACTTAACTACAGTCGGAGGTGAACTCCCGGATATCGATGATTTTGAAGATGAATTCGAAGATGAACCGTATATGATGGATATTGGTGGACTCTTAAGTTCGGTCCTCGCCACCGAAGAAGGGGATACCGTATGCTCTGCACTGGTAAATATTTCCAGACAGATGGAAGTTCAAAACAAAATTCTTATAAAAATGTTATCTCAGATGCAAAAAATTAACTTAGAAAAATAATCCATATGTAATAAAAGAAAATGGAGGAAACACATTTTATTAGTTCGGAATCAAATCAACGTGAATCCAATGCTATTATGTGGTCTAACCAGATTCAATCACTCAACCCTGAAGAGTTTATGCACCTTCTATCAGAACTAGAAGATATGTGGGACATCAATACTACGGATAATAGTATGATATCGTTCCAACTTGGATATAAAAACTTTATAAATCCTCAGGACCTCGACCCTGAAACGGGATTACCCGTTCGGTTTGACGTTGAACTTGTTTCTGGAAACCACAAACGCCTAAAAATGCAGTTGGGACAAATGTATCATCGGGCTGAAGTTTTAAAACTTTTAGATACCGAAGACGATGAAGATATGAAAATATCCATGCGTATAAATCGTCTTATTGATCAAGTCGACGATGCATGGCAAATTATTTTTAGAGCGGCGCGTATACACGAACGTATCAATAATCCGACGTATGTTCCTATAAACCCAGAATCAGATCCATCTATTTTTAGGTGTTCGACCATGGAAAAGGTAGAAGAACTGGCACCATACCAACAGGCAATTCTCGCGTGTTTGCAAAACCTTTACGAAACGAATGTTAAAAGATACAAGGGGTACTGTTGTACACAAATCAAGACCGAAGATGGTAAAGATACACGTGCATGGAAACAGGTCGAAACAATACAGGATTATGTTTATGGGGTTGCACAGAAAGAAACACGATACGAACTTTGGAAAAATTTATCGAGTCGTGGATCGGCATATAACGACGTTATTCGACATTTAACACACTGTAAAGATATGCAATTTCCAGAGATTATTAAAAATAGACACGTCTGGTCGTTTAAAAATGGGATTTTTATAGGTAAAGAGTGGTCTGCGCAAACGGGGCTTTATGAATCGAACTTTTATACGTACGAGTCGCGTGAATTTAAAAATCTTGATCAAACCATTGTAAGTTGTAAATATTTCGATAAGGAATTTACGAATTACGAACACCTCGAAAACTGGTATGATATTCCAACACCCTTTTTCCAATCGATTCTCGAGTACCAAAAGTTTGATTCAGATGTATCCAAATGGATGTATGTTATGGGTGGTCGTTTATGTTTTGGTGTAAATGATATAGATACATGGCAGGTTATACCTTTCTTAAAAGGTATTGCACGTTCTGGTAAATCGACACTTATCACAAAGGTGTTTCGTAAATTCTATAACGCAGATGATGTACGTACACTTTCAAATAATGTTGAAAAGAAATTTGGTTTATCGTCTATTTATGATGCATTTATGTTCATAGCCCCTGAAGTAAAAGGTGATTTACAACTCGAACAGGCTGAATTTCAGTCTATTGTGTCTGGTGAAGACGTATCTATTGCCGTAAAACACGAAAAAGCTAAATCGTTTGAATGGACAACACCCGGTATTCTTGGTGGTAATGAAGTTCCAAACTGGAAAGATAATTCAGGTAGTGTTTTGCGTCGTATTCTTACGTGGAACTTTGGTAAACAGGTCAAAGATGCCGATCCAACGCTTGAATATAAACTTGATACAGAATTACCCATCATACTTCAAAAGTGTATTCGTGCTTATCTTGAATATGCACAAAAGTACGCAGATCGAGATATTTGGAATGTCGTCCCCGAATATTTCAAGACGGTTCAAAAACAAGTCGCAACGATCGCAAGTACACTTGAAAACTTCATGCAATCCACGGGTGTAAAATACGGGAAAGACTTATTTTGTCCACAAAAAGAATTTGTTGCGTTATTCAATTCACATTGTCAAGCAAATAATCTTGGTAAACCTCGTTTTACACAGGATTTTTACGTTGGTCCATTCAGTCAGCGTGAAATAGAAGTTCGTGAAGTAACACTTACATACAAAGGTCGTAATTACCCCAGACAGGCGTTCATATTTGGTGTAGATATAGTGAATGAAGATATTACATTTGGCAACGAATATTAATTAAAATATTACGTTAGATTAAGATATGGATCCCAGGCAATTCGTAAAAAATTCGAATATATCTATTCAGACTGAATCCAAGGTGGTACCATCTAAACAAAGTGGTCTTAAAATTGGAAAATTTCATCCAGGTATGTACAACGTCCTTGTAAACAAAAAGTTTTCAAAAGATGAAAAGCGTGTCGATTTACAATACATTTTAAAACAAAAACCAAAAGGACATGCTCAAATAGCACCCGGTTTAACATTAGATCTTAACGAGATTAAAGGGTATTACGGGAGGTTTCAGACGGGTGCCATACACACATCTAATTTTGGCTTAAAAGGTGATTTAAAAAAGGACTTCTTTTCGGTACAGTTAAGTGGGTACACGATGGATGGAACCGAACAAAAAAAATTCACATTTGTTATTTACAGTAATGGTAAAATACGATTTTCTGGTGGATTTTTAGGGTCCAGTAATCTTAAAAAACAACCCGAATCATTGCGTAAATATTTAATTGATACATATACACAAAAACAAGGTTTTTTATATAACGAAATTGAATATAACAATATTGCTGGTTTCTTTAATACAAACGTAAACTTTGATTTAACAAGAATTTCTCAACAAAATCCTATAAAAGCACAAAGTGTTAGTTACGAATCTGAATTGACACCCTTTTTATACATAACGTATAAAGATCATAATTTTGTTTTATCGACTAAATCGGGAAAACTTGGTTCGGGTGTCGTTCAAGTTCAGGGTGAAAGTGACCCGGATGATCTTGAAAATGCATATAAAGTAGGTGTTGATATGGTAAAACTACTCCATGTTTTAGGGTACACAATGGGTTTGGTAAACCGTAATGTAAATGCTCCAAAACTTCCTATGATGAAAAGTGTAAAAATGTCTACAACATGTCCTAAACCACGTCGCCCACCATGTAAAAATGGTTTTGAAGTTCGTAAAAACCCACAGGGATCGGACTGTTGTTTTAAAATACCAAAGAAACGGGGTACATCTAAGAAAAAAAGTACAGCTAAAAACGTTTCTATTTCTTATGATAAAGACGGTACAATGAAAATAGGTGGACGTAAATGTGATAGACTTACAAAACCCGTTTTACTCGACGTTGCTAAAAAGCTGGGTGTTGTTGGGGTACGTGAAAAAAATACTAAAAATGTTATATGTTCGGCACTCGATGCAATTGAGAAAGGGGTGTCCAACGTAAAGGTAAATGGAAAATTATGTCGAACAATGAAAAAAGACCAACTCGTTGCGATGGCATTATCTAAGGGTATCACTATTGACGATAAAGATACCGTAAAGATGTTGTGTGATAAACTTCAAAATAAACCAAATACAGCAAATTCACCAAATTCACTTGCAAATGAAATGGAATACGCACTTAAAATGAAAAGAAGTCGAAACGTCACCAATCGGAGAAGAAAACTCAATGATACGGGTATAAGAAACGATCTCGTTACAATGTACGGTAAGAAATGGATGGCAAAATATGGTAAAGTTATGGATTTGGATAAAAATGTACGTGATGTAAAGAGAGAATTGAATAAGGCCGAAAAGAATAATTCTCTTAATGTAACTACACGTAACGGTGTTATAAGAAAGATGATCGCAAACGACATCAAAAAAGCTATGGTCAAAAACATGAAACTTAACCAAGAAAATGCACTTAAGAAAAAACTTCTCAGAAACGAAGCACAAAAGTTGTATGGTAAGTTTGGTAAAAATATGGTAAATAACGTTATAAAATATGCGACGAATTTACCAAAAACATACGCTCTTAATAGTAGTAAAATAAAGAATTACGTTACAATAAAACGTCAACTTCAACAAAATACACCGTCAGCGTTAAAGAATAACCGCAAAAATAAATAAAAAGATGGACGATCCGAGAGAACTATTATTAAACCGTGTCCGACAAAATACAAATGACTTTATTATAGATTATAAAGATCGTTGGGATAAATATATTTTGTCGAGCATTATAGATAGTATATTTTATACTTTAGCAGATTATATTAGCATTGAAAGAAAAGGTGGGACTACTATGGGTAAATTAGAAATTGAATACCATTGTACAGATGATTTTATAAACAGTGATAATGCAGAAGAATATCTAGAAAAATATCGTGACCCCGATGACCAAAATCTTATGATATTCATATTCGATAATATACATAAGATGGAACCTGGGACACATCGACGTACACTTTTATACCTTACGAACATACTATACTTCGATTTATAAGTTTATGTGGTTCGGAAATTTGTTTAAGGTGTTTCGCGTGATATGAAAAATCGTACCCGAGAAATCTATCTTTTATTTCTTTAGAAAGACCGAATGCCTCAATTATTCTCGAGGTTTGTGTACACACCGATAAATTTTCAAGTTTAAGGAAACGATCTTCCATCATGATAAATTCTTTAAGTGATTCGTCGGGTATACCATCCTTACGCATTTGTTCATACATCTTTTTTGATTCACCATTTGACATGTGAAAGTATTTTGTTGAAAATCCAAGAATAGATACGCGTTCACCTGTAATATTATCAGCTTCTCGTATCATAATAAATATTACAATTATAAGTATAAGTAACCAAACTATGAACATACTATATACTATTCTAACATAATAAATAAATCTTTTATTTTATGAATAATATTAAATAATGTATCCTTATCTTCAACATTTTGGGGTTTTATAATTTCAAATTCAATTTGGTATGTAAATGGATCTTCCGAATCCATATCTTGAGTGTTACCAGAAATAGATGTCATATCAATAGATACATTTTTACGAATATACGATGTACGTGTTTTCGTTTTTTTACCGTCCATTTCACTTTCATAATCATGTTCCATAGGAATTTCTTTACATACGGCAAACCGTATATCAAAAGGTGTATCCTTGATTTGTTTAAAATCTTCGATATGTACCCGTTCTTTTTTCACGATAGTTTCCTCGTTTGTAGATTCATCTATTGTTATACGAAGATTATCCTTTTCACGGAAAAAGACGTCAGTTTGTGACGTTTCAATACGTTCCCAACCAGGGTATTTATTAAGACCTTTCATTAGATTAATATACATCTTTTCACCTATATTCGTATCAAAGAATGTACCATTATATTTACCGAGACGAAATTCCATTTCAACGTGTTCCTCATTCTTGTGTTTATCAAGGATGGGTTGAACGGTATCACAAATTTTATGTACGTTCATGTTTTCTTACATTTATATATCGCGTCTTCTTCTTAAGCCTTTTTTATACACCTTTTTTAGATGCACGGTTTCACAAACATTGGAAATACGTGTTATTTTAATTCGGCTATACAGTGTTTTCTACATATACACGACATATCATCTTATATAGTACGAAATAAATACGAAGGTGATTGTTTATTTACAAAAATATACGAACACGTTGTACACGTTTACTTTTCAACACATGAAGTCAAGGTTTTTACACTCGAACCACTTTTAAACGAATTTGTTAAAATATTTCCGAGATTTAAAATTGGAGAACCTCATGATGCTCAGGACGCTCTATTATGTATTATAGATATACTCGAAAAGAGGTACCCTATAATTAAAGATCTCCTTTACGGTGAAACAACACAAGTAACACTATCACCCGCAAGTAAAAATGTTATAAAAACACCCTTTTGTATTCATATTTTAAATATGAAAAATGAAGTAAAAAGTATAGACGAAATGATAGAGGAAGGATACAATTGGAACGTGGTTGAAGGATATGTCGACAACGATAACGTGAAACACCACGTCGCAACAACACGGTGTTTTATATCTAAGAAACCAAAAATTCTACTTGTATCATTTGATAAAAAAAGTAATGTAAAAGTTGATACATCTTTAAAAATGGGGTACGATTTACGTGGTTCTATAATTCATAAAGGTGTTCAATGGGGTGGTCATTACATATCTATGTCTAAATTCGGTGAAGATTGGATCATACAAGATGATGATAGTTTAGGTAAATTAAGTGAATTACCTAAAGAAGATAGTCATTACATTTTGGTCTACAGTCTAAAAACTCCTTCATCTGAATGTCCTCCTTAATATTCACGAGTGTTCTATAAAACGTTCGTCGACTATTTGGAAACGTCTTATCGGTTCGTTTTTTTAATGGTTTCCACCATAGAGGACCTTTTTCCCACGTGACGTACATACACTCAACAATATCATTTTCTCTCAACCATTTATATTCGGACATGCGTTCAATTGGTATCTGAGATTCGTGTATAAGTTTACCTCTATCTTGTATATACAATCGCCATACGGGTGGACCGGGTACACACCCCGGTGTTTCGACGGTTGGTCCTTTTTTCACTTTGAAATCAATCGTATTTTTGTTTCTTGGTTTCCATTTGAACATAGTTTCGTGTGTACCTGTACGCACGGGTTCGTTTATAGGTGTAAAAACAAGACCATCCATTTCTTGTTTGACGGTCGGGAGATATACATCCATGAACTTGTTAAACTCGGTATGAAGATGAAACGTTTTAACCTTTAAGAATATCGGATCCGTTTTTAAAACCATCATCTTTTTAGTCGTTTTCTCACAATGTTCGAGACGTTCTAAAAAATTTTGTTGGCCAATAACTTCACCGCACGTTATTAAACAATCATATATCATGAATACATTATCGTATAATTCACCTTCAAGTATAGTACCTTCATATATCGGTCTTCTAAAATTGAGTGGACATACAAACATTTCAAGAGCACGATTTAGGAATATACACACTTTCCTATTTTCGTACATAAATGCCAACATCATATATCTCGTACCATCCGTTTTTTCGCATACAACATAATCATTATTTGAAAGTATACGAAAGTGTTCCCTTTCTATTGAAATTGGTTGACACCCCGGAAATATACCTTTTTTAGTACCCCATTTGGATTCCATAAAGGAGATCGCATATTTGTAAAGTGGATCATCCGACTTTACAGACACACGTGTCATTCTGTTCTATATAATTACTCTATTCTTTAATTTGATTTAACACCTGCAGCGTTTAGAATATTACTAATACATTCGTGACTATATGTCATAATCAACTTAGCTTCTGTATACGCATGAATTTTGATTCCAGCCTCTTTAAATTTTAAAAACATATTTTTCATTCTCGGGTGTATTTTAAACGCACCGTTTTTCTTATCTTTTAAGTGTTTCGTTACATTTTTATTCATCATAACCCACGACTTTGCAGATGTTTCATTTACGGAATATATATCATCTGAGATTCGGTTTGCGACTATTGTATCGAAGTGTAACCCCATTTGTTCAACCGGTTCATTAGATTTTGAAACGACTTTTTCTTTGAACATATCCCAATCTATACCTTCGGTAACACCTGGAAAAACGAGACACCCAATGGCGTCATTTTTATCAAATACTTTATCGAGTGAGGCATCATCAACACTTATACCAAAATCAATAAAGAAAATACGATCGTGACTTTTTAAATATTTATAAATAATTTCAGCCTTTTCAAATGGTTCATCATCTACAAAAACAACTTCATTTTCTGTATTACCCCTTTGCATACACTTTAAATTAAAACGAAGAATCGTGTGTAATGTTTTTACATGACATGATTTGCCACGTGTTACGAGTATTGTCGCTATTCTCATATTTTATTACATATATACTCTAAGCCTTAAGCCTTTCATTTAAGCATCCACTAAAGGGTAAATTTCCGACGTGTCCTAGAGATGTGTTACAATCTGCATATATTTTACCCCCTATTTGTTGCCATCGTCTACAAAACGCGTAATCTTCGGAAAGGTACCTTCTATTATCTGGGTCAATCATACAATCAAATACCGCGCAGTAGTCGTCAAAGTCTCGGTTTTGATGATCATTTTTACAATCAAGGTCCTTATATTTTTCATGCATTTTTTCGAACGCTTTTCGAGTAATAACCATAAACCCGGTTGGACCATCTAATACTTCAACAAACCCATTTACGACCGATCTTTGTGTAGCACCAATATTTGCGACTAAACTGGATGAAAGCATGGATAAATCGCGAGTATCACCCGCTTCTATCGCAGTTTTAGCCTGGTCCCACATAACAACCTTTTTAGGGTAGATGGCGACAGAGACTTCGTGACCGGAACGTATAAGACGAACAACTGATGCAGGATCAAAATCAACATCGGCATCTATAAACATAAAATATTCCGCGTCTGTTTTCTGCATAAATCTTCCAACTGCGACATTACGTGCGCGATGTACGAGACTTTCATTTTCTGTTGTATCGATCATGAGTTGAATGCCTTCCCGAATGAGAAGAAGTTGAAGTTTTATAATACCTATCATATATTTTTCTAAACAGATGCCACCGTAACACGGGGTACTTAAAAACAGTTTCGTCATATTACAATTTTAGCACTCTATTCCTCTAAGTATTTTTTAATTATAGTTTCTATTTTATTTAGTGTTGGTATAGATATACCACATTTTTCACATATTTCAGTTTTTGTAAAATTATCCTTAAGAACAAAGTAAATGATAGTCGATGCCACACTGTTTGGTGTTTTACTCATAAGTTCTGAACAGTCTTCAAGTTTAGAACACATTTTATTACAATTAAGTCGTTGTTCTCTTGTAACTGTAAAATCGTTAAGCAATCTCTGCATGACATCGAATGGTCGGGTGACATAGTTTTTTTCTGTTTTACCGAGGAGTGTTTCCGTAAACATTTGCGTTGTTCGACTAATATCCTTACTATTTATTCTAAACATATCTGCAATTTCTTTTGTTGTTCTTGGAATTTTCGATAAACGACATGCGTATAAAACGCAGTTACCTTTAATACCCGAACGAACCGCACCTCTCGTCAGTTTTTCCAAATTAAATTTTCTATACATCATTTTAGCGTCTTTTAAAACGGATTCAGGTAAGTTTGGACACGCTTCATCTATACTTTTATAGGCATGAAATAATGCACGATCTTTATGGTTCATCGATTGATGAAAATTAATCTTAGCCATACGTTTACTTTCATACGTGGATGCGTGTTGCGTTGCAATAATTGTTCCTTTACCCCACGCTTGAGAAAAGAGTTCAGGGTTTGCGTTTGGTCCACCACATCTCGAAGGGTCGTTTACTTTACCGTCGTCGGATATACCACTTGTCCATTCGGGACTTTCGTCTATAAACATGGAATCAACGAGTCCACATTCCGAACACGTTGGCATACCTTCCTTTGAAAACACTTTTGTTCCATTGCATTCTTTACATGTATAAGTATTGTTTGGCTTTTTTAGTAATGGTTTTTTTAAAAGTTTGTCCACATGGGACCATATAGTAGTAGTAAGTTCTTCCATTTTTATACTAAATTGGTATATTTATGAAAATGATAAATCGCACTTAGGTTTTAAAAATTCAATTCGTCTGCTTGTATTTTTGCGTGTGTTTCTATGTTATTTACCATTTCTTTGAAACGCATGGAACCAGGGCTACGGGGTTCCCATTCGTTCCATTCTTTATCAATAGTAGCATTGTTCGGTGGTGGTATAACCATACCATCAACTTCGTCGTCTGGGACAATAAAGTCCTCGAGGTCACTCCCATCGTCATCAGATTCGTCTACTATTTCACTGTCTTCATCCGAATCTATATCATCTATCATCGCATATAAGTTATCCTTAATGTTTTTAAAATAGGTTGGAGACTGATGATGTTCAGATATATTCTCGCTTTGAACAAGTTCATCCCTAGTTTCATCTAATTCATATAAATGTGCACATTTATACGTTAAAGACGTTTCGGAATAATACGAAACAACGAGGTAGTCTTCATTGTTTTCTTTTACTCTTGCATACAGTTCATCTTCTATATCATCCTCTATATTCACAAGAACCCGGACTAAATCTCCAGGCTGTATTTCATAAAAATTAATCATATCTAAAGTTTTACGACAAAAATATTTACAAGTATTAGCACAGATGGGAGTTGAAATTTTATCCAAAGATGGATGTACGTATTGCGAACACGCAGTAAACCTTTGTAAGGACTATAACCTCGAATACATAAAAACAATGGTTGATAAAACCGAACTAAAAACTAGATGTGGTACACAAGCTTCTACATACCCACAAATATTGGTAAATGATACCCTGGTGGGAGACTTCTTTGAATTCCAGGAGTACCTGGAAGAATCAGAACCAATGCTTTTACCAACACTCAGTAGGTTTACTGTATTTCCAATAGAACATGAAAATTTATGGACTTTGTATAAAAAGGCCCAAATGTCAAATTGGACCGCCGAAGAGATCGACTTTTCCAAAGATATGGATGATTGGAATGAATTAAGTGATAATGAAAAACACTTTATAAAATATATTTTAGCCTTTTTTGCTGGTTCCGATGGTATAGTTTTTGAAAATATAAATAATAATTTTGCAGATGAAATACAACTTACAGAGGCTCGATCATTTTATGCATATCAATCTCATAATGAAATGGTACATGGTGAAACGTATAGTAAACTCATAGACAAGTATATAAAAAATTCTAGTGAAAAGAAACAGTTGTTTGAGGCAATTCAAACAATCCCGTGTATTGAAAGAAAGGCGAAATGGGCTATGAAATGGTTTGATAAGAAAAGACCATTTGCTGAACGTTTATTAGCCTTTGCGTGTGTTGAAGGTATATTCTTTTCGGGTAGTTTTTGTGCCATTTTCTGGTTAAAAAAGAGAGGATTACTTCCGGGTTTATGTTTTAGTAACGAACTTATAAGTCGAGACGAAGGTATGCACCAAGAATTTGCAATTGAATTATTCAACATGTTAAAAAATAAACCATCTGGTTCGGTGATTGAAGAAATTATAAGAGATGCCGTTTCGATCGAAAAGGAATTCATTACGGACGCACTCCCGTGTAGTCTCATAGGTATGAATTCTGGTAAGATGTCGGAGTATATCGAATATGTTGCGGATAGATTATCAAAACAAGTGGGTCACAATAAAATCTGGAACACGAAAAATCCCTTTGATTTTATGGAGAATATATCACTCGACGGTAAAACTAACTTTTTTGAAAAGCGTGTCGGTGATTATGGTAAAATGGATGAAGATACAACATCCATAGAATTTGATGAAGAATTCTAAATTAAGGTGTAATAATAATATTTCTACCATCCGAACACGAGCACGTGACGGCTTCATTATTAGTAGTCAAATCCATCGATTCAAGTTTCATACCAGATTCAAACACGGAAAATTGTTCTTCTGCCATACCTGGTAAAGGTGTTGGCATATCAGCCATTTTTGGTGGTGGGGTTGGCCCTGGTGCGGGTCCTGTTACTGGAGATGGACCAACAACTTCTTCAATCATTGGTTCAAATGGTGCATATTCTTCACGCTTTATGTTCATCATACCCCACGTGACGAGCATGAAAACAACCGTGTGAAGTGCGAGACCACCTATTGATGGACACCCAGTTGGGCTGGAAACCCATGATCCAAATACTTTACGCATAACGCGAAATGTTTCGGGATTAGCGACAACAAAGAAAACTAACGCAGACATTATGGAAATTAGGAATTTTTGTTCCTGTTTTTTACCATCACATCCGCAACCACAATCTTTAAAAAGACCCATTGGTATATTTTATATATATTGTATCAAGAAAAAAAAACCGACTTAAAGTTTGGATTCATATATATGATATATAAAATACAATGTCTAACATTATCCAAGTTTCCGAACAATTTGAACCATCGTCTGTAGTCTTCACAAAAATGAAGAAGAACAAGAACGGTGGAAAAACCGTGTATATCAATGCACAAGATGGTAAAAAGAAACTCTACTTACAACTCCCTTTTATGCGTTCGCCGTTTGGTATGAGTGCCTTTACTGATGAAGCTACCAATAAAACTTCGTATTCACTTGACTTATCTTTTGATACTGATAATGAAGACGCCATGGCACTTTCGACTAAACTGAAAGAACTTGATGAAATTATCATTAAGACTGTTGCTGATAACTCTAAGGAGTGGCTCGGTAAAGCGTACGACATTAATGTCATTCGTGAAGCTCTGTATAAACCACTCGTTCGTCAGGGTAAAGATGATTATCCAGATACCATGAAACTTAAGATCATGACAAAACCGTCTGGTGATTTCTTAGCTGAGGCGTATAACTCGGCGCGCGAGTTGATTTCGGTCGAACAAATTGAAAAGGGACAAAGATGTGCGTGTATTGTTGATGTAAACCAAATCTGGTTTATTGATAACAAGTTTGGTGTAAGTGTTCGTCTTTCACAAGTTCTTTGTCAACAATCTGCGAAACTTCCTTCCTTTGCATTCCAGGGTCTTGATGATGATGACACCGTAGAGGAAGAATATGTTGAAGAAGAAATTGACGAATAAAATATTATTCTATACCAGTATGGAACGTGAAAGACATATTGAGGATTTAAAAAAAATAGCCTCTCTTTCTAAAAATAAGAAAAATGTTAAAACGCAAAAACAAAGAAACCTTTTAGGTAAAAATGTAATGACTGCTATTAAAGGTATTGGATGTAGACCAGATAAGGTCTTTTACAAACCAAGTACCAATTTTAGTGTAAATGGGTCTTTAAGTAATAAAAAAGGTTTGCGTAAAATCGGTAAAGGTGAAATGGGTGAAGTGTTTTTGGGGTGTGTAGATAAAGAGTGTGAAAAACCCGTCGCAATAAAAATATCTAATGGTTCGAATAAATACGAATATAAAATAGGTAAACGTATAGAAAAATTGAGTGGTATGCGAATGTATGCGTATCAAGAGTGTGTTAATGAAAAAAATAAGAAATACTCTATAATTTACACGGAATTTGCAAATAGTGGCACTTTATCTAGTTTTATAAAAGATAATATAAATACACTCCGTCCAATACATTTAAGAACTATAGTAACACACGTATTATTCAATTTATATAGAATTCATAAAAAGTATCCGTCATTTAGACACCATGATTTACACACCGAAAACGTTTTGATAAGTACAAATGTTAAATCGACTGGTATAAGACGTTTTAAAATCGACGATACAGTTCTAAAGGTTCATGATATCGGTATAGAAGCATCGTTAAACGACTTTGGTTTTTCTGCTATTAACGGTATACCTAATCCGGAAATAGATTCGGGTGATTACAAACGTAAACACGGTATATATAGGGAATCACATTATATGTATGACGTTCACTATTTTCTCAATTCGTTAAGACATTTCTTAAAAGGTGAGAGAATACTCAGTGGTCAAGAAACTATTCAGTTTATTGAACGTATTTTACCATCTGATTATTTGGGTATGGTTACGTATAAAGTATCTGATTTTAGATTGCGTATGTCACCGATTGGTCACGAGAAATTACCAACGTTTAATAGAATATTTAAAGATCGATACTTTTCACCGTACAGGGAGAAAACACAAGAATTATCTAAAGTTCTCGATATTATAGGTCGTGCCGCTCCCATGAAACCAAAATCAATAATTGTAAAACATGGTGGTAACCCTACACCTCCTAAAGTTTCCGTATCTAAAAAGGGATACGTTAAAATAGGAACACGTAAGTGTGATTCTTATAAAAAAGATGAACTCGTTAAAATTGCAAATATTCTAAACGTCCCCACAAAAAATAAAACCATTTCCAAGATATGTCAGGGCCTAAAATTAAAATATATTAAATAGATATAAAACCATGTTACCATTTATTATTCTTGGAGCAGTCAACGCGTATATATTTTTAAACACAGGCAGTAAAAAAGTACAGGAACAAATCAAGGAGCCAGTTCAGGAAAAAAAAGGTACCTGGACAGTTTACGGTACAACATGGTGTGGGTGGACTACAAAACAATTAGAATTCTTGAAAAAGAAAGGTATTGAACACAAATTCGTCGATTGCGAAAAAAGCAAATGCGACGGAATTGATGCATTTCCAGTTATGGAATCACCAAGTGGTGAAAGATTCACTGGGTACAAGGAAATTTAATTAGATACCTCTAACAACGGAGATAGCGAGCGAAAGAATAAACGCGTCTTGAAAAGTCTTAATTGGTTTAAGAGCAGATATGTGTTTGACGAGCGATTGGTTCCACGCAAATCGGAGTACGAATGTACTAATAAGGATGGAAAGGATAAAAACAAGAATTTCAGTTAAAACTTCGTTCATTTTTTTAGCGTTGGCAAGATCTCTGAGCATTTTATTAATTACCAATATTTTTTTCTATGATATTAGTAATGAGTAAACCACTTCCTCTGAGCGGCTCTGAACCAAAGTATACCCAGAGATTGTGGGGGCGTACCGTAGGTGTAGGTAATAATAATTGTTACGCGTATGCCGTAGGTGATTATGAAAAAATGCGTTTACAAAAGAGTATACCAGGTGAACGGGCTGGTATTCGTAATCTTTCGCATACATATACACACTGTAAAGGTTTACCACAAAGAGTTATAGCAGATAACCCTAAAAAGGTGTACATGGCAAAAGCGTCGGAAAAATGTAAACCAAATCATTTTAAAGTTATGATGTTTGTAGCACCTGGTAATAAAAGAAACTATTTTAGACAAGGTGATTTTCACTTTTATAAACAACACGGTTCGGTTGAATATAAAGTAAAACAAGGTAATACGTACGAAAGTATAGCTAAATTCTTTAAAGTACCTGTAACTCGCGTAAAAAAAGCGGGTAAACTTATACCCGGTAAACTTTTAAAGTTCAAGGCAAACGTTTTTAGTCATAAAAGAGGGTGGGCAACGGGGCCTTTATTAGTGGATGCTAAAGGTAAGAGTATTCAGGATCCGAGAACATCGTCTCGTGATTACCCTGGGTTAAGTTATAAAAAGTACTGTAGCTCATTCTGTGTTAAGAATAGAGGGATCAAAGTCGGCCACACTCACCCCAAAGTCGTCAAGAAGACTCGATAAATCGGTATCGTTTCCTATATCGAAAAATATATCGAGTGCGTCAAAAATGAAATCGTTTTCTATAGTTACCGTATTTGATGTATCTTCAAATAAATTATGTACGGTAATCTGTACCCTGAAATTTTCACCGTCAAATACTTTACGACAAACGGGACATGTTACTTTTCCTTTATTTTTCCAGTTTTGTAGACAATGTGAATGAAATAAATGACCACATCGCAAGGGTACATTTTTTCTGGTTTGCCTTACCTCATTGAGACATATGGCACACTGTGTCATTCTCTATAAAACTTAAAGAAGTTAAAAGTTGTGATTTATCGTACCAATTTAGTAAATGGTTGGTACTTTGAGAAGTGCTTTATCACACGACCCACATTTTTCAGTACCCTGTAAATCTTGTACAGGTTTCAAAATTTCTGGACCCTTTTGCTGGAGCATTTTGCGAAACGAATAGTTATCCTCAAAAGTGATACCATTTTGTTTCATGAGATAGTTGTTGAGTAATTGGTTCGAAGTGTTTACAGTGAAGCATCGACCGTCGGCCATACCAAGTCTTTGAGACATCTTATATATTAATATTACATTAGAAATTAATTTGTTTATTTTTGATTGTGTCGACCCATGATTTATGACCTAAACCATTAGCCGATTCTATAATTTCATTTATACTGTACCCTGATGCTATATCGAAAACTTCCTTTTTAAGAGGATCGACATCTGTTGTAAGTATACTCTTTTTGTGTTCGAGAATATGTGATATGATAATGTTATATGCAAATGCAATCTCTTTGAGGGTTTCTGCACCCGTGATAATAATCTTACCCGTACTGAATATACTTGTTGTTATCTCTTTCATATCTTCTGATGGTCGAAATTTTACTTTGACAGCTGAATACCTATCTGGTTCAAATGATGTTTTAAAAACAGATTCAAATTTTTGTGCTGTTTGAAGAAGGTTTAAATTTTTATTCAAACTAAAATTTGAATTTATCATAACAACACGAAACGTATCTTCTGGAATAACATACTCTTTACCGAGAATTCGACTGAACATACACGAGAGTTGTTTAATAACACGTTTACAATCAAATAAATCGGCACACCCAGCGACCTGAATACTCCCGTTTGGAAATACCTTTATAGATTTTGTACTGTGATAATCTTCATAAACGAGTGATATCTGATTATAAAACGTCGTATCTTTCATTCTCCAAATAAATTTACGTTTTTTCTTTTCTTTCCGCGATAATTTTAATTCGTATTCTCCAAAGAAAGTTTTCAGAAATTGTATATTTATACCCCGTTTGAATTGTGAAATCATGGTTATTGTTGTGAGTTTAATCCATGACGGTTCAATTTCGGGGTGTTCCCGTTTTAAACGGTCTCTAAACTCATTGAGTGTGAGAAAATACGAAAATGTATTATTTGCAATAGTTGAATACATTTTAACTTAAAAAAATATTGGTTAAAGGTAACTTAGGTTATCTATATATGCCGTGTTTTAAGTGTAAAAAGAAAGGAATACCAATCGACTGTAAATATTGTAACTTAGGGTTTTGTTCCCGGTGTATAGTTCTTGAAATCCACGAGTGTAAAGGTATGAACGTGAAGAAAGATATTGAATTAAAAGAACTTGATAAACGACTTGAGTTTAAACCAGACAAAAAATTTGGAATAGTTTAAAGATGTGTGTTTATATATTTGTATATGACAGCATTCGTAAAACAGTGTCACCAACTTTATCATGTAGATAAACAGTGTACTATCACCGAAATTCACTATTCTAAGTATACAGATGGTATCGGGTATGAGGATAAAATTGATTCATTCAAGACAAAAACAAATTGTGAATTCAATTATGGTATGGGTTCCGTTCGATACGAGAGGTTTCTCGATACAATGGTTGTTAAAACAATCGAAACTGTGCGTAAAATGGTTTTGATTGCGTTAGATAATGCATTGTGTGAAAATAGGAATATACATTCACTTATACGAATTATGAATTCAATAAAGATTTTGGATCCGACATTCTCACCTCCAATTATAAATAAGACGTGTTCGTGGCAGAAAAAACTCGTAAAGGAAATATGTAAGGATATACTCCCAGACGTTATAGAAACGTCGACGAATCAGGTAACACTTGATAGATTATTTAGAACTTTACAATTAATAGAATCAGACACAATAAACTAATTAAGTTCATAATAAAGTTATTACTTGTACCAGCTTTTACGGCTTTTTTTACCTTTTCTACAACAACACGACTCTCTATCTCTAGATTGGTCTTGTTACGATTCTCGAAATTTGTAAACCCTTTATCTATATTTCTTCCTGGAAGAAGTGGTCTAGATAAATCACACTTTTCCGAACTGTATCCAGGGCGGCCGACGTTTTTGGAAACGACGTCACACGCCGGACTTTTATATGGTTCTTCTTCTGGGTCATCGACTGGTCCTGTATATTCACCGAATGCATTTGGTTGTCGGCTCGAACCAGGCATGAAATCAACAAATGGATTCATGTCATCCATCGTATTTTTATCATCGAGCATTAATGAACTCATGTTTTATAGTATGACTAGATAAATTTTTTAAATATATACATAATATAATATGACGAATGCAAATATACAAATAGCCCAGAGTAGTGCAACTCTCAAAACTGCTGGAACACTCGCGGGACTATGGTGTTTATGTGTCTTTTGCTGTTTTTCATCGAGTGCAGCTTCTATTGCATCTGTTATAAGGGGGTTACAATCGGTTCCTGGTAAAGTAGTTGAAGTTGGCGAGGCGTTAAAAAGTGATCAAGTTGCATCTATGAAATTATACAAAGAATGCGAAGATACAGACTTCGTCGAAGGTTTCGAAGCGAAACTCATCAAACTCAGTGATGATACAGTCGGTTCAATAACAACCGAAGATGGTGTTACGATAAAGAAAGTAAAATTTGAAAATGTAGGCTTTGATATGACATATGTAGCGGTACACGAGGACGATTTTGAAGCCAAAGTAACCATGGAAGTTGGGAGCTATTTCGGAAAAGGTGAAATGTTATTGGGTGATTGTCCAAGGCCGTTGACTGACGTTGAGGAAGAGCATGGTAAAGTGAGGTTTATAAAAGACGTAAACATAGAATGGAGACCTGCAAAAAATGAACCTGCTGGTGGTTTAGCGGTACAGGAAGAAATTAAGGATATAGAAGGTTACATGGTAAAAAAATAATGTAAAAATCAAAATCAATTTTAATACAAACAATGATTAAAAATTTGTATTATAATTAATGCTAATTACGTGTTAATTATATTATAACCCAATTTGTTCGTTTTTACCGAACTTTTTACCGTAGGTTGTTGTATTTACGGGTCTGTCGATTGGAACAGCGAGTGTATCTATATCATGGACGTACCCCATATATTGAGAAACACCTGTTTGTATTTGTCCCGAGGCTGTTTTAATCACGATACCGTTCATATATTTGACCTGTTCCTGAACGTTCGCATTTGGATCACCGGAGTTGTTAATAAAAACAACGCGCATGATACTGTATAAATCACTTGGGTTTTGGTAATCGATGGAAACGCCAGTCTGGTCTCTAAAACTTTGTCTGATACCACGCTGGAGTAAATTCATATTAAACTCCGAAAAGAACAAAGTGTTCAGGGGAGTTGGACACTGTTTGAGCGTATTGAGGTGAAGAGCGTCACACATTTAATATAGGCCTGGAAAAAAAGTATTGGTAAATATAAATGTTAATCCTCGCCGATTTCGATAAAGCATATTCTACCAAACCATGTAATACTGAGAAACCAATCTGTAAAGCGCCAGACTGTTTCGTTGCATCCTACCCACCAGTCGCCAAACTTGGTGACGCTGATGGTAAATTTTTTGTTAATTCTTCCTTTCTCCAGCCCAACCGTTTAGCTGAGACTGTCGGTCCAGTGACGGTCAGAAGTGCTGATTTTTCACACAATTGCTCCAAGTAAGTTAAAAAATAGATTCGTACTAATTATATAATGAGAGTCACAAAACGATCCGGTCGTGTTGAAGACGTTAAATTTGATAACGTCACCAACAGGATATCAAAACTCACAGAAGGTCTCTCTGAAACCGTCGATGTTACCAAAATTGCACAACAAGTCTTTTCGTCTATTTACGATGGTATCAAAACACCCGAAATTGATACACTTTCGGCTGAAATATGTATCGGTATGATTACATCCGACCCAGATTATGAAATATTGGCGACTCGAATCACGGCAAGTAATATTCAGAAACGAGCCGCAAACAATTTCCATATTGCCATGCGTAAGCTTCACAAAGCGGGTATTGTAACCCACGAAGTTCTCGAAGTTTCGTCTAAAGTAAAAGATGAGATAAAACCTGAACGTGATTTTGATTTTGGGTATTTTGGTTTAAAAACGCTTGAAAAGGGGTATCTCCAGAAGATTGACGGTGAGATTATTGAAACACCCCAATACCTCTACATGCGTGTCGCTATTGGTATTCATGGACATGATATTGATCATGTCCTGGAAACATACGATGCGTTATCTAAAGGTTTATTCATTCATGCAACACCAACCCTATTCAATGCGGGAACACCCAGACCACAAATGTCGAGTTGTTTCCTAATTGCGAATAAGGAAGACAGTATTGACGGGATTTATGATACTGTAAAGGAATGCGCAAGAATTAGTAAATGGGCGGGTGGTATCGGGTTACACGTTCACGATGTACGTGCAAATAAATCACATATTCGGGGTACGAACGGTACGTCCGATGGAATTATTCCAATGTTACGCGTGTATAACTCTACTGCAAGGTATGTCAATCAGGCAGGACGTCGTAAAGGTTCTATTGCCGTATATTTGGAACCGTGGCATGCCGATATTCTCGATTTTCTCGAAATTCGTTTGAATCAAGGTGACGAAGAGGCGAGATGTCGTGACCTCTTTTCAGCCATGTGGATTTCCGATTTGTTCATGAAACGTGTTGAATCCGATGGTAATTGGTCTTTGTTTTGTCCCGATCAGGCAAAGGGTCTTTCGGATGTATACGGTAAAGAGTTTGAAGATCTTTACGAGAAATACGAAGCTGATGGACTCGCGACTAAAGTTGTACCCGCATCAGAGATTTGGAAAGCGATCATTAAATCACAAAGTGAAACGGGGACACCGTATATGCTTTACAAAGACGCATGTAATGAAAAGTCGAACCATAAACATCTTGGTACCATTAAGTCGTCAAATTTGTGTACAGAAATTATAGAGTACACAGACAAAGACGAAACCGCCGTGTGTAATCTTGCATCAATCGCGTTACCAAAATACGTCGACGTTGAGAAAAAGGAGTTTAATCATGAGGAATTACACCGCGTCACGAAAATGATTACGCGTAATCTGAATAAGGTTATCGATAAAAACTTTTACCCGACCGAAAACGGGAAACGTTCGAATATGCGTCATCGACCCATCGGTATTGGTGTTCAAGGTCTCGCCGACGTGTTTATCATGTTAAGAATGACGTTCGGTTCAGAAGAATCGAGGAAACTTAACATTGATATATTCGAAACCATTTACCATGCGTCACTTGAATCGTCGTGTGAACTTGCCGAAATGTATGGACCTTACAGTACATTTAAGGGGTCGCCGTTTAGTAAAGGTATTCTTCAATTCGATATGTGGGATCGAGACCCAAAGTTTAGTGGGCGATACGATTGGAATGCCATGCGTGAACTTGTTAAGAAAGGAACTATGAATAGTCTTCTTCTTGCACCCATGCCTACTGCATCCACATCTCAGATTTTGGGGAATAACGAGTGTTTCGAACCTTATACGACTAATATCTATTTGAGACGAACACTCGCGGGTGAATTTGTCGTCGTAAACAAACATTTGGTAAACGATTTGAAAGAACGTGGACTCTGGTCGAAAGAAATGAAAGATCTTATGGTAAAGGCAAATGGATCCGTTCAAAATATTATTGATATTCCAGACGATCTTAAGGAATTGTATAAAACTGTTTGGGAAATGAGTCAAAAAACAATCATCGATATGGCGGCGGATAGAGGTGTGTATATAGACCAAAGTCAAAGTATGAACTTGTTCGTCGAGAGTCCAACAATTTCAAAACTTTCGTCTATGCACATGTACGCGTGGAAAACCGGTTTGAAAACGGGTATGTATTACCTCAGAAGTAAAGCGAAATCACGCCCGATTCAATTTAGTTTGGAGGCGGAATGTTCTATGTGTTCCGCCTAAACAATTTATATTTCGTTAACATGTACCAAACATGTAACCGTATAAAAACTAAATTCATAACTTAAAGTTTCTAATATATATACATTTATAAATATAATGGCACTTAAATTTACAAATGTTATCGAATCACTTAAAATTGCCAGCTACGATGGTCGTAAGATCTCGTTATGTACGACCGAGGATGGACTCATGAAATTTCAAATACCACGCATGTACATGCCTTTTGGAATTTCAGGGTTTACACCCGAAGTAGGTGCGACTAAATATAATATCGATTTTGCGATGAAAGGGTGGGATGAAGAGGGGAATTATGTAAAAAAGTTTTACGAAACTTTACGTGAAATCGAAAATAAAGTTATCGAATCTGTTTCCGAACAAAGTGAACAAATTTTCGGTAAGAAAATGGGTGTTGGTGAACTCAAACCCATGTTTAACTCGAATATCAAGGAATCCCCCGATCGCGAACCAAAATTTCGTGTCAAGGTCGATACAACTATGGACGGTAAAGTTAAATCACACGTCTACGACGAAAACAAAACGGCGTTATACGATGATGTTAGTAACGGGTTATACGCTCGACAATCGGGAACGGCGGTTGTTGAGATGAATAGTGTTTATTTTTTGAATAGAAAGTTTGGTATGACCTGGAAACTTAACTCGCTCGTGGTTTATGAGCCACAGAGACTTAAGGGGTTCCAGTTTATCGGCGTTTAGAATCATTTAATAAAAGCATTTGGTAAATAGCCTGAGCTTCTTTTAATATTTTACCTTTGAGCTCCATATACGAGGATGGATTTAATCCATGTTTAATCTTGGCTAATCGAACGGATTCGTTCCATTTAGACAACGTCATTATTTACTATAGTATTACAACATTTTCTTTACTAATGTTTTGTACTTTTTCGTACCTTCTTTTGGTTGAAGTCCAAATCCATTCTTCTTTGGTTTGAACACCTTAACCAAATGTTGCTTCCCTTCCGCTTTCATTCTGGCCAACGCGGCTTTACGCGCGGCTTTAGATATGATCGCACCATATTTATCTTGTGTGAGGTCGGATTTTGTCAACCCGCCTGTCGTTTTCATAGCTGTTCCGTGAAACACTTCAGCTCTGGATCCAAATGTTTGCATCTTGTATATACATTAAGCGCGGAAAATATTTCGAATTGCTGAAATTGATATCGTATCACTGGTTTTGTTTCCAGTTGGGATTTGTTTTTTCAATCGTTCATCACGTAACACTTCAGCTGATAAAAGAGATTTATGCCCCTGTAAAGCAATCATAGCCTGTTCGACAGACGGGTACCCTGGTGTATCGGTATAAACGAGTTTTTTTACGTACACCTTTCGTTTCTGTCCAGAACGATGTGCACGTCCAATAGCTTGTAATTCTGTAGCGGGATTCCAACACGGTGCAGTAAAATATATACGTGACGCACACTGAATATTCAAACCCTGGCCACCCGCTTTCACCTGTATAAGAAATACACTATTTTGTGGTGCTTCGTTGAAAAGTTTCAGTTGCTTTTCTCTATCCTCTTTAGAAACAGATCCGTCGATGCGAAATACGGGACATGATAAATTTTCGCGTATATAATCCATTTCTTGTTTGAATTGACAAAACACGAGCGTTTTCTCATCTGGGTGTTCGGAAATCAGTTTAAACAGCGTTTCCATTTTCTTAGAACGACCTTCCCAAAATTCGGGTATTTCATCACGTTTCTTTGCAATACCATTGATATACATTTGTGGATAAATCATACTTTGTCGGGCACGTAACAAACACTCAAAAATTTCCATATTATACATATTTACGTTTATCGCTGAACGAAAAATATCCTTGATTGTTTCTTGTGATTCGATGAACGCACATTTGTATAATTCACGTTCTTCCGGGTACATTTCGAGTTCGACGTTTTCGAATTTACACTCCGGTATTTCAAGCATTGGATTATCCTCTTTTGTACGTCTCAATATATAGAGATTTTTGACTTTGGTCGTCATACCTTGAACAAGCTTTCGATCAACACCAATAAATGTACACAAAGTCACGAAATCTTTCATTGAATTGAACACGGGTGTACCTGATAAAATCCATCTAAGATCGGCGTGAAGTTTACACGCAGCCTTAAACTTAGACGAACTCGGGTTTCGAATTTCGTGACCTTCATCTAAGACAATACGTCCCCATCTTATTCTATGTAACATCATAGCCTTCTCTGTCAAGAGTGAATACGGTGCGACAATAACATCAGATTTAAGTAAATCGTCGGGATCTTGTGTTCTATCTGAACCATCATATATAAACACGGACAGGGAAGGTGCAAATTTATAAATTTCATTCTTCCATTGGGTGACTATAGATTTTGGTACAATGATAAGTGTATTCTTTTTTACGTTTCCCAATATCACCGAAATGATCTGTATCGATTTACCGAGACCCATCTCATCACATAGAAAACCCCCCTTAGGTCCTTTCGATAAATTTTCCATGGAAAGTAGCCATGATACACCCTTTTTTTGGTGTTGGTACAGTTCACCATTGAGTAGCGATACGGCGCGTTTATATTGCTCTTCCATTTTTGGTCTATTTTTGTATATGATAATTACTAACTTAGGTTATATTTAATAAGTGTTGATTTTTTAGGAGTGTATCCCTTACTCATTCTATAGAGGACATGTTTTCGAGCTTGTTCGAATAAAAAATTAGGGTTTTGTTTACGTATATTATATTTATCACTATTCGTTTTGTTACTTTTATTTAAAGATTTTTTAAGGTCGTATGAAGTGTATTTATTCCAATTATTTTTAAGGTCTGTATATACTTCGTCTAATTCGGTTTGACTTGTATTGAAAACATATATACTCGAATAGTCTACTGTATCATTTGCTACCCATCCAGCAGTTAAAAGTTTTTTAATTTCTTTATATTTTTCCGGGTAACGTCTGATTTTATAATCCAGTATGGTCATCCATCGTTCTATACCGTGACAGGTGTGATACGTTTCATTAAGATTAATAAGATTAATATATGGATTTTCATAATCAGTATATTTTTTATATAAATTATCGTTTAGTTGTTCTTGTGTAAGTGTTCTATATTTAGGAAAACCATCGTTATTTATTTTTGTATGAATTTTACCTACATACCATGTGCCTAATTTTTCATTATCTAAAATAAAAATGGTATTCATATTATATATAAAGAAAATCTTTACTCGTTTTGGTGATTACCAAAAAAAACTTTTTTTTATTTTATACAAAGTATCTTCTTGAGAATGATGTTGAAATTCAAAAATAATTTTTCTTTTTACTAATCACTAAATAGTGTAAAGATTTTATTTATTTACTATATGTTTTATATATCATTTTAAAGAGTATAATATTAGATATTCTTGAAAATGTATAATTTATCCGTATTCTATATAATCATCGTCTGTGTCTGTAGATATTGTACATTCTGGTCTAACAAGTTCCTTTTTCTTACGTGTCTTTTTTGGTGGTGGATCGTCTATACCATATTCCCTATGATATAATACTTTTTGCCAAAAATCTTCCATAATAGGTAAATATTTAGCAAACCATTCTCGGTCACGTTTCACGTTTGTCACGTAAAATTCTTCTGGTTTTGGCCAATTTGTTTCAGCCGGTTTATACTGTATAAAATCTGCTTCTTCCAAATCTAAAATATCCATACATAATTGTAATTGAGGCATGTAATGTTCTGGTACACTACCATCTATAGCGCGCATCATAGGGCACTTAATTTCTACAAGTTTACCTGATTCTGAAACACCATCGGGTGACCCACCTAAAAATGGATACTTTGGGTGTGGGCACAAGCCCAATTCGTGTACAACTTCCCCGTGACGTTGTTCATATAAAATACGTGCCTCGTCCTCGTACTTTTCCCCATGACGAGTTGCCTCATTACCAAAAAATGGTTCACCTTTTCCACATTTTTTTAAAAGAAGTTGATGCGGTGTTTCATATTTGTTTACTCCTATAGCTGATGCGGCGTCCGATGCAGTAAGCATACCCATTCTAAGATCCAACCATTCTTGTGATTTTTGTGGTGCATATTCAAAATCTAACCACTTCTGTACATTTGGGTGCATGTTAAATATTTATACTATAACACTTTTAAGCCTGTTTTTCTTCTTCGCGTGCGAGACGTAAACGTTCACGTAAAACACGTACAGTTCCTATAACTGCAATATTGCGTCTCGTACATTCTTCAATAAGTTCATCTTTTAACATATGTGATAACTTAGGTCTTTTAAGAACCTCGTCTTTTTGGTATGTGTTAGCACGTGAAGTTAATGTTCTCTTAACTGTAATGTATTCTCCGGATGAAGACTCATCGGGGTCTTCGAGCGGTGGTAAATCGGAATAATCTGGCGACGCTGGTGGTTTTCTAAACAATAATTTTAGCACTAATATCGTGCTAATAACACCACTTGCAATGTATAAATATTTTCTCATTATTATACATTTTAAAAGGGTCTTTTGTTTAAGTATGGTTTCATCGGAGGTGGTCCGGGTGGAGGTGGCGGTGGATAGAAAAACCGTTTTGCAGCGTGTTGCTCTGCTTGTTTTTTGTTTTTAGCGTGTCCACGACCTAAAAATACATTATCGACATAGACGTCGATATAAAAAATACCATTTTCATGGTTTAATACACGGTATTCGGGTAATGAAAGATTATTGGTTTGACAATGTCGCATAAGATGATCCTTGAAATTGTCATCTACCATAATCGAATTCATATTAACATATTCAGGGTTTGTGTATATATTTAAGATAAACTGTTTTGCGTGAAGTAAACCGAGATCCATATATATCGCACCTACAAGTGATTCAAAAACGTCTTCTAGAATTTTAGGGTTCTTGAACCATTCGTTACGCATACCCTTTTCATCCATTTGAACCCAATTATATAAACCAAGTTTAGTGGCTATATCAGCTAACGTTTCACCTCTCACGAGTTTTGTACGTGCTTTAGTCAAGAACCCCTCCTGTCGATTTTCATACCGATCGAATAAAAATTTTGTAATAACAAAACCCAATACGGAATCACCTATAAATTCGAGAGTTTCAAATGATCCGTCTAAAGATTCATCTTCCTTGAGTATGGATTTATGTCTAAAAGCTTTTTGGTACAAATCTAATTTAGTTATTTTTGTACCAACAAGTAATTCTACAGATTGCCTGTCAATTAACATGGTTTATTTATAATAAGTATGTATTTTTTTAAGCCTTTTCTTCTGGCTTACTGTAATGCGGGCTCAAGTACTTTTGCAAGTTCAAAAACGTAACTTGGGTGTCAGCTGGTGGTTCGAGCAAATTACGCAACTTGTCGTCAAGAACCAAAACGCGACCGTTATCCGGGTGCTTCAACCCCTTTTCGTTGACGTACTTGTTAATCGCACGAGTGACGGTACTTCTAGAGACCAATTCACCTTGTGGTAATTCCAAAAATGCACGAAGCTTTTCGGAAATGACTTGCTTGCGGTTAAACCCGTTGTTTTCGGCACGCTTCGCCGCCTTTTCCCCGTTCGGGTCGTCTTGTTTCGCCTTAACCTTTCTGACGATTTTAGAGAGCGTTTTGATATCGTTTCTGAGAGCGGTGATTTCTTCGAGTACGGATTCAATAGACATTTTATATATTACTTATGCCATCAATCTTTAAGTCTATTTTTTGAACGACGTATATGTACTGAGAACAAGTAGAATAATTACCGACAATGCCATAAATTTAAAAAGATTATCTAGACGCAAAGGATATAGATACCCAAATCCATACGGTTGTCTGGGGTATAAATCATTATCTGGGGCTGGACATCCACCAGCACAACATTTTGTTTTACACGGAATTATGTACCCTTTTTTACGAGTACCACACGTTTGCTCATTGTGTGGATATGGTGTATCGTAATCAGCATAACATCGACATGTATCTTCACACTCCATATTTATTATATAGGTAATATAATAATGGACGAGAATATTTACTCGGAAACTACGGTTTCGAAATTCATGAATAAAAATTTATTTTTTGGAGACCCAGTTTTAAAGAAATATTACGAACAGGATGAACTAAAAAAATTTAGAAATCGTGTAAACCGTATGTATTCAAAAGAGTCATTTGAAAAAATGGCCTACGTTGTTGTTACTGATTCGATACGTGATATTATATACGAAGTCATAAGTGAACTTACGGTTTTTTTAAAACCAATGGGTGATATTATCATTAGTGGCGGTGAAGCGTTTAATGTATATATGGACCGTAACGATAAGGTCATTACAAGTGATATAGATACAAAATTTGCACCTCGTATGAAACCAGATGAAAAGTATTTTGGTAAACTCCAAGCCGTCAAACTTCTTCTATGGAATAGACTCGGTGAAATATCAAAGAAGATCAATATTCGCGTTCGTGATCGTATTTTATCGAAAAAGAGTAAAATCGGTAAATTTATCGGGTTACGGTTTGGTGAGTCTGGTCCTTATGTGACGCGTCGATACAGTTTAATCAAAAAGCGTAAACATGGTATCAATAATAAACCATCGAAACGTAACGTGTTTATCGATGTTGAATTATTCACACTCGATTTAAAAGTGAGATGGTATTCACCCGAGAAAAAACGTATTATACCAGTGAATCTTGGTGGTATTTTAGATATTGCGTTTATGCGTCCAAATGAATTCGGGTACGAAGTTATTCAAACACGTAAAAAAGGTGTTACTTACCGTAATCAAACTACAAACAAAACGGTTATTAATACTAAGATATACGTCGCGGGTAAGACATTTTTAATTGATGATATATACCTCATGCAAAAACTCGGGTTACGCCCAGAGAAGAAAGAAAAGGATCGCCAACGTATGGTAAAATTAGCCCGTATTATAACTAAAAAACAAATCAAAGCATCGGAACCCATGGAAGATATATTAAAGTTAGTACACAAGACAG
>Ga0213861_10000057_pt1 | contig 73254 bp, 112 predicted proteins | sample PICome_4_FD_160110 | JGI IMG/M metagenome (GOLD analysis project Ga0213861, IMG submission 160110) | Coastal seawater microbial communities near Pivers Island, North Carolina, United States - PICO131 | ecosystem: Environmental > Aquatic > Marine > Coastal | place: USA: North Carolina... | reverse complement strand
ACTGCACTTCTTGTTGAGGCAGTAAAAGAATTAACACAACAAGTAAAAGACTTGAAACAAGAAATAGAGGAAATAAAAAATGTCAAGTAAGACAGTAACACATATAGCATGGCACCCTGATAGAACAGAGCCGACTGAAACACCTGCTACCATGCAAGTAGATTATAGTGATGGTTCACAGGACATCTTAGTTGCAGGAGCAGATGTTTCAAGTAAATTACAACTAGTACAAGATGCATACAATGCAGTATTTTAAAAGATAAGAACAACTTAAAAATAAATACTTATAAATAGTATAGTAATATAAACACCTTGAAGGAGGACACATAATGGCAATTACATATACCTGGGCAGTTACAGGATTAAAAAAGAAAACTGAAGGCAGTAATACAGATGCTGTTGTTCAAACATATTGGACAAAAACTGGTACAGATGAAGATGATAATGTAGGAGTATTCTCAGGCGCTACACCATTTACATCAGCTGAAGCAGATCCATTTGTTGCATTTGCAGATTTAACAGAGGCAAAGGTATTAACATGGATTAAGGCAGTAGCAAATGATGGGGGTTCATACGAAGCTCATATTAATGCACAAATTCAAAAACAAATTGATGAAGCTATATCACCTGTTGTTGAAGCAGATATGCCTTGGGCAGAAGAAGAAAGCGGAGACTAAAAATGGCTAAACCTAACAGTAGAGAAACATTAAAAGATTATTGTCTACGTGCGTTGGGTGCACCAGTAATAGAGATAAATGTAGATGATGACCAACTGGAAGATAGAGTAGATGAGGCTTTACAGTTTTATCAACACTATCATACAGATGCAATTGAAAAGGTATTTTTGAAACATAAAATCACTGGTAGTAAATTAAACTTACATGCTGCAGTAGGTGGGAATTTTCAAGAAGGCGAAACTATTACGGGAAGTACATCAGGCGCTACTGCAGTAGTTCATAAAGATACTGCAGCAAACTATATAGTCTATACAGTACTTACCCATGATGATGAAATACCCTTTCAATTAAACGAAGTCATAACAGGTACTAATACTGCAGCAACAGCTATTATATCTAGTATTGTAAAGGGTGATATGGAAAATGAATATATTCCTATTCCTGATGCAGTAACAGATGTAATTAGATTATTCCCTATTAATGACGCATTTACAAGTAATAACTTATTTGATATTAAGTATCAGATGCATTTAAATGATATGTTTAGTTTAGGTTATATGGGTTCTCTATTAGAATACTCTATGGCTCAACAATATCTTTCAACATTAGATTTAGTTATTGATTCAGAAAATAAATTTACTTCTTTTGATAGACATAGAAATCAATTAAGAGTTGATATGAAGTGGGGAGAAGAAGTAGTTATAGATAATTATCTAGTGGTAGAAGCATATCGTATTATAGACCCAGAAACATTTACAGATATCTATAATGACCATTACCTTAAAAAATATCTAACTGCGATTATTAAGAAGCAGTGGGGGTCTAATTTACTTAAATTCGAAGGTATGCAAATGCCAGGTGGGGTTCAGTTTAATGGTCGTCAATTATTTGATGATGCTTTAGCAGAGATAGAAAAATTAGAAGAAGAAGTCCGATTGAATTGGGAACAGCCAATCGATTTCTATATGGGATAATACATGCCACGTAACGTATATTTTAGTCAAGCAGTTCGTTCAGAACAAAACCTCTATGAGGATTTGGTAATTGAATCACTAAAAATCTTTGGTCAAGATGTATATTATATACCTAGAACCTTAGTAAACCGTGATGATATTCTAAACGAAGACCCTTCATCAAGATTTGATGATGCATATTTAGTAGAAGCATACATTGAGAATGTAGAAGGCTTTGAGGGAACTGGTGACTTATACTCTAAGTTTGGATTAGAAATTCGTGATGAAGCATCCTTTGTTATATCAAGAAAGTCTTGGAATCATTCAGTAGGTTTACATGAGATACAGTTAAAGCCACAAGAAGGTGATTTACTCTTCTTACCTATGACCAATTCTTTCTTTGAAATATCTCATGTGGAAGATGATAAGCCGTTTTACCAATTATCTAACTTACCTGTTTATAAACTTACATGTGCTCTCTTTGAGTATTCTGATGAAGAATTTGAAACAGGGATTGGTGTAATAGATGATACTACTGGTGCAGAAGCATATCAGATCGCCATCGACTTAACAGTTACAGGTGGTAATCATTTTGAAAAATCAGAGATAGTAACGCAAGAATTGGTTCCAGCAGATGGTGATACTCCTGCAGTAAAAATCTTTGGTGAAGTACAAACTCTTACTAAGACATCAGATATTGCAGGAAGTATATCAGTATCAGGTATAGGGGTCTCTGGCTCAGAATCGTATAGGCAGTTCGTAGCGTCCGCTAGTAAACCGCTAATTGGAGGTACTAGTGGTAGTACCTGCATTATTACTAAGGTTTATGATATTGGAGACAATGATACTAGTAATGTATTTGCAAATGATGGGGCATCTCAGAACGTAGCATTCGAAACTATTGGTGATAATTTCATAGACTTTACCGAGTCTAATCCATTCGGTGACCCATCGGAGACTTATTAATGTTTGGAAATCATTTTTACCACGCAACTCTAAGAAAATCAGTTGCAGTATTTGGTACTCTTTTTAATAATATATCAGTAGTTCGTAAAGATGGTTCTGGTGGTATTTTAAGTCAACAAAAGGTTCCACTTGCATATGGACCAAAACAAAAGTTTTTGGCTAGATTAGACCAAGATACTAATATTGATGCATCAATTGCTCTAAAATTACCCAGAATGGCATTTGAAATTACATCTTTAGCACAAGACTCTGCATCAAAATTAAATAAGTTAAGTAGTATAGTTGAATCACATGGTAGTGATGTAACTAAGAAAAAGAAAATAAGCTTCTATACAAACTATAATATAGGTATGTCACTCTATATTTTAGCCAAGAATCAAGATGATGGTTTACAAATTATGGAACAAATACTTCCATATTTCCAACCAGATTATACAGTAACAATCAAACCAGTAGATGGCTTTGATTTTAAACAAGATGTCCCTATAGTACTTACTAATGCAGATATCCAAGATGAATATGAGGGTGATTTTATTTCTCGTAGAGTTCTTGTATATCAACTAGATTTTACAATGAAGATGAAGTTTTACGGACCAACTAATGATAATGCTAATATTATCCGTGAAGTAAATATAGATTTCGAAAAATTTGGTGGAACAGATAACACTAATAGATTTGAGGAGATGGACTTCACAGTAGGTAGCACAGATACAGCAGATGACTTTACTGTAACTACTACCATAGATGAAACTCCAGCACAAGATTAATATGGATAAAAGAGATAAATTGAACGCGTCTTTGGAAAAAAATTTACCGACTAAAACTAAGGTAAATGTTCCAGCGATACCAGAAGAAGAGAAAGATATCAAAGATGATTATGAATTCTCCCGTGATACATATAGAGATTTAATTGCCACTGGTACTAAGTCTTTAGATATACTTGCAGAACTTGCAAGAGAGTCTGAGCATCCTAGGGCATTTGAGGTATTATCTAAGTCTATAAAAGATATTAGTGATACTACTGAAAAGTTAATGGCACTACAGAAAGCCAAGAAAGATTTAAAAGATGAAAAGAAAGATGATGAAGCTAAGAGAGTAACCAATAATAATATGTTTGTGGGTAGTACTACAGATTTACAGAAAATGTTACTTGATAGAGATAGAGTGATTGATGCAGAGAATAAAGAATAACGAGTTTGGTTATTTAGGTAACCCTTCAGTAAAGCGTGATGGAGTAGAAACTCAATTCACGAAAGATGAAGTGCTTGAATATGCCAAATGTATGCAAAATCCTGCATACTTTGCTCGTAAATATCTTAAAGTTATATCATTAGATGAAGGTTTAGTACCCTTTGATTTATATGATTACCAAGAAAAGATGTTTGGGCACTTTAATAATAATAGATTTAGTATAGTATTAGCATGTAGACAGAGTGGTAAATCTATCTCATCTGTTGCTTATTTACTATGGTATGCATGTTTTCATCCAGAGAAAACTATTGCAGTACTTGCAAATAAGGGTGCTACGGCAAGGGAGATGTTGGCGAGGGTGACTCTAATGTTAGAGAACTTACCTTTCTTTTTACAACCTGGCTGTAAAGCATTGAATAAGGGTTCAATAGAGTTTAGTAATAATTCTAAGATTATGGCTGCGGCTACTAGTGGTTCTTCCATTCGTGGTCTTTCTATTAACTTACTCTTTTTAGATGAGTTTGCTTTTGTAGAGAATGATGCTCAATTCTATACATCAACTTATCCTGTTGTATCATCTGGTAAAGATACTAAAGTGATTATTACTTCTACTGCTAATGGTATTGGTAATGTATACCATAAAATTTGGGAAGGAGCTTCTCAGGGAACGAATGAGTATAAACCGTTTAGAGTAGATTGGTGGGACGTTCCAGGGAGAGATGAGAAGTGGAAGGCAGAAACCATTAGTAATACTTCTGCATTACAGTTCGAACAAGAGTTTGGTAATACTTTTCATGGTCGTGGTAATACTCTTATAGATGCAAATCATCTGTTAAGTCAAGTAGCTATAGACCCAATTAAATATAGAGAAAATATATTTATTTACAAAGAGCCAGTACCAACTCATAATTATATCATGACAGTAGATGTTTGTAAAGGGCGAGGGCAAGATTATTCTACCTTTACTATTATAGATGTATCAACTGAAACTTTTGAGCAGGTGGCTATATTTAGAGATAATAATATATCTCCGATGTTAATGCCTGATATGATTTATAAATATGCCAATATGTATAATGAAGCATATGTTGTTATAGAAAGTAATGACCAAGGTGCTGTTGTATGTAATGGATTATATTATGATTTAGAATACGAACATATGTTTGTTGAATCCTCTTTAAAGGCAAATGCAATTGGTGCTACAATGACCAGAAGAGTAAAACGTATTGGGTGTTCAACAGTAAAAGATTTAATAGAACAGAAAAAGTTAATTATACACGATGCACAAACAATTATAGAAATGAGTACATTTGTTTCTAAGGGTAGTAGTTATCAAGCCATTGCACCTAACCATGATGATTTAATGATGAATTTGGTTATGTTTGCTTGGTTTACATCTACCGATGTGTTCAATGGTATAACAGATATAGATATAAAGAACATGCTATATAAAGAAAGATTAGCAGAAATTCAGGACGATATGATTCCCTTCGGTTTTATTGATGACGGAGAAGAGACTGCTACCCCAGGGGTAGGTGACGGAGAAGGAAATGTATGGTTCGAACAAAAATGGAAGGGGCACCAATACTAATGAAAAATTTTAATGATTACTTTATAGTAGAAGACTTTGAAGAGCCTATAGAGCAGGATAATCTACACGTTGCCGTATTGGGTAAGAAAGAATCTGGCGAAGGTACTTTTGCAGAGATTGCAGAAGAAGTATGTAACGCGAAGAAGATTGCATTTGATTCAATTTATGTTGATGAAGCTTGGATATCACAAAATGACGTAGAAATCGGAAGTGTGACTATCCAGAATGCTGATGGTAAAGATAATTCTATAGAACTAGAAACACATAATACTATTATCTTTGTTAGAGCAGGTGCATTGGAAAGTCTATCTGCTCAAGCAATTGTATCTTCATTACAGAGTATTGGTTTCTTCTTGGTTAATGATTTAGAATCAATGTTGGCTTGTGATAATAAAATGACCAATACCTTATTATTGGAAAGAAATAACTTACCCACTCCAAAGACTTCTATTCTTAATAATGTGAAGTCTATTGAAGATGCTCATAAGAGAATAGGTGGTAAGTTTCCCACAATCATTAAAACTTTAACTGGAACACAAGGTGTTGGAGTATCTAAAGTAAATGATATGGGTTCACTAGTATCTGTTGCACAATCACTATGGAAATATGAAGCTGACTTACTCTTACAAGAATTCTTAGATATTAAATCTGATGTTAGGACTCTCGTTGTAGGTGGTAATATTATAGGTGCTGCAGAAAGAATAAGAGAAGAAGATAATAGTGAATTTAGAAACAATGTACATTTAGGTGCAAAAACAAGGCCATACACACTATCTAATGAAGAAAAAGAATTAGTAGTAGCCGCGGCTAGAGCAACAGGTGCTTGGTATTGTGGCGTTGACCATTGTAAAGTAAAAGATAATTATTATATATTAGAAGTAAATGGTTCACCTGGCATTAGGTCACACTTTAATGCATATAATACTAAGACTGGTTCTTCTATAGGTAAGAAAACAGATAAAGATATGGTATCTCTGATTATAGATTTCTTTTCAAGTGATTTAAACAGAAGACCTATTATGAGACAAGAGGCTGGATTCATTGAAACAGTCACATTGGAAGGCATGGAAAATGACCCTATTCGTGCTAAATTCGATACAGGTAACTCTGCATCGGCAACTATGTTACACGTTGATAAGCTTGATGCTGACGGCGATTATGTAGATTGGGTCAAAAATGGGAAGAAGTTTAGAAGTGAAGTAATAGGTGTTTCGGAACCAAGAAGAGGTGCAAAACCTTTTGATGTAAGACCAATCATTGAACATAATCTAATCTTTAATAATAAAAAATATAAAGTTGAATTAGGACTAACTCTTAAAGATACTGCATCTGAAATGTTGGTAAATAGAATATTACTAAGTAAATTCAAGGTAGCAATTAATCCTAATAGACAATTCATGTTGAGCAATGTTACTGAGCGTAATGATACTAATGACCACTAGGATACTGTTATTTATAAATAATAGTAGTGAAAATTCTTATTATGAACAACTTATTAACTAACTCAAATTGAGAGGATAAAGCGATGGCATTTCAAGTCTCACCCGGCGTTCAGTTCAAAGAAATTGACGCAACGAATGTTGTCCCAGCAGTTTCATCATCCATTGGTGGATTTGTGGGAGAATATAATTGGGGTCCTGTAAATAAGATAACACTCGTTTCTTCGGAAGATGAAATGGCAAGTATCTTTTCTACACCAACCCCAGCAAACGCTAATCACTTTTTAACCGCGGCATCATTCTTAAAGTATGGAAACGCATTAAAAGTAATTAGAGTCGCTAATAGCGACGCAAGAAACGCTGTAAGTACTGGAGGTACTGCACAGCGCATTGATAATGAAGATGATTATTTAGCTTCAACACTAGTAGGAGATTGGCATGCCAAGTACCCTGGTGTTTTAGGTAATAGTCTAAAGGTATTTGTAGTATCTAATAGTACAGCATATACTGATTCTGCATTTACTGCTTATAAAGGTCTATTTGAAGGAGCTCCGGCTACTTCAGACTATGCAGTAAGTCAAAATGCTGCAGCAGTTGCAGATGAACTACACGTTGTTGTAGTTGATGAAGATGGTTTAATTACAGGAACTGCAGGACAAGTAGTAGAAACTTTCGGTTTCTTATCACAAGCTTCAGATGCAGTAGATGTAAATGGTTCTTCATTATATTATAAAGAAGTAATTAACAGAGAGTCTCAGTGGATTTGGTTCGGTGCTAAAGCAGCTGAACACACTAAATCTGGTAAGACAGTTGCTGAAGCAAAGGCTGATGGAACATCTCCAGCAAATAAATTTACAACATCAGATTCTGTATTAGCAGATTCACTTACAGGTGGTTCAGATGGTACAGCTGTGACTAAGACAGAGATTACTGCTGGTCTTGGCTTATTCCAAGATGTAGATACAGTTGATGTATCATTACTCTTTACTACACCAGATGCAAATGGAGAAGATACTATTGGTGAAAAACTAATCAGTGTTTGTGAAGCCAGAAAAGATTGTATGGCTTTCATCTCACCTCCAGTAGCAGATACTAAAGGTCAGACTTCAGCAACAGCTGTAACTAATGTATTAGCATATAAGGATAGTTTAACTAACTCTTCATATGCAACACTTGATGGTGGTGCAGTATATGTTTATAATAAATACCATGACCAGTATGAATGGATTGGTGCTTCTGGTTTAGTTGCAGGTCTTGCAGTTAATACAGACCAAGTTGCAGATGCATGGTTCTCACCAGCTGGTGTAAATCGTGGCCAACTAAGAGGTATTACTAAGTTAGCATATAACCCAACTGCGGCACAAAGAGATTCACTTTATATAGGTAAAGTAAATCCTATAGTATCATTACCTGGTCAGGGTACAGTACTATTTGGAGATAAAACTTTGGCATCTAGAGCTTCAGCATTCGATAGAATCAATGTAAGAAGATTATTTATCGTATTAGAGAAATCAATTAGTACTGCTGCTAAAGCACAACTATTTGAATTCAACGATGAATTTACTAGAGCTCAGTTTAGAAACTTAGTAGAACCATTTATGAGGGATGTAAAGGGAAGAAGAGGCGTAACAGACTTTAAAGTAGTATGTGATGAAACAAATAATACTCCATCAATAGTAGATGGTAATAAATTTGTGGCAGACATCTATGTGAAGCCTACTAGGTCTATTAACTTTATTACATTGAATTTTGTAGCAACCAGAACCGGAGTTGAATTCTCCGAAGTAGCTGGACAATAATAGGAGAAAGACATGGCAATTTTAGGAATTGATGATTTTAAATCAAGACTAACCGGCGGTGGCGCTAGGGCGAATATGTTCAAGGTAACTTGTAACTTCCCTGGATATGCTGAAGGTGATGTTGAACTTACTTCTTTCTTATGTAAAGCTGCTCAGCTACCTGCTTCAATTCTATCACCAGTGGAAATTCCATTTAGGGGTAGAAAATTGATAATGGCTGGTGACAGAACATTTGAACCTTGGACAATTACTGTAATTAACGATACAGACTTTAAGGTAAGAAACGCATTTGAAAGATGGTCTAATGGAATTAACCAACACGAAGCTAACGTTGGAATAGCTAACCCTAATGATTATATGGCAGATATGATTGTTGAGCAACTCGACAAAGAAGGAAACTCTGTTAAGAGATATGACTTTAGAGGAACTTTCCCAACGAATATTGGAGCTATCGACCTTTCTTATGAAAATGAGAATACAATCGAAGAGTTTACAGTAGAACTTCAGGTTAATTACTGGGAGTCAAATACTACTAGCTAGAACTAGTATAAATAATATTAGAAGGAGGGGAAATAAACTTCCCCTCCCGATAATATTTAAGGGATAAATTATGGCAGATTTTTTCGGATTCGAAATTAATAGGAAGAAAGCGGCTCTTGAGCCCGTACGTCCTTCTTTCGTTCCAAATACAGATGAAGACGGTGCTGGTGTTATTCAGGCAGGAGGCCACTTTGGCGCATATCTTGACCTAGATGGTGATAAAGCAAAGAATGAAATAGAACTTATTTTTAAATATCGTGATGTATCTACTCAACCAGAGTGTGATGCAGCTATTGAAGATATTATGAATGAGGCAATTGTTGGAGGTCACGATGATACTCCAGTAAGATTAGTATTAGATGAAGTAAAGGCTTCAGATAAAGTTAAAGAAATTATGCAAGAGGAATTTAATAATATTCTTGCTATGTATAATTTTAACAGTTACGGACATGATATCTTCCGTAGATGGTATGTAGATGGTAGATTACCTTATCACGTTATTATTGATGATAAGAATCCAAAGAATGGTATCAAAGAATTACGTTACATTGACCCAACTAAACTTAGAAAGATTAAAGAGGTTGAAGAAGAGAAAGACCCTAAAACTGGGGCTAATGTTATTAAAAAGGAAAGTGAATATTTCCTATTCCAAGATGTTGCTATGGGCAAGTCTAATCAAGGAATTAAAATTCACCCAGATTCAGTTATCTATTGCACATCAGGTGTATTAGATGCAAGTAGAAGAAGAATATTAAGTTACTTACAGAAAGCAATTAAACCTGTTAATCAACTAAGAATGATGGAAGATTCATTGGTTATCTATAGAATAAGTAGAGCGCCAGAGAGAAGAATCTTTTATATTGATGTTGGTAACTTACCTAAGGGTAAGGCTGAAGAGTACTTAAAGAACATCATGGGCCAATATAGAAATAAAATGGTATATGATGCTAAGACTGGTAATATTAAAGATGATAAGAAGCATATGTCCATGTTAGAGGACTTTTTCTTACCAAGAAGAGAAGGCGGTAGAGGAACAGAGATTACTACATTGCCTGGTGGAGAAAATCTTGGGCAGATAGATGATATCTTATATTTCCAGAAGAAATTATACAAATCTCTTAATGTTCCAGTAGATAGATTGGAACAAGAATCTAACTTTGCTTTAGGTAGAAGTACCGAAATCTCTAGGGATGAAGTTAAGTTTAAGAAGTTTATTGATAGACTTAGAAAGAGATTTAGTGATTTGTTTAGACAAACTCTAAGAACTCAATTATTGTTAAAAGGTATTATTACTAAACAAGATTGGGACGAGTGGAAAGAACAGATACAGTTTAACTATATCGAAGATAACTATTTCTCAGAATTGAAAGAAGCTGAGATATGGAAAGAAAGATTTGATATGTTAAGTTCAGTAGAAGAGTATATTGGTAAGTATATCTCACATGAGTGGGCTGCTAAGAATATTCTAAAACTGGATGATGAAGCGAAGAAAGAAATGGAAGACCAGATTAAAGCTGAAGTTGCAGCAGGTATGCATAAGTCAGATGAAGATGATTTCTAGTTCTTGAAATACTTTTTTTTATAAATATATAAACAAGGAAAATATAAAATGACAATTGATAATTTAATTGATAATTTGAAAAATGGCGACAATGTTTCTGCTAATAATGCATTTAATGGTATTATGGCAGATAAATTATCCGCGGCTTTAGATGCTAAGAAGATTGAAGTAGCATCATCTTTACAAGATAGAGTCGTAGATGATACCGATAAGGAATAAATAAATGCTTTCTTTTGTAGAGCTAAGAGAAAAAGTTGCTAAGTTAGCCCCTGGCGAGAAACAGGTGAAGGCTTATAAAGGCGGCAAAAGAAAATCACTAGATATAGTTATCGCTAAGAAGGGCAACAAGTTTGCTGTCTATGTAGATAATGAAAAACTAGATGATAACTTTAGAAATGCAAAGGATGCAGAAAAATCAGCTAATGATTTTATTAAGCTGATGGGAGAAGAGCTAGAATGAAGCTTATAGCCGAATATTTAGAAACAGACCTTGAGGTCATACAAGAAGCACGTAAAGACGGTTCGAAAGGATATGTTATTGAAGGTGTTTTCATGCAGGCCAATAGAGAGAATAGAAACAAAAGAACTTATGACAAGACCGTATTAGAGTCGGCTGTTAATAAGTATGTAAAAGAACAAGTAAAGACTGGTAGAGCCGTTGGTGAATTAAATCACCCAGACGGACCAACTATCAATCTTGATAAAGTTTCACACAAAATCACTGAACTCCGCTGGGAGGGAGATGACGTTGTGGGAAAAGCATCAATACTTAAAACCCCTATGGGAAAAATAGTTGAAGGATTATTAGAGGGTGGTGTTAAGCTTGGTGTTTCAAGTCGTGGTATGGGAACTCTTGTACAGAAGAATGGTACACAACATGTTGGCAAGGATTTTATGCTTGCAACCGTTGACATTGTTCAAGACCCTTCAGCGCCTGGTGCTTTCGTAGATGGCATCATGGAAGGCGTAGATTGGGTTTGGAATAATGGTATCCTTGTGGCACAAGAAATTGAAGAAATTGAGACTGAAATAAAAGAAGCTAAAAATATGAATTCTGCGGACGTAGAAATCAGAGCTTTTAAGAATTTCCTCTCTAAACTAAACTCTAAAATATAGGAGAATGTTATGTCAATCGACAATAAAGTAGAAGAGCTTGTTGAAGACATTGCTAGTGAAGAGCTTACTCAAGAAGAAGAGCTCGTTGAAAATGAGAATTTAGACGAGGAATCTCTTGAAGAGAAGGCAGCTGCTAAATCTGAATCGGAAGATGAAGATGTAAAAGAAGAAGAGGAAGAAGAGGATGAGGTTAAAGAAGCCGCTCCAGAACTTTCTGTTCCTAAAACTAAAGCAGGTGTTATTCAAGCCGCAGTAGAAATGTTGAAGAAAGCACGTAAAGAAGATGCACAAAAACTTTACGCAAAAATGGCAAAAGTTGACGAGGCCGAAGATGATGGCTCCGTTGGCAAAGCAATTGCTGCAGTCAAAGGTAAAACGAAAGATGAGCCTAAGGTTAAAGCAAAAGTTGAATCAATTGATTTTGATGAAGACCTAGATGCACTAGTACTAGAAGAAGCAACCCTTTCTGAAGGATTCAGAGGAAAGGCCGGAGCTATCTTCGAAGCAGTATTAACATCTAAGTTGACAGAAGAAGTTGAAAGATTAGAAGCCGAATACGTGCAAAATCTTGAAGAAGAAGTTTCTCAAGTTCAATCACAGCTAGTAGAGAAGGTAGATTCTTACCTTTCATACGTTGTTGAAAATTGGATGAAGGAAAATGAAGTCTCAGTAGTTAATGGTCTTAGGACTGAAATTGCTGAAGAGTTTATGTCTTCACTTCAAAAAGTGTTCACAGAACATTACATTGATGTTCCAGAAGGTAAAGTAGACCTTGTTGATGATTTATCAGAGCAAGTAGCTGAACTAGAAGGGAACCTTAATAAATCAACAGAAGATAATATCAGACTACATGAGTCCGTTCAAGAACTTGAAAGAGCAAATGTAATCAGAGAAAATTCTTTAGGTTTAGCTGAAACTGAAGCTGAGAAGTTAGCATCTTTGGTTGAAGATATTGATTTCGATAACAAAGAAACTTTTGAAATGAAAGTTAAAACTGTTAAAGAATCATACTTCACAAAAGAAGTTAATGAGAAGGCTGATGAAGTAAAAAGTCTCATTGGAAATGACTCAGTAGAAACTGCTGATGTTTCGGATTCAATGGCTAGATACACACAAGCTATTAGTAAAAACTATTCATAAAACAAATTAGGGGAAACTAAAAAATGTTTAATGCAGACTCACAACTCATGGAAAAATGGGGTCCTGTACTAGATCACGAAAGTGCTCCAGGTATTCAGGATAAATACAAGAAAGCTGTTACAGCTAGATTGTTAGAAAATCAGGAAGTTGCTCTTGCAGAAGAAGCAGCTCAAATGCAAGGTAACTATATCTCAGAAGCGGCTAACGTAGTCGGTGCTGGTATGGGAGCCACAGCTGGTAATATTAAAGGATTTGATCCGGTACTTATCTCTCTCGTAAGAAGAGCTATGCCAAATCTTATTGCTTATGATGTTGCTGGTGTACAACCAATGACTGGTCCTACTGGTCTTATCTTTGCTATGAAAGCTAAGTATGGTACTCAAGGCGGAGCGGAAGCTTTCTTTGACGAAGCCGATACTGACTTTTCTGGTACTGGTACTCACGCTGCTGGACCTACTGGTCTTGAAGGCGAAACAGACGGTTCAGGTAATGATGGTGTCCTAGGTGATAACCTAGCTGATACAGTAATTACATCTGGTTCTGGTAAGACTACAGCTCAAGCTGAAGCTCTAACAGGAGCTGGGTTCGGAGAAATGGCTTTCACTATTGAGAAATCAACAGTAACTGCTAAGTCAAGAGCTCTTAAAGCTGAGTACACAATGGAACTAGCTCAAGACCTTAAAGCAATTCATGGTCTAGATGCAGAAGCTGAATTAGCTAATATTCTTTCTACTGAAATCCTTGCGGAAATCAACAGAGAGATGATTAGAACTATTATGGCTAAAGCTAAGTTGGGTGCACAACAAACTTCAGTAGCATTGAAAGGTGCTTTTGATGTTGCTACAGACTCAGACGGACGTTGGATGGTTGAGAAGTTCAAAGGACTTATCATGCAACTCGAAAGAGAAGCAAACCTTATTGCTAAGCAAACTAGAAGAGGCAAAGGTAACTTTGTTATCTGTTCTTCAGACGTTGCTTCAGCTCTAGCGGCTGCTGGTGTAATGGACTATAGTCCTGCTCTATCTACTGGATTACAAGTAGATGATACAGGTAATACTTTTGCTGGTGTTCTTAACGGAAGACTAAAAGTATATGTAGACCCATATGCAACTGCAGACTTTGCTTTAGTAGGTTACAGAGGTTCAAATCCGTATGATGCGGGTATGTTCTACTGTCCTTACGTACCATTAACTATGGTTAAGGCAATTGGCGAAAGTGATTTCCAACCACGTATCGGGTTCAAAACTAGATACGGTATGGTTACTAATCCATTCGTAGGCGCTGACGGCACTGGTGCTGACAGAGCTAACCCATACTTCAGAATCTTCAGAGTAGACGACATTATGGTCGACTAATCTTTAGTAATAAAGTATTTAAGAGAGTCCTTCGGGGCTCTCTTTTTTTGCGTATAAATAATATAGTAAGTAAATAAAAGGTATAAATACTAATATGACAACTACTAATAAAAACTTTTTAAGTCCTATAGGTTTTCAATTTTCTATAGACAAGAACAAATTTTCTAATTCAGAATATTTCTGTACTGGTGTATCTTTACCTGATATGGCAATTGCAGAAAGTCCTCTGCCATATAGAGGAGCCAACATTGCCTTTACGGGTGATAGAATTAATTTTGGTGACCTATCTATTACATTTAATGTAACAGAAGATATGGAAAACTACTTAGAGATGTTTAATTGGATGCATCGTATAGTTAATGAGAAAGAAGACCAGTCTGAAGACGCAGAACTACTAGTACTTAATTCACATTCAAACGTAACAAAAAGAATACATTTTTCTGATGTATTCCCTATTGCAATAACAGAACTTGCATTCGACACTCAAGGAACAGAAGTAGAATATCTACAGGCGACAGTAACATTTGCTTACTCAACCTTTGAATTTAAATAATGGTTTACATTTAGGTTATTTTGTAGTATAATAGAATAATCTAACAGTATACTTGGAGAATATTATGAACAGTTTAGAACAAATAATTGAAATGTGGAAAAAAGATTCCACTATAGATGAGATGGATTTAGGTAATGCATCCCGTGAATCAGCCAAACTTCATTCGAAGTATTTAGAACTATATACTGTAAATAAACTAAAACTAAAGAAGTTGGACTTGGATTTTAAAGTCTTACTGAAAGAGAAGTTTATGCACTATAATGGTAAACTAACACAAGAAGAAATGGACGATAAAGGTTGGTCTTATGACCCACTTAATGGTCTTACAGTATTAAAGGGAGATATGGATAAATGGTACGATTCAGACCCTCTCATTCAGGCTCATCAGGCCAAACAACACTATCAGCAAGAGATGGTTGATACTCTTAAAGAAATAATGGAAAACATCAAGTGGCGTCACCAATCTATTAGAAATGCAATTGATTGGCATAAATTCACTTCTGGTATGTAATGGAATATATAGAAAAGAAGTCTTGGAATTCTCTCACCCAATTAAAGAAATGGATAGAAGAAAACACTAAAGAGAAGGTTAAGTCCTTTGATGGTATCGTTTTAAGGACTAATAAATACTCTTATACAATGGCTTTTGGAAAGGTTAAATGGACAAAATTAAAGTAACAAAGAGAAATGAAAGCTTTCTCCAAATAGATGCTGACCCTGGTATTCTAATGGAATTAACAGAGCACTTCTGTTTCTTTGTTCCTGGTTATAAATTCATGCCCGCATATAAGAATAGAATATGGGATGGTAAGATTAGATTACTTGATATGAGGAAAAGAACTCTCTATTGTGGTCTGTTTAAGTATCTACAAGAATTTGCAGATGCAAGAGATTATACGGTTGAGGTAGAGTCAAGTAATTATGGAAGACCAGACACCTTTGAACCCGTAGATTTAGAACACATCTTAGATATGTTGACTTTAACTGCAGGTGGAAATAAAATAAAACCTAGAGATTATCAACTGGAGGCATTACACCATGCATTATCTAATAAAAAGTCACTGTTACTATCACCCACTGCAAGTGGTAAATCACTTATTATCTACATGGCCATACGAGCTTTCCTTGATAGTCATGATGGTAATGTCTTACTTATAGTACCAACCACATCTTTGGTAGAACAAATGTATTCAGACTTTGCTGATTATTCTAACCAAGATGAATGGAATGTAGAAGAGAATTGCCATAAAATATATGCAGGTAAAGAGAAATATAATATTGCCAATAGAGTAGTAATCACCACATGGCAATCCATCTATAAGGAAAGGTCAGAATGGTTTCAGCCTTATGGTATGGTTATTGGTGATGAGGCACATGCATTTAAGGCTAAGTCTCTCACTGCTATATTGGAAAAATGCACCGAGGCCAAATTTAGGATAGGCACTACAGGAACACTAGATGGTACCCAAACTCATCAGTTAGTATTAGAGGGTTTATTTGGTCCTGTACATAAAGTAACAACTACTAAGAAGTTAATGGATAACAACGACTTAGCCCAGTTAGATATTAATATACTTCTATTAAAATATAAAGATGAATTCTGCAAAGAAGTATCAAAGAATTCTTATCAACAAGAGATGGACTTTATAGTACAATATGGTCCGAGAAACAACTTTATCGCAAATCTTGCATTAGGAAATGTCGGTGCCACACTCATATTATTCCAATATGTCGACAAACACGGAAAACCTCTACATAACCTTTTACAAGAAAAGTTTGATGAACTACCAAGAAATACTAGGAGATTATTTTATGTATCAGGAGAGACCGACGTGGATACGAGGGAGAAAGTACGAGAGATTACAGAGAAATCCAGTGACGCGATTATTGTCGCCTCTATGGGCACTTTTTCTACTGGGGTTAATATTCGTAATCTACACAACATTATATTTGCTTCACCAAGTAAGTCTCAAATTAGGGTTCTCCAAAGTATCGGAAGAGGATTAAGAAAGACAGATGATGGTAAACCAACTACTGTATATGATATAGCAGATGATTTACATTGGAAATCTAAGAAGAACTACACCTTGGTTCATGCGGCAGAGCGCATTAAGATATATGCTAAAGAGAAATTTAAGTATAAAATATACGATATAAATATATAAGTATGGAAATAAGACAGTTTAAATTATTAAATGGTGATGATATTATTGCCGTAATGAATACTAGATATGATGGTCATTATATCATTGAAAGGCCTGTATCAATAGGTCATGATATGTACGGCCGACTGGTATTCAGCCACTGGTTTCCACTCTCTAAACAAAACATCTTTAAACTATATAAAAATAGATGCATCCAGCATGTTCCTATAGCTAAGGACTTTGAAGAAGCTTACATTAAATACATCATGGATGAGGAACAACCTTATTCAAGTGATGAAGTTCTAAAAAGAATAGAATCCCTAAAGGAATCCCTCCTCCAGAGGGATGAAACACCTTATGATTATGATGAAGAAGAAGATGATACCGATACCGAACCTACAATACATTAAAAAGATAGTATACCCCTGTCTCCCCCGGAGATAATATATTATACTACACTTTTCGGCATTTGTAAAGGGGCTAAATGAAAAAAAATGAAATTAATTTATTTTAAAAAAAAGACTTTACATTGAACCGATTCTGTAGTATAATAATACTATTATTGGAGAAATAATTATGAAACCTAAACAAAAACCACATTACGTCAATAACAAGGAATTCTCACTCGCTGTAGTTGATTATGTTAAAGACTGTAATATGCATAAGGAGAAGGGAGTTGACTCACCTACAGTACCAGATTACATAGCCAAATGCTTTATTAAAATCGCAGAAGGCTTAAGCCATAGACCAAACTTTGTAAGATATACTTATAGAGAGGAAATGGTAATGGACGCTGTAGAGAATTGTCTAAGGGCTATAGGAAACTATAGAATTGAAACAGCAACTAGAACTGGTAATCCAAATGCATTCTCTTACTTTACCCAAATTTGTTACTATGCATTTATTCGTAGGATAACTAAAGAGAAGAAACAACAAGACATCAAGTTCAAGTTTATTGAAAAGATGGGAATTGATGATTTCGTATCTATGGGTATGGACGATGCAGGAGCAGCCGAAACTATGAACTATGTTGATACACTAAGACAACGTATTTCTACAGTTAAAGAGAAAGATAAAGCAGTTAAAAAATTCGCGAAGGAGGAGAAGGCTAAAGAGAAATTAGAACTCTTTATGTTATAATATATGAAAGTAGCAATATTAAACGACACCCATTGTGGGGTAAGAAACTCATCAGATATTTTTTTAAGATATCAAGAAAGATTTTATGAGGAGATATTCTTTCCTTATTTAAAAGAACATAATATCAAGAATATCTTGCACCTTGGTGATTACTATGAACATCGCAAGTTCGTTAACTTTAAGGCTCTTAATGCCAATCGTAAACACTTCCTAGAACCTATGAGAGATATGGGTATTACTATGGATATCATCCCTGGTAACCATGATGTATACTTCAAGAATACTAATGAACTATGCTCACTTAAAGAGCTTTTAGGTTACTTTACAAGCAATGTGAATATTATTATGAAACCAACAGTGCTAGATTATGACGGTCTTGGTGTTGCAGTTATCCCATGGATTAACAATGGTAATTATGAAGAATATACAAAGTGGGCAATGAATTGTAAAGCACCTATCCTTGGAGCTCACTTAGAACTAAAAGGCTTTGAAATGATGGCTGGTATACCTAATCCCCACGGAATGAATGCAGATGTATTCTCTAGGTTTGAAATGGTTCTATCAGGTCATTTCCATACTAGGTCTAGCCAGGGCAATGTTACCTATCTGGGTTCTCAAATGGAATTTACATGGGCAGATGTAGATGACCCTAAATACTTCCATATATTGGATACTGAAACTAGGGAAATTACTCCAGTTCGTAATCCAATTACTATGTTTAAAAAGGTCATATATGATGATAGTAAGACCGATTATAGTAAAATTGATGTAAAACAATTTGAACAAAAGTTTATCAAATTAATAGTTATAAATAAAAATGACTTATATATGTTTGACCAGTTTGTCGATAGACTACAATCTATTGAAACTTACGAGTTAAAAATTGCGGAATCATTTGAAGAGTATCTGGGAGAAAGCGTCGAGGACGAGAAAATATCCCTAGAAGATACTACGACCCTTCTTGATTCTTATGTAGAAGCAGTTGAGACTGACTTGGAAAAAGATAAGTTGAAAGTTGAACTGAGGACTCTATATACTGAGGCTCAAAACTTAGAGGTAGTATGATACATTTTAAATCATGTAAGTGGCAGAATTTTCTGTCAACAGGGACGGATGCGATAACAATCAGTTTAGACAAATCACCATCAACACTTATTGTTGGTCAAAATGGTGCTGGTAAGTCTACACTATTAGATGCATTATCATTTGGCTTATTCGGTAAAGCTCATAGGGATATCGGTAAAGGTCAGTTAATTAATTCAATTAATAAGAAAGGAACCTTAGTAGAAGTAGAGTTCAATATTGGCAATTCAGAGTTTAAGATTGTTCGTGGTATTAAACCTAACAAGTTTGAAATCTGGCAGAATGGTAATATGATTAACCAAGCTTCTAATGCAAGAGACTTTCAAAAATACTTGGAAACAAATATTCTAAAGCTTAATCATAAATCATTCCATCAAGTAGTGGTATTAGGTTCTAGTTCATTCATTCCTTTTATGCAATTACCGAGTTGGTCTCGCAGAAGTATTATTGAAGACCTCTTGGATATTAATATCTTTTCTAAAATGAATAATCTTTTAAAAGAAAAGAATGCTAAGTTGCGTGACAATCTAAATGATATTAACCACAGAATTGACTTGGTTAATACTAAGATAGATTCACAATCAAAATATATCAAAGACCTAGATGCTCTTAACCAAGAACAAATAGACAAGAATAGGGATTCTATAGAAACCTATAAAGAACAGATTGATAATACATTTAAAGAGTCACAAAAGCTAGGTAAGAACCTAACTTCACTCCTTGCCGATGAAGAACGCAGTCACAAGCATTTCATGGAGCGTATGAGTGAAGTTAAGTCACTAGATAAAAACCTCAATGGTAAGATTAAAAGTCTAGTTAAAGAAGCTCGTTTCTATGAAGATAATGATAATTGCCCCACCTGTGAGCAAGAGATTACTAAAGATATTAAAGAAACTAAATTAACAGGCCTTAAGTCTACTGCAGCAGATGTTCAGTTAGAGTTGGGTAAACTAGCCAAAGAAGTAGACCTTACTGAAAAAGAAGGAATTCAAATTTCAAATAATCTCAACACACTAAGACAGCGTCAAGGTAAAATCAATTCTAATAACGAGAAGATATCATTATTGCAGAAAGAGATTACTAAAGTCCAGAAGGAAGTAAGTAATCTAAACAAGTTGACTGGTGATAGTGGTAAGGCTAAGAAAGAATTATCAGACCTCAAAGCTACCAAACAGAAAGCTACAGAAATGAAGTTAGAATATGTAGAAGAACGCACGTACAATGAAGTTCTCGGCGAGATGTTAAAAGATACCGGCATAAAGACTAAAGTTATTAAGCAGTATCTACCCGTTATGAACCGACTGATTAACCAATATCTACAAGTGCTAGACTTTTTCGTGGCGTTCCATTTAGATGAAAACTTCAATGAGACCATCAGGTCAAGACACAGAGATTCCTTTAACTATGCATCATTCTCAGAAGGTGAAAAGCAACGTATAGATTTATCACTGCTTTTTACTTGGAGACAAATAGCTAAGATGAAGAACTCTGCTGCTACCAATCTACTTATCCTAGATGAAACCTTTGATAGTAGCTTGGACGTTGATGGTGTTGACAATCTAACCAAAATTCTCTCAACGCTAGAAGATGGCACCAACGTATTCATTATCTCGCATAAAGGTGATATCCTAGAAAACAAGTTTAGGTCAAAGATTGAATTCTTCAAGCATAAAAACTTCTCTAAGATAGCCTAGTTATATACATATAACAAAATATTCTAAGAAAACCGAAATTAGTTGTTTACAAGGCATGAAATGCGTAGTATAATATACTCTTAGAAATTAGAAGATTAACGGCCCTTAGCTCAACTGGATAGAGCAACAGCCTTCTAAGCTGTAGGTTTCAGGTTCAAGTCCTGAAGGGTCGGCCAAACAAAAGGAAAGACAATGTTATATTCAGGTTATATGTTTCAAATAAATGAACATGGATTAAAGATGATGGATAAAGAACAAGGTGAAATGATTATCCTTGGAAATACACCCTTTAAAGAAGGAGATGTATTTACCCTAGTTGAATGTGAGGACGGGAGACTTTATTTTAAGCGAACTTCTTGCCCTAATCAGATGGAATTAGACTTTGACTAAACCATTTGTTACATTTGTGTTACATTTGTGTTACATTTATGTAAAATCTTTAAAAAAAATGAAAAAACCTCTTTACATTCTATTTAATGCGTAGTATAATATACTTATAAATTAAAAGAGAAACCTATATTATGATGAATTATGAATCCAGCCTCCTACCAAAACTCTTGGCTAAAGAGAACATTACTATTAGACATGGTAACTTCAACACAGCCTGGTTTGATATCAAGAACAGAACACTCGGTCTTCCATTGTGGAAAGATATGGGTAAAGATGTTTATGACCTTCTAATCGGCCACGAAGTTGGACATGCTATAGAAACACCATTCGAAGGTTGGCACGATAGTCCAGAAAAATTAGAGGGTTGCCCAAGAACATATATTAATGTAGTAGAAGATGCAAGGATTGAAAGAAAAATCCAATCAAGGTATCCAGGGCTTGTAAATTCTTTTAATAAAGGTTACAAGAAGTTATTAGATAACGAGTTCTTCGGTCCTCTTGATGATGTAGATTATGACCAAGTCAAACTCATTGATAAGATTAACCTTAAAACTAAATTAGGCTCTCTTATAGAAGTACCATTCAGTTCAGAAGAGGCCGTCTTTCTAACCAGAGCAAATACTACTCAAACATTTGATGAAGTTGTTCAGTTAGTCAAAGACATTCTAAAGTTTACTCAAGATAATACACCAGAGCTCATTCAACAACCAGAGCCTGAACAAGACATTGATAATTCGGAAGAAGAAAGCCAAAACGAAGAACAAGAAGAATCAACTAGTCCTAGTGGCCATGATGATTATGAGAAAGAAGAATCAGAAGAGAAATCTAATCAAACCACTCAAGGCGACCAATCTTCAGGAGAAGATGTTACAGAAGAAGAATCCGAAGAAGAAACTACAACATCGGCCGCTCAACCAGAACATCAGGAAGCAGATGTTTCTATCACAGACAGAATCTATAGGTCAAAAGAAAAGTCACTAATTGAAACTAGCGATAACGGAAAATCTCCTCTAGTAGTTAGTCAAGTATCCAAAGAAAATATCTCAACTTCAATCGTTCCTTTTAAACAGTTAATGAAAGATAGAGAAAATGAAGCTAAGAGAATGGCAAACCATTATGATGATACGAGATGGATAGAGCTTCTTGATGATTATCCTTCATATATGAAACAGCTTAAAAAGAATGTTCAACCAGCCGTTAGAGAATTCGAAATGAAAAAAGCGGCCACACAGTGGTCAAGAGCTACAGAAGCTAAGACTGGAAACATCAATGTCAATAAGTTATGGTCATATAAAACTAATGATGATATCTTTCTAAAGGCTACTAAGTTACCAAATGCCAAGTCTCACGGCATGGTGATGTTGGTAGACTTTTCAGGGTCAATGTCAAGTTCAATGAAATATGTAATGGATCAAATACTTCACACGGTTATGTTTTGTAAAGCAGTTAATATACCTTTTGAAGTTTATGCCTTTACTACTGCCGGCGGCTGGAGATATGATGAAGAAAACTATGTAAGAAGGTCTTACCTTAATGGTGACCTAGATATGGACGACCTAGCAATGCCTCTTCTGGTTAGTTCAGAAATGAAGAAGGCCGAGTTTATCGAAGCTACTAAGTATCTTTACCTTAGAACAACTAGTAGTCGTTACCTCTCATTTCCAATTGGGGCTTCAGAACAGTGGGGCTCAACACCATTAAATCAAGCGTTAATAGTTTGCCATGATATCTTAAAGAAGTTCAAGACTAAACATAATATTGAAAAGCTAAACTTCTTAACCTTCACAGACGGCGATAGTAACAGACTCCAAGTTCACGGTGTTGATTACTACAGTATGTCAGATGATGTCAGATTAATAGTTCAAGGTAAGATTATCAAAACTACTAGAAATTCAAGTACTAAAATGACCAGTGCTCTCTTAGATAATATCAAGAAGATGTATAATACTACCAACCTCGGATTCTTCATGGCTGAAGATAATAGAGAGTGGAAATCAAGAGTCAATGACTTATACTGGAGAAACAGTAACTTAGCAAATTGTTATGAAGAGTTTAGAAAAGAAACAACAAGAGAGTATACCAGAAACAAATGTATTGAAGTCAAAGATGTATATGGCTACGATACTTACTACATGGTAAAAGGTGGTAAAAACCTTAATACCGAAGAAGATGATTTCGAGGTTTCAACCGAAGCTTCAGATGCCCAGATTAGAAATGCTTTCAAAAAGTTTTCTAAATCTAAAAAGACTAACAAGGTGCTTCTCACCAAATTTGGAGGAGCAGTGGCTTGAAAAAGATGAAAATAAATGAATTATTTTCAGCAAAACACTTTACAAGCCATATAAAGCCTGTTATAATATACTAGTAAATTAAATAAATGGAGTAACTTATATTATGAATACAATGAAAAAATCAACTCAAATTATCCTTGAAACTCTCAGTCAAAGGTTCCCAGACCAGACAGAGTTTAAAAGAGCCCAAATCAGTGATACAGCTGACTCATTGGGTTATTCAAGAAAAGACTTCTGGGACTTAATCGATGCTAAGATTAGAGTTAAACCTGGGGTTTATGACTTATCGGCAATGATTGTCCCAGTCACAAAAGAACCAGTTACTGGTTTCTCTAACGTGGTTAAGATGCAATCAATAGTAAATGAAGAATTAAACTTTGCCAAAAAAGACCCAACATTCGTACCATGGGGTGCCTTTTCAGATGTGGTTAAAATCCTAAAATCTGAAATGTTCTACCCAGTCTATGTATCTGGTTTATCAGGTAACGGTAAGACTTTCATGGTTGAACAAGCGGCCGCTAAACTTGGTAGAGAGTTCATCAGAGTTCAAATTAATCCTGAGACGGATGAGGACGACCTACTAGGTGGATTCAGACTTATTAATGGAGAAACAGTATTCTCTAAAGGCCCAGTTCTTAAGGCCATGGAAAGAGGAGCTATTCTTCTACTGGACGAGGTCGATAGAGCGACTAACAAGATTATGTGTTTACAAGGTATCCTAGAAGGAAAACCAGTACTAGTCAAAAAGACTGGCGAGGTAGTAGAACCAAGTCCAGGATTTAATGTTATTGCCACAGCCAATACTAAAGGTAAAGGTTCGGAAGACGGCAGGTTCACAGCCGCTTCAATTATAGATGATGCTTTCTTAGAAAGATTCACTGTAGCAATCGACCAGGCTTTCCCAAGCCAATCAGTAGAAAAGAAAATCGTTGCCAAACATATGGAAAAATTCGGCAAGACAGATGTAGAGTTTGCTGAGAAACTAGTATCTTGGGCAGACATTATCAGAAAGACATTCTATGATGATGGCGTTGACGAGGTAATTTCAACTAGAAGGTTATGTCACATAGTCCAAACTTTTTCTATCTTTGATAACAAGATGAAGGCAATCGAATTATGTATTGCAAGGTTTGATGACGATACTAAGGCCGCCTTCTTAGACTTATACACTAAAGTGGATTCTGGAGTAACATTCGAAACAGAAGAAACTTGGCCAAACGAGGAAACAAATGAAACAACATTCTAATCCAGATTACAAATTTAACGAGGGGGCTCTTATTGAAGAGCTCCATCAATACATAGATTCAACCTATAACGCTCATTATGGTCAAGGAGGGCTTCAGTCAAGTGAAGTTATCATCGACCGAGGACATGGCCTAGGATTCTTCTTAGGAAATGTAGATAAGTATAATGCACGTTATGGCAAGAAGGGTGATACTCCTGAGGAGTGGCGCAAAGACCTGATGAAGGTTCTACATTATGGATTACTTGCTTTATATGAGCATGATAGAAATAATGCAAAGTAATTACATAAAAGGGTTTACAAATGCCCCAAAGTGTAGTATAATATAAACTATTAAATAAATGGAGATGCAAATGCAACTATCAAATGAAACCCAGGCTCTTCTCGCCAATTTTGCTACTATCAATGCAAACATGGTTCTGAAACCTGGTCAACAACTAAAAACTATTTCCGAGGCCAAGAACATTCTGGCTATCGCAAATATCACCGAGGACTTTCCTGCTGAGATGGGTATCTATGACCTTAACGAATTCTTATCAATTCATGGTCTTATTGAAAACCCTACAATGCAGTTCGAAGAAAATGCTGTACTCTTTAAAGATGATACCAATAAGGTAAAATACTTCTTTGCCGCGTCCAGTATTCTTACTACTCCAGAGAAGGATATCACAATGCCTTCAACAGATGTAGAAGTTCACTTTACAGCTGACACAATTGCTAAGATTAAGAAGGCTGCTAACGTACTAGGTCATATTGATATGGCTATTGTCGGCGGTGAGAATGTAACTGTTCAAGTATTTGATGCAAAAGATTCAAGTGCAAATACATATGAACTAGACCTAGGTGTTAACACATCTGGTTCAAACTTTAACTTTGTCATGAACATTGCTAACTTAAAGCTTGTTGATGGCGATTACAACGTGTTTATTTCATCTAAGTTGATTTCAGAATGGCGTAATACTAATTTACCTGTAAATTATTTTATCGCTTTAGAGAAATCAAGTACCTATGGTGTATAAATACTATATGAATTCTCATAATATTATGAGGATAATAAGAGAAGATGCCGAATTGGTCGGGTCTCTCATAATTAGTCTACTTTGCAAAGGAGAAGAAAATGACTGACTTAAACGATAAAGTCCTTCCACAGGAAGGCGAGGAGCAACAAGCTCCACAACTGTCTCTACAAGACATCGCAACTTTCGTACAGGTAATTGATATCTGTTCAAAAAGAGGTGGTTTTGAAGGGCCAGAGCTAGAGGCCGTTGGTGGTCTTAGAAATAGAACTGTAGCATTTCTAAATGCCGCGGCTCCAAAAGATGGTGATGTTCCTGAAGGACAAGTTCCAGTGGAAGAACCATCTGTTGAAGAGGTTACTGCTGAAGAAGCATAATCGAACTAGCCATGAGTGTGGGGGTGGCTCCCCCATATTTTTATTAATTAATGGATTTATATTATGAATACAAATGAAGTCAAGGCTCTTATCTCTGCCTTACAAAACGGGATAGTAAACATAACCTTTAAGAAAATCATTACAGATGAAATTCGTGTAATGGAATCTTCACTTAACCCAGATATCTTGCAAGAGAACGGAGTAAAAACAATACTAGAAAATATTTCTCCTAACTCAGACCATATCGCAGTGTGGTGTTTAGATAAAGGCGCATGGCGTTCTTTTAGAGTAAATACTGTAACTGGCTGGGAGATAGTTAAATGAACAATGAATTCTTATGGGTAGAAAAGTATAGACCCCAAACTATACAAGACACAATCTTACCATCACCGATTAAGAAAACTTTTCAAACAATCGTTGATACTGGTGAGATTCCTAATTTACTTCTTACTGGTACTGCTGGTGTCGGTAAGACTACTGTTGCCAAGGCTCTATGTAAATCACTAGGGTTAGATTATCTAATCATTAATGGTTCAGAAGAAGGCAACATTGATACACTTAGAACAAAGATTAAACACTTTGCTTCTACAGTATCTTTACAGGGTGGATACAAGGTGGTTATTTTAGATGAGGCAGATTATCTAAATCCCCAATCCACCCAACCTGCGTTACGTGGATTCATTGAAGAATTCAGTAACAATTGCAGGTTTATTATGACCTGTAATTTTAAGAACAGGATTATTGACCCACTACACTCCCGTTGTTCTGTTATAGAATTTAACATTGCAAAGAAGGATACACCAAAGTTATGTATGCAGTTCCTTGAGAGATGCTGTAATATTCTAACCCAAGAAGGTGTTGAGTATGAAGAGGCCGTAGTCGCTGAACTTATTATGAAGTATCTGCCAGACTGGCGTAGAGTTCTCAATGAGTTACAAAGATACTCTGTTTCTAATCATATAGACTCAGGCATCCTTGTTTCCCTATCGGAAGTATCTATCAGTAATCTTATGACGGCACTTAAGGCTAAAGACTTTAAGAAGATGCGACAATGGGTTACAGATAATATTGACCAAGAACCTGCGGCTCTCTTTAGAAAGCTGTATGACAATATGTATGAGTATGTGGAACCACAAAGTATCCCACAGCTTGTACTTATTCTTGCAGACTATCAATATAAAAACAGTTTCGTTGCTGACCATGAAATTAATATGGTTGCCTGCTGCACTGAAATCATGGCTGGGGTATCTTTCAAATGAACCCCTTTGACTATATAAACGATATCACTAACAATAAGAAAGGTATTATGGTAGATGATATTGCTGAGAAAGAATATAATGCTTTCATAGTCAATCGTGGCCTTGGTAACTTCCGAGATACTATTCTATATGCAAATGAAATGAACGTAAATCACCATCTGGATGCACGTCTTCAATATGATTTTTTTATAAATATAGTTAAGAAGCAGAAAAGGTGGTCCAAGTGGGCCAAACCAGAATCCGTTTCAAACTTGGAAATTATCAAAGAATATTATGGATATAGTAATGAAAAGGCTAAGTCCGTACTATCCTTACTTAATAATGAACAGTTGGAAACATTGAAAAAAAGGATGTATAAAGGTGGAAAACGAAAATAATATTGAAATTAAAAACTGGACTCCAGCAGATATGTTGGAAGTCTCTCTCAACGAACCAGATGATTTCCTAAAGATTAGAGAAACATTAACACGTATCGGTGTAGCTAGTCGGAAAGACCAAAAGCTATATCAATCTTGTCATATATTACATAAACAAGGCAGATACTTTATTGTTCACTTTAAAGAATTATTCTTGCTAGATGGCAAACCATCTAACTTAATAGAGAATGATTTACATCGCAGGAATACAATAGCAACACTACTTGCTGATTGGGGCTTAATAACAATTCTCAATCCAGAGCAAAGTAAGGATGTAGCTCCATTGAGGCAAATTAAAGTAATACCCTACAAAGAAAAAGTTGAATGGCAGCTATGTCCAAAATACAATATTGGAAATAGCAAAAATGAAAAAACTACTTAAAAAACAATGGAAACATTTTCATAAATTTATGAAATGTAGCAGACTTAATAAAGTCATTAACAAATGTTTCTAAAAAGAATTGTTTAAACAAGTGTTACTACTTGTATAAATAATAGTGGTGCCGAATAATCGGGCCACATAATAACCTTGCTATATATAGGAGGAAACTAAAATGGTAAGAAATACAATGAACGTGCCGCGTTCTTTATTCATAGGCTTTGAACCTATACTAAACGAACTTGAAAGAATCCACACAGCTGGAAGAGCTCAAGATAACTATCCACCCCATAACGTTGTTAAGGTAGATGATGAACACTTTATCATTGAACTAGCAGTTGCTGGATTCTCGGAAGAAGATATTTCCGTAGAAGTAAAGGACGGGATTCTTTTAGTAAAAGGCGTAAAGGCTGAAGATGATGCTCGCGAATATGCACATAAAGGTATATCATCCCGTAAATTCGAAAAGAACTTCCGTCTTTCCGAGTTTGTCGTTATAGATGGTGCCGACCTTGTGAACGGAATTCTCGTGGTGAATGCCAGAGTTGAAGTTCCAGAAGAGAGGCGTCCTAGGAAGATTCATTTAGGGTCTGCTGGGGCATCAAAGAAGAAGGAATTTATTCAAGAATAGATTCTGGTGAGCAGCGAAAACTCAGTGGATATTTGAAACAATTTCTACTGGAGATACAAGATGAGAACTTTACTCAACATCGTGCAAAAACATGATGATATCTCATCGACCCTTAAAGAGCTTGCAGAACTAACCTTATATATTGGTCTAACATTTATGATAGCTCCAAGTATTATTTGGCTAGCCTACACAGGTATTTAGGTCGATGTTTAAAACACGAATGGTATCCTTCGGGGTACCATTCAACTTTTTTTAAAAAACCTCTTTACATTATGTGTGAATTGTAGTATAATATACTTAATAAATTATGGATTGGACTATATGAATTTTTATACAAACGTCACTAGATATGCGAATATGTTACTTTATCGAGGCTATGAAAATGGCAAGAAAGTACAAAAACGTATCAAATACAAACCCACCTTATTCGTTAACACTCCGCAAGGAGATTGGACATCGCTTGATGGTACTCCATGTGCCCCTATCAAATTCGATTCTATGCGAGAGGCAAAAGATTGGATGGATGTTAACAAACATACAGCTGGTAGAGAAATCTTTGGCAACGACAGATATATCTCTCAGTTTATCAATGACCAGTTCCCTGGCCAAATTGAATTTAATCGTAACCTAATCAACGTAACCTCTATTGATATCGAGGTTGCATCAGATGATGGTTTCCCAGAACCCGAACAAGCAGAACACCCTATCATATCTATTGCAATGAAGAACAATATTGACAATACTTATTATGTATGGGGTCTTGGTGATTTTGATGTAGATAAGACCTATATGAAATCGCACCGTGTTGTATATGAACACTGCATATCCGAAGTAGATTTAATAAACAAGTTTATCAATCATTGGTCTTTACCAAGTCAGTGCCCAGATATTATTACTGGCTGGAACACTATGTACTTTGATATACCATACATTGTTAATAGAACAATCAGATTACTTGGCGATGATGCTCCTAAAAGACTATCTCCATGGGGTATGGTTGACCGAAGAACTGCCCGTAAAATGAACAGAGAACAAACTGTCTTTGATATCAAGGGTATTGGTCATGCAGATTACATGGAACTCTTCCAAAAATATACTTACACAGCTCAAGAATCTTATGCTCTTAATCATATTGCTCACGTAATTCTAGGCGAGAAGAAACTATCTTATGAAGAATATGGCTCACTTCACAGCCTATATAAAAATGACCATCAAAAATTCATTGATTATAATATTAAAGACGTTGAATTGGTTGACCGACTAGAAGATAAGATGGGTCTTATTACTCTTATGTTAACCATGGCTTATAAAGGTGGTGTTAACTATTCAGATACATTCGGAGTCACTGCAATCTGGGATACTATTATTTACAGATATCTTAATGACCGAAAGATTGCCATGCCTTTCTCCGAGAATAAGATTAAGACTAATTACCCTGGCGGTTATGTTAAAGACCCAGTAGTTGGTTTACACGAACACGTGGTATCATTCGACCTTAATTCACTATACCCATCAATCATCATGCAGTATAATATGTCACCCGAGACCATTCAGAATGGCGAAGTCTTACCTATTAACATTGATAAGATACTAGATGGTTATACCTTTGAACGAGATGGTCATGCTGTAGGTGGTAATGGTCAGTGCTTCAGTAGTGATAAGAAGGGTATGATGCCTACTCTAGTAGATGATTTATATAGTGAACGTGTTGTAATCAAGAAACAGATGATTGAGGCTCAGAAAGAATTACAGAATGTAGTCCCTGGAGATAAACAGAAACTATATGATATTGAACGTAGAATATCTGTGGCAGAAAATCAACAGATGGCTATTAAAATTCTACTTAACTCCCTTTATGGTGCTATGGGTAACAAGTACTTCCGTTTCTTTGACCAACGTATTGCCGAGGCCATTACACTCTCTGGTCAGTTGACTATCCGATGGGCAGAAGTCGCACTAAATAAGTACCTAAATAAAGTAATGAACACAGATACAGATTATATTATTGCCATTGATACAGACTCGCTCTATGTCAATCTTGGCCCATTGGTCGAACAGGTCAACCCATCCAATCCTGTTGACTTTCTTGATAAAGTTGCTAGTGAAAAACTAGAACCAGTCCTTAGTCAGGCATATCAAGAACTGTTCGACTGTATGGGTGGCATTGATAATCGTATGGTTATGAAGAGAGAGGCCATTGCTGACCGTGCAATATGGACTGCAAAGAAAAGATATATCCTTAATGTCCATGACAATGAAGGTGTTAGATATAAAGAACCAAAACTAAAAATCATGGGTATCGAGGCCATCAAATCTTCTACCCCTGCACCATGCCGTGATGCTCTTAAAGAGTTATTCAAAGTTATTATGAAGGGTTCCGAGAGTGATAACCAAAAGGCAATATTACAATTTAAAGATTACTTCCAAACATTACCTGCACATGATATTGCATTCCCACGTGGAGTTAGTAATGTTACAGAGTATTCAAATATGCAGACCATCTACAAGAAAGGTTGCCCAATGCATGTTCGTGCTGCTCTACTCCATAACAGAATGTTAAAGAATAAAAGTCTTACCAAAAAGTATCAGCCAATCAAGAATGGCGAGAAGATTAAATTTATATATCTCAAATCTCCCAACCCTATCAAAGAAAACGTAATCGGCTTCATGCAGTATCTCCCAAAAGAGTTCGAATTGGAACACTATATAGATTATGAAACCCAATTTCAAAAAACATTCCTTGACCCTATTGAACCTATCTTCAAGGCGATTGGATGGAATACCGAAGAAACTTCAAGTTTAGAGGACTTTTTTGGATAAAACACTTTACTTTTATGGAAAAGTATAGTATAATATACATATTAACACACTAAGGAAATATTATGAAACTAGTTAGAATCTCATCAGGAGAAGAAATTATCGGAGATGTTACAGAAAATGACAACTCTTATATTATTAAAAATGGATTTATCTTAATCCCAGGCGGAGAAGGTAAGATTGCTTTCATGCCATTTATGCCATACACTAAGAATGCTAAAGATGGTCTTAAAATCAATAAACAATTTGTACTGTTTGTTGCTGACCCATTAGATGAATTAGTACAACAGATTGAGGCACAACTTAAGCCTAAATCATCTTTAATCACACCAAATACGGATATCATAGTCTAATGAATATAAGTGCTCGAACAGGTGAATGGGTCCAGAAAATCGGCCAGTGGCATCAAGACAGAAATCTAATTGATGGCGCGACTGATAAAGACCAAGTATGTAAACTGATTCAGGAAGTCGGTGAACTTTCTGATAATGTATGTAAGGGTAAAGATGTCGCAGATGATATCGGTGATTGTATGGTAGTACTAATCAACATTGCAATGAGAAATAATCTCACTATTGATAGATGTTTAGAAGTAGCTTACAATGATATTAAAGACCGAAAGGGAAAGATGGTAGACGGAATCTTTATCAAGGAGGAATAATGGCAGGTAATCAACCAAAATATCCAATCTATATTATATCAAAGGGTCGTGCTGACACTAGACTTACAGTTAAGACACTAGAAGCAAATGGCACCCCTTATACTATAGTAGTTGAACCACAAGAATATAACGATTACGCTGCAGTCATTGACCCAGATAATATTCTAGTTACTCCATTTTCAAATCTAGGTGAAGGTTCTATTCCAGTCCGTAACTTTGTTTGGGAACATGCATGTTCAACAGGGGCAGAAAGACATTGGATTCTTGATGATAATATACAGCATATGTATAGACTCCATAAGAATGCAAAGATTAAGATAACAGACGGAACGTGCTTTAGTGCTAGTGAAGAATTTACTGATAGATATACAGATGTCAAAATGTCAGGCTTAAACTATAGTTACTTCTTACCAGCAACTACAAAGCGACCACCTTACTATCATAATACTAGGGTCTATTCCTGTATTCTATTGGCTAATGATATCTATCCAGAATATGCCTGGAGAGGTAGATTCAATGAAGATACGGATTTATCACTAAGGATTATGAAAGGTGGATACCATACAATGTTATTTAATAACTTTGCGTGTGGTAAGATTACTACCATGACAATGAAAGGTGGTAATACAGAAGAACTTTATAACATTGACCAAACAGGTGACCAAGGGAATCGTAAAGGTAATGAAGAATATGATAACCGAAGAGAGTTTGCTGAGTCATTACAAAGACAGCATCCTGATGTAGTTAAAGTTACTTGGAAGTGGGGCAGGTGGCATCACCATATTGATTATTCAGTATTTCAGAAGGGAAAACCTACCCTAAAATCAGACCTAAATATATCTAAAGGTATAGACAATAAAGGTCTAAAACTAGTCAGATTAAAACAGGAGGCAATATAATGGCAGTTAAAAATAATTCAACCAAAGATAGACAAGCCAATTACGAAGGTGAAAGTCTATTTGTATTATCTGGAGAAGAGGTACAAGAAACACCACATCAGTGGGATTCTATGCCAGAATTCGACCAGAAACAAAACGAAGCATGGAAAATGTTAAAGATTAGATTCCGTAACGAAGAAGACCTTGCTAAGTTTGCAGAACTTGTCGGACAAACTGTAACACCTAAAACAAAAGGTATTTGGTTTCCAGCGGCAGATAAAAGTAAGAACTCTCTATTGAGATGGATGCACGAAGACCAAATTGAAGGCAATCCTGATGTAGATGCAGTACTTGATGAAGGAGAAATAAAGGTAGAATAAACATGATTGATGTTAAGAAGTATATATCGGAAGGTCAAGACATATTTGCAATATTGGATGGGTCAGAACAAGAATCAAATTTCAATATTGAAAAGCTAGTAGAGGATTTGATTGCTGACTATTCAAATCAAACCATACAAAGACATACTGTTTATATCCCATCTAAGGGACGAGCATCTTCTCATACCACATATAATCTATGTGTTGAAGAGCAAATACCATGTAGAATAGTAGTTGAACCACAGGATTACGAAGAATATGTTGAGACTGTTCCTCATAATCATCTACTTACCTTAGATAAAAACGACCAAGGCATCCAATACGCACGAACTTGGATTAAAAATTATTCAAAATCTCAAGGAGAATCTTATCATTGGCAAATGGATGATGATATGAAATACTTTACAATGAGAATGGATGATAAAAACAAGAGGGTTAATCTATTACACTCAATGTCTATTATTGAACAAGTGTTTACTATCTTTGAAAATGTTGCGGTAGGTGGTATGACCTCTAATGCATTTGCTTTCTCTAAACCAAAACCTATTAAATTAAATCAATTAGGTTATGGCTGTTCCATTATTAATAATGATTTCGACCAAGATTGGAGAGAAGGAACAGTAGAAGATTGGGATTATACATTACGTGCTCTAGAGGCAAAAATGTGCACCATGGCATTCTCTCATATCAATTTCCAAACTCCCTCTTCTGGGACTAATGCTGGTGGTAATCAATTAACTGATTGGGCTAGTGTAGAAAAAAGAAAAGAATTTTATGACCATTTTGCATCTCTTTGGCCTAAGAACTTTAGAGTTGTTGAGTTAGTAGAAGGGTCAAGCAAAGGATACAAGTTAGAGCATAAACGAAGATTCTTTAATGATTATAAAAATTTAAAATTAATATTAAAAACCTCTTTACAAGCAGACTGATTTGTAGTATAATATAGGTATTATGGATAAAGTATCAGGCACACTATTCGAGTCACTCTTTGACATTCAAACTAATAAGAGTATTGACTTACCAACATTTAAAGATTTTGAAACTATACTATATCGCCTTTCCGAGAAACCAAGAAAAGATAAGAAGTCAGCTGAGTTAATGTCTCCTGCTTTTTATTCTGCTGGTACAACAAGAAAGAACGATAATGTAGAAGGCTGGGGTGGCTGGTGTGCAATAGATGTAGATGATTGCACCGAGGACTTACAAGAGTTCTTGGATAAAAAATGTAAAGACTATCACTATATTTGTTACTCTACTGCTTCATCCACAAAAGACTTGCCAAAGTTTAGACTTGTCTTTCCCCTTACAGAGTTTGTTAACAAAGACAATATTAAACATTTCTGGTACGCCCTCAACAAAGAACTTGGTGAAATGGGTGATATTCAGACCAAAGATTTATCAAGAATGTATTATATTCCAGGCAAGTATGCTAATGCATATAACTTTATCTTTACTAAAGAAGGCGAACCAATATCTCCCCATGATATTATGTCTCGCCACGAGTATATAGAAAAAAGTGGGAATTCATTCTTTGATAAATTACCTAAGAAGATGCAAGAAGCCATGATGGCTCACATGAAGTCTTCACTAACAAATACGAAAGTTACATGGACTGGCTATAAAGATTGTCCTTTCTTTCCAAAGAAATTAGAACAAGAATATAGAACGATTACAGGCAGTGGTTGGTATCATAAAATGTATCAGATTATGGTAGCACTGGCAGGTAATGCTATAAGTAATAAGTACCCTATCACTTCAAAAGAAATTGCATACTTATGTAGAGAGCTAGATTTAGATACGGGTAATTGGTATAATAAAAGACCATTAGATAAAGAGGCAGAGAGAGCCTTAGAATTTGTACATAGGAATAGTTTATGAAAATAACGGTAGTGGGTTCGGGTTACGTTGGTATGGCAAATGCAGTGATGTTTGCCAAGAAACATGATGTAACAATTTTAGACATTGATAAGTTAAGAGTGGCTTCAATTAATCTTGGAGTATCTACTATTGAAGATAAAGAAATATCTAATGAACTATCAGAAGGTAAGTTATCACTTAAGGCGACCCTGGATAAGAAGACGGCATATGAAGATGCTGACTGGGTTATAATTGCAACACCAACTGATTATGATGAAGCAACAAACTACTTTAATACTGATACTGTTGAAGGTTGTATTAGAGATGCAGTAGAATATAATGCAAATATTGTAGTTAAGTCAACTATACCTGTAGGCTTTATTGATAGGATGCAAGAGAAATATGGTAGTAATATAATATTCTCTCCAGAGTTTTTAAGAGAAGGTACCGCGTTAAGAGACTGTCTAAGACCAGAAAGAATAGTAGTAGGTGATATAGGAGATATCGGAGAATCATTTGCTGAACTTATTAATGAATGTATTATACAAAACTTTCCAATGCCGCCTGTTAATCTATGTGGTACAAGAGAGGCTGAATCAATTAAACTCTTTGCAAATAGCTATCTAGCAATGAGAGTTGCATTCTTTAATGAATTAGATATGTATGCAGAAGCAACTAACATGAATGCTTATTCTATTATAGAAGGAGTTACAGGGGATTCACGTATCGGTAGAGGTTATAGTAATCCATCATTTGGTTATGGCGGCTACTGTTTTCCTAAAGATACAAAACAATTACTAGCCAATTTTAGAGAGCATCACATACCTAACAAGATTATTCAAAGTATTGTATATGCGAATGAGAACAGAAAAGATTGGATTTCATCAATGATAAGACAAAGAGATAATATATCAATCGTTGGAATCTATAGACTCGCCATGAAATCTGGTTCAGATAACTATAGGTGTTCAGCAGTACAAGGTGTCATTGATAGACTTACCAAGGCTGGAGTAAAGGTTATTATACATGAGCCCATGATTGAAGATACTAAATTTTTAGGTTGTATTATAGAAAATGATATAGATAAGTTCAACGAGCTATCAGATGTAATTGTTACAAATAGAATGTCTGATGATATCATTGAATCCAAAATCTATACGCGAGATATTTACAATAATAATTAACAAAACACTTTACTTTTATGTGGAAGTGTAGTATAATATACATATTAAACAAGAGAACACTATGAGCAAAATACTAGTAACCGGCGGAGAAGGATTTATTGGTTCTAATCTAATTAAGAGATTACTTACCGATGGCCATCAAGTAGTATCAATAGATAATGGACATTCAAGTAAAGATTCTAACCGACACGAAGGCTGTTGGTATCTTTACGGAACACCAATGGATTTATTTGGTGCTCTCCAACATCAAGAAAAAACCTTTGATTACATATTCCATTTCGGAGAATATGCAAGAGTAGAGCAATCATTTAACGATTTTGATAAAGTCATTGATTATAATCTAAGACACTTCCCAGAACTTCTAAAGTTTGCAAAACATCAAGATGCCAAAGTAATCTACTCTGGTTCATCTACTAAGTTTGCAAATAATACATCAGCTGCTAGTCCCTATGCATATACCAAAGCACAAAATACTGAATTACTAAAGAACTATTCAGACTGGTTTGGCTTAGATTATAGTATAGTTTATTTCTATAATGTATATGGAGATAACGAAATCAATGAAGGCCAATATGCAACAGTAGTTGGTAAGTTTATTAAAATGGTACAAGATGGAGCAACAACTTTACCAGTAACATCACCAGGTAATCAAGTAAGAAACTTTACACACGTTGATGATATTGTAGAGGGTATCTTACTTGCTGCATTTAAAGGAAGTGGAGATAACTATGGTATTGGTTCACCTGAACAACATTCAATATTAAATTTAGTTTCCTATCTTAATGTAGAACCAGAAATGCTACCAGAGAAAGCAGGTAATAGATTAAATGGCGAACTTAAAACTGCAAAGATAATTGATTTAGGGTGGGAATGTAAAAATTCCCTAAAAGACTATTTAGAAAATATAATAAATGGTCGTCACAATTGGTATGGAGAAACAAATGAATAACCCAGATTACGGAAAAATATCACTATGGATTGCTGCAATAGTATGTGCAATATTATTAACACCACATATCTTAGCATCAGATGAAAATGGAAATAGATATTGTCTAGCTCAAAACATATACTTTGAATCAGCCAATCAACCATTTGCTGGTAGAGTGGCAGTGGCTAATGTAGTTATGAATAGAGCAAATGATGTACAATTTCCTACTGAAATATGTGATGTAGTATATCAAGCTAAACTAAAAGAAAATTGGAAAGGCAATGTGGTTCCTATTAGAAACCAATGTCAATTCAGTTGGTACTGCGATGGTAAATCAGACATACCTACAGATTCAACAACATGGATGGAATCATTATATATCGCAGAATTAGTACTATCAGGCCAATATCCTGATATAACAAATGGGTCCCTTTGGTATCACGCAGACTTTGTGTCACCATATTGGGCTCCATATTTAACTAGGGTTGTCACTATTGACAATCACATTTTTTATAAATAGGATTATATTATGCAAAAGAAAGAATATCAAGACCATTACGAATCAATATGTGAAGTAAAATGTACCGATAATGGTAGAACAATGGAAGTGGATGTATCACATTTTAAACCAAAAGATTTATGTAAGATATTGGTAGAGGGAAAAATTGAAGTCTATCTTAGATATAATTCAAAACACGATGAATATGTCGGCTCTAAAGCTGGTATGGAATTTATAACCAAAGGCCCAGAATATATGGGTTCATTTAAATATTAGGAGATATAATGATTAAAATGATTGGCCGTAATGTATTAGTTACGGAAACCGAAAAGGAAAATACTACATCAGGTGGTATTATATTAACAGAAGCAATTACCAAGGGTAGTAAACCTGGCTTAGTTTTGGCTGTAGGCCCTGATGTTACGAATGTGGCAAAGGGAGATAGAGTATTCTTACAATGGGATAAAGCTATGGCAGTAGATGTAGAAGGTAAAGGCGGCGCTATCATTGATGAGTCATTCATCAGGGCGGTACTAAATGTATAGATATCGAGTTTATGTAACAAGAGTAGTTGACGGAGATACTGTTGATGTAGATATTGATTTAGGATTCAGCACTATGCTAAGAAAACAAAGAGTTAGAATGATGGCCATTGATACTCCAGAATCCCGAACAAGAGATTTAGAAGAAAAGTTTTATGGTAAACAATCTAAATACTTCTTAGAAAGTATCTTAAAAGATAAAAAAATCCAACTAGTATCACACGACAAAGGCAAGTTTGGTAGAATTTTAGGTGAACTCTTTATAGATGGATTAGAAACTTCAGTTAATCAAACTATGATTAATAACAATCATGCTGTCCCATACTATGGTGGCAACAAAGAAGAAACAGAAAACCATCATATGGCTAATCGTAAAGCTCTCAATGAGCAAGGTATTATTTACGTTGAAAAATAAATTTAAGACTGCATTTATGGAAGTCGCAGAAACATTTGCGGCTTTAAGTTCTGCTAAAAGAAAACAAGTAGGTTCTATTATAGTAAAGGATAATAGGATTATATCTATAGGATATAATGGAATGCCCAGTGGATGGGATAATGAATGTGAACTAACATTTATAAATGGTAATACAAGAACTAAAGAAGAAGTATTACATGCAGAAGCTAATGCTATTGCAAAAGTTGCAAGGTCAAGTGAGTCTACAGAAGGTGCCGATATATTCTGTACTGCTATGCCATGTATTCATTGTGCTAAACTAATACACCAATCAGGTATTAAGAAAGTATATTATAGAGAAGATTATAAAGCTAATGTGGGTTATGGAAGACCCTTTTTAGAAAAGTGTGAAATAGAATTGGAGAAGATATGAGAGTAGGATTTACCTGTAGCACATTTGACTTATTACATAGTGGTCATGTTGCAATGTTAAGAGAAGCAAAGACTGCATGTGATTATTTAATATGTGCATTACAAAATGACCCGTCAGTGGATAGACCAGAGAAAAATAAACCCATTCAGAATATTGTCGAACGCCAAGCGCAGTTAGCCGCCATTAGGTACGTTGATGAGATTCTAGTATATAATACAGAAGAAGAGCTATTAGATATCTTAGCAATGTATCAGATAGATGTTAAGATAATGGGCGAAGAATATAGAGATAAAGACTTTACTGGTAGAGATTTATGTAAACAGCGAGATATTGATTTTTACTTTAATAAAAGAGACCACAGATTTTCAACTTCAAATTTACGCAAAAGAGTTGAAGAAAACACTTTACAAGCAGAGTGATTTGTAGTATAATATACTTAATATTTAAACAGGAGAAGATATGCCATCAATAGATTTAACACCTAGGAAACCAAGAAATCCTAGGGATAAAAGACCTCAGAAACCAATGCCATTTGACGTTGCTCTAAGAAAGTTTAGAAAAGCAGTTGAAAGGGCTGGTACTCTGCAGGACGTACGCAGGAAGGAGTTCTATGAGAAACCTACTGCAAAGAGGAAACGTAAGAAGGCCGAGGCCATTGCACGTACAAGAAAACAACAGCGTATGGAATTACAAACGCAACACGGCAGGAGAAAAAGATAATGTCAGTAATGGATAAATTAAAAAAGAATTCGAAGATTAAGACAACATCAGTCTTATCTAAATCGATTTTCTTTACAGAAAAAGATATGGTACCCACAGAAGTGCCAATGGTAAATGTTGCCTTATCGGGTGATATTGATGGTGGACTTACATCAGGATTAACAGTATTGGCCGGGCCAAGTAAACACTTTAAGACAAGTTTTGCTTTACTTATGGCTGGAGCATACATGAAAGAACATGATGATGCAGTAATGTTATTCTATGATTCCGAGTTCGGTTCACCTCAGTCGTATTTCGAGGCATTTGGTATTGATACTGATAGAGTATTACATACACCAATTACAGATGTAGAACAACTCAAGTTTGATTTAGTAGGTCAGTTAGATAATATCGACCGTGGTGATAAAGTAATCATTGTAATTGATTCTATTGGTAACCTTGCATCTAAGAAAGAACTAGAAGATGCCTTAAATGAAAAAGGTGTTGCTGATATGTCCAGGGCTAAGGCTTTGAAAGGACTTTTCAGAATGGTTACTCCATATCTTACTATGAAAAATGTGCCACTACTTGCAGTTAACCATACTTATCAAGAGATTGGATTATTCCCTAAAGCTATCGTATCAGGTGGTACTGGTATTTACTACTCAGCTGATAACATTTGGATTCTAGGCCGTAGGCAAAATAAAACTGGTACTGATGTTACTGGTTATGATTTTATTATTAATGTAGAGAAGTCAAGATTTGTTAAAGAGAAATCAAAGATTCCAGTATCAGTATCATGGGAAGGTGGAATAGAACCATACTCAGGGCTACTAGAAATTGCCTTGGCAGGTAACTATGTTGTTAAGCCAACTATGGGCTGGTATGCTAGAGTCGACCAATCTACAGGTGAAATAGTACAACCTAAGGTAAGACAGAAAGATACTCTTACTAAAGAATTCTGGGAACCTATTTTAACCGGTACGGACTTTGCTAAATTTATTAAATCATATTATCAAATCGGCCACAAACCTTTATTAGAAATTGATTTAGAAACCACTTTACAGGAAGAGTAAATTGATGTATAATATAACAGATAAAGATTATACTTTAGTAGAACAAGAAACTGGAGAGTTATCGGACTTCTATGGGATAAGATTAAAAACAGGTAAATGGAAAAATGTTGTTTTTGTATTCGGTAAGGTATCTATTAAAGAAGATACTGTTGAAGATACAGCAACGATTTCCTTTACCTACAATATTCAAGACCCTAATGAATATGATGTAGAAGCTTTAGAAAAAGATGAAGAATTTAATGATTACTTAGGCTCTATTTTACAATATATTGTATCACAGTCCCTAGAAAAAGAAGAGGCACAGATTGGACATAAAACATCAACTACCGACACACATACTGAGCAACCTACTCAATAACGAAAGTTATTGCAGGAGAGTTATTCCGTATATCAAACCCGAATATTTTGAGGGTGAACACAGAACTGTCTTTGGTCTAATAACTGCATTCGTTGGAAAACATAATAAACTACCAACAGCAAGTGTATTAGAATTAGAACTTAGAAAGACAAGTGCTCATGATGATACACTTAATAGTGCATCTCAGTTGGTTAAAGTCTTAGTGCAAAGTGAAGAAATAGATACAGATTATCTTATTAAAGAATCAGAGAAATGGTGCAGAGATAGAGCAGTCTATCTTGCTATTATGAATTCTATCGGTATCATAGATGGTAAAGATGCCGAACAATCAGAAGGTGCAATACCAGAAATACTTTCGAATGCTCTCGGTGTATCATTCGACCAAGCAATTGGCCATGATTACATTGATAATTCAGAAGAAAGATTTGATTTCTATAACACAAAAGAAGATAGAACACCATTTGATTTAGATTACTTCAATAAGATTACTAAGGGAGGCTTACCCAATAAGACCTTGAATATTGCTCTGGCCGGAACGGGCGTGGGTAAGTCCCTCTTTATGTGTCATTGTGCTGCATCAGTATTACAACAGGGCAAGAATGTTCTTTACATTACTATGGAAATGGCTGAAGAAAGAATTGCAGAACGTATCGATGCTAATCTAATGGACTTACCAATAGAACAACTCGCAAGAATTAATAAATCAACCTTTGATAGTAAAATACAAAAGATTGCACAAGCATCTATAGGTAAACTTATTATCAAAGAATATCCTACAGGTGCCGCTCATACAGGTCACTTTAGGGCTCTACTTAATGAGCTTAAAATGAAAAAGAACTTTAACCCAGATATGATATACATTGACTACTTGAATATTTGTTCATCTAGTCGTATGAAAGGGCTGGGTGGAAGTATAAATAGTTACTCTTACATCAAAGCCATTGCAGAAGAACTGCGTGGTCTTGCTGTAGAGTTTAATGTTCCGATAGTATCGGCAACCCAAACTACCAGGTCAGGATTTGGTAATACGGATGTCGGTCTTGAAGACACATCAGAATCATTCGGCCTACCCGCTACGGCTGACCTTATGTTCGCTCTTATATCAACAGAGGAACTAGAAGAATTAGGCCAACTCATGGTGAAACAATTGAAAAATCGTTATAATGATCCGACCAAATACAAAAGATTTGTTGTTGGTATTGATAGGAGCCGAATGAAATTATTTGATGTAGAAGAAAGTGCACAACAAGACCTTGTCACAGAAGTCGTGCCAGATAAACCAATTGCAACGTGGGGTGACAGAGAAAATAAAGACACGTTTGCTGAATTTAAAATATAGGAGAAATATATGGGTAATAGGAATATCTTACTTAAACTAAAAGACTGGTCATTAGATAGACTAAAAGAAAGAACCTCATTAGATGGTATCGGACTAATTGTACTATGTGGTTCAGTTATTTTATTCGGTGGTGTTGCTAAGTTACTTGCTTGGCTAGGCCTTGGATGGGGAATTTACACACTGGTAAAGAGTGACTAAAATATGTTTGACGTGAAACTTATATCATATTCGCAGCCACCTGCGGAGGTCGAGTTAAATCCCGACCTCTTGCAGATGGTCGCTTACTGTGCTAGGGTATCTAATCCTAGTAATCAGAACAATGAAGAAACTTCCGAGAAACTCGTTAAGTATTTAATTAAACATAAACATTGGTCACCATTAGAGATGGTCAGTGCTTGTATTGAGATTAATTGTCCACGAGACATTGCAAGACAAATTCTTCGCCATAGGTCATTCTCCTTCCAAGAATTCTCTCAGCGATATGCAGATCCAACTGAGGATTTAAATTTCGTTACAAGAGAAGCTAGATTGCAAGATAAAAAGAATAGGCAGAACTCTATTGAAAACTTGGATGAGTCCATCAATTATATATGGGAATCTTATCAAGAAGTTATTATAGAAAGAACTAGACAAGCTTATAATTGGGCTATCGAGGCAGGTATTGCCAAAGAACAAGCCAGGGCCGTACTGCCCGAGGGATTAACAATGTCCCGTATGTACGTTAATGGAACCCTTCGCTCTTGGATTCATTATATAGAACTAAGAAGTGCCAATGGTACTCAAAAAGAGCATATGGATATTGCCAAAGCAGTTGGTGATGTAATCTATAAAATCTTCCCAGTGGACGATGTAGTATAATGAAGCGTGGGGCTGTAGCGCAGTAGGGAGAGCGTCTGGTTTGCAACCAGAAGGTCGGGGGTTCGATTCCCTCCAGCTCCACCATTCTTATAACTAAATGTTACAAGAATGTAACACAATTGTAACAAAAAAGTTTAAGAAACCTCTTTACAAGCACGATTATGCGTAGTATAATAGTAGTATAAATTAATTAAGAGGACATAATATGAAAAACAAATTCCACGAACAGAACGTAAGAGAGCTAGGTACTTATCTCACCAAGATTAAAGCTGACTATCACAGATGGCAAGATAGAACAGAAGGTTGTACCAAAATCAAAGACCAAATGTTTGATGATTTTTGTGAAAGTCTATCTTATAAGGCTGGAAGAAACTATATCAAAGTTAGTTCTGGTCATTCAACTCATTCATTCATAGTAGCTAAACCCACTAAAGGTTTTAAAGAAGGAGATATTTTAATGGCCAAATCATGGGCCGCTCCAGCTACTAATTTTGCCAGAGGAAACATCTTCGAAGATTACACCATCAGATGGACAGGTGCTGTATAAAGTGCAAATTAATTCAACAAAACACTTTACTTTATACCTAAAGTGTAGTATAATAAACTTATTAAAAGGAGATATATTATGAAACAGTTAGACTTATTCCCAATGACCGAGTCAGAAATGAGGGACTTAGTAGGTGCCCCATCAATCCAAGAAGAAGAGACATGTGCTTGTGGCGCTTCACTAGAACTATGTCCAGATAATTATGAACACATGACCCACGGAGTTTAGATGTTAAGAGCTTTTAAAGAAATCACTAAATGGGAAGATAATACACTTAATCACACCTACATTCTTAACGAACACGGCCACCTAGTTGGCTTTAGAAGTACTATCAGTAAAGAGTACAAACAATTCAAATCACCTATGAAGCAATTCTCCAAGTCTAGGAGAAAGTTCATAGAATTAAAACCAGTAGAAAAATATATGGAGTCAGCATGAAACCTTGGGAAGTAATACAAAAACTAGAAACAGATAACTCAAGGTTATTTAAGGAAGATGTAGTTTCCCAACATATTGACAATAAAGAATTCCAAGACGGAGTAAAACTTGCTCTCAATCCCTTCGATACATTCGGCGTTAAATTGATACCTATTTCTAAGAAGGATGGTGAAGGGCTTGAGACAAGTGATTTTTGGAAACTAGCACTATCATTACAACATAGATGTTTAACAGGTAATGCCGCTAAAGATTCAATAGAAGAGACAATGAATAAAGCCACCATGGATGAGTGGAACTATTGGTATCGTAGGATTCTTCTTAAAGATTTAAAATGTGGTGTATCAGAAAAGACTATTAACAAGATGGGTAAAGATATTGGCTTTGAGATTCCAAGATTTCATTGTATGTTGGCGAGTAATGGTGAAAATAATAAACACATGAAAGGTGATTGTCTTATCGAGTACAAGTATGATGGGGTAAGAGCTATCACTATAGTAAATAACGGAAAGGCCACTATCTATTCTAGGAATGGTAAAGTATATTCCAACTTCCCTCATATTGAAGAAGCCCTAAGTCAACCAGAATTTGAGGGAATGGTATTCGATGGTGAGATTATGAGTGATAACTTTACAAGTCTTATGAAACAAGTACATAGAAAAGAAGGAGCTCAAACAGAAGATGCTTATCTAGCTCTCTTTGATATGATTAGTTTAGAAGAATTCAATACAGGAGTTTCCATAGACGGCTGTTACGATAGAAAACTTAATATGGAAGATTCACTCTTTGGTCTATTACCAGATTGTATTAGATTAGTTGATTATGAATTTATTAACCTAGAACAAGAATATGATGTATTCATGCAGATTAATAAAGAGGCCATAGAAAATGGTTATGAAGGAATTATGGTTAAACCAGTAGATGGTTTATACGAATGTAAAAGAAGTAATGCTTGGTTTAAAATCAAGCCATTTATAGAAGTAACCCTATCGGTAGAAAGTATAGAAGAAGGACAGGGTAAATTCGAAGGAACAACAGGTGCTCTAGTTTGTGAAGGCCACGATGAAGGTGTTGATATTAAAGTCAATGTCGGTGGTGGTTTAACTGATAAGATTAGAGATAGTATTTGGAAAAACCAAGATGCTGTATTAGGCCAGTTGGTGGAAGTTAGAGCAGACTCTATTTCACAAAACCAAGATGGGACTTATTCATTAAGATTCCCAAGATTTAAAACATTTAGAGGGTTCGTCCCAGGAGAAAAACTATGAAAAGCAGAATAGAATATAAAGGTATTGAAAAAGACACAAGTATCGTGTGGAAGCCAAAAGTATATGACGACCCTTTCAAGTTTGATTATGATACAGTAAAGGCAAGAATTGAAACTGCAGAACAGGCAGGATTTACTGATGATGTTGCCACAATTAAGAAGAATATCAAAAGAGTTGTCTCGGATAACCCTGGCATGTTTGATGACTTCTTGGAACTAGTGTAATGGAAGTATATAGTTGGAAAGTCCTCGCCCAAGAAAAGGGTGGGGGCAAAGTAGTTGCCGAATATATATTTGCCGTAGAAGATGATGCAAATAGATTTCATAAGGATATGGCGTATAAAGGATATCTTTCAACAATAGAGAGAATAAAATGCTAGAATATTTTATTATAATGATACTAATGGCAGGTTGCAGTTATACTTCTTATAGCATAGGTGTTAAGACTGGTGCCGAAGGCTGTTTAAAAGAACTTCTAAAGATAAAAGTTATTCATGTAGACAACGATGGAAATCTAAAAGCCGGAAATAACTAGGTCTCCAAATATTATAAATAGTTATATCAAATACTTTACAAAGCGTTAAAAGTATATTATAATATCTTTATTAAATAAAACGGAGACAATATGATAAGATTTAAAAACAGTTTTATGACAGAAGAGCTTAGTGCTCTATCAACTACTGATGATAATCTCAACGCTGTAAAGTTAGTACAAGCAATAGATGATGCAATTTCATCTATAGATACTGAAGTGGAATTAGACCTAAGAGCAGGTAAATCTAATTCTAAAAAGATTGGAATTTCACAATTAATGGACGATAAGTCCCGTAGAAACTTCTCACAACTTGCAAGAGAAATTATTGAAAAAGAACCTAACTTAGAACTCATTAAGATATCAGGTGCAAGAGCAGAAAAAGATTATTACTTTAAACATAAAGATATGGAAAAAGCCATATATGTAAATGCTAGACCCAAAGGTGGTCGTAGTTCTTTAGGTGATGATCCACATGAACTTATGACTGCTGCTTTATGTCTATTCCCTAAGAAACATACAATTACTAATTCAGATGAAATGGATAAAATAATTGAATTAGTAAGAGCACAATTAAAGAAGGTAAAAGGATATAAACAAAGCCAAGTAGATTCACTAGTTGGTAGTTATTCTAATCTAGCACAAGCAGTATCGGCCGCTAATGTTATTATCGATGCAGGATATGGTAATGCTGACATGGTTTATCTTACTGGTCAAGCATGGGATAATGATGTAAAACAATTCCAAATGTCAAAATATGGAATGCAAGATTTTAATTCATCTGACTTTATTATTAAGAAAGGTAATAAATTCCTAGGGGTATCTTTAAAGAAAAAGAAAAGAGTCACAGAGGAAGACCCAACACTTATTAATAAGTCATTCACAAAATTACTTAATGAGCCAAAACTTAAAAAACTTAAAGAAGCAGTTGAAGAAGATGCGGGTAGGTTTTATGTTCATGTAATTAAATTAGCTCAGAGACTAAGAAAAAGATATCCTGATATGATGTCTGATGAACTATTTGATGACCTTAATAAGAATCCAGTAACTACTAAGAATTGGAAAAAGTATGTTAATAGAATTCCTAATGACCTTATTAATAGAGTATTAAAGGGTAAAAGAACATTATTTAAAATGATGGGCGAAACGATATTATCTAAGTCAGACTTATTTTCAAATATTCTAGTTCAGTTAATATTTAAATCAGACTTAAAAGAACTAAAGAAAGTTAATTTTGATTTTGCATTAGTTACGGGAGTTGGTGACTACGGCCCTAAAAAGGGTGTTGTAGTAGAACAGGGAGAATATAAAGATATTGATTCAGTATCAAGCAAACTAGATGATTTATTTTCTCAAGGTAAACCAATAATGAAATATACTCCGGGTGCAAAACAAGCATTCGACCCAGGCTCAGGAGCGGCTAATTTAAAGTTTACTTTATTTATTGGCCCAGTTGCAGTATGTAATATTATATTAAGATATAAAGGTAACTTTTCAAGTGCACCTAATTTCAACGCAATGATGACAGATGAATTTAAGAGGTTATATAAATGAGAAGATTAAGTAATTATACACCTCTACACGAGGCAGCAAAGAATACTCACATGACCCACATTGAAGATTTAATTATCGATGGAGGAGTCAAGGGGGCTCGCCAAGCTATCCTAGCGCTTAGAAGTCTACGGGATATGCTATCAGGTAACACCAAGGCACCAGTGGATGTTACCGTGAAATGGGACGGAGCCCCCGCCGTATTTGCTGGAGAACACCCAGAGACGGGTGAATTCTTTGTTGCTAAAAAAGGTATCTTCAATGCCAATCCAAAAATATATAAGTCACATGAAGATATTAAAGCAGACACATCGGGTGACCTAACTAAGAAACTTATAATGGCATTCGATACTTTACAAAATATAGGAATCAAAGGAGTTATACAAGGTGACTTTATGTTCGATAAGTCAGACCTTAAAAAGGAGAAGATAAATGGAATTAGTCATATTGTGTTTCATCCTAACACTATTGCTTACGCAGTACCTACTGATAGTGCTCTCGCTAAGGAGATTGGAGCAGCTAAGATTGGAATTGTTTGGCATACAACGTATAGTGGAGCAACGTTTGAGACAATGAGAGCCGAGTTTGGTAAAGAGATAGTACCTAAGTTAAAGAAGTCAAAGGATATATGGATGCAAGATGCTACATTACCCGACCTTTCTGGTACGGCAACTCTTACTAAATCAGAAACAGAAGAACTAAATAAAAATCTTTCAGAGGCTGGTAAAGTATTTAAAAAGATTGCTTCTACTACACTAAAAGAGTTAGAGGCTAATGCTGAATTAAATATGTTACTTAATGTATATAACAATTCAAAGGTAAGAGAAGGTCAAAGAATTACTGATACTAAGAAACATGCAACTGGTTTAGTAATGTGGATTAATAATAGATATCAAAAAGAGATTGATAAAAGAAGTTCAGACAAAGGAAAGAAAACTCAATCAGATAAAAGAGATGCTTTATTAAAGTTTTTTAGTAAAGATAATATAAAAAATCTAAAATTAATCTTCGATTTACAGAATTTTGTCGTAAATAGTAAATTAATTCTTATAAATAAACTTAATAGTCTTAACAAAATTAATACATTTGTTAAAACTAAATCCGGATTTAAAGTAACCAACCAAGAAGGTTTTGTTGCTATAGATAGAATGGAAGGTGGCGCTGTAAAGTTAGTTGATAGGTTAGAATTCTCCTATAACAACTTCAGTAAAGATATAATAAAAGGTTGGGATAGTCCTAACTAATATGGGAACCAGGGATAAATGAAAGTCAAAAATTTCAGTGACTACATAGTCGAAGCATCTAAAGAAATAACGGTCGTGTTTGGGAGATTTAATCCACCGACAACTGGCCACGAAAAACTATTTGAGACACTCAAAAAAGTATCACGTGGTGGTCAGTATAGAATATACGCATCACAATCGCAAGACCCTAAAAAGAATCCTCTTAAATTCAAAGATAAGATTAAGTTCCTAAGAAAAATGTTTCCTAGACATGCCAGAAGTATCATGGCAGACGGAGACGTGCGTACTATAATTGAAATTGCAACTAAGTTATATGACCAAGGGTTTACTAAAATGGCAATGGTTGCAGGTTCAGATAGAGTAAAAGAATTTGAAATTTTACTAAACAAATATAATGGTGTTCAGGCAAGACATGGCTTCTATCAATTTGAAGGAAGTATTAAAGTTATCTCTGCAGGGCAAAGAGACCCGGATGCAGAAGGAGTGACAGGGATGTCCGCCTCTAAAATGAGAGCAGCGGCTGCAGAAGGAGATTTACAATTATTTTCTAGTGGTCTTCCAAGTGGTTACACTGGTTCAGCTGAGTTATTTAATGCAGTAAGAAAGGGGATGGGTCTTAAAGAAGAGAAAAGCTTTAGGTCTCACATAGAACTACCTACAGTATCAGAAACAAGAGAAAAGTTTATCTTAGGAAACTTATTTAATATTGGTGATACAGTAAGATTAAAAGAGAATAAAGAAGAAGGTAAGATTATCACCAAAGGTGCAAATTATCTTACAGTATCTTTCTCTAATGGTAATAAAAAAGTTTGGTTAGAACAAGTGGAACAAGTAGAGAGTAAGAACTATTACTCTGGTCTTGCTAAATCAACTTCAGCTAAAAGAAAGGCCCACTTTAAGAAGGGTGCTGAAAAAGATGATAATAATCCAGCGGCATATAAACCAGCTCCTGGAGATGCAAGAGCAAAAACAAAGCCATCCAAACACACTAAGAAATATAAAGATATGTATGGTGAAATGGCCAAACATTTAAGTTTTGAAGATTATGTAGTTAATGAAGGTAAGGCTGATGATGCTTTAAAGAAGAAAGCAGACAAGTCAGGAATGCCATTAGCTATATTAAAGAAAGTATTTGATAGAGGATTTGCCGCATGGCGAACAGGGCATAGACCAGGAACGAATCCAACACAATGGGGGTTAGCAAGAGTCAATTCTTTTGTAACCAAATCATCAGGAACATGGGGTAAAGCAGATAAAGACTTAGCCGCAAAAGTAAGGGGAAATTAAATGAAGTTTAAACAATTAAGAGAGAAGTATAGAAGTAAATATCCAGCTTCCCTTGTAGCGGCCGCAGTGAAAATTGCAATCGATATGGGTGGTAATATGACTGGAGCCTATAAAAAGATTGAAGCAATGAAAAGAGGTCTTGCAGATGACCCTATTGTTAAGGATGCATTAAAACAAGCTAACGAATCAGTTAATGAAAACTATGCCCAAGACTTAGACCTTGCTCAAAAGAATGTAGCAAGACTTGCAAAGAAAGAAAAGGGCCAAGATAAAAAAGATTACGAAGCAGTAGCTAGAGCTCTTAATCAAGGTAACCTTGGTGCAGTTAAGAAAGTAATCAAAGGTATTTCAACAAAAGAGATTCAAGCTGACTTATTAAATATATTAGTAGGTTATAATGACCTAATTGCTAAAATGTATCCTAAGGCAGTAGACAATAAGGGTAATCTTAAAAGTGGTCTAAGTGTAGATAAGATGATTAAGGAAGATACAGTTGAAGAAGCTGTTTCTCCAGAAGAGAAGGCACAACTTGCTCTTAAACATGCGAAAGAATTAGAAACTCTTAAAAAGAAGCATGAAAGAGAAAAGGAAAACATGAAAGAAGATGTTAATGAAGCTAAGCCACCAAAAATTAAAGGTTTATCGATATACGGTTCTGAAATCTCTGGATTGAAACAGGGAATGAAAACCTTCAGCGCTAAACCAGTAGTTAATAAAGGAAAGCTAGGTTATAGAGTAGTAGATGAATTTGGTGGATTTGAAACACTAGATTTAAAGGCATTCGCAAGGAAGTTCGGATAATGAAAAAATTTAAAGAGTTTAGACAAGTAGATGAAGCCAAAAACTTAATCCCAGTAATTCAGGCTATAGTTAAGAGTAAGGGAGCTAAGAAAGTTGGTGGAGTTATGTTAGATATATTTACTGCATCTATGATTATATCAGTTTATGATAAAGTAAACGATGCAAATAAAAAGAAGATGGAAAATTCAAACATTGAAACTTTAGTACACATTGCCCAAAAAGTTATGGGTATGAAGTAATGAATACTTTTAAAGAGTTTAACGAAAGTCTCGATATTGATGAAGCACCATTGGTCATGAATGACATGGATATGATTAAGACTTTATTTAATAAGATTGAAGATACCATGCTGAAGAATAATAGAAGTAAGAGGTCAGAAAAAAACTGGCCAGTATTACAACAACTAGCTAAGATTGCTGGGTATGGTATTACTAAGTCTGGCCAAGATAAGAATAAATCATTTAGGTACGATTTAAAGAAATGATAAAGTTTAAAGAACACTTTAATATAGATGAAGGGGTTAACGACCCAGCAATATTTAAAGCAGTATTCCTTGCAGGTGGCCCTGGTTCAGGTAAATCATTTGTAGTTGGTAAGACTTCTTTATTAAGCTTAGGGTTTAAACTTATTAACTCTGATATTAATTATGAAAACGCTCTTAAAAAGGCTGGACTAACAATGGAACCTGAAGATATATTTTCTGCTCAAGGTCAAGCATTAAGAGATAAGGCTAAGAAAATTACTGGCCTACAATTAGAGTTAGCTTTAAAAGGAAGATTGGGTGTAGTTATAGATGGAACAGGTAAGGATTATAGTAAGATTCAAAAGAGTGTGAATCAGTTAAGAGATTTAGGTTATGCAGTACACATGATATTTGTTAATACAGATTTAGAGACTGCACAAAAAAGAAATAAGAGTAGAGATAGAGTTTTACCAACACCTGCAGTTAAGAAAATGTGGGATGCTGTACAAAAGAATATAGGTAAATTCCAAGGATTGTTTAGAAACAGAATGACCATTGTTGATAATTCGGATGATGCAGACATTGAAAGGTCTACATTAGAAGCGTATAAAGATATTATGACTTGGGCTAAGAAACCACCTGAGAATAGATTGGCACAACAATGGATAAAGGGACAAAAAAAATGACAAAATTAAATAAAGACGCAATTGTAGATTCATTCAATAGTAAATGGAAATACAGATATGATAAAGAACAGTACGGTATGGCAGATGCATGGAAAATTATATATTCCGAAAATGCAGAAGGCAAGTTAGTTGGTGATTGTGAGGACTACGCACTATCTATTCTTTATAGATTATGTGGTGAAAGCCATATTAAAATGTGGTGGATGCTAATTACACATCAAGCAGGTATATGTTGTGTGGGGCCAAGTAAGTGGAAAGTATCACATGCTGTATTAAGATATAAGGGCGAATATGTAGATAACTGGACTAAGAAGTTTGGGCCTAAATCAGAAATAGAAAAGAACCATACATTTCATATAGTATGGGGTCATGGATTTGCATACTACACTGCTGTTAAGATGATATTAAGTAAAGTAGTAAGAACATTAAAGAGTATATTTTAATGCATAGTTTTTTAGAACATATAGAAGAAAGATTCGGACTCTATGAAGGTCAACAAGTACCTCTAGAGCAACCAATGATTGAATTGTCTGAAGCAGACTATCAGGGTAGAGATGTAGAACTTAACTCACCTAAAAGGTCTAGTGGTAAGAAGAAATACGTTGTTTACGTTAAAAATACTAAAACAGGAAACGTAAAGAAAATAGAATTCGGTGATGCTAAAGGCGGCCTCACTAGTAAGATTAACGATAAGGGAGCCGCTGCTTCCTTTGCAGCCCGACATAACTGTGATACTAAGACAGATAAAATGTCATCTGGTTATTGGGCATGTCGATTACCGCGTTATGCTAAAAACTTAGGACTCTCGGGTGGTGGAAATTACTTTTGGTAAACCTTATTGGGAAGATGGTGAAGTTAGAACTTTTGACCCATCTATAGAAGATAGTGAATTTGTTTGGCACCGTGATATGGAAGATAGAGAAATAGAAATATTAGAAGGTGAAGGTTGGCAGTTTCAGTTACAAAAATGTCTACCTTGGCTTCTTAAAAAGGGAATGGTATTCGATATTAAGAAAGAAGAGTACCATAGATTAATCAAAGGGGCAACACCCCTTAAATGTAGGGTTTATAGACATGGCCACAGCAGCTGAACAAAGAGCAGAACAAGCAGCACGTCTGGATAGAATCGAAACTAAGATTGACCAGATGTCAGAAGCTATTATAGCCCTAGCAAGGGCCGAAGAAAAAATCATTACGTTGACCGAATTCGGTAAACAACAAGGTGAACAGATTCTATCTCTTATAAATAGAGTAGATAAACTAGATACATTGGTAAGAGACAATGCATCAACCGTAACGATAATTAATAAATTATTCTGGATAATCATAGCGGCAGCAGCCACAGGGATTACAGGAATGCTTTTCATAACATAGGAGAATAAATATGAAAATTAATGACCAAGCAACCCTAGATATTGCTGCGACTGTTAGGGACGTAGTAGAGGGTAAAGTAAAAAAAGAAGAGGCTAAATATCCTCACGATATGTTTCATCCCGAAACTGGTGAGAAGAAAGTAGCTAAAGATGAGAAAGACCATAAAGAACTTTCTAAGAAAGGTTATACTCACGACAAGCCAAAAAATGAATCACCTGAAGAGCCTAGAGCAAAAGGTGAGAAAGATTTTAAGGACAAGCACGTAGTTAAGAAGTCTGGTGAAAAAGAAGATGGAACAGTAGTTAAAGAAACCAAAAATGAAAAAGAGGAAGAAAAAGAATCTCAAGAAGAGGCTAAACTTTCCGAAGAAGAGAAGTATAAACTTTTCTTTGCAAAAGCTCTTAAAAAGTTTGGTGCCAAATCTCCAGCTGAATTAGATAAAGAAAAAAGAAAAGAATTCTTTAACTATGTTGATAAGAACTATAAAGCAAAAGATGAAGATGTTCAAGAAGATGTTAAAAGCCTGAAAAACTATAAAGATAGAAATCGTAGAGGCCACGAAGCCAGATTATCTATTGAAGTAGTTAAAGGTAATAGTTCTAATAAGTTTAATGATGATTTTGGTTTTAATAAAGCTGAAATGGATCAGATGGATAAACTGATTAGTAAAATCAAGGGTATGCATGTATCTAGTTTTGATGGTGGTTCTTCGGCTCCAGCATCTTTAGAATTCTATGGTGATAAATCATCTTTAGATAAGTTTGCTCAAGATAGAAATGTACAAAAGATTGTTAAAAAATATAAGGCTAAAGTAAACGGACCTACTTTAAACAAGTAACTACTAGCCTTTTTTGGTAGTATATATAATATATGATGAAAATATTTGACACACTGACGAATAAGAACTTTAAGCTCTTTGCAATGAATAACTATGACAATCCAGAATGTATTGAAGTAGAAGAATTTGAAGAGGACTTAAATAGATTTAAATATATTAAAAGACTATTAAGTCGTTATGAAATGCATGACGATTTACAAGAAAGATTAATCTTAAACCATTTAATAGTCTTATATAATGTATTTGGTATAAAGAATGCAAATAGAATGATTGAATTTAAGGTAGAGGAAGAACATTATCCCTACCTTAAACCATTCTTAGTATTTTTAAATTACTTGAGAGAAGATGAGTGGGTAGAAATACCTATGGACGATTTTATTATTAAAAGATTAAGGGAAATTTAATGGGAGTTTTATCCAGAACAGGTGATTTAGTATATGCCTTTAGATTTTTAAGGCTACTAACTACGCCGTGGGAAAAGTCTAAGGCCTTTGAACTAGGGTTAGTGGATGAGAATGGTAAAAAGCTCAAGAAAGCTACAACTCCAGAAGAGAAAAGCTCATACACTGTTTTCCATAGATTAGTATTTAATATTAAAAGAGTACTTGGTAAATTACCATTTGGTAAAAGTAAACTAGCTAGTTATGCAGCTGCACTCTTCCTCATTAAAGAAGAAACAGGTATGTCAGAAGAATCAATTAAAAAGGTTCTAACTAAAGTTATTGGTGATTTTGAAGAAGATATATTGGAAGAATCAACTTGGTTCCAAGAAGATAATAAATTAAGACCAGGTGTTTACATACTATCCGAAGATATAGCATCTCCTATTACAGGAGAGATTATTGCCAGAGAAAAGACTAAAGTAAAGGTTACAGAATTTTTAGACCCAATTGGTTCATTCTTTAACCAAAATATATATGAAGTGCATCATGTTCAAACTGCGCAGAAGATATATATAAGTAATAGGAATATAAAAAGATGAAATCATTTAAAGATATTTGGGAAGATGCAGCAGCCAATTCAGTTGCAGGTGGTGGAGTTTCTATGCCATCAGATGCACTAACTCCCGCACAAGTTAAGAAACATAAAAAGAAAGTGTACGATGGTCGTACTAAAGAAGGTAGAAAGTTTGTAGAAAGAATGCTAGCCAGACGTAAAGCTAATGAAGCCAAAAAAGAATTAAAGGCACAGAAGCTTCACCTACAGTCTATAACACCTAAGTAAGAAGAGAGAATAATATTATGACAAAAATTTGGTTGGGAATTATATTTGCTATGGGTTTATCATGTACCTTATATTATAATTTATCAGTAGTTCCTATGAAAAATAAAATTGAGGAACAGACAAAAGTTATCTTAGCACAAGACCTAAGAGACCAAGAACAGAAAGCAACTATTGAATCTATTCAGAATAACCTCACAAAAACAACTGAAGCCCTTTCTGGGTTACAAGTAAAGAATCAAAATATAGAAGCAGAGATGGCCGAATACTTAGATATATTCAGACGCCATAACTTAACTAAGTTGGCAAGTGCAAAACCTGGCCTAATAGAACTTAGAGCAAACACTAGAACAAAGGAGGCATTCGATGCGATTGAAGCAGATAGTCAGCGTATTAGCACTCTTAACGATTAGTGGTTGTTCACTACTTCAACAAGCCCCAAGGGAAGTTGAAATAATTACAAAACCCGTTAAGATAGATATTGTTCAGCCAGTAATGCCTAGAGCAATAGATTTAAAAGAACCTAAATGGTATGTAGTATCAGATACTGTTATCATTGAAAACTGTTTAAAGAATCCAGAAACCAAAAAGGCCGACTGTAAGTTAGGTAGAGAAGATTTATATCCTGAAGGGTATACATATCTCGATAGGTTTATAGATGATATTAAAAAGAAACATGGTGGTGATATTGTTTTTGTTGCCATGACGGTTGATGATTATGAGCTTATGTCTTATAATACTCAGGAAATTAAAAGATATATTAATCAGCTCGGCGAGGTGATAGTTTACTATAGGAATGTAACGATAAATGATGAAGACGCTGGAGCAGTTGAAATTAAAGTGGAGAATGAAAATGGCAACGACTAGAATGAAAGAAGGGAGTAAATGGGATAGGGCAGTAATAGCCGCTAAGTTATCCGCAATTGCATATATGAACGAAAAACCTGCTATAACAGCAGCAAAGAAATTAGGCTTTGCATGGGTTAAATTAATATCTAAGGATGGTGCAGAAGTACTTATTGCTAAAGATAGAAATGATTTATGGTTTGCATTTAGAGGAACTGAACCAAGTAAACTGAATGATGTTATGGCAGACTTAAAAGTATTTAAGAATTCTGCAATGGCAGGTGGTAAAGTACATGGTGGGTTCCAACAAGAAGTAGATGATTTATGGATGGAAATCGTAAAAGAACTAGAGCATAATGACCAACTAAAGGTAAGAAAAGATGTATATTATACTGGTCATTCATTAGGTGCTGCTATGGCTACAATTAGTGCTACCCGCTATCAACCACATGAACTTTTCACATTCGGCTCACCAAGAGTTGGAGGTAAGCGATTTATTAAAAATGTAAAATGTGATCACTATAGATTTATGAATAATAATGATATAGTATGTAGAATCCCACCAGCATGGCTAGGATTTAGACACCATGGTCAAATGATTTACTTTAATAGAAATGGTGATAAGCAACTTAAACCAACTTGGAGTGATATGTTCTATGGTATCTTTAATTCATGGAAAAGGTTTAAATTCTTTGACGGAGTTGTAGACCATGGAATGCCTAACTATGTTAAGGCAATTAAAAGATTAAGTACTAAGGAGAAGTAATCATGCATTGGCTAATAATCCTTACACTTAAATCTATATTATCATCAATTATTGGTAGTTCTTTCTATAAGTGGTTCCAAGATACTACAGTTGGTATCTGGTTCCAAAAGCAAGTAGATAGATTTATGGAATATTTTGCCGATAAATATGAACTTGAACTAATAAAGAAAGACGCCAAGTTCAGAAAACAATACCCTCTCGCCGCAGAGAGGTTAGATGCCCTTGAGGCCAATTCTCATCCATGTAAAGAGTTACATGAATTCGAAGCTTACCCAAAGCTTATGAAAAGGATAGAGAAATTAGAAAAAAATAGTAAATAACTATTTACATTGCACGTAAAGTGTAGTATAATATATACTATTAAAACCGAGAAATATAATGATAGGCACTAACACTATGACCATAAAGGTTACAAAAAGAAACGGCGACAGCCAAGAATTTGATTTAGATAAAGTACATAAAGTATTAGAATGGGCAACTGCTGGTCTTACCGGTGTGTCTATGTCTGAGATAGAATTAAAATCTAATATTCAACTCTATGATAAGATTCCAGCATATGATATTCATGAGCTACTTATTAAGTCAGCGTCAGAACTCATTTCAGAAAACACACCCAACTATCAATACGTTGCTGCAAGACTTATCTCTTATAAGTTAAGAAAAGAAGTTTATGGAGATTATGAACCTTGGACTCTTAAAAAACTAATTGCATATAATGTATCAAGTGGAGTTTATGATAGTGGTATATTAGAAAAATATACCGATGAGGAGCTAGGTGAATTGGGTTCTTATATTAAGCATGAACGTGATGATACATTTACATATGCTGGTATGGAACAATTTAGAGGTAAGTATCTAGTACAAGATAGAAAGACTAAAGAACATTACGAGACACCTCAGATGTTATATATGATGGTATCGGCAACACTCTTTAGTAATTACCCAACACAAATCCGTATAAAGTATGTAAAGGAATATTATGATGCAATTTCTCAATTCTATATATCGTTACCTACTCCAATCATGGCTGGAGTTCGTACACCGACTAGGCAGTTTTCCTCCTGTGTGCTTATTGAATCTGATGATAGTCTTGATTCTATTAATTCTACCGCCTCTTCTATTGTAAGGTATATAAGTAAGAAAGCAGGTATCGGAATCAATGCAGGGCAGATAAGAGCAGAAGGTGCAAGAGTTGGTGACGGGTCAGTAGTACATACAGGACTTATACCATTCTTAAAGTACTTTCAGTCTGCAGTTAAGTCTTGTAGCCAAGGTGGAGTTAGAGGTGGGGCGGCTACAGTCTATCTACCTATATGGCATTATGAGTTTGAAGACCTAGTAGTATTAAAGAATAATAAAGGTACTGAAGAGAATAGAGTCCGTCACATGGACTATGCATTCCAACTTAACAAGTTAATGTATGAAAGACTACTATCAGGTGGGAACATCACGCTATTCGACCCTAATGACGTGCCAGGGTTATACGAAGCATTCTTTGATGACCAAGACAAATTTAAAGAACTCTATGAGAAGTATGAAAGAGCATATTCCATTAGAAAAAGAACTATACCTGCATTAGAAGTATTCCAGAAATTACTTACAGAAAGAAAAGATACTGGTAGAATATATGTAATGAATGTTGACCATGCAAATGACCATGGTTCTTTTATTGCAGAAGAAGCTCCTATCAAACAATCTAATCTATGCTGTGAGATTAACTTACCTACTAAAGCTTTAAATGATGTTAATGACCCAGAGGGCGAAATATCTTTATGTACACTCAGTGCAATTAATTGGGGTTTAATAAATGAACCATCTGAATTTGAAAAGTATTGTGATTTATCTGTAAGAGCTCTTGATGAGTTACTTGATTACCAAGATTATCCTATACCTGCCGCACAGATATCTACAATGAATCGTAGACCATTGGGTGTTGGTATTATTAATCTAGCATACTTCTTGGCTAAAAGAGGACTTAAATATGATGAAAGTGCATTCAAAGTAGTAGATGAATATGCAGAAGCATGGAGTTACTATCTTATTAAGTCATCTGCAAACTTAGCTGAAGAAAAAGGCAAAATACCTTTAAATAATCAGACAAAATACGCGTTTGGAGATACGCCAAATACTACATATAAGAGTGCAGTAGATAATTTAATAGAGCATAAAGAAAGACTACCTTGGGACGAGCTGAGAACTCAACTCAAAACCACAGGGATTCGAAACAGTACTCTAATGGCATTAATGCCCGCTGAAACATCTGCACAAATCTCTAATAGTACTAATGGTATTGAACCACCACGTGCTTTAGTATCATATAAACAGTCTAAGGATGGTGTTCTGGCACAAGTAGTTCCAGGGTATCATTACCTTAGAAATAAATATGACCTACTCTGGGAACAAGAATCTCCAGATGGTTATCTAAAGATATGTGCTATCTTACAGAAGTATGTTGACCAAGGTATTAGTGTTAACACTTCTTATAATCCAGAACACTATGAGGATAATAAAATACCTATGTCTGTTATGCTACAAGATTTAGTAACCTCATATAAGTATGGATTAAAACAACTTTATTATTTTAACACCTATGATGGAGCTGGAGAAATGAAAGAAGATTTACCAGAACTAGAACAGACAATTATTGATGAAGATGATTGTGATAGTTGTAAGATATGAAGAAAGAAAGAATACCCTTAAAGGGTGGTGCTGAATGGGATGCTTTAACTAGTGCTCGTAAATGGTATTGTTATTTAACAAAGCCGGGTGTTACTAAGAGCATTAAAAAAGGTTATAATAAAAGATTTAGAAAAAAAGGAAAAGTGAATGGCAGTATTGAAGAAGAATAGAAAATCCCACTTGGATAAGAATATGTTTTTAGATGAAGCAGTAGACGTGCAAAGATTCGATATATTAAAATATCCTCAACTAGATAAGATTACAGAAAAACAACTTGGATTCTTTTGGAGACCCGAAGAGGTAGATATTTCAAAAGATAAAAAAGACTTTGAAGGACTTACAGAACATGAACAACATATTTTCACATCTAACCTTAAAAGGCAAATTCTACTTGATTCTGTTCAGGGTAGAGCTCCTAATATGGCTTTCTTACCTATCGCTTCGTTACCAGAAGTTGAAAACTGGATTGAAACCTGGTCTTTCTTTGAGACTATCCACAGTAGAAGCTATACTCATATTATTAGAAATGTCTATAGTAATCCTTCTATTGTATTCGATGGTTTATTAGATGTAAAAGAAATACTTGATTGTGGTAAAGATATTGCAAAATACTATGATGACTTAATAGATGCAAATCATGGCCCTACTAACAAGATGGACCATAAGCGCTCTCTCTATATGGCCATGTTAAGTGCCAATGCTTTAGAGGGTATTAGGTTTTATGTATCATTTGCATGTAGTTGGGCATTTGCAGAACTTAAAAAGATGGAAGGTAATGCAAAGATTATTAAATTTATTGCTCGTGATGAAAACGTCCATCTAGCATCTACCACAACTATCTTAAAAAATCTAGTAAAAGAAGATAAAGACTTTGTAAAGATTGCAAAAGAAATGGAACCAGATGCAGTTAAACTCTTTGAATCAGTTATAGAACAAGAAAAAGCCTGGGCAGACTATCTCTTTAAAGACGGTTCTATGATTGGCCTTAACACGAGTATTCTAAAAGACTATATAGAATGGATAGGTTGTAAAAGGATGAGGGCTCTAAGTTTGCCATGTCCTTATACAGTAAGTAAAATGAATCCCTTACCATGGACAGAGAAATGGATTGGTGGTGGTAATGTCCAAGTGGCACCACAAGAAACTGAAATTACTTCTTATGTAACAGGTGGGGTGAAACAAGATGTTGACTCAACAACATTATCAGGAATGAGTTTATGATACATATCCCATGGTTTACAAAACCTGAAAAAGTATTACAGGTTGTAAACCTTTCTCCAAGTGAATCTTGGATAGAAAAATTAACAGAAGTACACCCAATGAAACAAATATTCTGGGCCGCAATTATACAGGTTGCAGTGTTTGGTTTTATGTTGTTATCATTTTGGGTAATAAATGGAGTAGTAAATTGAATATAGAAATATGGGGCAAGGAAAGTTGCCCGTACTGTGTAATGGCAGTAAACTTAGTAGCAGAACACAAACTAGATTATGTATATAAATCACTAGGAAAGGAGTTTACTAGAGACGAGTTATTTGAAACTTTTCCTACTGCAAGAACCTTTCCACAGATTAGAATACAAGAAGAGAATATTGGAGGATTTCAAGAACTAAAAGAATGGGTATCCAATCATGCATAATCCACACGAACCTACCCATTGGTATACTCACAACTGCGAGATGTGTTATGCAAAAACTCAAATTCATTTCTTAGGTGAAGATAAACCTAAGCCGGTCTTTTGCCCAGTATGTGGTACAGCGACCGAAGAAGAAGAAACTACAGAACTAAATTTTAACTACTAAATAAGAGTATGAGTACAGTATGGCACTATCAAGACAAAGAATGGCAAATTCCAGAGGACTTCAGTCACGAAGACGCGTACGGTTTTGTTTATCTGATAACGAACAAAACAACCAATCAGAAATACGTTGGAAAGAAATTCTTTTGGAGCAAGAAAACTCTACCAATAACAAAAACAAGAAAGCGCCGTAAAAGACTTCTTGTTGAATCTGATTGGAGAAAATACTGGGGCTCTAGTAAGCACTTACAGGAAGACATTGATAAATATGGTGAAGATAATTTTACCAGAGAGATATTACATCTATGTAAGACCAAGGGTGAATGTGCATATTTAGAAGCCAAAGAACAATTTGACCGAGATGTTTTACTAACTGATGACTATTATAATGGTATCATTCAGATAAGACTAGGCGGAAATGCAGTAAAAAACTTATAAAAAACACTTTACAAGCGGAGGGATTTGTAGTATAATATACATATTATGGGAAAGTTAATACAGTTTCCGACAGGAAAAGAAATAACAATAGACTCAGATGGTAGTCATCCATCAGTGATTGATACTATCACACAAGAATCTATGGAAATATCTCAGCACTTATTAAACATGATAGAATATGAAGTATCAGATATGGACTTAGGCTGGTTAGAAGGCTTTGATATTCGTGATGAACAATATTGTGAAAGTAGAGATGCATTTGTAATTGCAAATATGATTTATGCAATGCTACTTAGATACATTGACTTACCCCATAGTTTACAGAAAGATATGGATAAACTCTATATTAAAATTAAAAAAATGCAACAGGCACAATCGTCGCCTAAGGAAGAAGAACCAGATAATGATACTACTTGATTATAGTCAGATCGCACTATCAAACATCATAGTGCAAAAATTAAATGATGAAGATATGATAAGGCATATGATACTGAACAGTATTAGAATGTATAATAAAAGATACCGTGATGAATACGGACAGATGGTAATCTGTGCTGACGGCATGAATACTTGGCGAAGAAAGTACTTTCCAGAGTATAAGGCAAATCGTAGAAAGGGTCGTAGTGAAGATACGGGCACTGATTGGAATGAAATCTTTAGAATACTTAATCTAGTAAGAGAAGAGATTGCTGAGAACTTACCTTATAAAGTATTACATATGGAAGGTTGTGAGGCAGATGATATCATCGGTACTCTTGCCATGCAAACCCAAGAGTTTGGTCAACATGAACCAGTAATGATTGTTTCATCAGATAAAGACTTTATTCAACTACAGAGATATAAGAATGTTAAACAATTCTCACCTATTCAAAAGAAACAAGTATTAGATGAAAATCCAGTAACATATCTTTGGAATCATATCTTTAGAGGCGATGGTGGTGATGGAATTCCAAATGTATTATCTAATGATGATACCTTTATTACGGAAGGTGCAAAACAAACACCACTAAGACAAACTAGAATTGATGAATGGATAAATAATGCAGAAGACCTAAGAAGAATTATGCCAGAAGAGTTATTTAGAAATTATCAAAGAAATAAAAAACTTATAGACTTAACTGAAATCCCTGAGGACATTCAAGAAAGTATTATAAATAACTATAACGAACAGAAACTTCCTATGAGGATGAAAGTTCTGAATTATCTTATTAAGAAAAGATGCAAATTATTGATTGAAGTAGTGGAGGAATTTTACAACAATGAAAAGATTACTAAGTGAGATATTTACTGAAGCAAGTAAATTAAAAACTAAAAAAGAAAGAGTTGCTTATCTAAGAGCAAATCAAAGTCCAGCAATGAAGGACTTAATTAGAATTAACTATGACGAGACAATTACTTGTCTCTTACCCAAAGGCCCACCACCTTATGAGCCTGACGATGCTCCTATGGGTAAAAACATTTCCAGATTAGATAAAAGATATACTAAGTTTAAATTTTTCTTTAACGGCCCAACTGGACGTGCAGTCAACCCTATTAAAAGAGAAACAATGTTTATTCAGCTATTGGAGTCCTTACATGCTTCAGAGGCTGAAATGCTAGTATTGGCGAAAGACAAGAAGATGAAGTTTACTGGCATCACTAAGAAGCTTTGTCAGGATGCATTTCCTGGTTTGATAACGAAGTAGAGTGATTTATATGATGGTTTTAATTTCAACTTATTTTAAGGAGCTGTTTATGAGTAAAGAAATTGAACGTCTAAAGCGTGATAAACGTGAGACATTATACTATCAGAAGAGATTATTAAAGAAAGGTAAATCAGATTTGGCATATAAGATGCAAAAGAAAGCAGATTATATAACAGAAACAATTCGATTTATGCAGCAAGCCAGTTAAATAGGAGGTTATGAAGTGACCCCTTTGCGAAATTAATTTTAAAAAGGGGTTTACTTTTCATTCAATATGTAGTATAATAGTACTCATATAAAGAAGAAAGTAAACCAAATTATACTATGAATATATTTATTTTAAACGAAGACCCTATCAAAGCAGCACAAGACCAGTGTGACAAACACGTAGTAAAAATGATTGTAGAATCAGCACAGATGTTATCTACAGTCCATAGAATGCTTGATGGCACTATAGAAAAAAGACCATCTAAGTCAGGTAAAAGAATTCTAAAATATTACAAACTTTCCGACATAAGAGAAGATATACTATACAAGGCGGTTCATCATAACCATCCATGTACAGTATGGTCTCGCGAGTCTTGTTGTAATTATTCTTGGCACTATGAACATTTTATTGCCCTTTGTGACGAGTATACATATAGGTATGGTAAAGTACATTCAACCGATACTAAGTTAAGAAATATATTAAAAACAATGCCAAACAATATTAATAGAGCAGGTGGTAGAACACACTTCAAACTTGCAATGGGTTCAAACCCAGAATGTGTAGTACATGGTTTAGGTGGCACCGATGCTGTACAATCATATAGAAATTTTTATCACACAAAACAAGAGAGATTTAAAATGGATTGGACTAAAAGAAATATACCAGAGTGGTTTAATTATGCCTCTGTATGATATCATAAATAAAAAAACTGGTGAAGATGTGGAAACAGTCTTTATGAGTTGGGATTCTTTACAGGAATATTTAAAAGATAATCCAGAAAATGTACAAAAAGTAGGTGCACCTGCTATCGTATCTAAAGGTACTCAAGGAGCATTACAGAAGGCTGGTGATGGCTGGAAAGAAGTACAGGATAAGATTAAATCAAATATTCCTAAATCATTACATAAGAACATTAAAACAAAATGAATAAACTACCAGCAAAGTTAAGACTAGAACATCTACACACAAGAGAACCTCTTACTGCAAATCAAAAGAAAGTATTTGATTCTTATAAGTCAGGACAGAATCTGGCTCTCATAGGTGCAGCAGGTACGGGTAAAACATTCATTGCATCTTATCTGGCACTAGAAGAAGTCTTGGATAAAAGTTCGAACTATGAAAAGATAATCTTTGTTCGGTCAGCAGTACCAACTAGAGATATGGGATTCTTACCAGGCACTCAGGAAGAAAAAGAAGAAGCTTATAAGGCACCATATAAGGCAATTACAACTGAACTATTTGAAGACCCTACTGCATGGGATAAGTTAGTTACAATGAAAAGCATTGAATACTTAACAACTTCTTATATAAGGGGATTAACTATTCAGAATGCAATCATTATAATTGATGAAGCACAGAATTGTAACTACCACGAATTATGTTCGGTTATAACAAGACTTGGTAATAATACTAAAATTCTAGTATGTGGTGACCATTACCAATCAGATTTTAAAACGGAGAAAGATAAAGAAGGCCTTAATGGTTTCCTTTACATTCTTAAACACATGAAGTACTTTGATATTATTGATTTTACTTGGAATGACATTGTAAGGTCAGGCCTAGTGCGAGATTTCTTAATGACAAAAGACTTAGTAGACCAGGGGAAATTATGAATTTTATACATGAACCAGTTGATTTAGGTTATAGTGACTTAACAGCGACCACTTCCGAAGGGAAAGGAAGGGTATATAAGACGCCGGACGGTAACCAACTTCCCAGTGTTACAACTGTTCTTTCTATATTAAGTAGAGAGGCCATACAAGCGTGGAGAGCGCGAGTAGGGGAAGAAGAGGCAAACAAGATTAGTAGAGTTGCTTCTTCAAGAGGTACAGCCGTCCACGCGATACTTGAAAAGTATGTAGATAATGACCCGAACTATACCGAAGGTTATATGCCACATATTATTCAATCATTTCAAGATGTAAAACACATACTAGATAATAACCTAGATAAAGTATATGCTCAAGAAGCACCTTTATATTCTACACACTTAGGACTAGCTGGTAGAGTAGACTGTGTTGGTGTATGGAATGGTGTAAATTCAATAGTTGATTATAAAACTTCCCGTAAACCTAAAAAGAAAGAATGGATTACTGGATACTTCTTACAATGTGCAGCGTATGCAATTATGTGGGAAGAACGAACAGGGGTTCCTATTACTCAATTAGTAATTATGATTGCAGTAGATAATGAAGACCCACAAGTTTTTATCGAGCACAGAGATAACTGGACCGATAAATTATGGGATACTATTAAACAGTATCAAAAAGAAAAACGCATGGAAAATATATTCGGAAGATAGGAGAGAAAAATGTATGCAATGACAGTAGGGGATGAATTCCCATCATTTAGTTTACAAGGTGTTGATAAAGATAACAGTCTTGTGAATGTAACCGTAGAGGAATCTTACACACCACATAAACATGATTGGTCAGTAATTTACTTTTACCCTAAAGACTTCACATTTATTTGCCCCACAGAGATTTCTGCAATGGACAAATTAGTGGCAGAAGCAAATGTAATCGGTATTTCAGGAGATAATGAGTTCTGCAAATTAGCTTGGAAACAATCTAATGAACTTATCGGAAATATTCAACACACCCTAGCGGCTGATTGTGGTCTTTCACTATCAGAACAACTAGGTATTATTAATCAAGAAGAAGGTGTATGTTATAGAGCAACTTTCATTATTGATAAAGATAGAGTAATTCAGCATGTATCAGTAAACGCACTGGATACTGGCAGAAATGCTGATGAAGTATTAAGAACTTTACAAGCACTAAAGGCCGGTGGTCTTACTGGTTGTAGTTGGACCCCTGGAGAGGATTTTGTAGTATGAAAAACTTTAGAGACAAAATGGTAGCGGCTTCAATTAAATATATGGAAGCCCAGGCAGAAAAACACCAAATGAATGCCGAAATTATATTATGTAATCAAGTATCAGTTGGTGAACATTCAGACCAAATGGAGACCTTAGAAAAAGAACTAGGGCACATGGCAGAATATCACGATAAACTTGAAATGTTATTAAAATATTTTAAATAAACACTTTACATTTCTTTTCTTTTGTAGTATAATAGTATTATGAAAGAGAAGAAATTTATAGTATTTGATGTAGACGGAACCATTGTAGATGTAAACCATAGAAGGCATTTCGTAGACGGCACTCAACAAAAAGATTGGGTAAAGTTTAGAGAGAATGCAATACATGATACACCAATACAATGGGTCTGTGATAAAGCCAAAGAACACCACGATGCTGGTGATGTAGTAGTATTCTTTACAGCAAGAATGAATAGGGAAAGACCTATAACTACTCAACAAATTCAAAACTTTATTGGAATAGAGCAACCAATTATCTTTATGAGACCAGATGACTGTTTCATACAAGATGCTCTTTTCAAGGCAGAAACTGCAGATACTGTAGAAAAAGAATTCGGTAAAATAGATTTAGTGTTTGATGATAGAAATCAAGTAGTTGATATGTGGAAGTCAAGAGGGACTCCAGTAATACAAACTATAGATAGAGCCGATGGTAATTTTTAAAAATAATTTAAAAAAACACTTTACAAGCAACTATTTATGTAGTATAATAGTACTATAGAAAAGAGAAAATTATGAAAAATAAAATAGTAGGAAGATTAGTTAGAAAGGAAGATTGTGAAGTTCATCTACCATTACCACTACCAGAAATGGTGGAACTAGCAATAAGTAAAGATGTAGATGCTTGGGATAAACTATGTGATATGTTAGTAGAACATAATATTATGGATCCAAGAGAAAACGTACATATAGACCACCTTGTTATTAATGGCAAGGAGAAGGTCTTTCATTAAGATGTTTGGAGAAAAGATGAAAGAAAATATAATATTAGTAGATTGTGATGGAGTTCTCTGCGACTGGGAATATTCATTTACACAATGGATGAACCATAAAGGATATCCTACAAGTAAGTATAACGAATACAATGTCGCAAAAAGATTTAACTTAACCAAAGAGTTTAGTAAGAAATGTGTTGAAGAGTTTAATGCATCAGCTGCAATTGCTTTCTTACCACCATTAAGAGATGCAGTCTATTACATGAAAAGACTTAATATGTTACATGGTTATAGGTTTCACTGTATTACATCTTTAAGTGATAATAAGTATGCTCAAAGATTAAGAACACAAAACTTAGAATTACTTTTTGGAAAAGAATTATTTGATGATTATATCTACCTTGCATGTGGTGCGGATAAAGATGAAGTACTAAAACAGTATGAAGGCACAGGATGCTTCTGGGTAGAAGATAAAGTAGAGAATGCAGAAGTTGGAAAGAGATTTGGTCTTAATTCAATCCTTGTGGCTCATGAACATAATGCTTATTATGAAGGTAATATTCCAAGGTATTGGAAATGGAAAGATATCTATAAGCATATAGTAGGCGAAATCTAATGAAGGCAGTTATATTAGGAAATGGATTATCCAGAAAGAATACGGATTATAGAAAGTCATTTCCTGATGCACATGTATATGGATGCAATGGTGCATATAACGAAGATATAGATTTCTTGGTATGTGTTGATATATACATGCAACATATTATATATGAGTCAGGATATTGTAAAGATAATACTTGTTATTTTAATGAGTGGAGTACAATACCTACTGCAGCAGTTGGTAATCTAGTTACTATGTTACAGTACGAGTCAGAGTATGAACTACCATTAGTTTATAATCCAAGAAAAGATAAATGTGTTATAAGAGGTACAGAAAGAGCTATCTATATTACACACGTTGAAGATAAAGATAAAGTAATTCCTATTTTAGATGAGGATATATCTAGTGGGTCAAGAGCTTTGAAAATAGCATGTGAATCGGGTCTATACAATGAAATCTACTTATTAGGTTTTGATGGAGTGGGTCACGATAACATATATATAAATACTAAGGGTTACGAAAATTCTACTCCTAGAAATCACTGGGTAGAAGAGCGTAATAAAATAATGAAAGGATATCCTAATATAAGATTTGTGAGTATATAAAAATGCCAATTAAATTAAAACCGAGCCAGACGGTTAAAGATAGAAATACTGGTAAAGTAACAGTTCAACATTCATATGCAAAATCAATGCCTCTGGCAGAATTATTAGATATGTATACAAAAACAAGTACAACACCTAAGGTTAAACAAAAGGTTCGTAACGAGCTTGTTAGGCGTAAAGAACTACATCCGAGCGCTAAGTAAAAAAAATGTTGAACTTTCTAAGTAAGCTTTGGAGACTTTGGGCCAAGTCACTTGGAGAAAAAGAAGGTAAATCTAATAAAGAAGCAGATGTTATTGCAATAATTAGAACTGTAATAGTACTAGTTAATTTTATAACATGCTTCTTTATAATGTCAGGAGTAATACACAATTGGTAACAAAGAATGATGTAACAGGAGATACTATCCAATCCAAAGCTTTATCTAAACAAGGTAGAGATAATTGGGATAATATCTTTGGTAAGAAAAATCAAAAAGTTAAACAGAAGTCAATGACAGAATTAAATTGGGATGGAGATGAAGATGGCGAAGAAAATAAGAACGCCGCAAAAGTCAAAGAGACTAAGAACTAGATACCATAAAGTATTATGGGATAAAGACCTGCCATTTAATCACAAGGTAGTACCTAATAAAAAGAAACAAAACCAGAGAAAAGAAGATAAAAACCTTATAAATAGTTTAATAGAGGATTAAATATGAGCAAAGATTTATTAGACTTTGACTTCGGGTTTACCGCAGTAGATGAACACGAATTAGAAGCAGTCCAGAATGTAAAGACTGAAGCTTCTACAGCATCTGCTAATGTACAAGAATTAGAAGAGAAACTAAACAAATTATATAATAGTATTCTACCACTATTAAGTAATTTAAAAAAGAATCCAGAAAAGGAATATATTCTATGGCCTAATAGGGTTGAGAAGATAGAACAGTTTGAAGATTTAATTACGGAGATTATTAAGTAATGACAATAATATCGTCTGGACAACTAGCTTTACAGGATGCAGGAACCAATCCATCAGAGACTGTTAACAATAAGTTACTTGATACTACTATGACAACTGGACTTGATGCCCTCCTTACCATCAGGCAAAGGAACGAAGTTGGCGATGGCACGTTCTCAAATGTTCTAATGTGGCAAGGCGATCTGTATGGTTATAACCAAACAGCAAGTAACTTTTCCAGTAGTTATATTCACAATCTTTGGTCAATGAATACTGCTCTAGGAATACAGGGTGAACTGAGAGGCTATAGTAGTCAAAGCGCATTTGGAAGTCTGGGTACTACTACATATTCAGATAAGTCATCAGTCAATAGAACAATAAGATTTCTTTTATGGGGATTGCCTGATGCATCACCTAGCCCAAATACTAACACTAGAATTTTTGGATTTGCATTATCGGGTTCTGGTGTTACTAACAGCGACAACACCTTTGAAAAGATTAAAATCACAACAAATAGCGGAACTGTTGTGACAATAGACAGAGATGATTTAACTTATGACGCCTATGAAAACGGAAATAGCTGGTGGGAATGGCACGGAACCTCTGGCACTGTATATAACGCAATAACATCATTAGGTACACCGAGTTCAAATACTTCTTATGATGTAGAAATTATATCTGGTACTACAACTACAACTAGTAATAACGGAATCGCAGAAGAAATGGGTGGGGCTGATAGTTCAGATGTTAAAATGTCAGATTACTATAGCCCTGGAACATTTATAGGTTCTGGTTTATCGGGTGTACCATCATCTGGTGAAATTAAATTTTCAGACTTTTATGGAAAAACACATATAGGGTTTGTAACATCTTCAGTTGAGGTACAACCAGCTGCTAAGTATCAAGTTATGAGTGGACCTCGTGGTGGTCAGTATGAACATATTCTACATGGTTTTGGCCCAACATATTCAAATACTTATTCTTCATCATTAACAGGGTTTAATAGTGCAATTACATCTAGTACTAAAACTGATTCAGCTCAAGGTAGTCTTATAGGTAGTCCAACTATATCTCAATGGGGAGCTTCTAGTTCATTTGGTACATTACGTGCACTCTTACATTTTACTTATGGTCCTGCAGGGTCTTCACATGGAGTAATGATGGTTGTAGAAGCCACTGGTAGCGATAGTAACTCTGGATTTACAAATTTAACAATAACTAGAAGTGGTATGACAACATTAACACTACCAAGAGCATCAGCAACATACACTTATGTTTCAAGTGGTACTGCAAGAATATGGCGTTGGAATAATACACAAGTATCTGCCATATCTAACTATCGTTCAGGTACACCAGCATCTCAAAATGTTGACAGTCTTATATTCCCAGGAGGAGCAGGTAGTGGTAGTGCAAATACAACAACACTTTCTCGATCAACTTGGACACTGACATAATGGCAAATACAGCATACACAATAGTAGAAGATTCAGATAATCCAAATAGTACACTAAAGTGGGCTAGATTTGAATGGTATGATGGATCTACACAAATCCACGCAGTATTAGATTCAGAAGATAATACACTTATTGATGAAGCTGCAACACAATATAAAGTTAATGAATGGGTCGAAGAACATCTACCATGGAATGAAACAGTATGAAAAATTGGATAGTAAATAGAGTATTCGATTACGCAATCGATAAAGAAAGAACTGAAGCATATTTGGAATTTATTAAAGCAAATGTTTCAGGTAAAACAGTAGTTGAACTAGGAGCTGGTTCAGGAATTATGGCATGGTTATGTGTTAAACACGGAGCAACTCATGTATATGCTTATGAAAATAATGTAAGAGTTATTAACTGGCTTAAGACTCTGTTTAAAGACGAAGCCAAAGTAACTATTGTAGAAGAAGATGTAACTACAGCAACATTACAAGATGCTGACATATACTTACATGAAAATTTTGGATCAAATGTTTATATGGAAGATATCTTAGGTTTATATACTAACCTTAAGGCTCAAAATTTAGAAGATAAAACTTTTCCAAATAAATTAAAAATGCAATACGGAACATATGATATAAGTAATAATACAGATATATCAGGTGCAGATAGATATGCTGAAATAGATGATGCAGATTTAGTAGAATTCTTTGCGGCATGTCCAATGGATGAAATAACGCCAGGACTTTTACCACAAAGACAAGTAGATGAAAGTAAGGTAACAATTAATGGAACCTTATTTGATGGTGATTTAAAGGATTTAACACAGTTTACGGCTTCAGATACAAATGATGAATTAGTATTTTGGGAAGCCACATTTGACGGACAACATACTCTAAGTAATTGGAAAAGTAAAACAAGTTGGAATACTATACCAATTGATAGAGTTATGAATATGGAATAAAGAAGAGACTATAAATGGCATTACAAACATCAGGAGCAATATCATTAGCAGATATTCACGTAGAGGCTGCAGGGTCTGGTTATGCGGCCTCATCAATCTCTTCGTTAAATGATACTGATATTAGAAATTTAACGGCTGCATCTGGTAGAACTATTAATAGTACACTAGGTACAGAGATAGATTTTGCTGATTTCTATGGAGCATCTGCAACTGTAGATTATCCAGCTATGGTTACGAATTCGGTTGAATTAGCTTCTGCTTCAGGTTATAGTTTAACAAGTGCTAAAGCTGGATATTCTGCTATAGTTAATCCTAGTTTCAATAAGGCCGGACTTAGTTTTAGGCTGTTTTCTAATTCATATGGGGTAT
>Ga0213861_10000056_pt1 | contig 73691 bp, 81 predicted proteins | sample PICome_4_FD_160110 | JGI IMG/M metagenome (GOLD analysis project Ga0213861, IMG submission 160110) | Coastal seawater microbial communities near Pivers Island, North Carolina, United States - PICO131 | ecosystem: Environmental > Aquatic > Marine > Coastal | place: USA: North Carolina... | reverse complement strand
ATCGGAATTGGTCCTTGTTATCCGTGAACAGGCCGATGGCTGGGCGCTGGTCAGGGTCGAGGGTGACGGTACTGAAGGCTGGGTGGCCAGCAGGTTCCTGGTACGCTGATCCAAGGACGGATTGCCTGCCTCGGGGAGCGAGTGTGGGCGTGAATGTAAACCCTTTGATCCCACGCGAAGGTGCGATTGATGGCTGGAAAATCGATCCTCATCACAGGCTGTTCGTCCGGGATCGGGCTTGATGCCGCTCGGGCGTTGCAGGCCCGGGGCTGGCAGGTGTTCGCCGCGTGCCGCAAGGCCGAAGACTGCGACCGGCTGAAGGCCGAAGGGATTGCCAGCCCCCGGCTGGACGTCGATGACCCGGCCAGCATACGGCAAGCGCTGGCCGAGGTCCTTGAGGCCACCGGCGGACGGCTGGATGCGCTGTTCAACAACGCAGCCTACGGCCTGCCCGGCGCGCTCGAGGACGTATCGCGGGAGGCTTTGGAAGCGATCTTTTCGACCAATCTCTTCGGCCTTCACGACCTGACCCGCGAAGTCACCCCCGTGATGCGGCGTCAGGGCAGCGGACGGATCGTAAATTGTTCGTCCGCACTGGGGCTGGTCGGGATCAAGTGGCGGGGACCCTACGTGGGCACGAAATTCGCGCTCGAAGGGATGACGGATGTGTTGCGACTTGAGATGCGCGGAACCGGGATCGAGGTGTCGTTGATCGAACCGGGACCGGGTACCACCGAGTTCCGCGTGAACTCTGCCAAGCAATTCGAACGGTGGATCGATTGGGAGGCTTCGGCCCGCAAAGACGAATACGTCGGGCTGCGGGCACGGATCTACAACACCACTGCACGCAGTCCCGGAGAGCTGCCGGCGTCGGCCGTGACCCGCAAACTCATCCATGCGGTAGAAAGCCGCAGGCCAAGCCCGCGCTACTATGTGACGCTGCCAACCTGGTTTGCAGGCTTGACGCGCCGGGTGCTGCCGACACGGGCCATCGACTGGCTGTCCCGTCGGGTCTGAGGCGCCCCGGCGGCCGCCGGGGCTTTCCTTCGCTGGCAAGACTGCTACATCGGGCCGGACTAGAGCAAAGGAAAGCTGATGGCCCAAGACCCTCTCTTCATACTCGTGATCGTGGCGGTGCTGATCGTGGCAGGGATCATGCTGTTCGGCGTCGGCACCTTTGGCAAAGGTGGCGACTTCAACCGCAAGAACGCCAACAAAATCATGCGCTACCGGATCGGGGCGCAGTTCGTCGCCGTTTGCCTGATCCTGTTCTATGTCTGGATGCGACGCGGAGGAGGAAACTGATGGTTGTCCTGAACAAGATCTACACCCGGACCGGCGATGACGGGGACACCGCCCTTGGCAACGGCTCCAGGGTGGCCAAACATTCCCTTAGGGTCACGGCCTACGGTACGGTAGACGAAACAAACGCCACGGTGGGCCTGGCGCGGCTTCATGCCGACGAAGATCTGGACCGGTTGCTGGCCATGATCCAGAACGATCTCTTCGATCTTGGAGCGGACCTATGCCGCCCTGAGATGGCCAAGGACGCCGAAGCGCCCTATCCCGTCCTGCGGATGGTCGAGGCCCAGGTGGACCGGCTGGAGGCCGAGATTGACGTTATGAATGCCAAGCTGACCCCGCTGCGCAGCTTTATCCTGCCGGGCGGTTCTGCATTGGCGGCGCATTTGCACCTGTGCCGGACCGTATCGCGCCGGGCTGAGCGCCTGGTGGTTGAGCTGGCAACTATGGAAGAGGTCAATGTGGCGGCCGTCAAATACCTCAACCGGCTGTCCGACTGGTTCTTTGTCGCCAGCCGGATCGCGAACGAGGATGGCGCAGCGGACGTGCTCTGGGTTCCGGGGGCGAACCGGTAAGGTGGATCAGGACCCACCTTACGTCTCACTCAACGCTTGAAAGGCGCCATGCCCTGGCGGGCCAATTCGTCGGCCTTTTCGTTTTCGGGGTGTCCCGCGTGGCCCTTGACCCATTCCCATCTGATCTGATGCCTGGCGGCGGCTTCGTCGAGACGTCGCCAGAGGTCCTCGTTCTTGACAGGCTTGCGGGTCGAGGTCCGCCAGCCATTCCGTTTCCAGCCAAACAACCACTCTGTGATCCCGCCTTTGACGTAGGCGCTGTCGGTGACGACGGTGATCACGCTTGGCTTGCTCAGGGATTCAAGCGCATTGATGGCTGCCAGCAGTTCCATCCGGTTGTTGGTGGTCTCGGCCGCGCCACCTGACAGTTCGCGGGTCTTCAGAACAGTCTCGCCCTCGCGCGCGACCAACAGGGCGCCCCAACCACCGGGGCCAGGATTGCCGGAACAGGCCCCATCCGTATAGGCAAACAGCTCAGCCATGTTGGGGTTTCTCTGCTCTCATCAGGACAAATCCGTCTTCGGTACCGGCAAGACCCACTTCACACCCCTCCTCGGTCCGAAGAACCTTCAACCCCTGATCGGTCAGCAATGCCGACAATTCCGTCGGCGTGACGTAGGTATAAAACCGACCAAGGCCGTCGCGCGCCTCGCCTCTTCCTGTCTCCATGCCGATATGTAAAACCCCCGCCGGTTTCAACGCCGCCACCAGCGCCCCAAGATGGCGTGAGAGATCTGCCCGGCGGGCGAGGAAATCGCGAAGCGATCGCAACAGCCCGGACGCCTGACACAGAGCGGCATGATCCCCAGCCCTTTCATCATAGACCGCAAGGGTCTTGCTGTCCGCCATCAGAACACGACCGGCAGATACGAGATCACCACACCGGATGTCAGGATGATCCGCAATTGCATCCACCATGGTGGCGCCAGCCCGAGCCGCCAGAAATGCCAGTCCAACGCCAGCAGCCCTAGAAAGCCGAAGATCAGGTTGATAGCAGCAGACGCCGGCCCCCCACCCGTCATGAAGAAGGCCCAAAGCGCGGGAATCACAGAAAGAACATAGCCCGACACGCGTCCCCCGGCCTCGGGCCGTGCGGCAAAGCCCCAAAGCACCCCAGACATGAACGCGAGGATGATGGCCCCGTAAAACAGCTGGACATAAGGACCGACAAAACGCGCCCCGATGTTGGCGATCCCCCAAGCCCCGACATCGGGCACCATGACGCTGAGCGCACCCCAGAAAAAGGGAAGCAGCCCGGCAAGGCCCAGAAGGAGCGGCCCTCTTGGAATATCGGTCATGCGATGTGCCTTTTTGAGTATTTGCAACAGAGCGAAGGAGAGAATTGGGGGCGCTGATCCTGCCATGTGGCATGCCGGTCTGCGGTCCGATTTAGGGCTGCGGCAAGAGCAACGGGGCCGGGGTCATCAATGTTGCGCGAGCCGTTGCCGTCCGGGGTCGTCATGCGAATCATGGCCCTTGCGTCATGCAGGCGCGCTTTCGCGCAGGATCCTTGGCACTTTGAATTCCACGTTCTCTTCTGCGGTGACAACCCGTTCGATCGTCACCTCATAGCGGTCCTGCACGGCGGCAATGACCTCTTCGATAAGGATCTCGGGCGCTGATGCCCCGGCCGTGATCCCGAGGGAGCGGATGCCGTCTAGCGCCCGCCAGTCGATGTCGCCGGCCCGCTGCACAAGCTGTGCGTAGCCGCATCCCGCGCGGGCCCCCACTTCGACAAGCCGTTTGGAGTTTGAGGAATTGGGCGCACCGACCACAAGGATGGCGTCGCAGTTCGGGGCCATGGCCTTGACCGCCTCTTGCCGGTTGGTTGTGGCGTAGCAGATGTCCTCTTTGTGCGGACCTACGATTCCGGGGAACCGGGCCTGGAGGGCGGCGACGATATCAGCGGTGTCATCGACGCTCAGCGTGGTCTGGGTCACGAAGGCAAGCCTGTTCAGGTCCCGCACCGCCACCGCGGCAACATCTTCGACAGTTTCGACAAGAAGCACTTCGCCCGGTGGCAACTGGCCCATTGTGCCGACCGTTTCGGGGTGCCCCGCATGCCCGATCATGATCATTTGCAGTCCATTTTCGGCATGCCGTGTCGCTTCGATATGGACTTTGCTGACCAGCGGACAGGTGGCGTCGACATAGACCATTTCGCGCCGCGCGGCCTCGGCGGGGACGGCTTTGGGCACACCATGCGCCGAAAAGATGACCGGCCTGTCCGGGGGACATTCGTCGAGTTCCTCGACAAACACGGCCCCTTTGGCGCGCAGGTCATCAACCACGAATTTGTTGTGCACGATCTCATGGCGGACATAGACAGGGGCGCCCCATTTGCCCAAAGCCATCTCGACGATCTTGATTGCCCGGTCCACGCCCGCACAAAACCCGCGGGGGGCGGCAAGGTAGAGGGTCAGCGATGGCTTGGTCATAGGCACCTCCTGGGTCATCCCCAAAAGACCTAAGGGGCCGGGGCCGGGTCGTCCAGACCCTTGTAGGCGATCACGCCGTTCAGTCGGCCCTTTGCCAGATCACAGGGAACCAATCCTCACGCAGTCGTTGTCCGGGCTGCATCTGGTGCCCGGGAAAGGGTGGCGAGGTGGGGCCAGGCCGCTCAACGTAGCGGGCGTCGTCGCCCAGCAGACGCAACGAGAAGGCCCTGCGGCGCTGTGCGGTTTCATTCCCGCGCGCGCCATGCAGGATACCGTAGTTGAAAGCGACGGCGTCACCGGGTTCCATCGCCCACTCCCGCACCTCCATCCCTTCGCTGTCCGGATCGGGGACGGGCATGTAGGCATCCGGGTCCGGATAGAAACTGGTGTCCGCGAGCCAACGTTTTGGCAGGACAGGCTTGGGCCAGAGGTGAGACCCTGCAACACAGCGCAGGGAGGCATCGGTTACCGGATCAAGCGGCGACCAGAAGCTGACGGTCTGCGCCCCTTCGACAAAGTAATAGGGTCCGTCCTGGTGCCAGGGTGTCGGCTTGGCCGTTCCCGGTTCCTTGACCAGCACGTGGTCATGAAACATCTGCACAGTCTGAGACCCCATAAGTTCCGCCGCGACTTCGGCGGCGGGGGAGGTCCGGACCACCTCTTCGAATTCGGGGATGCGGGTCCAGTTGCAGTAATCGTCAAAGAACCGCCCACCTTCGCCCGGCCTGAGGTTCTCAGCCGCGTAGGGTCCGGGGTCGGCCATGTTGCGGTCCACCCCGGCCCGAAGCAGTTCGACGTGGGCCGCAAAAAGGCCCCGGATCAGGACAACGCCATCGCGTTGATAGGTCTCGACATCCGCTTGGGTAATCATGGGATGGGTCATCTCAATCTCCTTGGGCTGACCCACCCCTGTTTGGGCCAAACCTATCCGACGTTTCGGGCCAATTCGACGTAGTCTTCTTCGGTCGGAGCACGGTTATCGCGTGGCGGACGACCGACAACGTCGCGCAATCCTTCAAGCTCGATAAAGTCGTCTGCTTGCCGACGCAACTCGTCCGCGATCATCGGGGGCTGGCTGCGAATGGTCGAGACGACGGAGACACGGACACCCTTGCGCTGAAGCGCTTCGACGAGGGGGCGAAAATCGCCGTCACCGGAGAACAGCACGATGTGGTCGACATGGTTCGACAACTCCATCGCATCCACGGCCAGTTCGATGTCCATGTTGCCCTTGACCTTCCGGCGGCCGAGGCTGTCGGTGTATTCCTTGGCCGGCTTCGTCACCATGGTGAAACCGTTGTAGTGTAGCCAGTCGACCAAAGGCCGAATCGGCGAATACTCTTCATTGTCCAAGAGGGCGGTATAGTAGAACGCCCGAAGCAACTTGCCCCGCCGCATGAACTCTTGTCTGAGGAGCTTGTAATCGATGTCGAACCCGAGCGCTTTTGCCGCTGCGTAAAGGTTTGAACCATCGATAAAGAGCGCCAAGCGCTCATCACGGTAAAACATCACTAATTCCTTCTACAAACACAAACGATATGACCTTTTCTCTGGGAGCGGTACCAGATAGGCCAAATCGAACACTTACACGTAAAGAAGTTGTATGCATGGCGCCGGTTTCAAATGAACAATTCGAAACGCCGTCGGTACTTATTGCACTGGGTGCGAACCTTTCGACGACAGAGGGCGGACCTCCGGCCGAGACCATCAAAAGGGCGATGGCGGCGCTCGAAGACGCATATTTTGCGGTTGAAAGCAGCAAATTGTACCAGACACCCTGTTTTCCCGCCGGTGCAGGTCCCGATTATGTGAATGCGGCCATGTTGCTGAAAAGCAACGCTAATCCCGCACAAATTCTGGCCAAACTTCATGAAGTCGAGGCATTGTTCGGTCGTGAACGTCGGCAGAGGTGGGGCATGCGGACGCTTGACCTGGACCTGATTGCCGTTGGCGATAGGATTTTGCCCGACGAGGCAACCCATGCCCGATGGCGCAATATGCCAGCAGATCTCCAGGTAAGTGCGACGCCGGATCGGTTGATCCTGCCCCATCCCCGGCTACAGGACAGGGCCTTCGTGCTGGTGCCGATGGCTGACGTCGCGCCGGATTGGGTTCACCCCCTGCTGGGTCTTTCGATCCGGCAGATGTGCGACGCCCTGCCTGCCGATGAGGTCGAGTCGGTTGTTCCTCTCGACCTGCCAACGTAGACTGCGGGACGCCGGAAAGACGCTTGTCAATCGGCGGCTTCTTGCATAGATAGCATGTTTCCCATGAAAGGGCGTTTCATCGTCGGGCTGGTACCGAGGTCTGAGTCGTCCGCATGACAGAACCTGAACCCACCGCTAAGGGGAGTGCCAGATGGCCCGTGTTACCGTAGAAGATTGTGTCGACAAAGTCCCCAACCGCTTCGAACTGGTGATGCTTGCTGCCCATCGGGCCCGCGAGATTGCCGCCGGTGCACCGTTGACGGTTGCCCGCGACAACGACAAGAACCCCGTCGTATCCCTGCGTGAGATCGCAGAAGAGACACAACAGGCCGACGATCTGCGCGAGCGGATGATCGAAGCCAATCAAACCCAGATCGAGGTTGACGAGCCTGAAGAAGACTCGATGGCCCTTTTGATGGGTGCAGAGCAGGACAAACCGGTCCACGATGATATGCCGGACGAGCGTTTGCTTCGGGAATTGATGGAAGCGCAAGGTCAGCGCTGATCCCCGTGGACGGGGGCAGCCGACTCTTAACAGGACAGACGACCCCCAATGTCCCCTGCACATGACATGATGACAAAACAGGGCCTGACCGTCGTTCAGTCGGTCGGGGACCTCATTGATATAGTTCTCCGCTACAACCCTCAGACCAACTCTGCCCTTATCCGCGAAGCTTATGACTTTGGCGAGAAGATGCACGAGGGTCAGTTTCGTCGATCGGGCGAGCCATACTTTACCCATCCTGTCGCCGTTGCCGTGATTTTGGCAGAGCAACAGATGGATGATGCCACCATCATCACCGCCCTGCTCCACGACACTATCGAAGATACCAAGGCAAGTTATGCCGAGGTTGAAAAGCGGTTTGGCAAGGTCATTGCCGAACTGGTGGATGGCGTCACCAAGCTGACGAACCTGCAATTGTCGTCCACCGAGACGCGGCAGGCGGAGAATTTTCGCAAGCTGTTCATGGCGACCTCCCGGGACTTGCGGGTGACGCTGGTCAAGCTGGCTGATCGTTTGCACAACATGCGCACCATCAAATCCATGAAGGTGGAAAAGCAGGCCCAGAAGGCCCGCGAGACGATGGAAATCTTCGCGCCCCTCGCAGGCCGCATGGGCATGCAGTGGATGCGGGAAGAGTTGGAGGACCTGTCCTTCAAGGTTCTCAACCCCGAGGCCCGCGCCTCGATCATGCGCCGCTTTGTCATGCTGCAACGCGAGACCGGCGATGTGATCGAAAAGATCACAACCGATATGCGCGGTGAGTTGGCCAAGGCAGACATCACCGCAGATGTCGTTGGACGGGCGAAAAAGCCCTATTCGATCTGGCGCAAGATGCAGGAAAAGGATCAGGGATTTTCCCGCCTGTCCGACATCTACGGCTTTCGCGTGATCACAGCGACCGAGGCCGATTGCTACCGCGTCCTTGGTGCCATCCACCAGCGCTGGCGTGCGGTGCCGGGCCGTTTCAAGGATTACATTAGTCAGCCCAAGTCGAACGGCTATCGGTCGATCCACACCACCGTATCAGGTCGTGACGGCAAGCGGGTCGAGGTCCAGATCCGCACCCGCGAAATGCATGAAGTGGCCGAAACAGGTGTCGCCGCCCATTGGTCCTACCGAGACGGCCAGAGGGTCGAGAACCGTTTTGCCGTGGACCCTGTCCGCTGGATTGCCCAGATCACCGAGCGCCTAGATGAGGACCACGCGGACGAAGAGTTCCTCGAGGCCGTCAAGCTTGAGATGTACACCGACCAGGTGTTCTGCTTTTCGCCCAAGGGGGACGTGATCAAGCTGCCTCGCGGCGCGACCCCGATCGACTTTGCCTTTGCTATCCATACCCGGATCGGGATGGCCTGCGTCGGTGCAAAGGTTGACGGGATGCGGGTCCCGCTCTGGACCCGACTCAAGAACGGTCAATCGGTCGAGATTATCACCGCCGAGGGGCAGACCCCGCAGGCAACGTGGGTCGACATCGCCGTCACCGGGCGCGCCAAGACGGCGATCCGCCGATCCTTGCGCGAAGAGGATCGCGAACGCTTTATCAAGCTGGGGACAGAACTGGCCCGCGTCGCTTTCGAAAACGTCGGAAAGAGGGCCACCGACAAGGCCCTGCGCACCGCCGCCAAGGCGCTCGCCATCGAAGACGTGGACGAAATGCTGGCCCGTCTGGGAAGTGCGGAGATCACCGCCCGCAGTGTTGTCCGGGCGATCTACCCCGACTTGCAACACCACGAAGGGGACGAGATCGATCAGGATCGGGCCGTCGTCGGCCTTGATGCAGACCAGGCGCGCAGACGCGCACCCTGCTGTCAGCCTGTCCCGGGCGAAAGGATCGTGGGGATCACGTTTCGCGGACAAGGCGTTGTCGTGCACGCGATCGACTGTCCCGCCCTTGTGGAATACGAAGAGCAACCGGAACGTTGGGTCGACCTGCGCTGGCAGGAAGGCAATCACCAGGCGATCAATACCGTCACTCTTGATCTGACTATCACCAACGATGCCGGGGTTCTGGGCCGTATTTGCACATTGATCGGGGAACAGAGTGCAAATATCTCGGACTTGAATTTCATTGATAGAAAACCGGACTATTATCGACTGTTGGTCGACGTGGATTTGCGCGATGCTGAACACATGCACCGGGTGATGACGGCCCTTGAAGCAGAGAGCAACGTGTCGTCCATCGCACGACACAGGGATCCTGCTCGGGCCGCGCAATCCGCCCGGATGTAACGGGCCAGAAGGTCCCACTTGGACGAAGGACAATAGGACGTGGTCTTCAAGCGCAGGGATAGGCGACCGATCTGGCAGATCGCGGTCGATTTCATCTATCCTCGCGGAGGGTGGGTCCGGGCATTCGAGTATGTGAAACACCGGGTCCGGCGCCTGCCCGATACGCCTGAGAAGATCGCGCGCGGCATCTGGGCGGGGGTGTTTACGACATTTACGCCCTTGTTCGGATTTCACTTTATCGTGGCATGGATCATCGCCCGGATCATGCGGGGCAATATCCTTGCGGCCCTGTTGGCCACATTCTTTGGCAACCCGCTGACCTATGTCCCCATTGCGGCCACCTCGCTTTGGTTCGGACACAGGATCCTAGGGGGCCGGCCGCACGACGGTTTCGAAGTTTCGCTCGCGGCCAAGTTCGCCGGAGCCGGCGAGGATCTTTGGCACAATTTCATGGCCATCTTCTCTCCCAAGAAGATGGATTGGCACCGTTTGAGCCTGTTCTACGACGAGGTGTTCCTGCCGTTCCTGATCGGGGGGATCATCCCCGGCATCGTCGCCGGAACAATTGCCTATTATCTGTCTGTTCCGGTCATCAGGGTCTATCAGAACCGGCGCCGCAAAAGCCTTCAGGCCAAGCTGTCGCAGTTACGGAAAAAACCGGGGCTGGCCCCTGACGGCGGATCATCCCCGGGCTAGTATCCCCTAAGACTCAACAAGGACGGAACAGATGGTTCAAAGCAGCTTGCGGCTGGGCGTCAATATCGATCACGTAGCCACGGTGCGCAACGCCCGCGGCGGCGACACCCCCGATCCGGTCCGTGCCGCGCGTCTGGCCGAAGAGGCTGGCGCTGACGGCATCACAGCCCACCTGCGCGAAGACCGCCGCCACATCAGCGACCGCGATATCGAGCGGTTGATGGAGACCCTGACCCTCCCCCTCAACTTCGAGATGGCGGCAACAGCGGAAATGCAGGCCATTGCACTTCGCCACCGGCCCCATGCCGTCTGCATCGTCCCCGAAAAGCGGGAAGAGCGGACCACCGAAGGCGGCCTTGAAGTGGCGCGCGAAGAAAATCAGCTCGCCCATTTCATTGCTCCCCTGCGCGAGGCCGGCTGCAGGGTATCGATCTTCATCGCCGCCGACCGCCGCCAGATCGAGGCGGCCCACCGGATTGGGGCGCAGGTGATCGAACTGCACACCGGCGCCTATTGCGATGCCCATGCCGAAGGCGACTTTGCCACCCGTGACCGCGAGCTTGAAAAGATGCGCGAGATGGCAGCCCTTGCCCACGACCTCGGCCTTGAGGTGCATGCCGGCCATGGCCTGACCTATGATTGCGTCCAGCCCGTTGCGGCACTGCCCCAGGTGATGGAGCTCAACATCGGCCATTTCCTGATCGGTGAGGCGATCTTTCTGGGCCTTGGCCCTGCAATCGCCGAAATGCGCCGTTTGATGGATGCCGCCCGCGCCTGAACCCCTGGGGCGCGCGCCTGCCCGCCACTCAAGACAGACTGGAGCACAGATGATCCTCGGCATCGGTTCGGACCTGTGCAACATCGAACGGATCGCCGGCACGCTGGAGCGGTTCGGCGATCGTTTCCGCAACCGGGTCTTCACCGAGGTTGAACAGCACAAGGCCGAACGCCGCAAGGACACCCCCGGCACCTACGCCAAACGCTGGGCCGCAAAGGAAGCCTGTTCAAAGGCCCTTGGCACAGGCCTTGCCATGGGGATCTCCTGGAAGGACATGAGCGTGTCGAACCTGCGGTCGGGCCAGCCTGTCATGCATGTGACCGGTTGGGCAAAAGAGCGGCTTGATGCGATGACCCCACCGGGGCACGAGGCGATCATTCACGTCACCCTCACCGACGACCATCCCTGGGCCCAGGCCTTTGTCGTCATCGAAGCGCGTCCCCTGGCCCCTTACGCCGCCTTGGGTTGACTCGCGACAAGCCCGGGATCATGAAGCCAACGAGGGCTCCGCCCGGAATAACAAGCAAGGACTTGGCAGGTATGGCAGCGAAAACGGGTTTCGGCGCGAGCGTCTTGGAAACGGTCAAGACAGTGGTTTACGCGCTCCTGATCGCGGGCGTTTTTCGCACGCTTTTCTTTCAGCCTTTCTGGATTCCGTCCGGCTCAATGAAAGACACCCTGCTGATTGGTGACTTTCTGTTCGTGAACAAGATGGCCTATGGCTACTCCTACGCATCGTGCCCCTCCATTCGCATTCCCGCCGCCGGGATCGACATCTCTGCCGACGATTTTTGCGGGATTTTCCGTGGCGATAACAACCGACTTTTAGGTGGCGAACCAGAGCGGGGCGACGTGGTCGTGTTCCGCCATCCTGTCACCGGGGCCGACTTCATCAAGCGGGTGATCGGACTTCCCGGCGACCGTGTTCAGGTCACAAACGGCGTCCTGTCAATCAACGACACACCAGTCCTGCTGGAACCCGCGGGCATCTTCGTCGAAGAGATGGAGCGTCAGGGGCCCCAAGGCCTGCTGCCGCGCTGCGAAAACGGGGCGGTCGCCATGGGCGCAGATTGCACCAAGACCCGCACGACAGAGACCCTGCCCAACGGCCTGTCCCATGATATCCTGAATATCGGCACCCAGTCCTCGGACAACACCGGCGTGTTCAATGTGCCCGAAGGCTACTACTTCTTTATGGGTGACAACCGCGACAACTCCACCGACAGCCGGGTCCCGCAGAATGCCGGCGGTGTCGGATTTGTGCCTTACGAGGATATCGTGGGCCGGGCGGACCGGATCATGTTCTCGTCGGCGGGACGGTCTATGCTGGCCTTCTGGACCTGGCGGGGCGACCGCTTCTTCAAGGCAATTGAATGAGGTTTGGGCGGTGAAACTCTCGGCCGATCTGGCGGCCTTTTCCCAAAGGCTGGGGCACGGGTTCTCGCGGCCCGAGCTTCTGGTCAGGGCGCTGACCCACGGCTCGATCGCATCCCCCCATCGTGACGACAACCAGCGGTTTGAGTTCTTGGGCGACCGCGTGCTGGGCCTCGTGATGGCCGAAGCCTTGCTTGACGCCGATCCCACCGCCGCCGAAGGGCTGATCGCACCGCGCTACAACGCCCTTGTCCGGCGCGAAACCTGCGCTGATGTCGCACGGGCCATTGACCTTGGGGTTGTCCTTAAGCTGGGTCGATCCGAGATGAAGTCAGGCGGGCGACGCAAAGAGGCGCTTCTGGCAGACGCGATGGAGGCCGTGCTGGCCGCCGTCTACCTCGACGCAGGGCTGCCTGCGGCCCGGTCCGTCATCCTGCGCCATTGGGCCAGCCGGATCACCCAGGTCGACAGCGACGCCCGCGACGCCAAGACCGCGTTGCAGGAATGGGCCCAGGCCCGCGGTGAAACCCCACCCGATTATGTCGAGGTCGCCCGCGACGGTCCCGACCACCAACCCGTTTTCACCATCGAGGCGCGCCTTGCCTCCGGCCCGTCCGAGCGCGCCCGCGCCGGGTCGAAACGCCAGGCCGAACAGGCGGCCGCCGCCGCCCTCCTCAGCAAGGTCACATCCGATGAATGACACCACCCAAGGCCCCACCCGCGCCGGTTTTGCCGCGCTGATCGGGGAACCGAATGCAGGAAAATCGACCCTGCTCAACCGGATGGTCGGGGCCAAGATCTCGATCGTAACACATAAGGTTCAGACCACCCGCGCTCGCATTCGCGGCGTCGCGATCGAAGGGCAAAGCCAGATCGTCTTCGTCGACACCCCCGGTCTTTTCAAACCGCGCCGCAGGCTTGACCGCGCAATGGTCGCCGCTGCCTGGGGCGGGGCCGCCGATGCCGATGTCGTGGTTCTGATGATCGAGGCGCATCGCGGCATATCCGAAGGGGTCAAGGCGATCCTTGGCAAACTGGACGAGATCGGCCAAGGCCGGACAGTTGCCCTTGCCATCAACAAGATCGACAAGGTCAAGGCCGAGACGTTGCTGGCCCTGACCAAGGACATGAATGAGGCCTATGCCTTTGCCGAGACTTTCCTGATCTCCGCCGAACGGGGACACGGCTGCGACACCCTGCGTAAATGGCTGGCGGCACGGATGCCCGAAGGGCCCTGGCTTTATCCCGAGGATCAGATCGCCGACCTGCCCATGCGAATGATCGCCGCCGAAATGACGCGCGAAAAGCTGACGCTGCGCCTGCACCAGGAACTGCCCTACGAACTGACCGTCGAAACCGAAAGCTGGGTCGAACGCGAGGACGGAACCGCCCGCATCGACCAGATCGTCTATGTGGCCCGGGACGGACACAAGGGGATCGTACTGGGCAAAGGTGGCGAGACGGCCAAGGCGGTCAGCAAAGCCGCCCGCGAAGAACTCGAAGAATTCCTGGGCCGCCGCGTCCACCTGTTCCTGCAGGTCAAGGTGCGGCCAAACTGGCTCGAGGAATCCGAGCGCTACTCGGAAATGGGCCTTGATTTCAAAGACGGCAACGCCTGACCCATGCTCCCCCCTTCGCTCTGTCAAAAATACTCATATTCCCCGCTTACCACCCAGTGCCTTCGTTGACATGGCGCGCCTGACCTCCAGCTTCTGGGTCTCGGCCTACCTCGCACGGCTTCGGCTGCACGCGATTCCGGCCTTTGTCGTGGCACACGGCGATGACACGGGCGGCGCGGTTCTGGTCAAGCTCAACACGCTGGATGGTAACGCCCGGGTGTTCCAACGCTCCTTCGACCTGATGTCAGGCGACCGGACTTGGGTGGTTCTGGCCGAAGGCCCTGAGGCCGAGGTTGACGCCTCAATCACGCGACAACGAAGCTTTGACCCCGACATCTGGGTGATCGAGGTCGAGAGCAAAGAGGGCCGTCACCTTCTGGACGAAGACGGCCTGACCTGAGGCGAGGGCCGGAACCGCGCAAGGCCAATCAGCACCAGCCCGCCGCCGCCCAAAGCAAGGCCAATCAGGACGACATTGACAGCCACTGCCACCAAGCCCAGCCCCGTGACATCAAGAAAGGGGTAGCCATAGTCACCCGTCAACGCCCCCCGGCCCAGGGCCACGGCGAAACAGACCAATGGCCCCGCGATCCAGAACAGCACATCGCGCAGCACAAGGCCGGCTTTCGGGGCAAGAATTAGCCAGTGAACCGCCACCAGAACCGGCATCACGCTGTTCAGCCCCACATCCGCCCCATAGGTCAGACCGCTTAGGGGATCGGCTCTGGCAAAGGCGATGTGGTCAATAACGCCCGCGGTCACTGTCCAGTGAACCAGCGCCCCGTGCCAAATTGCACCAAAGGGCCTGTGCCTTGCCCCAACGACAAGGAAGGTCACAGCGACCAGGCCGCAGGCCCAAACAGCAAGATTGGGAAGCAGCGCCAAGATCGCGGTCAGACTGTCTGCGCTAGCCTCCCGCACGCCCAACCAGGTGATCGCAAGGGTCACGACCGAGGACATCGTTAGCAGCAGTGGGATGGCTCGTCCTGTTACCTTCATCCGCTTGGGTCGTCGTCGCGCCATACAGCCAATTTCTCCCTAGGGGTTGCCCGCGTCTAACTTCGTTGCAGCAGCCCGAAGTGAAACCGCTGCACAGCACCACCGGGGGTCTTGTGATCATGGCGAACCGATTTGACCAGCCGAAAGTCCCGCCCAAAGACCTCCAGCAACGATGTGGCATCATGGCGGCTTACCGGCAGTCCACTGCACCGTTCGGGTCCGTCCGGGGCAAAAGTCCCGATGATCGCATAGCCCCCCAGCCTCAGCGCCTTGCATAGCACCGACCGGTAGGCCTCTCGCTCTTCTGGCGTCGTCAGGAAGTGAAAAGCCGCCCTGTCATGCCAGATGTCGTAGGACATGTCCGGCACCCAATCCCGTACATCCCCGGCAATCCAGTCGACCGGGGCGCCGGCCGGTAGGCGGGCGCGCGCAATAGAAAGTGCGGCGGCAGATAGGTCGAGGACCGTGACATGGGCAAAGCCCGCTGCAATCAACGCATCGACCAGATGGGACGCCCCTCCCCCGACATCTACGATCCGGCTGTCCGGGCCAAGGCCGGTCGCGGCAATCAGGTCAATCGAGACTTGTGGCCACGTCTCATACCAGCTGACATCCGTGTCCGCCTTGGTCCGGTAGACGTCTTCCCAATGTTCGCGCGGCTCTGTCATGGCCAACCCTCCCGCTTTGGCTGTCACCCTAGCACCGCCTCCGCCGCTTTGGCGACTCGCATGCCCCTTGCGCCCCGTCGCTGCGCACCGATACTGCGCCCATGATCGAATGGCGCGATGAGGGGGCGGTTCTGTCCGTCCGACAGCACGGTGAGACCTCGGCCATCGTCGAGGTCTTTACCCAAAGCCATGGCCGCCATGCTGGTATCGTCCGGGGCGGGGTCAGCCGCAAGATGACGCCCATTCTGCAACCCGGCGCACAGGTTGAGGTCGTCTGGAAGGCCCGGCTGGACGAACACCTTGGCACCTTTACAGTAGAGCCCCTGCGCAGCCGGGCGGCGGCGGTCATGGGCGACAGGCTTGCCCTTGCCGGTCTGAACGCCGTAGCAGGTCTGCTTGGTGTCGTTCTGCCGGAGCGGGATTCCCACCCGGACCTCTACCGTCGGACCATGGGGCTTCTTGACCTTTTGGGTGACGGTGACCTCTGGCCTTTGGCCTACCTGCGCTGGGAACTGGCCTTGCTTGAGGACATGGGCTTTGCCCTCGACCTGACGACCTGCGCTGTAACTGGCGCAACGGAGGGGCTGGTTTACGTATCTCCCCGGTCGGGGCGTGCTGTCAGTGCCGCAGGTGCCGGAGACTGGGCCGACAAACTTCTGCCCCTGCCGCCTGTGATGCGGGGCGAGGGGTCCGCCGATGATGCCGCCATTCACGCTGCCCTCGGGACAACGGGCTACTTTATCGAACACAAACTAGTTCAGGGTTCAGGCGGCAGACCAATGCCCGCCGCCCGCCAAAGGCTGCTTGATCAGCTGGCCCGAACCGGGGCTACTTGACCCAGCCATTCTTCAGCAGGGTCTTCGCGGTCTCTACCATGCTGTCGCGGGTATCACGGAAGGTGATCCCAAGCCGGTCCCGGGCTTTGGCATTCGAGAACGCATCACGCTTGTCCAGGATCGGCAGAATGGTCTTGATCGACTTGTCGAACCGGGCCAGCAGGCGGATCACAAAACTCGGCGCTTGGCGCGTCACTATCTTGTGGTCGGGCAAACCTGCCTTGAGGGCCTTTGCAATCTCGACAAAGGTCATGGTGCGATCGCTGGCGATAAAGCGTTCGCCTGCCGTTTCAGGTTTGTCGAGAACCGCGACATGCATCGCCGCCACGTCCCGGACATCAACGCATCCAAAACAAATGTTGGGCAACATCGGGTCCTTTGCGGCAAGGATCCGTTCGATCAGGGAAACCGATGTCCCGTAGTTCTGGTCAAGCGGTGGGCCGATGACCAGCGACGGGTTGATCGTCGTCAGCGCAATTCCTGGTGCCCTGTTGGCCACAAACTCCCATGCGGCCCTTTCGGCCAGGGTCTTGGATTTTCCATAAGCGGATACAATCGGGTCCAAGATGTCGGTCCAGTCGTCCTCGGTATGGGCGACCTTTCCTTCGGGTAGGCGACCCGGCGAAATTGCGACAACCGAGGATGTCAGCACAACACGCGAGACGCCCGCCTTTTGGGCGGCCCGCAGGGCCCGAAGCGTTCCATCGACTGCGGGGCGGATCAGCTCATCCTCGTTCTTCGGCTGTTCGAGCGGAAAGGGAGAGGCGGTGTGCATGAGAGCGTCCACGCCTTGAAGCGCGACATCCCATCCATCATCCGATCCCAAGTCCAGGGTGACGAAGGTCAGGCGATCATCAAGGTCGGTTGGATCCGCAAGCATTGGCTTTACAGCTTCGCGCACCTCGTCAGCGCGGGACAGCGAGCGGACGGATCCGCGGACCTTGTACCCCCCGTTCAAAAGAGCCACCGCCACGTGTTTGGCGATGTAGCCACTTGCGCCTGTCAGCAAAACGGTTTGGGTCATGCATCTTCCTAACTCAAATAAACTAATCAGTTTACGTTTGCTCCGGCTTGTCGGATCACTCACGGCCCCGCAATGCCTGGGCCCGCAATACCTGGGGCTGCAGAACAAGTCTCACGGCTCACCTTGGTATTGCGCCTTTGGCTTTACGGATTGTTGCCGTGATGGCAAACTTCCACCAGTTCAGACTGAGGAGCGCTGCCCGATGTTCTTGCCACTTATCGCTGTGTTTTCCTTAATGCAGGAACCCAATGCCCTGCCCGACGCGGTTCAAGTTCAGTTTCAGCTGCCCGCCGAACGGATCGTTGAATATCCTGCGTCAGAGTTGCGGCAGATTTCCGCGCCCGTCTTGTCCGAAACGGCGAAGGAGGCATTCGACAATTCATTTCTGGTCACAAGCCATTATTCGGCTTTTGCCTATTCCAAGGATGGTGGTTTTGGATATTCGACCACTGCCAATACACTGGATGCCGCCCGCCAGATTGCCATGCAGCAATGTCTGAACTTCAACGAACAATGCCGCATCATCGCCGAGATCATTCCCGTCGGCTACCGGCCGCCGGGCCCGGGAGATATCACCGTTTCCCCCGTCATCGCGGACCTGATCCGCGACGCGCGAAGCCAACCCCAGTTCCGGGCAATGGCGATCAGTGAAGAGGGCGCCTATTCTTATGTCTGGGGGCACAAGAACCAGGAAAACGCGAATCGGGCGGCAATCGCCGACTGCGATTCGCACATCGACCCCAACCTGCTAGGAACTTCCATCGGACTCTGCATCCTGGTGCCCGGAGTGGGCTTCTGAAGGGGCGCTAGTCCAGCAGTCTCCGTGCGATGACCTGCGCCTGAATTTCGGCCGCGCCCTCAAAGATGTTCAGGATGCGGGCATCGCACAGGATACGGCTGATCTTGTATTCCAGGGCAAAGCCATTGCCACCGTGGATTTGCAGGCCGTTGTCGGCACAGGCCCAGGCCACACGCGCACCCAAAAGCTTGGCCATGCCAGCCTCAAGATCGCAGCGCCGTTCCGCGTCCTTTTCGCGGGCCGAGAAATAGGTCAGCTGGCGGGCCACCATGATCTCGACCGCCATCATCGCCAGTTTGCCCGACACCCGGGGAAAAGCGATCAGGGGCTGGCCAAACTGCTTGCGGTCGCGGGCGTATTGCATCGCCACATCAAGGGCGGATTGGGCCACGCCAACGGCACGGGCGGCCGTCTGGATGCGGGCCGATTCAAAGGTCTGCATCAACTGCTTGAACCCCTGCCCTGTCTTGCCGCCCAGCAGGTTCTCGCCCTTCACGGCGAACCCGTCAAAGGCCAGTTCGTACTCCTTCATGCCACGATAGCCGAGCACCTCGATCTCGCCGCCGGTCATGCCGGGGGTGGGAAAGGGCTCTGCATCCGTGCCGGGGATCTTTTCGGCCAGAAACATGCTCAGGCCGCGATAGTCGGTGGTGTCCGGATCGGTGCGGGCCATCAGTGTCATGACATGGGTACGGGCGGCATGGGTGATCCAGGTCTTGTTGCCGGTCACCGTCCAGTCATCGCCCTCCTTGACCGCACGGGTGCGCAGGGCGCCCAGGTCCGACCCGGTGTTGGGCTCGGTAAAGACCGCCGTGGGCAGGGTTTCCCCGCTGGCCAGTCGCGGCAGCCACTTCTGCTTTTGCTCTTCCGTGCCACCGCACAGGATCAGCTCTGCGGCAATCTCGCTGCGGGTTCCCAGCGATCCAACACCGATATAGCCACGCGACAGCTCCTCACTCACCACAGCCATCGCCGTCTTGGACAGGCCAAATCCTCCGTATTCTTCCGGGATCGTCAGGCCAAAGACGCCCATCTCGGCCAGATCGTCGATGATCTCCATCGGGATCAGTTCGTCGTTCAGGTGCCAGGCATGGGCCACCGGCTCTACCTTTTCGACGGCAAAGCGGCGGAACTGTTCCCGGACCATCTCCATCTCTTCGTCGAGGCCGGCCTGACCTACGGTGATGCGGGCGTCCTGCTCTTGCATCAGTTCGACCAGACGGGTGCGGGCGGACTGGGTATTGCCCTCCTGGGTCAGGGCCATGACCGCGGGCACCATCAGCAGCTGCATGTCTTCCTGCGACAGGCCGATGTCCTGGAGGCGCAGAATTTCGCCCTGGCTCATCGGGATGCCACCGTAGATTTGCCAAAGGTATTCGCCAAACGCGATCTGGTGGATCAGCCCTTCGATCTCGCTAAACAGGCCCTCAGCCTCCAGCCGCTCAGCCCAGCCCTGCATCTGGCGCAGCGCCTGCGCATAGGTGGCCAGCCAAGCGAGGCCATGGGCGGCGGTTTGCTCAGCTTCGATCGCAGCGCCGGATACCCGGCCATCGACAGTGCACAATGCGCGGACGCGATCGGTCGCCATGGCGACAATCTCATCAACGGCAGGCAGGGCGTCGCCCGTCAAACGGGTCAGGTCAGCCAGCAAAGGGGCCTTTTGCATCGTCATGTCCTGTCCGTCGTGGGCCATTTGCCTCTCCTTTTATCTCGCAAAGGCAGCCCTAGCCACTTTGCAGTTGCAGCGCAACAATAATTCAAAATTTATCCCAAAAACAGCACAAGATGTCGCAACCGATTTCAGATGCGCCGCCGGTTCGGCCGGGTTAGAGGGGGCAATGGACGCCCTCTTCTCACTTCTTACACCTCAGGCTCTGGCGATGGCAGCACTCGTCACCCTATTGGCTGGCATGGTCAAGGGGATGGTCGGGTTTGCCATGCCGATGATCATGATCTCTGGCCTGTCGCTTTTCTTGCCGCCCGAGATTGCGCTGGCCGCGCTGATCGTGCCGACCTTCATCACCAACGGGATGCAGGCCCTGCGACAAGGGACAAGGGCGGCGTTGCAGGCGATGGGCCGGTTCAAGCTCTATCTGTGCTGTGGTTTGGTCTTTCTCGTCATTTCCGCCCAGCTGGTGCGGGTCGTCCCTTCCGAAACGCTTTACCTGATGATCGGCCTTCCGGTCACGGGCTTTGCCCTGCTCAACCTGTCAGGCTGGAAACCCCGGCTGCCAGCGCGGGCTCATTGGGTCGAGGCGACGATCGGCAGTTTTGCAGGGTTCGTCGGCGGGCTGTCAGGCGTCTGGGGGCCGCCCACCGTGATGTTCCTGACCGCTCTCGACCTGCCCAAGCAAGATCATGTGAGGGCACAGGGTGTCATCTACGCCCTTGGGGCCTTTGCCCTTTTTGGCGCCCACATCCAGTCCGGTGTCATGCGGGCCGAGACCCTACCCCTGTCGCTGGCCATGGTGGTGCCCGCCTTCGTCGGCATGCTGATCGGTCAGCGGATCAACGACCGGATCGATCAGACCGCCTTTCGAAGGGCAACGCTGCTCGTCCTGCTTCTGGCGGGGCTGAACCTCGTGCGGCGCGGGTTCTTCTAGTCCAAAGCCTCTGGCAAGGCCAAACCACGCAGAACCTCACGCGCCGGCATCGCCCGTTTGCCCTCGCGCTGCACCTCGGTCACCTCGACGGCACCGGTGCCACAGGCGACGACAAAGCCACCCAGAACAGTCCCGGCAGGCCCTTCGCCAGACGCGACACGACTGCCCAAAAGTTTCACCCGCTCGCCCGACACCATGCACCACGCCCCCGGAAAGGGCGAAAGGCCGCGAATCTGTCGATCAACTTCAATCGCCGGGCGGGTCCAGTCCACGCGCGCCTCGGCCTTGTCGATCTTGGCTGCATAGGTCACGCCCGCTTCGGGCTGCGCTTCGGGTGAAAGGTACTCCAGACCGGCCAGGGCCTGAACAATAAGATCCGCGCCCAGCGCACTCAGACGATCATGCAACGCGCCAGTGGTCTCTTCCGGCCCAATGTCCAAAGCGGCACGCATCAGGACCGGACCGGTATCGAGGCCCGCTTCCATCTGCATGATGCAGACGCCGGTCTGGGCATCGCCGGACAAGATGGCACGATGAATCGGCGCGGCCCCGCGCCAGCGCGGCAGAAGGCTGGCGTGAATGTTCAGACAGCCGTGCTTCGGCGCATCAAGCACCGCCTGCGGCAGGATCAACCCGTAGGCCACGACCACCGCTACATCCGCCTCCCACGCCGCAAATTCCGCCTGCGCCTCTGCCCCCTTCAGGGCCACCGGATAGCGGACCGGCAACCCCAACTCTTCCGCCCTCGCCTGCACCGGCGACGGCCGCTCTTTCTTGCCCCGACCAGCCGGACGGGGTGGCTGGCAGTAAACGCATACCACCTCATGACCGCCCGCCACCAAAGCGTCGAGGACAGGCACCGAAAATGCCGGCGTTCCCATGAACACGATCCGCATCACTCAGGCCTTCCCTGTCCGCTTTTTCTTGCCAAAAATATTCCCCCCGGAGGGTCCGCAACATGCAGCCCGCGTCTACCCACGGACCTTCTTGGCCCGTTTCAACAGCATATCACGTTTGACCCGGCTCAGCCGGTCGAAATACATCCGGCCCTCGAGGTGATCGATCTGGTGCTGCACGCTGGTGGCCCAGAGACCGACAAAATCCCGCCGATCCCATTGGCCATGTTCGTTCAGAAACCGCACTGTGACCGCCCTTGGCCGCTCGATCGCCGCAGAAACACCCGGCAAATTCGGTGAGGCCTCTTGGTGGGTCCGGAATTCAATGCTGGCATGCAGGATCGTGGGGTTCGCCATGCGTACCACGCGGCCCCGGTCTTCCGAGGCGTCGACAACGGCCAGGCGCAGGCCCAGGCCAATCTGCGGGGCGGCGAGGCCGACACCCGGCATCGCCTCCATCACGTCCACCATGTCATCCCAGATCGCCCGAATCTCGTCGGTAATCTCGGGCACCTCGGCGGCAGGCGTGCGCAGGCAGGCATTGGGCCAGGGGACAACCGCGCGCGTCATGCAGCGTAGGCCGCCTCTGCCGCCGCCCGGGCAGTCCGGTCCAGCCGATCAAAGGTCACCAGCCCATCAAGGTGATCCAGTTCATGCTGAGCACAGGTCGCCTCAAAACCGGTCAGGTCCGCCCCCTGATCGCTGCCATCAAGGTCTTTCCAGGCGAGCCGCACCGAAACCGGGCGGCGGACGTCTGCCTGGACCCTGGGAATGGAAAGACACCCTTCCTCCGCCACAGCCAACTCTGCCCCAACCGATAGGACATGGGGATTGACCATGATCACCGGGCGCGGCGCGCCAGTCTTCCAGTCTGCATCCATAACGAAAAAGCGCTGCAGGATCCCGACTTGTGGGGCGGCAAGACCGCGACCGGGGGCAGCATACATCGTTTCAAGCATGTCATGCGCGCGTTGTCTGAGAAGATCGTCAAAGGCTTCAACCGGCGCACAGACACAGCCAAGGCGCGGATCAGGCCAGAGCAGGATCGGCAAGAGGCTCACGCACCGTTCCCCTCGCGCGCCCGCTCACGCTTGAGCTTGACCATACGGCGGGTGATCATCTGGCGCTTCAGCGGCTTGAGGTAATCAATGAACAGCTTGCCGTTCAAGTGGTCGATCTCATGCTGCACGCAGGTCGCCCACAGGCCGTCAAACTGCTCCATATGCTCGGCCCCGTCCAACCCGGTCCAACGCACGCGCACCTCTACCGGTCGCTCCACATCGGCAAACTGATCGGGGATTGACAGGCAGCCTTCCTCGTAAACGCTCATCTCTTCTGAGGTCCAGACGACCTCGGGGTTGATCAGGACCATGGGCTCCGGCGTTGCGCCTTCATCCTTGACGCAATCCATGACAATCAAACGGCTTAGCACCCCGACTTGCGGAGCGGCCAGGCCGATGCCAGGGGCGGCATACATGGTTTGCAGCATGTCGTCGGCCAGTTGCTGGATATCGTCGTCAACCGCAGCCACAGGGCGGCAAAGCGTTTTCAGACGCGGGTCGGGGTGGATCAGGATCGGGCGCAATGTCATGAGCCGGATGTAGGCCAAGGCCAGCCTGCTTGCAATATCGAGCCTGCAAGGCTTGCACCCGCCGCCGCCTTCGGTAGGTTCTCGAAAAACGGAGAGCTTCATGACATTCGACACCCTGATCGACCGGCGCGGCACCCACAGTTCAAAGTGGGACGGGATGGAAGCCTATTATGGGGTGTCCCCTGACGATGGCCTCGCGATGTGGGTCGCGGATATGGACTTTCGTGCCCCGCAGGCGGTGCAGGATGCGGTCAAGGCGTTCCACGATGTGGGCATCTACGGCTACTACGGCGATTACGGCTCCTACTATGACGCGATCCGCTGGTGGATGGCAGAACGGCATGGCTGGATGGTCGATCAGGAGGCGATCTTTTCGACCCACGGCCTGGTCAACGGCTTTGCCCTCTGCATCGATGCCTTCACCAAGCCAGGAGACGGGATCGTCCTGTTCACACCGGTTTATCACGCCTTCGCCAGGGTCATTGCGGCCGCCGACCGACAGGTCGTGGAATGCCCCCTGGTGCTCGAGGGTGGGCGCTACACCTATGACTTCGACGCCTATGACAGCCAGATGACCGGGTCAGAACGGATGGTTGTGCTGTGCTCGCCCCACAACCCCGGTGGCCGGGTCTGGACCAAGGCAGAACTGCAGGCCGTCGCCGCCTTTGCCAAGCGGCATGACCTGATCCTGATCTCGGACGAGATCCACCACGATCTTGTCTTGCCGGGAAACAAGCACATCCCGATGACCCATATCGACGGGATCGAAGACCGCCTGATCATGATGACCGCCGCGACCAAGACCTTCAACATCGCTGGCGCCCACATCGGCAATGTAATCATCCCCGACCCTGATCTAAGGGCGGTCTTTGGGCGCAAGATGAATGGGATGGGCATGTCGCCAAACTGCTTCGGCCCCCTGATGGTCGCCGCCGCCTATTCGCCCGAGGGGGCCGGGTGGGTCGACGCGCTCTGCGCTTATATCGATACCAACCGGAAGCACTTCGATGCGGGGATCAACGCGATCCCCGGCCTGCGCAGCATGCCGATGGAGGCCACCTACCTGGCCTGGGTCGACTTTTCCGATACCGGCATGTCCCCGGCCGAGTTTCGGGAGCGGGTGGAAGAAGGCGCCCGTATTGCCGCCAACCATGGCGACAGCTTCGGAACGGGAGGCGAAAGCTTTCTGCGCTTCAATCTGGGGACGCCCTTGTCCCGGATAGACGAGGCTGTCAGCAGGCTTCAACTGGCCTTCAAGGACTTGCAGTAGACGGGCCGCAATCGACGGTCAAAGCAACCGGGGGATAAGCGCGACGGGCAAAGGATCGCTACGCGCAAAATCCACCGCGGCCCGGTCTGCAACCTGGGTTGCCCGCTTGAAGTCGTAGATCATAAGATCGTCTTCCTCATGGCTCGCGACGACCAGGCACTGCATCACATGGCGGGGACCATCATAAAGGTCGACGAGTCCCCTCAGGCGCGGGGCCTCCGCGGCCTGTATTGCAAAGCCACCGTCCCACAGGCGAAAGATGCGGTGGACAGCGTCACCATCATGCACACACAGACGGCCGGACTTGCGCAGCACCGCCACGCGCGCCTCTTCCAGTCCCTTGCGGACGGCCTCGGGCAGATAGTCCGACATCGCTCATCTCCTCCAGTCGATAGGCGGAGAATGGCGCAGATAGTATCAAAATCAAGTTACCACCTACGCCGCGATGCAGCGTAAGTGTCTGACACATCACGCTTCCTTGGTGTTCATCGCAACCTTGGGCCGCAATACATGGGGTTTGGCCGCATCATATAGTGCTGAATCCGGAAAGCCGAGCGCATCAGATAATGCAGGGCCGACCAGGATCAAAGCTGTGCGGGTGATCTTGGCCGCCCGAACCTGGGCATGAATATCACTCAAGGTGCCGCGCAGAATCACCTGATCCGGCCAGCCCACCCGGTAGATCACTGCGACCGGACAGTCCTCTCCATAGAACGGCGACAAACGCCGTTCTATGTCGCGCAAGGCGCGTATTCCCAGATGGATCGCCAGAGTGGTCCCCGACCTTGCAAAGTTTTCAAGGGTTTCCCCCTCGGGCATCGAGGTCGACTTCATGCTCATCCGGGTCAGGACAAGGCTTTGCGCCACTTCAGGGATGGTCAGTTCCTGACCCAGCGCGGCAGCGGCAGCCACGTAGGCAGGGACACCGGGGATGATCTCATAAGGAATGCCATCGGCCTTCAAACGGCGGATCTGCTCCGCGATGGCCCCATAAAGCGAAGGATCGCCCGAATGGACCCGCGCCACATCCTCACCGCGGGCATGCGCCGCCACGATCTCGGCATGAGTGTCTTCCAGTGTCATGGGGGCGGTGTCCATCACCCGGGCACCGTCCGGGGCGCCGGCAACAACAGCCTCAGGCACCAGACTTCCCGCAAACAGACACACCTGGCACTGGCTGATCAGCCGCGCGCCCTTAAGCGTCAAAAGCTCCGGATCGCCCGGTCCCGCCCCGATAAAATAGACCGTCATACGCGCCACCAGATCCGCTTTTTCTTGCAATAAATGTTCATGTTCCGACCTTCCCGCTAAGATCGCCGTCGATGCGCCGGGCGTAGCCGCGGGGGGTATACATGCGCGGCCCTTCGCCAAGCTGCGCCAACCGGCTGTGCGATGACCCGACAAGAACGACCGTCAGCATATCAACCTCATCGACCTCCAGGTCCACCAGGCGACGATAGCGGATTTCTTCCTCCGGCCTGCCAAGGTTCGAGGCAAGCATCACCGGCGTATCCTCGGGCCTGTGACGCAACAGGATCTCGCGGGCCTCGGCCAAAAGGGTCCGGCGACGTTTGGACACCGGATTATAGAAGGCGATGACAAAGTCACCCTCCGCCGCAGCCTTCAGACGGCGCAGAATATCCTCGCGCGGGGTCAGTAGGTCAGACAAGGAAATGGCACAAAAATCATGGCCCAAGGGGGCACCGGCCCGCGCCGCAGCGCCTTGCAGGGCAGAGACACCGGGCGAACAGATGATTTCCGTCCTACGGGCGGCATCACTGACGCCTCCGGCAGACGCGTCCCGATCCAGAAGTTCGAAGACCAGCGCCGCCATCGCATAGATGCCCGCATCCCCCGAACAGACCAACGCCACGTTGTGTCCAAGCCCGGCCTGCTCAAGGGCATAGCGGCAGCGCGCCTCTTCTCCCCCAAGGGGAAAATCCGACCGGGCCTTGCCAATCGCCAAAGGACCCAGAAGGTCGATGTAAAGGCCATAGCCCACCAGTTCCTCGGCCTCAGCCACCAGCCGGGACACCTCGGGCGTCCGCCAGGAGGCCTGCCCCGGTCCTATGCCCACTACGGACAATCTGCCCCTGCTCCGGCCTCTGTGGCCCGTCATCGGCTGATCAGAAAGGGCCAAGGCACAGGTCGCCTGACCCGACTTGCGCTTCGGCGTCAGCAGGGTGCCCTCGGAACCAACCTGCGCAAGGGCGGCCCCTTCGGACACGCCATGGCAGCCCACTCCGGCAAAGACGACGTCCGAAGGGGTCTGCAACCGGCCCGCTTCGGCCTCCAGCTCGGACGCGGTAAACAGGCGCAACGGCACCCCCAAACGGCGCGCCAATGCGATCACCGCAGGCTCATCGCCCTTGAGGTCGATGGTATTGACCGAAGCTACCGCCGCAGGTGATATGCCCGCCTCTTCCAAGGCCTGATCCACCAACCCCGCCAACTCCGCCTCGGGACAGTTACGGGCACATCCGACGCCAAGGGCAACGCGTTGCGGGGCAAAATGCAGATCGGCCTCCGGGGCCGCCGCTATCGTCGCCTCGATCAGAACGGCCTCACCCCTTGGCAGATCGGCCAGCCAGGGGGCATCACCCGTCACGGTTGCACCACCCCCCGAAAGAAGCGTCGCCATGACCGACTGGGCAGCCTCCGGGTTCGCCAACCGCCAACCTGCTGGCGGGGCGTCCAGTGCAACGCCCAGCGCAACGTCACCCGCCGTGGTTACGGCCGAAACACCGCCAAGGGCCTGCGCCACGTCGCGGGCCAGGCGGTTCGCACCACGATGGCCGCCAAGCAAGGGGACAACAACCGATCCATCGTCCGAGACGGACAAGACCGGCGGCTCCGTCAGTTTATCGGCCAACAAAGGGGCGACGGCCCGGATCAGGATGCCACTGGCACAGACCCCGATGATGGGCACGCCCGCGGCAAACAGGTCGCGCGCATGGTCAAGGGCATTGGCAAACCACGCGTCCGCCTGATCAACGCGGCCCTCACGACCGTGAACAGATGCGCCAACGGCGGCCGCCACACGATGGGCTACCGGTTCACCCGATCGTGACAGCACCAGGACAACAGGGGTCACAGCCATGGGTCTTCTCCCTTGGTAATCAGGATCATCGAGAAATAGGGGGCGGCCTCCGGAGCTTCGGCAAGGGGCAGGACAACCTCGTTGGGCAGCGTCGCCCGCTCCACATAGACAGCCCGGTCCATCAGCCCAAGTCGGCCAATCACCTCGCGCAGCTTTGGCAGATGGCGGCCCACCTTCAGGATCGCAAGACTTTCTGCGCCCGCGATCCGGGCGGTCAATTCAGCCTCTGGCAAAGGACCGGGCAGGATGGTCAGCCGCTCGTTGCGGGCCACCAATGGCATGCCGGCCCGGGCGGCACAGGCGGTGACAGAGGTCACACCCGGCACAACCTCAACCTCGAACCGTTCGGACAGGCGGGCAAAGAGATACATGAAGGACCCGTAAAAGAACGGATCGCCTTCACACAGGCAAACCACGTCCTCGCCCGCATCAAGGGCTGCGGCTATTCTTGCCGCCCCATCGTCATAGGCCGCCTGCGCCGGCGCACGTTCAGGGGTCATTGGCACATCAAGAACAATCTCGTGAGCACCTGCCGGAATCAGATCAGCGGCGATGGAGCGGGCAAAACTTTCGCCGCCAGCAAGCGTCGGATAAGCAATGACGGACGCCCCCTCGATCAATCGCGCCGCGCGCAGAGTGATGAGGTCAGGAGCGCCCGGGCCCAGGCCAACGCCATACAAACGGCCGGTCATTGCGCGCCCTCGGCTTTTTCTTGCAATAAATATTCAATCCTGCCCAAGACACATTCCCTGCGTTCCGTCATCTCTTGATCAGGCTCCACTGGGTCACTGGCATCTGGGGCCGCCAACCCGTCAGCCGGCCAACCGGCTCGGCGCGTTGCACGGAAATCTTGGACAACTGCCCACCATGCCTTTTGTACAAGGCCAAAAGTACGGCCTCGCTCTCAAGGGTCACGGCATTCGCCACCAGACGGCCCAGGGGCCGCAGGGCCGCAAACGCAACTTCGAAGACCTCGTCGGTCAGGCCGCCGCCGATAAAAATGGCGTCCGGGGCGTCCAGCCCGGCAAGGACCTCCGGAGCCTCTCCATCGATCAACCGCAGTTGCGGAACGCCGAGGGCAAGTGCGTTCGCCGCCGCCATGGCGCGACGGTCAGCGCGCGGCTCTATTCCGATCGCCCTGGCGTATCGCGCCGCCCTCATCCATTCGATCGCGACGGATCCACAGCCCGTCCCGATGTCCCAAAGCAAGGCGCCGCGCATCGGCATCAGTTTGGCCAGGGTGACAGCGCGGACCTCGCGCTTGGTCATCGTACCATCGGATTGAAACAGGTCGTCTTCCAAGCCCGGCACCCGGGGCATCAGGGCGGCGTCCGGGGCCGCGATGCATTCGACGGCCAGCGTGTTGAACGGCGGCACCACATGGTCCCATGTCTGGGCCAGTCCGTCGAAGCGGGCCTCCTCCTTGCCCCCCATCGCTGCAAGCACCGTCATCCGAGACGCCCCAAATCCACGTTGGGCAAGGAACCTGGCGATCTGGGCTGGGGTTTCGGCCCCAGTGGTCAGGATCAACAGGCGGGCGTCCGGCTGAATGAAGGCGATCATCTGCTCAACCGGGCGGCCGTGAACGGTCAGCGTTTCCACATCGGCCAGGGACCAGCCCATACGCGCCGCAGCAAGTTGAAACGCGCTCAGTTGCGGATGGTAGACAATCTCGGACGGGGCGATGGCCCGGCCAATCCGTGCCCCAACCGAAAACCATAAGGGGTCGCCGGTCACCAGCACGACGGCCCGCCGGCCACGCAGGCCCCGGATCGTCTCGATCATCGCGTCAAAGGGCGACGGCCAGGCAATCCGCTCGGCCCCCGGGTTGGCGGCCAACTGGTGATGCCGGTCCCCACCCAGAATGACCTCTGCCGCCTCGACAATGGCGCGGGTCGCAGGGACAAGGCCGTCCAGGCCGTCTTCACCAATTCCGACTATGTGCAGCCAGGGATCGGATGTCATGCGGTGGCCCCCATGGTCAGGGCATTGACAGCCGCCGACGCCATCGCCGAGCCGCCTTTGCGACCACGCAAAGCAATGAACGGTGTGTCACGCGGATCACGCGCCAGTTCGGCCTTGCTTTCTGCCGCCCCGACAAAGCCCACCGGAAAGGCGAGGATCGCCGCCGGTCTGGGCCAGCCTGCGTCCAGATGCTCCATCAGGCGGAACAAGGCGGTAGGGGCGTTGCCGATGGCCACCACGGCCCCCTCGATATGATCGCGCCACAGGTCCACAGCGGCTGCGGAACGGGTGTTGCTGATGGTCTTGGCATGGTCCGGTGTAGCCGGATCATTCAGCGTGACCATCACCGGGTTGTGCGCTGGCAGCGACCGGCGAATGACGCCGGCCGCGACCATCTCGCAATCGCACAGCACAGGGGCGCCGGCCTCGAGCGCTGCCCGTCCTGAAGCGACCACATGGGTGGAAAAGACCAATCGGTCCGCGATCTCTACCATCCCGCAGGCGTGGATCAGACGGGTGATCAACGGCTGAAGATCGGGGGGAAACCGTTCAATCCGGGCTTCGCTGCGCACGGTTGCAAAGCTTTGCGCGTAGATTGCCGTGGGGTCTTTTTCATAGGGGCGCAAGGTCTGGCCTTTGAATTGGAAAGAGGGTGCCGGTGCCTTTGACGAAGGTTGCCTCGCCAATTTGAAGGTCAGGATTTGCGGGATTTCAACGCGCTTATCGGCCCGTGAGGATGATTGGCATGCGGGTAAACCGGATGGGAGTGATCATGGTCGTGGTGATGCCCGTGCCCCTGTCCGTGCTCATGCCCGTTCCCGTGTTCATGGTCATGGTCATGGTCATGGTCATGGTCGAGACCATGCGCATGCTGGTGGGCGTGCAAATCCTCATGCGAAAGGCGGCAAAGCCCGGTGCAGAAGGTATCGCAAAGCCCGCAATCCACCACATTCGACCCCGGTGCCGACGCTCCTTGGCCTTCGACATGATGGTGGTGGCTTTCCTGGACCGCACCGACTTCGGCCTCGAACCCTACGACAGCGACCCGGTATTTACACAAGACACAAGTGGGCGGTGGGACATCGCCAAAGGCCGGATGTCCGGCGCGATCCTCGGGCGCGATCTTCTGCACAGGCGCGCCGTCAGCGGCGAGGATTTGCGTGCGGTATCCACATGTCCCGCAATTGGGGGGCGGGTTCTTGCCTGTCTGTTCGATTACCCGCTCGGCAAACGTGGCCAGAACCTGGGGATGGTCGCCCAAATAGGGGGCTTTGACAAAGGTGATGTCCGGGTATTCAGCAGCCACCTGATCGGTAAAGCCGTAAATTCGGTCGATCAGGATGCCCGAGAACAGGAAATAGGGAAATACGATGACACGCTTGTAGGGCAGCCTGGCGACATGTTGCAGACAGGGTTCGACCAGCGGGAAGGTGACGCCGGAATAGCCCACCTCGACCCAGCCAAACCCCATGCCTTCCTGGATCATCCGGGCAATCTTTGAGACGTTGCCGTTGGCGTCGGGATCGGACGCCCCCCGCCCGATCACCACCAGACAAGTCTCGGACAAGGGCAGTTCACCATGCGCGGTGTTGGCGGCATCGACCGCCTCTTGCACCCGGCCCGCAGCAGCGGCGATCATCTTGGGGTCCAACCCCAATTCGCGGCCATAGCTGACAGTGATCCCATGTTGGGCGGCATAGGTGTTCAGCACAGTGGGAATGTCATTCTTTGCGTGCATGGCAGCGAACAACATGCCCGGGACCGCCAGGATACGATCGCAGCCCGAGGCGCGCAAACGGTCCAGGCCGTCCCGGATCACGGGGTTGGCAAATTCAAGGTAACCGTAGTCAACTTCCCAATCGGGCGGGAGGAAGGCCGGCAACTGTTCGGCCAGCCCCTTGAACTCGTCCACAGCAGACTTGCTGCGCGAGCCGTGGCCACAAATCATGACACCAGTTTTCATGCGGCAACTTCTTCTTCGTCGTCCGATCGTTCAGCGTCGGACTCGGCCTTTTCGTCGGACGTCTTGCCGCCCTTCACCGCACCCCAGATGCCGACAAGGACGGCAAGGCCGATGGCGGCACCGGCGACCCAGTGGTCGTGTCCAGCCAGACCGGCAAGATGGCCGGGATGGGCCAGTGCCGGGGACGCCAGCAAAAGGCCAAACAGGATTGAGGTCGTGCGCAGCATCACAGTCTCCATCATAGAACAGTCCAAAGAGATGATCTTCGACGATGCGGGTGCTTGGTCCCCGATTGGGTCAACACCGTCCCGCCACCTCTCTGGCCCGCTAGGGGCGTCGTCTGGCCACAAGCTATAAGGTTGTGCCTGTCGAGGTGCAAACGCATATGCGGAGGGTTCAGGGCCAATTGCGACCATGCCGCATCAAGAGGCGAAACCGGGCGAAACTGGGCAATCATAGGTCGGCCGGATTTCTGCGACACTTGGCCTAATCACCCGGAGAATGGATCCGCCTGGAAAGTTCATTGTGCGCTGACGCAGAGACGCTGCGCCGGGCTGCGCCTTGGTGCGCCTGCGCAATGCCCCTATCTGCAGTTCAACAATGACAGGAGGTCCAAATGGGACAACTGGTAGAGGGCGTCTGGCAAGACGTCTGGTATGACACGAAATCGACCGGCGGCGCGTTCAAGCGGACAAACGCCAGCTATCGCAACTGGATAACATCCGATGGGTCACCCGGCCCTTCGGGCGAGGGCGGTTATAAAGCGGAAAGCGGGCGCTATCACCTTTATGTTTCGCACGCCTGCCCTTGGGCGCATCGCACGATGATCTTTCGGGCGTTGAAGGAACTGACCGAACATATCTCGGTCTCAGTCGTCCACCCCGACATGCTGTCCGAGGGCTGGACGTTCGAGACAGACGATCAAGGGGCAACCGGAGACACATTGTTCGGACTGCCATTCCTGCGCGACATCTACACGAAGGATGACCCCACCGTGTCGACCCGCGTGACTGTCCCGGTCTTGTGGGACAAGACGCGCAACCGGATCGTGTCCAACGAATCGTCCGAGATCATCCGGATGTTCAATTCTGCTTTCGATCAGATCACTGGAAACCGGGACGACTATTGGCCCACCTCCCTCAGAGAGGCGATCGAACCAGTCAACGCCCGCATCTACAGCACCCTCAACAACGGCGTTTACAAAAGCGGCTTTGCCACGACCCAGGCGGCCTATGACGCGGCGGTGACGCCGCTCTTTGACACGCTCGACTGGTTGGAGGACCGGTTGTCGACCCGTCGCTACCTGATGGAGTCCACCCTGACCGAAGCAGACTGGCGCCTGTTCACGACCTTGATCCGGTTCGATCCGGTCTATCACGGTCACTTCAAATGCAATCGCGCCCGGATCGTCGACTACCCCAACCTTTGGGCCTATACCCGCGAGCTCTATCAGAGGCCGGGCGTCGCCGAGATGGTGAACATGTCCCACATCGTGCGCCACTACCACTACTCGCACGAATCGATCAATCCGCACCGCATCGTGCCAATCGGACCGGATATCGACTATCATGAGCCACACGGCCGCGAGGCCATGCAGGTGCGACAAAGCGCCTAGGCTGCACTCCCATAGTGGGCAACCATCGCCGCCAGGTCCTCTGGCGGCGTTTGCGTCCGGACCAGCGCCCGGGCGTTCGGGGTAAGCGCAAAGATAGACCCGTCCGAGAAAAAGGTCGTGTCCGTCACAAAGATGACGTTGGTTTCCGGTTGCCGGTACTGTGCAAAATCAGCGACAGCCAGGGCCGATCCTTCGGCCAGAACCAGGTCGAGGACAATAACGTCAAATGGCGTATCGCAGATAAGTTCGATGGCCTGTTCTGCCCGCGTCGACACAGTCACCTGCACCCCCTGACGCGCAAGATACCGGCTCCACAACAGGGCCAAATCGTTCGTGCTCTCAACAATCAGCACGCGCATAGTCTCTCCAATCAGTTTTTGGTTCAGGGCGAAGTCAATTCTCCCCCTGAACGCGCCCCTGTGATCCAATGCCTTCAGAACGATTAACAGGACGTTAACGTCAGCACTTGACGTAAGGTGAATGGCCTTGCCCAGGTCACCTTGTGCATCAGGTCGTAATCCTGTTGAACACACACGAACCAGACAAGGACCTGCACGCCGATGACAAGTTGGATCACCATCTGCGACACCTGCAAACGCGAAGGATGGGAGGCGACGGATATGTCGCGCACCGACGGCGAGGCGCTGGCGGGCCTGATCGAGGCCGCCGCATCGACCGCGTCAGATGTCCGAACCCGGCGCGTGTCTTGCACCATGGGGTGCGAACGGGCCTGCAACGTGGTCATTCAGGGTGCCGACAAGATGGGCTATTCCCTTGGCCGGTTCGAGCCGACCGCTGACGATGCGCAGGCCATCGTCGACTATGCCGCCCTTCACGCGGCCAGCGAAACGGGGCAAGTGCCCTATCGAACTTGGCCCGCCGGGGTCAAAGGCCACTTTGTCAGCAGACACCTTCCGGTGCCGTCCGACACATGACCCAGCCACGCGACCATGGCGGCGGACTGGACGCAGCCGTTGGCCGCTACGGCGGCTCTCGCACCAGCTGGGTCGATTTGTCGACCGGCATTAATCCGGTTCCCTACCCGGTTGGCCCTATCGAAGACGGGGCCTGGACAGCCCTGCCCGATCAGGCTGCGATGGAGCGGCTGCTAACCGCCGCCCGCAGCTTTTGGAAGGTTCCAGCAGAGGCCCAGATCATTGCGGCCCCGGGGGCATCGGCGCTGATCGCCCGGATGCCTCATGTGACCGGGGCTGACAGGGTGTACATTCCCGGACCCACCTACAACGAACATGCCGCCGCCTTCCGGGCCGCCAGCCGGGAGGTGAGCGATGATGCGACCGCCCCGGCCCGGGTCGTCGTCCACCCCAACAATCCCGATGGCCGGATGTGGCTGGCAGACGAGTTGGCCGATTGCAGCACCTGCATCATTGACGAAAGCTTTTGCGACATCGCGCCCAGCGCCTCGCTGGTCAATCTGGCGACACGGCCGGGGACCATCGTCCTCAAGAGCTTTGGCAAGTTCTGGGGACTGGCCGGTTTGCGCCTTGGGTTTGCGATCGGGTTGCCCGAAACGCTTGGTTTCGGTGGCCCGGGTGAAAGCCTGGCGGACATGCTGGGGCCCTGGGCCGTTTCCGGACCGGGACTTGAGGTCGGGGCGAGGGCCCTTGAGGATACCGCCTGGGCATCCGACACACGAAATCGGCTTGCCCTCGATGCCCACCGTCTGGACGACCTTTTGCTCGGGCGCGGCGCAAGAGTCGTCGGTGGGACCGATCTTTTTCGGCTTTACGAGGTCGACGACGCTGCCCATTGGCAAGATCGCCTTGCGCATGGGCATGTCTGGTCGCGGATCTTTCCCTACTCGGACACCTGGCTGAGGCTTGGCCTGCCAGGGCCCGACCAATGGGACCAGCTTGAGGCTGCGCTAGCCGGATGTGGGTCACGCGGCCCGGCAGGCACGGCATGACCATCGCTCTGATCGCGGCGCTACTGCTGGATGCGGTTTTTGGGGAACCGCGCTGGCTTTGGGACAGGCTGCCCCATCCGGCGGTCCTGATGGGGCGGGCGGTTGCTGCGCTGGACCGCCGTATGAATGTCGCCCCCTACCAACGGATCAAGGGCACTCTTGGGTTTGCCGCGCTTGTTGTGGCCGCTGGACTCCTTGGATGGGCGATTGCCGCCCTGCCCGGCCAGCTCATCGACGTCGTGATCGCTGCGGTCCTGCTCGCCCAACGCTCTCTCACCGAGCATGTTGGTGCCGTGGCGGATGGGTTGCGGCTGTCGCTGCATCAGGGTCGGCGGGCCGTTGCGATGATCGTCAGCCGGGACACCAGAAGCCTCGACACCTCGGGCGTTGCCCGTTCCGCCATCGAAAGCGGGGCTGAGAACATGTCAGACGGTGTGATCGCACCGGCCTTTTGGTTTCTGGTCGGCGGACTGCCCGGCCTGATGATCTACAAGGTGACGAATACCGCGGATTCCATGATCGGCTACCGGACGCCGCGCCACGAGGCCTTTGGCTGGGCGGCTGCCCGGTTTGACGATCTCCTCAACATTGTGCCTGCCCGCCTGACCGCCCTGCTTATCTGGGCGACCCGCCCGGGCCGTGGCCGGTGGAAAGATATCCGGCGCGACGCGGGCCTGCACAAATCACCAAACGCCGGCTGGCCCGAGGCCGCCTTGTCACGGGTGATCGGCGTGGCCCTCGCCGGGCCGCGCAGCTACGACGGGACAGTTCAAGACTTTCCCTTTGTGAATCCCGATGGCCACCGGACGCTTGGGGCGGATGACATTGATGCCGCCAACCGGACACTCTGGCGCAGTTGGGCCCTGTTCCTGGCGCTTCTGGTACTGCTCGCACTGATATGATCACGCCGATCTGATCGCGTAGACTTGCAGGATGGGCTGTCCCTGCTAGGCTCTCTCCAACCCCAAGGGAGTTGCCATGTTGCGTTTTCCGTCTGTCCTGTTTGCCTACACCGTCGCCGCATTCGCCAGCGGACCTCTGTCCGCCCAAACCTGCGGTGGCGACGTCGCCTCCTTCAAGGCCGGACTTGTCACCGAGGCTGTCACCCGGGGCATCCCACAATCCACGGCACAGGCTTACCTGCAATCCGTCACCATTGACCCAAACATCATCGCAGCCGACCGCAGGCAGGGTGTCTTCCAGCGGGACTTTATCGATTTCTCGCGCCGGCTGATTTCACAAAACCGGATCGACAACGCCCGCCGCAACGCAGACCGCTACAGCGCCGTCTTTGACCGGATCGAGGCCAGCTACGGCGTTCCACACGGCGTCCTCTTGGCCTTCTGGGCATTCGAGACGGACTTTGGCGCCGTGCAGGGCGACTTTAACACAGCCAACGCCCTCTTCACCCTCGCCCATGATTGCCGCCGACCTGAGCTGTTCCGCCCCCAAAACTTCGCCGCCATGACCCTGTTCGAGCGTGGCGATCTGGACCCACGGACGACGACAGGGGCATGGGCCGGTGAAATCGGCATGGTACAGATGCTGCCCGAGGACATCATCGAGAACGGCGTCGATGGCGATGGCGACGGGCATATCACGCTCAAGACCTCGGCCCCGGACGCCTTAATGTCGGGTGGTCGCATGCTGCAGTCGCTTGGCTGGCAGGCGGGACAGCCCTGGATGCACGAGATCGTCTTGCCCGACGGACTGGACCTGCGGCTGACGGGCCTCGACACCGAGATGTCGGTGCAAAGCTGGTCCGATCTTGGGATACGGGGGCGGAATGGCCCGCTTGCATCCGGGAACCTGCCAGCCTCTGTTCTGCTGCCCATGGGTCGCGATGGGCCTGCCTTCCTCGTCTACCCCAACTTTCGGGTCTATTTCGAATGGAACCAGAGCCTCGTCTATGTGACCACCGCTGCCTACTTTGGCACCCGCATCATGGGCGCCCCGGTCAATGACCCGGGCAATCCCGACCCGGGCCTTTCGGGCGACGAGATGCGGGCCCTGCAAACCCGGCTTGTTGCTCTGGGCTACGACGTCGGCGGGGTCGATGGTATCCTTGGTGAAAAGACCCGCGAAGCCGTTCAGGCCGAACAGGAACGCCTTGGCCTGCCACCAGATGCCTGGCCCACGCGCGACCTGCTAAACCGTCTGTGATCCGGCCGCAGTATCACTTTCGTCAGGTCGACGGGCGGGTGCTGATATGGGACGTGCAGCGCCTGCTGCGGCTGGCCGCAGACCTGCCGGTGCAGGACCATCCGCTTGGGCAGATCAGAGAAATCGACGAGCCCTACTGGTTTGCGGCAACCGATGATCAAGCCACCTGCCGGGCTGTCCTGACACATGCCCGCCAGATCGATGCAGCGGACCTATTCTATCCGATCCTCCTGTGCGCCGAAGGCCGGGTGATGGATGGGATGCACCTGGTCATGAAGGCGCTCGATCTGGGGCTGGCAACCATCAAGGCCAGACAATTCAGGTCAACCCCGCCGCCCGACCACGTGGACGTAGGGCCGGACGACCTGCCCTACCAAAGCAGCGACTAGGGGAGCAAACCGCCGCTAGGCGACCAGCTGTTCGGCCTTTTTCAGATCGACCGAGACCAGCTGGCTAACCCCCTGTTCGCCCATCGTGACCCCGAACAGGCGGTCCATCCGGCTCATCGTGACGGCATGGTGGGTGATGATCAGAAAACGGGTGTTGGTGCGCCGGGTCATCTCGTCCAGCAGATCGCAAAAGCGGGTGACGTTGGCGTCGTCCAGCGGGGCGTCCACCTCGTCCAGCACACAGATCGGGGCGGGATTGGCCAGGAAAACCGCAAAGATCAGGGCCAGCGCCGTCAGCGTCTGTTCGCCCCCCGACAACAGGCTAAGGACACTCAGCTTCTTGCCCGGCGGTTGGCACATGATCTCAAGGCCCGCCTCCAAAGGATCATCGCTTTCCACCAGGACCAGGCGGGCTTCACCACCACCAAAAAGATGGCTGAACAGGGTGCCAAAGTTCTCGTTCACCTGCTCAAACGCGGTCAAGAGGCGCTCGCGGCCCTCCTTGTTGAGGCTGGCGATACCGTTGCGCAGGGCGCGGATCGCTTCTTCGAGGTCGGTCTTTTCCTTGAGCAGGCCATCATGCTCTTCCTGCACCTCGCGGGCGTCTTCCTCAGCGCGCAGGTTCACCGCCCCAAGGGCATCGCGCTGGCGGCGCAGCATGGCGACCTCGGTTTCGATGGTCTCGGCGGGGGCCATGTTTTCGGGATCGGCCCCAAGTGTCTCAAGCAGCTTGGACGGGGTGACCTCCTGCGCCTCCATGATCCGCTCGGCGGCAAAGGTGACAGCTTCGCGGGCGGCATCGGTGCGGGCCTCTGACCGGGCACGGGCCTCGCGGGCCTCTGATGCCGTCCGCTCTGCCTCGCGTTCGGACAAGGTTGCCTCGCGCAGGGCCGTCTCGCCTTGGGCCAGGGCATCCGCGGCCTTGGCGCGGCGGGCCTCGGCTTCGGCAATTGCGGCCTCCAGTTCCGACCGCTTGGCCGCGATTTCCTCGGGCGCCGCCTGCGCCGAGGCCAATTCGGCCTCTGATGCGGCCTTACGCTCTGCCAGTTCAGACATGCGGCGGGCGGCTGTGTCGAGGCGATTGCGCCAGCCGGTGATCTCCTTGGTGATTTCCTGGGTGCGGCGGACACGCGCCTCACCCTCACGGCGGATCTCGTCATGGGCGGACCGGCGGGACATCATGGTAATGCGCGACGCCTCGACGGCTGTGCGAATATCCTCGACCGCCGCCCGCGCGGCAGCAAGATCGCCCAACCCTTCACCACCGCGCTGCGCCTCGATCAGGGCCTTGCGGGCGGCCATTGCCTCATCCTCATGGCGGGCCAGAGCCAGGGTCGAGGCCTCGCGCCGACCTTCTGCAAGGTCACGATCCGCTTCGGCCCGGGCAAGGGCACGATTGGCCTCTGCCACCAGCCGGTCGGCCTCGCGGCGGGCGATACGGGCCTGTTTGTCCGCCTCGGTCAGGGCGGCAAGGCGGGCGGTCAAGGCCTCATGCGCCTGGGCCGCACCTTGGGCCCGAGCCGCGACGTCCTCGAGGTCGCGCTTGAGCTCGACCAACCGGTTAAGTTGCTGCAGCCGCAGGGCCGCCGCCGACGGTGCGTCCTCAGCCCCGGCCCGGAACCCATCCCAGCGCCAAAGATCGCCCTCAAGGCTGACAAGGCGCTGACCCGGACGCAGAACAGCTTGCAGGCGGGGACCATCCTCGGCGGATACCAGGCCCACCTGACCCATGCGGCGGACCAGAACATCGGGAACCGTGACGTAGTTCGTCAGGGCAAGCACACCCTCCGGCAGTACCGAGACATCGGAATAGGCCGGCAAGGCGACCCATCCCGAACGACCGTCCGCCCCGATCGCAGGCGCCCGCAGGTCATCCGCCAACGCGGCGCCTAGGGCCTTTTCATAACCCGACTTGACCTGAAGCAGGTCTAGGACCTGCCCACCCTCTTTGGTATCCCGCTCAACCAGCCGCGCCAAAGCTGCCACTTCTGCCCGCAACGCACTGGCCTCGCCTTCCGCCTCGGACCGCTGGCCACGGGCCTCGGCCTCACGACCCTGGGTCTCGGCCCGGGCCGCTTCGGCCTCGGCAAGGGCGACATCGACTTTCGCAGCGGTCGCCACGGCCGTCTGTTCGGCCACGCCGGCGGCCGCAAAATCAGTCTGCGCCTTTGCAAGGGCCGCCTCTGCCCCGGACAGGCTGGCCTTGGCACGCTCGGCCTCGCTCTCGGCCTTGGCAAGGGTCTTGCGGTTGTCTTCGATAAGACGTTGGGCCGACTGATGGCGGGCGGCCAGGCGGGCGACATCCTCGGTCTGCTGCGACAGATCGGATTCGCGGGACTGCAATACGCTTGCCGCCTCGCGGGCGGCCTGGGCGGCAGCCTCAAGGCGGGGTTCGTGGCCCTCACCGGCCTTGGCCAGCTCCCGGGCTTCCCACTCCAGACGTTCCATCGTCTCGCCCGCATCGCGGTTCAGGGCTTCTTCCCGTTCGATATCGCGGGCCATCTGGGCGATGCGATCGGACAGGGTGCGGATGGTCTCCCGGGCACGGGTCTCTTCTTCGGTCAGGGTATCGCGGCTGACGGTCAGACGCTGCAGGATCGCGCCTGCAATCGCCTCTTCCTCGCGCAATGGGGGCAAGCGATCCTCAGCACCGGCGCGCAGGCGGGCAGCCTCACGGGCCGCTGTTTCAGCCTGGGCCGCGGCCACAGTCCTGGTGCGCTGCTCGGCCGCGGCAAGGCTCGCCGCCTCATCCGCCTCTTTCCAGCGACGATACAACAGCAGCCCCTCGGCCTGGCGCAGCGCCGCCCCGATCTCGCGGTAGCGGGCCGCCTGGCGGGCCTGGCGGGCAAGCTGGGCAAGCTGCTGGGCCAGTTGCTCCAACACGTCGTCCACCCGGGTCAGGTTGGATTCGGCCCCCCGCAGCTTCAACTCGGCCTCATGACGACGCTGATACAGGCCGGAGATCCCGGCCGCCTCTTCCAGAATGCGACGGCGGGCGGTCGGGCGGGCGTTGATCAATTCGGATATCTGGCCCTGCCGGACAAGGGCCGGAGAATGAGCCCCGGTCGAGGCATCGGCAAACAGCATCTGGACATCGCGGGCGCGCACGTTCTTGGAGCCGACCTTATAGGCAGACCCCGCATCGCGGGTGATACGACGGATGATCTCAAGGGTATCGGCATCGTTAAAGCCCGCCGGGGCCAGCCGCTCAGAATTGTCCAGGATCAGCGACACTTCGGCATGGTTGCGGGCCGGGCGGGTGGCTGCACCGGCAAAGATCACGTCCTCCATGCCGCCGCCCCGCATGGCGGTGGGGCGGTTCTCACCCATGACCCATCGCAGCGCTTCCAGAAGGTTGGACTTGCCACAGCCGTTCGGGCCGACAACGCCGGTCAGACCATCTGCAATGATCAGGTCGGTCGGATCCACAAAACTCTTGAACCCGTTCAGACGCAGTCTGGTAAAGCGCATGGCGCTGCCCTCGCGATTCTCGCCCCTTTGCAAGACTGCCTGTCACACAGCGCCCGAGTCAACGCAGCCCTACTAGTTTCAGCGGCTCCTCGCTACTTATCCACAATATATAGCATGAACTTGCCGGGGGAGAGCGACCTGCCCCTCCTCATCTCGCCATAAATATCCCCGCCGGAGGCTCCCGGGCGGGCCAAAAGCACCGCGATCGGGCACGAAGGGACGCTGGCCACCCCTGTCAGGTCGTAAACGTACCTTGACGCCACCCACCGTCAAAGCGCACAAACAAAGTGCATGGTTCCCCCACAAATGTGCAAAGCGCAGGGGGATCAAAAGGGAATGTGGTGCGGGTCGATCCCTAGACGGGAGATCCAAGTCCACAGCCGCCCCCGCGACTGTCAGCGGTGAGCGTCCGTCAACCAGCCACTGGACCATGTCCGGGAAGGCGACGGTACGTGAAGACCCGCAAGCCAGGAGACCTGCCATGCGTACGTAACCCATGATCCTGTCGGGTGTGACGGGAGAGGAGATAGACTATGACGATCCAAACAATGACCGCTTCCAACGGTGCCCGCGCGACGACCGATATCCTCGGGATCGCCCTTGTCATGGCACTTGGCCTTGGCCTGATCTTTGCGGCTGGCTTCAGCCATGCCGCCGGCATGCATGACGTGGCCCACGATCAGCGCCACGCCATCGGCTTTCCTTGCCACTGATGGCGCCCCGCGCCTAAGATGACCAAACATCTGCTGACCAGCGGGCTTATCGCTGGTCTGGTGGCGGGGCTGCTTGCGGCCCTGCTCCAGTTTGTCTTTGTTGTTCCGCTCTTGCTGGAATCCGAGCTCTATGAAAGTGGTGTCCGCGCGCATTTCGATGCCGTGGGCGGCATCCAGTCGCCTGCGGGCGCACCGTCGGTCTGGGCGGATGTTTCACGAAATATCGGCACACTCGCCATGAACGCGGTGGCTTACATCGGCTTTGCCCTCGTTCTGGTGGCAGGCTTTGCTCTGGCCGAATCTACCGGCCACCGCGTCACCGCGCGTACTGGCATGATCTGGGGTCTTGCAGGGTTCGTTGCCCTGCATTTGGCCCCCGCCTTCAGCCAGCCGCCTGTCCTGCCCGGAACGGTCGGTGCGGCGCTTGATCAGCGCCAGTACTGGTGGACAGCTTGCGTTGCTGCCAGCGCTCTGGGGCTGTCAGCCTTGTCCTTTGGCCGTGGCCCGCTCATGGTCCTGATCGGGCTGGTTCTGATCGCGGCTCCCCACATCTTCGGCGCACCGCGGATCGACGTCTATTTCGGGATCACCCCGCCAGAGCTGGCCGCCCTTTTCACCGCCCGCTCGCTTGGCACGGCCGGGGCGTCATGGGTCGCACTCGGCACGCTTGCCGGTTGGCTCTGGTCGCGGCAGGATTAGGCAGGAATGCGCCCGATCAGGCACAGCCGCAAATCTCCGATAGGCCGGGCATCTTCAATGACCCCGCCCGGCGCGGCGGCGTACAGGGACGCCAATGCGACGATCTCGTCCATTCGCGCCGCCACATCGACATTGGCAAACAGATACGCCGCCTTGCCCGGCGCCCGCAGGCTCAGCGTCGCGGGCTTGCCACATACATTCATGCACTCAGTCAGCGCGACATCGGCACCGCCCAACCGGGCGCGTAATTCGGTGGCCAGCACCTGGGCCTTTCCCCCAAGACACCCCGCACAAATCGTGACCCTGTCGCGCATCGCCTTTGACCCTTTCCCCTGCTAGACCCCATCCGTCCCGCAAAGGAGCCTGCCATGCAAGCCAAGATCCCCGCCACCGTCGTCACCGGCTTTCTCGGCGCCGGAAAGACCACGCTGATCCGCCACATGCTGCAAAACGCGGGCGGCAAGCGCATAGCCCTGATCATCAATGAATTCGGCGATCTTGGCGTCGACGGCGAAATCCTGCGCGGCTGCGGGATCGAAGCCTGCGCTGACGAGGATATTGTGGAGCTGTCCAATGGCTGCATCTGCTGCACCGTGGCCGATGACTTCATCCCCACCATGGAAATGCTGCTGGCCCGCGAAAATCGCCCCGATCACATCGTGATCGAAACGTCCGGCCTTGCCTTGCCGCAGCCCCTTGTCCGCGCCTTCAACTGGCCCGGTATCTCGACCCGGGTCACGGTTGACGGCGTCGTGACGGTCGTGGACGGAAAGGCCGTTACCGACGGCCGCTTCGCCCATAATGTCGCCGCCGTGGATGCCCAGCGCGCGGCCGACGACGGTTTGGATCATGACACCCCCCTGTCCGAGTTGTTTGAGGACCAGATCGCCTGTGCGGACATGATCGTCGTCAACAAGACGGATCTCCTGTCCGACGACGAATCCACCGCCCTTCACGACCGCCTCAAGTCCGAGGCCCGCAGTGGTGTGCAGGTCCTGCGCGCCTCCATGGGCGCCTTGCCCATCGACATCCTTCTGGGTCAGGGCATCGGCTCGGAAACCGACATGGACGCCCGGCACGAGATCCATCACCACCATCATCACGACGACGACGATGAAGACCACGGCGACGAGGACCATGATGACGACCATCATCACGACCACGGGCACGACCACGGGCACGACGAATTCGAAAGCTTTGTCGTCACCACGACCGAGATCACCGACCCAAAGGCCTTTACCGAACGGCTGTCCGCAATCATCGCCAAACATGACATCCTGCGGCTCAAGGGCTTTGCCGCCGTCGCAGGCAAACCGATGCGGCTGACGCTTCAGGCCGTAGGTCCCCGGGTCGACAGCTATTACGACCGCCCCTTCGGCAGCGATCTCCGCGAAACCCGACTCGTCGTGATTGGCGAGGCAGGCCTCGACCGGGCCGCGATCGAGGCCGCTCTGACGGCATGAACGTGACGGTCCGCAAAGGCGATCCCCGCAGCCCGGAGGGAACGGCCCTCTTGCAGGCCAGCCACGACTATCTGTCGTCGCTCTATCCGCCAGAGCATAATCACTACCTGTCCATCGACGCCCTCTGCGCGCCGGACATCACGTTCCTTCTGGCCGAGGCCGACGGGCGGACAACAGGCTGCGTCGCGCTGAAGGCTTTCGACGGATATGGGGAAATCAAATCCATGTTCGTCGATCCAGCTATACGCGGCGCGGGCACCGGGTCTGCCTTGATGACAGCGCTTGATGCGCTTGGTCGTGAACTTGGACTGCCAATACTGCGGCTGGAGACAGGCGACGATCTCTACCCCGCGCACAGGCTTTATGCCCGGCATGGTTTCACAATCTGCGGCCCCTTCGGCGACTACCAGGCAGGACCGCACTCCGTCTTCATGGAAAAGCGGTTGTGACTGGCGCGTCAGTCCTTAGTGGGTTTGGCCTTGGCTTCGGCTGCAGCCTTCATCCGGGCCAGCAAGTCCGCCTTGGACGGGCGCTTGCCGAAAGGGGCCTTTTCGCTGCCCGGCGCATTGTGCTCCTGGTGGCGGGGCGCGCCCTTGGACAGCTTGGGATTGCCCGATTTTCCATAGTCCATGATGATCCTGCCTTCCCTGGCTGCGATATCGCTTCCATATCCCCGGCAGGCCTCCCGGCACAAGGCTTGGCATGATGCACCTGCTTGCCGCCTCCCCCGGGGCCATCGCGGATGGCAAGGAACCTGTTGATCTGGGCCAGACCCCGGCTGATGTGGTGATCCTCTCCGCCGCCGACACCGAACTGGCGCTCCTGTCCGAGGCAAGGGCAGCGATGCACGACGCCCCCAGCCTGCGGCTTGCCAACCTAATGCACCTTGGGCATCCCCTCTCGGTGGACATGCATCTGGACAGTTGCGCGACGCAGTCCCGTCTGGTCATCGCCCGCATTCTTGGGGGGGCGGGCTACTGGCGCTACGGGTTCGAACAATACGCCGCCCGGCTGGCCGAAGCAGGGGTGCCTTTCTGCGCCTTGCCCGGCGACGACAAGCCCGACGCAGATCTGCGGACGTTTTCGACCGTCGGAGATGCGGACTATGACGCGCTCTGGTCCTACTTCGTTGAGGGCGGGGCCGACAATGCCACCCAACTGCTGACCTATGCCCGCGCAATGCTCAAAGGCGAGGAAACGCCGCCTCCGGCACGACCGCTCCTGCGGGCGGGGTTGCATTGGCCGGGACAGGTCCAGCCCGATTTCGATCTGATCCGGGGCGCCTGGGCACCAGATGCCCCCGTTGTGCCGATCATCTTCTACCGGGCGCTGGTCCAGGGGGCGGGACTTGGCCCGATCAACCAACTGGTCAAGACCATGCTCAGGGCCGGGCTTGCCCCCTTGCCGATCTTCGTAGCCTCACTGAAGGATCCGCTGAGCCAGGCAACTCTCGAAGCCCTCTTCCAGCAGGCCCCCCCATCGGTCATCCTCAACGCAACGGCCTTCGCCGTCGGCTCGCCCCACCCGGACGATCCCGACGTCCAGAACCCGCTCACAGGGCCCCATGCAAACCGGGCGCCGGTCTTTCAGATCATCCTGTCCGGCAGCACCAGGGCCGCATGGGAGGCCTCAAGCTCAGGCCTGTCAGCCCGCGATATCGCCATGAACATCGCCCTGCCCGAGGTTGACGGGCGGATCATCACCCGTGCGCTCAGCTTCAAGGGAGAGGCCTTTTTCGACGAGGCAACGCAATGCCCCATCGCCACCTACCAAGGGCAGACAGACCGGATCAGCTTTGTCACTGAATTGGCCAAACGCTGGGCCAACCTCAGACAGACCCCGCCAGCAGAGCGACGGGTGGCCCTGGTCCTGGCCAACTATCCCAACAAGGATGGCAGACTGGCCAATGGGGTCGGGCTCGACACGCCGGCGGCCACTTTGCACAGCTTGCAGCTCCTCGAAGCGGCCGGCTATGACACCGGCCCCCTTCCCGATAGCCCCCAGGCGCTGATGGAACGGCTTATGGCAGGGCCCACAAACTGGCTGACCGACCGGGCCGACCGACAAGGCGGCGAGGAGTTTTCGCTCGCCACCTACAAGGCTCATTTCGCCGGGCTGCCCTGGACTGCGAAAGAACAGATCACCACCCGATGGGGCCAGCCAGAAGATGATCCCTTCGCTTCGTCCCAAATACTCAATCCGGGCGGCACGTCAGAAGCGGGCGGTTTCAAACTCTCGTTGCACCGCTTCGGCAAAGTGACCGTCGGACTGCAACCGGCGCGCGGCTACAATGTCGACCCGACCGACAGCTACCATTCGCCCGACCTTGTCCCCCCCCACAACTACCTTGCCTTCTACCTCTGGCTTCGGACCCATTCAGACGCGGTGGTCCACATGGGCAAACACGGCAACCTCGAATGGTTACCCGGCAAGGCGGTGGCCCTTGGGCCCGAAGACTGGCCCGAGATCGCGCTTGGGCCGATGCCGCATATCTACCCCTTCATCGTCAACGATCCCGGCGAAGGGACACAGGCCAAGCGGCGGGCACAGGCGGTTATCGTCGACCACCTGACACCGCCCCTGACCCGCGCCGAAAGCTACGGCCCGATGCGGGATCTCGAGGCGCTGGTGGACGAATATTATGATGCCATGGGCATGGATACACGTCGGCTCGACCACCTGCGCAAGGAAATCCTGTCGCTCAGCCAGGTGACCGGACTGGCCCAGGACGCGGGCTTTACCGGGGATACGGACAGCGATCTGGGGCGGCTCGATGCGTTCTTATGCGACCTGAAAGAGGCGCAGATCCGGGACGGGCTGCATGTCTTTGGTCAAAGCCCGACTGGGCGCCAGGCCAGAGATCTGGCCATCGCTCTTGCCCGTGTGCCAAGGGGATCCGGGCAAGGGGGCGATGCCTCGCTCCTGCGGGCTCTGGCGCAAGACCTCGCCTTAGGCGTCGACCCTTTGTCGGCCGATCTCGGCGCGCCCTGGGACGGACCTCGGCCAGCCTGCCTTGCCAGCCTCTCGGCCGACAGTTGGCGGACGACCGGCGACACCGTTGAACGGCTTGAACTGCTGTCTCAAGGCCTCCTGTCTCGGCACGACGCAGCACCCGAAGAAGAACGGGACGGGGGGCGGGGCGACGCGGGCGGCAGCCCGCGAGCGACGGCGCCCGGACCCGCCAGCCGGTCTGTTCTGACCGAGATCGAAACAGTGATCCTGCCAACCATTGCCGCCTGCGGACCAGCCGAAGGACAGGCGCTGCTCGACGCACTGTCCGGTCAGGCCATTCCGCCCGGCCCCTCTGGCGCACCAACGCGAGGGCGGCTGGATACCCTGCCCACGGGGCGCAACTTCTACTCGGTCGACAGCCGGGCGGTTCCGACCCCGACCGCATGGGCGCTGGGCTGGCACTCGGCCAACCTGCTCATCGAACGACACCTTCAGGATCAGGGCGACTGGCCCCGCACCATGCTTGTCACCGCCTGGGGCACCGCCAACATGCGCACCGGCGGCGACGACATTGCCCAGGCGCTGGCGCTGATGGGCGTCAAACCGCAATGGGACAGCGCCAACCGGCGGGTCACCGGGTTCGAGGTGATCCCGGCCTCTGCCCTTGGCCGTCCCCGGGTGGATGTGACCCTTCGCATATCGGGCTTTTTCCGCGACGCCTTTCCCCAGTTGATCGCTCTTGTCGACAGCGCAGCCCGCGCGGTTCAGGCGCTGGACGAACCGGACGATCTGAACCCCGCCGCCGCCCGTACCCGTCTGGGCGAAGGGCAGGCGCGGGTCTTTGGGTCCAAACCCGGCGCCTATGGGGCCGGCCTTCAGGCCATGATCGACGAACGGCTCTGGAACAGCCGTGCCGATCTGGGCGACGCCTATCTGGAGTGGGGAGGCTACGCCTATGGCGCCGGGCAGGAAGGCAAGGCCGATCGCCCCGGACTTGAACAACGGCTCGGCCAGGTCGAGGCGATTGTCCAGAATCAGGACAACCGCGAACACGACCTGCTCGACTCTGACGACTACTACCAGTTTGAAGGCGGGGCCGCCGCAGCTGTGGCCAGCCTGCAAGGACGGGACCGGCCAATCTACCACAACGACCACTCCCGCCCCGAGCGGCCCGTCATCAGAACGCTCGACGATGAGATCGCCCGCGTCGTGCGCTCGCGGGTGGTGAACCCCAAGTGGATCGACGGGGTCAAACGGCACGGATACAAGGGTGCCTTTGAGATCGCAGCGACTGTCGATTACCTCTTTGCCTTTGCCGCCACGACCGGTGCCGTGCGGAACCATCATTTTGACCTGGTGGAAGAGGCTTTTCTGGCTGACGACGACACCCGCGCCTTCATTGAGGACAACAATCCGCCGGCGCTGGCCGAAATCGCGGAACGGCTTGCGGAGGCCATCGACCGGGGGCTTTGGACGCCAAGGTCCAATTCGGCCCGCGCCCGCATAGACAAGCTAAGAGCCCCGGCAAGGTCCTGATGCCAGAACGTTAAAGGGGGCCGTTGAACCGGCCCCCCGTTGACTTGCCTGCCTGAACCTCTGTCTCCGGCTAGCCCACACAGGGGTCTGCATGATCTACCACCGCATGGGTGGCTCCAAAGACGTTATACCGAATCTAGTGGCACAGTGATTCGCAAGTCAAACGGAGAAGTGATTCGTTGCGCATTTTTTGCTGAAAGTAAGGTGGGTCATGACCCACCTTACACCGATCCCGCCTGAACCATGGGCAGGTCAGATCGCGCCTTAGGCTGCAGCTGCACCCGCGATCATGTCCCGCACCATCGGGATCACCCGTGTTCCATAAAGCTCAATCGTCCGGCACATGTCCTCATGTGGCAGTGTGCCGTGAGAATACTTCATGTCAAACCGCTGCAGTCCCAATGCCTTGATGGTCCCCGCAATCTTGCGGGCCACGGTTTCCGGCGATCCAACATTGAGGGCACCGCCCTCGACCTCTGCGATGAAACGGTCCCTGCTCAGGGGGGGCCATCCCCTCTCACCGCCGATTTTGTCCATCATGGCCTTGTAGTGGGGATAGAGCGTTTCGCGCGCCGCTTCGTCAGTTTCGGCCACAAAGCCCATCGAATGGACACCAAGCGGCTTTGGGGTTCCACCGATCTGGTCATAGGCCCGGTGGTAGAGGTCGACGAACGGTCTGAACCGGCGCGGATCGCCGCCGATAATCGCCAGCATCATCGGCAGATCATGCCGCACGGCCCGAACCACGGACTCCGGGCTGCCCCCCACGCCGATCCATGCCGACAGGCCCTGCGGCGGCAGGGTCGGATAGACCCCCTGGTCGTTAAGGGCTGCGCGGGTCTGCCCGGACCATGTCACCCGATCCTCTCGCAACAGCTTGACGAACAGGTCGAGCTTTTCCTCGAACAGGATCTCGTATTGCTGCAGGTTCAGCCCAAACAAGGGAAAGCTTTCGGTGAACGACCCCCGGCCAAGGATCGCCTCTGCACGCCCATCGGCAATGGCATTGAGGGTCGAGAACCGCTGGAACACTCTGACCGGGTCGTCAGAGGACAGGACTGTTACCGCCGATCCGATGGTCATTCTGCCGGTCCGTGCAGCGAGGGCAGCAAGAACGGTTTCGGGCGAGGATACGGCAAAATCCTCTCGGTGATGCTCTCCGATGCCGAAATGGTCGACGCCAACCTGTTCGGCCAGTACGCCTTCCGCAACCACGTTGCGCAGCACCTCGTCGTGCCGCAGGGGCTGGCCGTCCGGACCGTTGGAAATGTCGCCAAAGGTTCCAAGGCCAAGGGAAAGGGTCATGACGCGCTCCTGTTGCTTACCGCCTTCAAGGTAGGAGGCCCGATCGCAGTACAAAAGGTCCATCTATACACATCAGATGTGTTTCAGGGCGCACCTCGCCCCTTGCCGAGCAAGGGTGCCCCTTTGCAATCGGGCGTGACAGGATCGGTTGTGACCCCAAGAAGCGTTTCAGGCGGAATCGAAGACTCGCTGATCCAGACCCCGTCCAGGCAGATATCCTGGGCATAGTTCCCCGAGTTAAAGCCAAAGCCATCAGGCCCACAGTCCGTCACGTCCCCGTTGGCATTCCAGCCTTGGGAGGCCTCGCCGGGGAAACTTCCCCCGGTCGGAAAGGTCAGGGTCCGTGGGTCGAATCGCAAATGCCAGGTCGTGTCTTCGACAAGGTCGTTCAGGCTCCATTTGCCGATGGCAACGCCATCCCGGAACCCGGCTATCCGAAACAGGGACACGTCCTCTTCAGTGACTATGGACCGGGTCATGAGGGCGTCCGCAAATCCGATGGTGCCCGTCATTGTATAGCCGTTTGCCCCTGACCAGCAAAAGTTGAACTGGGCGGCCTGCGCCGGACCGGCCAATACGGCCAGGACTGCCGCCACCCGGATCATTCCACCGCACTTACGGGCACCGCCTGCTTTCCAAGCAGGTCAATCCCGGCACAGTCGGTTGACTGCGGCCTTGAGAACGATCGCAACGGGGTTTCCGGGGGGATCGAGGATGCCAGGATGAAACGGTCATCGATGCAGATGTCCTGCCCCCCGTTGCCTGCGTTGAACCCGAACCCCGGGGTGCCGCAATCATTGACCTCTCCGTTGGCGTTCCACATTTGGTAAAGCCCGTCAAAGCCCTGCAGGGGAAACAGCCCGGTCCTGGGACTGTAACGCAAGAGCCAGCTTGTTTCGTCTGTTGCGTCTGCCATCGACCATTTGCCAATCACATTCCCGTCCAGATACCCGACGATCCGAAACGCTGTCAGGTCTTCGTGGTCAATCAGCGTGCGGTTGAGAAGGGCGTCGGGAAAGCTGAACTGCCCCGTCATCGTGTAGCCGCCCGCCCCCTGCCAACAGATGTACCGCTCTTCCGCATCGGCAGGCAGAGCAAGCAGCCCGATCACCAGGGCCGCCCGGATCATCCGTTTTCGCGCAGGACGTGCCCGGCCAGGTAGAGCGAGCCGCAGATGAGGATGCGCGCATTGGCGTCCTCTGTCTGGATCATGGCAATGGCCTCGGCCACACCTTCGGCTGACCTTGAAGGGAGCCCGACCAGTTCGGCATGGGCAGCGGTTTCGTCCGCAGGGATTGTTGCCGTGGCGTCAGGGATCGTCACGGCGATCAGCCCCTTGGCCACCTCGGCCAGCGGGGCGAGGTAGCCCGATATGTCCTTGGTGTTGAGCATGCCACAAATCAGATAGGTCGGACGCGGCGGCATCTGGCGCAGGGTATCTGCCAGCATCACGCCGGCTGCAGGATTATGGCCGCCATCCAGCCAAAGCTCGGCCGGGCGGGCGAGATCGGCAAGAGCCCCTTCGGTCAGCCGTTGCATCCGGGCGGGCCAATAAGGCTGGGTGACAGCCGCATGGCAGGCCGCCTCGTCCCGGCCAAGGTGGCGCAGCGCCGTGATCGCGGCCCCGGCGTTCAGGATCTGATGCGGTCCGGCCAGGGCAGGCAAGGGCAGGTCCAGCAGGCCGCGCTCGTCCTGATAGATCAGGCGTCCCCGTTCGGTCGTGACGTGCCAGTGTTGGCCGTAAACCAAAAGGGGTGCGCCCAGCCGGGCCGCCTTTTGTTCGATGACCTCAAGCCCCTCGTCGTGCTGCGGCCCGACCACGCAGGTAACACCGCGTTTCAGGATCCCGGCCTTTTCGCCCGCAATCTCGGCGATGGTGTCCCCCAGAAAGGCCTGATGGTCCAGATCAACCGGGGTGATGATGGTAAGAGCCGGATGGTCAATCACATTGGTCGCATCCAGTCGCCCGCCCAAGCCAACCTCGAGGAGGGTCCAGTCGGCTGGCGTTTCAGCCATCGCCAACAAGGCGGCGCAGGTCGTGATCTCAAAGTAGGTGATCGCATCGGGGCCATTGGCCATGTAGCACCGGTCGAGGACCTCGGTCAGCGCCTCTTCACTGATGAGCGATCCGGCAAGCCTGATGCGTTCGTGAAACCGCGCCAGATGGGGCGAGGTATAGGCGTGGACCATATCGCCCCCCGCTTCGAGTCCGGCCCTGATCATGGCCTGTGTCGATCCTTTGCCGTTTGTCCCGGCAACATGAATGACCGGCGGCAGGCGGCGTTCCGGATGATCAAGCAGGTCAAGCAGCCGCCAGACACGGTCCAGCGTCAAATCAATGACCTTGGGGTGGAGCGTCATCATCCGGGCAAGGATGACGTCGGAACTGGCGGTCATTTCTTTTTCGGGGCCTTGCTGTCCTGGGGTGCCTTGTCTGACGCGCTCTCAACGGCCGTGGCGGCGCTTTCTTCGGCTTCTTCAGGGGCCGGCGCGGGCAGGTCGCCCGACACAGCAGGCGGCCGATGGGTCAGCATCCGGATGATGGTGACCAGTTCGTCGCGCAGTTTCCCCCTTGGGGTCACCCGGTCCAACATTCCGTGGTCCAGAAGATACTCCGCCCGCTGGAACCCCTCGGGCAGTTTCTCCCGGATCGTCTGTTCGATAACCCGCGGACCGGCAAAGCAGATCAGGGCCCCCGGCTCGGCAATCTGGACATCACCCAGCATGGCGTAAGAGGCTGTAACCCCGCCTGTCGTTGGGTGGGTCAGGACGACGATGTAGGGCAGCCCGGCCTCTTTCAGCATCTGGACGGCCACGGTGGTCCGGGGCATCTGCATCAGGCTTAGAATACCCTCCTGCATCCGGGCACCGCCAGCGGCCGAAAACAGGACCAGTGGCCGTTTGAGGGTCACCGCCCGCTCGGCCGCAGCGATGATCGCGTTGCCGACATACATGCCCATGGACCCTGCCATAAAGCTGAAGTCCTGCCCCGCTGCCACAATAGGTGTGCGACAGATCTCGCCTTCGACAACAAGCATCGCCTCCTTTTCAGAAGTGACCTTGCGCGCATCCTTGATCCGGTCGGTGTATTTCTTTTGATCCCGGAACGAGAGGGGATCGGCCAAAGGCTCGGGCACCTTGACCTCAGTGAAGATCCCTGCGTCAAACAGCGCCTTGAACCGGGCACGGGGGGTGATCGCCATATGGTGATTGCAGTTGGTGCAAACGTTCAGATTGTCCGTAAGCTCGCGGTGGAACAGCATGGTTCCGCATTCGTCGCATTTGCTCCACAAATTCTCGGGCACTTCGCGGCGCGAAAAGATCGAGTTGATTGTCGGGCGGACGTAGTTGGTGATCCAGTTCATGCGCAGACACAGCCTTTGGTCGGTTCGACGCCCGAGATAAGGCTCGTTGGGGGGAAATGCAATTGAAGAGGCTTGGGACAGGGCGCGATCTGGCCTACCATCCCACCAATCGGCAGATCTGCGGTCGCACTCTAAAAGGCGTTGCCAACGACTGCCCTGCCACATAGGGCACGGCCTCAGCCCCCAAAGGTGGGAAGTTAGCAGAGTAATCCTGCCTTGCCCCTCGGCCTTCACGCATTTATGCCGTCTTGGAACGAGTTCCGCGGGAGGACGACCCATGCAAAATGCACGCTTTGACAAATCGAAACTGCCCAGCCGCCATGTGACCGAAGGGCCTTCTCGGGCACCGCACCGGTCCTATTTCTATGCGATGGGGATCACCGAGGAAGAGATCCACCAGCCCTGGGTCGGTGTCGCCACCTGCTGGAACGAAGCGGCCCCCTGCAACATCGCCCTGAACCGTCAGGCCCAGTCTGTTAAGGGTGGCGTCAAGAAGGGCGGCGGCACCCCGCGTGAATTTACCACCATTACCGTCACAGACGGCATCGCAATGGGTCACGAAGGGATGCGGTCCTCGCTCGCCTCTCGCGAGGCTATCGCCGACACCGTCGAGCTGACGATGCGCGGCCACTGCTACGACGCCATCGTGGGCCTTGCAGGCTGCGACAAATCCCTGCCGGGCATGATGATGGCGATGGTTCGCCTGAACACGCCTTCGGTGTTCATCTACGGCGGCTCCATCCTGCCGGGTCGGCTTAACGGCAAGGATGTGACCGTACAGGACGTCTTTGAGGCCGTGGGCAAGCATCAGGCCGGCAGCATGTCCGACGCCGAGCTTGAGATCCTCGAACGGATCGCCTGTCCCTCTGCCGGCGCCTGCGGCGGCCAGTTCACCGCCAACACAATGGCCTGCGTGTCCGAGGCGATCGGTCTTGCGCTGATGAATTCTTCTGGCGCACCGGCCCCCTATGAGAGCCGCGACCAGTATGGCGAGGCGTCTGGCGTTGCGGTCATGAACCTGATCGAGAAGAACATCCGGGCCCGCGATATCGTCACCCGCAAGAGCCTTGAGAACGCGGCCCGCATCGTGGCCTGTACCGGCGGCTCGACCAACGCCGGTCTGCACCTGCCCGCCATCGCCCACGAGGCCGGGATCGACTTTGACCTGTTCGACGTCTGCGACATCTTCCGCGACACACCCTATTTCGTGGATCTCAAGCCGGGCGGACAATATGTCGCCAAGGACCTTTATGAATCCGGGGGTGTCCCCGTCGTGATGAAGGAACTTCGCAAAGCAGGTCTGATCCATGAGGATTGCATGACCGCCAGCGGCCGCACCATTGGCGAAGAACTCGACATGATCGAAGGCGACGCCGACGGCAAGGTCATCTACCACGTCGATTCGCCCATCACCAAGACCGGCGGTGTCGTTGGCCTGAAGGGCAACCTGTGCCCGGAAGGGGCCATCGTGAAGGTCGCAGGCATGTCCGAGGAAGAGCAGGTCTTTACCGGCCCTGCCCGCGTGTTTGAATGCGAAGAGGACGCCTTTGCCGCCGTTAAGGCTCGTGGATACGAGGAAGGCGAAGTCATCGTCATCCGCAACGAAGGCCCCGCAGGCGGCCCCGGCATGCGCGAGATGCTCGCAACCACGGCGGCCCTGTCCGGTCAGGGCATGGGCAAGAAGGTCGCGCTGATCACCGACGGTCGCTTCTCGGGTGCGACCCGCGGCTTCTGCGTCGGCCATGTCGGGCCAGAGGCGGCACACGGCGGCCCGATCGGCATGCTGCAGAATGGCGATGTGATCACCATCAACGCCCTGACGGGCGAGCTGTCTGTCGATCTGACCGACGAAGAGCTTGCCACCCGCAAAGCGGCCTGGGCCGGTCCGCGCAAGACGATCTACGCCACCGGTGCGCTTTGGAAGTACGCCCAGCTGGTCGGAGGCGCTCGTAAAGGGGCCGTCACCCATCCTGGGGCCGAGACCGAGTTGCACATCTACATGGATCTCTGATCCTGTGACCTTCGGTCCGGCCCTCATCCCTGAGGGCCGGACTGTCACTTGACCGGGCGGTCGCGACGATGCCGTGATGCGCATTTGGGTCGCGGCCCTGTACATGACGTGATGCCACACTTTTTCTGTTGCCGAATGACAGATGAATGGCCCGCGCCGTTTGATGCCTGAGGCATCATGGCAACCCCTCAGAACCATCCTGAAGTAGCTGACTTGCCGCACGCCGGACCAATGGTTACCCCTTTGACATCGTCGGGAGTACGTCCGGCGCGCCGGGAAGCCTTTGGTAGTGAACGTGTGATGATGATGGATGGTCCGCCCGCATGCTGAAACCTATCGCCTTACTGTCGGTGCTGGGCATATCCGGCTGCGTTTTGGTTCCAAATGGCGAAGCAGTGCGCGCCCTGTCTCTGTTTGATGGCGAGATCGTCGTGCAGGCCCCTGATGGATACTGCATCGATCCAGCGACCAGCCGCCCCTCTGATGGGTTCGCGGCGATGGCAGGCTGCGCCCTTGTCTCATCCGACGCTGTCATGCCTTCGAAGGACGCCTGGATCACGGTCCAGACAGGGGCGCCGGGCACGGCGGCTGTTGCTGGGAACGAGGCCACGTTGCGCAGCCTACTTGCCACAGCTTCGGGCGTTGCCTTGCTCAGCGCGCGGGGGCAGCCCACGGATATCACCGTTCGGTCCCTCATGTCCCGGGACCAGGTCGTCATAGTGCGGTTCAGCGACAGTGCCGCCGCGCCTTTCCCGGGCCTCGCGAATGATGAATGGCGCGCCTTTCTTGACCTCGACGACCGGCTCGTGACTGTGACGGTCCGGGGGTTCGCGCGCGCGCCATTGCAGCCGGACGACGGGCTGGCCCTTCTGGAACAAGCTGTCTACAGCCTGATCTCGGTCAATTCATCCAGCTCGGGCGGCTGACGTCAGTTTCCTTTTTGGAAACAGTTTGGCACACAGTGGGTATGACAACGAAGCAGCGTTCGGACCACACAGCCCAAGCGCACTCCAAGAAATGAGCAGGCATGTCACAGGAAAGATGGAGTTTTTTGGATCGGCTGGCCTACCGAAGCAGCCTCACGCTTTGGTCGCGTGCGGTCAGAACCGCCAAAAGTGCCGACCTGTCTGACCTGCGGCTTGTCCGGGACCGTGCGCGTAAACTGCGCCACAATCTAAATGAACTTCTTCAGGTTGCCGATACGCGCCTTGCCTTGCCCCGCATCGGATCATCAGCATTCCCAAAACCCGGCGGGACTGACTGGTTTTGGCGTCCCAATCTCTGGCGGGGGCCCTTGGATATCAAGGGAGCCTCCAGTGTCGAAAGTAAGACAGCGTTCGGCGACGAGGTCACTCTGTTCCATGATTGCCGCCTTAGTGAACTGACGCTTCGGCAGTTGCGAAATCAGCGCGAGGTCGATCTGGCCCCCTACGGTCTGCGCATGGACGTGTTCCGCTTTGACGGCAGCTTTCTGTCGGTGGTGGTCGAATTGCCACCTGAGGCCTGCAAAGGGCTGAAAAGACGCCACCTGATCCGCCTTGATACAATTGTCGAACTTGAAAAGCCGCTCGAGATTTTTGCACGTCTGAACATCCGGCATGGGCCAAATACGGAGCAAATCGTCCGGGAACTGCCTCTTGAGGATGACAACGTCTTTGTAGAGTTTGACCTTGCCTACACGAAACTGAACGAAAAACGGGTCGAGCGGATGTGGGTCGACCTGATTTTCGAGGGACCCGAAATGAACCAGGTCACGATGCGGGATGTGACCTTTGCCCGATATCCAAGGGCAGAACTATGATCCTGTAGGGGTCGGGAGGTTGAGATGTCGAATTTGCGACTTACGAAGACACAGATCCTGGAAGGCACCTGGGAGGGTCTCCTGTCCGATGGGCGCGTCGGGGCGGAACCGCCCTTGGTCAAGGTGCTGCATATGGGCTTTGAGGTAGAGGGGGTGACGATCGGGTCCGCACAAGATGGCCTGGGCTGGCACCTGCGGGTTCCCATACCGATCAACGCGATATCGGATGGCGTTCAGACCTTCGTCGTTGTGGACGAAAAAACCGGCGACACTCTGGACAGTTTTACCATCCTCGCCGGAGAGGCTTTGGCCGAAGACATCCGTGCCGAGATTGACCTCTTGCGGGCTGAACTGGACATGCTCAAGAAAGCGTTTCGCCGGCACTGCATCGAGACGATGGGCTAATCCGGCACCCCAAAAATCTTTGCCAAGATTTTTTGAATCGGCGTCCAGCTCCAAGACTCTTCGCGAAGAGTCTTGGAGCCTTGATGACGCGGCGTAGTGCGTGACCCCGCCCTTCATCGCCGTCATGATGACGACAAACGGAGGCCCAGATGACCGAATTTCCGACCCTGCTCTCCCCCCTTGACCTTGGCTTTGTCACTCTGCCGAACCGCGTCCTCATGGGTTCGATGCACACGGGTCTGGAAGAGACCGGCGACTGGGCGCGCGTGGCGGCGTTCTATGCCGAACGCGCCAAAGGCGGCGTCGCCCTCATGGTGACGGGCGGTATGGCACCCAACCGCGAAGGAGGGGTGTTTCCGGGGGCTGCGGGTTTGTTCACCGACGCCGACATCGCAAACCACCGCACCGTGACGGACAAAGTACACGAGGCCGGAGGTCGCATCGCGATGCAGATCCTGCACGCGGGTCGCTATGCCTATGGCAAGGGGTGTGTTGCCCCCTCTGCAATCAAGTCCCCCATCTCACCATTTGTCCCGACCGAACTGGACGAGGCGGGCATTGAACAGCAGATCAGCGATATCGTCACCGCCGCCAAGCGTGCGCAACAGGCGGGCTATGACGGCGTCGAGGTCATGGGGTCCGAAGGGTACTTCCTCAATCAGTTCCTTGTCACCCATACCAACAAGCGGACCGACCGCTGGGGCGGGTCCTACGAGAACCGCATGCGCTTGCCGGTCGAGGTGGTCCGCCGGGTCCGTGCCGCCGTCGGCCCCGAGTTTATCCTGATCTATCGGCTGTCAATGATCGACCTGGTGCCCAATGGATCAAGCTGGGACGAAGTCGTGACCTTGGCAAAGGCTGTAGAGGCGGCAGGTGCGACCATCCTGAATACCGGCATTGGCTGGCACGAGGCCCGCATCCCCACCATCGCCACATCGGTCCCCCGCCGCGCCTTTGCCTGGGTCACAAAGAAGCTGATGGGAGAAGTGTCGATTCCCATAATCACCTCCAACCGTATCAACACCCCACAGGTGGCCGAGGATGTGCTGGCCGAAGGCTGCGCCGACATGGTGTCCATGGCCCGCCCGTTCCTGGCCGACCCGATGTTCGTGGCAAAAGCGGCGTCGGCCCAATCCGGTCTGATCACCCCCTGCATCGCCTGTAACCAGGCCTGCCTTGACCACACCTTCGGGGGCAAACTGTCGTCCTGCCTCGTCAATCCGCGTGCCTGCCACGAAACCGAGCTTGTCGTTGCCCCTGCCGCGCTCCCTGCAAAGATCGCGGTGGTGGGGGCCGGTCCCGCCGGCCTTTCGGCCGCATTGACCGCTGCCGAACGCGGACATCATGTGACCCTTTTCGACAAGGCCACCTCGATCGGTGGCCAGTTGAACATGGCCAAGCAGGTTCCCGGCAAGGAAGAGTTCTGGGGTCTGGTCGACTACTACCGCGCATCGGTAGAGGCCGCGGGTATTGCCCTGCGCCTGGGGGAGGCCGCCACGCCCGAAGGTCTGGAGGGCTTTGACCAGATTGTCATCGCGACCGGCGTCAAGCCGCGCGACCCAGAGATCCCGGGACAGGACCTGCCGCATGTTCTGTCCTACATCGACGTCTTGCGGGACAAGGCGCCCGTTGGGCAAAGCGTCGCCATCATCGGAGCTGGCGGTATCGGCTTTGACGTGGCCGAGTATCTGGTGACCAAGGACAGCCCGACCGAGGACCTGCCAAGCTGGCTGGACGAATGGGGCGTCGCAGACCCCGCTGAGGCGCGCGGCGGTCTGAGCCCGGAAGGGCCGCGGCCCGAACCTGCCGCCCGCCAAGTCACCCTGCTTCAGCGCAAGGCGGAAAAGCTGGGTCGCCGTCTGGGCAAGACAACCGGCTGGATCCACAGGGCCAGCCTTCAGATGAAAAACGTGCAGATGATCGGCGGGGTCCGCTACGACCGCATCGACGCTGACGGCTTGCACATCTCATTCGGTGGCGCCCACGACTCGCCCCAGGTCATCCCTGCGGATACGATTGTGCTGTGTTCGGGCCAATTGCCCGAGCGTGGCCTTGCCGATGCCCTCATTGCCGCCGGGCGCAAGGTGCACATCATCGGCGGGGCGGATGTCGCGGCTGAGTTGGACGCCAAGCGGGCCATCGATCAAGGCACCCGGCTGGCCGCCAAGTTGTGAAGCGGACCCGGCTCATATCGGTCAATGTCGGTCGGGCAGAACCGATGCCGGGCAAGTCGGGCCAAAGCGGCATCAACAAGCGCCCGGTGGTCGGTGCCGTGGAGATCGGCCTTTTGGGCATTGCCTCGGACGCAATTGTCGACCGGGACAATCATGGTGGTCCTGAACAGGCGGTCTACCTTTACTTTGCAACCGACTATGATTGGTGGGCCGAAAGGCTGGCGCGACCGATGCCCCCCGGCACGTTGGGGGAGAACCTGACCATCTCTGGCGTCGCGGGGACCGATGTCCATGTTGGTGACCGGTTCACCTTTGGCGACTGCTGTCTTGAGGTGACCTCACCCCGCATCCCTTGTGTGACGCTTGCCCACCGGATGGACGACCCTGGGTTCGTCCGGCTCTTTCACAAGGCCGGGCGACCGGGGGCCTACGCAAGGGTCGTAAAGCCCGGGCAGGTGTCAGCAGGGATTGATGGCGCATGGCATCCCCTCGACGGCCCAAAGGTCGGACTGGCGGAATTGATGCGCAACGGATCATCACATAAACTGGACGAGCAAACTGTGGCGCGCTGGCGTCAAGCGCCAATTCACAAGAAGCTGTGTGAAAACCTCAGCCTGGCCTATCCCGAAGCGATTTAGTCCGGCCTGGCCGCTGTTTCCCCCCCGTCACTTATCCCTAGCAAGACCCTGATATTGTCAAGCTGACGCCCCGATCCTGCCTTGTTCCCACGGCAAAGCTGGTCCCCGAAGAACTGAATGCAGAGGGACGCAGATGGATCGCCTAACGGAAATGGAGGCCTTTGCCACGGTCGTGGATCAAGGAGGGTTCACTGACGCGGCAAGGAAGATGGGCATTTCCAAGTCCGCTGTTTCCAAGCATGTGTCCTCGCTTGAGGCACGCCTTGGAGCCCGGCTCTTGAACCGCACGACCCGCCGGGTCAGCCCGACCGAAATCGGTCTGGCCTACTATGATCGCGCCCGTCGCGTGTTGAATGACGCAGGCGAAGCCGACGCCCTCGTGACCTCGATGCAATCGGCCCCGTCCGGCCTGTTGCGGATCAGCGTCGCCACCGACTTTGGCGTCAACCACCTGTCCCCTGTTCTGGGCGAATTCCTGCAGGAGTTTCCCGACATCACGGTCAACATGGTGTTGAACAACCGTTATGTTGAGCTGATTTCGGAAGGCTTCGACATGGCCGTGCGGATTGGCGAGTTGGAAGATTCGACCCTTCGTGCCCGCAAGCTGACCGAGACGACCAAACGCATGATCGCGTCCCCATCATACTTTCAGCAGTATGGCCGACCCGAAAAGATCGACGATCTGAACGAGCATAAGTTGCTGCACTACTCCAACCAATCAAACGGAGCGGTCTGGAAGCTGACCGCCCCCTCCGGCGAAAAGCGGCAGGTGCGGACGGCTGGCTGGCTCACGGTCAACGACGGGCAATCTCTCCTCAACGCCTGTATCTCGGGCCTTGGCATCGCCTATCTGCCATCCTTTCTTTATGCCGACGCGCAGGCCAAAGGTCTTGTCGAAGAGGCCATTCCCGATCTGCCCGTCGAAACGCAAGGCATCTACGCGGTTTACCCGCCGGGCCGATTTACCCAACCCAAGGTGCGGGCCTTCATCGACTTTCTTGTCCATGCTTTTGCCGAAAAGGGCCCTGACGCCTGGTAGAGCAACCCTTTCCCCAGAGGTTCCCGAACCTCAACTGGCGAGGCCCGAAAGGGTCGCGCTTTTTTGAATCGATCACTCCAATGTCGAGGTGACGATGACTTCCACGCGCCGGTTCGCGTCGCGGCCTTCAGCTGTAAGGTTGGTCGCCACCGGGGCAAGGTATCCCATCCCCTGGGCATCGAGTTGCGCGCGGCGCACCCCAAGTTCACTCACCAGCCGCTCAACAACTGACGCCGCCCGGCGGCGCGACAGGGCGATATTGGCATCGAGCGACCCTTCGGCGTCCGTATGGCCGACAAGTGCAACCCGGCGGTCAGGATTGTCCGCCAGATAGGCCGCCAGCGCCCGCAGCGAGGCATAGGGGCCCGCGCCCAGTTGGGCAGAGCCTGTCTCGAAGGTAAGGTCACTCAGGATGATGTGGCCACTTTGATCCAGCGTCGTCCCGAAATCGCTCTGCGTTCCGGGCAGGGGCACGGCCGGCGACACGGGCGAGACCGTTGTGACGGCGGGAAACTCGGCGTGTGGCCCAACCCGGACGATCTGAACGAATCCGGCCGTGCCAGACCGGCTGATCATGAGGCTGATCGCCTCTTCGCCATCGTCGCCCATCCGGCTGGCCGCAAAGAAACGAAAGTCGCCCAGGTCGACGAACATGTCCGGGGGGCTCATCACGTCGGTGCCAAAACGAAAATCAAAGCCGCCGCAGGCCAGCGACTCGCAGTCGAGGACCGGTTCGTATCCCATCGCAAGAACCTGATCGCGCAGGGGCACCATCAGGGCCAACGTTGAGGCCCCTTGTGCCTCGACCCGCCAAGCCTGCTGCGATACTGCGCCTTCAAGGATCCGCGTCGGCAAACCTGCCTCTCCGAAGGGGCCAACTGGCATCGCGTAACTGCCAGGTTCGGACACAATCTCGGCCTGCAAAGTCGCCTGCCCCTGAAAGGCCAGTTCCTGTCCCCAGCCAATGCAGGGGGCCAAGGCAAACGTGATGCAGAGCCCCGCCTTCATCGGGCCTGCGAATGATAGTCGTCGTTGGGTCGCATATCGGTGGCCGAAGCGATCCGGTTGCTCATGTTGTAGAACGCAGCCACGGACGCGATGTCCCAGATGTCCCGTTCGGTAAATCCAACCCGCCGCAGGGCATCGCGGTGGTGCTCTTCGATCCCGGCGCTGGCGACGGTCATCCGCTCCGCAAAGTCCAGCATGGCGCGCTGCCTGGCATCAAGCGGGGCGACCCTCCAGTTCATCACCAGCATTTCCCCCAGCTTGGGGTCCCCGGACAGCGCCCGCACTGCAGCGCCATGAGCCGTCAGGCAGTAGTAGCACTTGTTGATCGAGGATACCGTGACCGCGATCATCTCGCGCTCAAGCTTGGTCAGGCCGGACGGGGCGAGCATCAGGTCGTTATAAAGTGCGGTAAACGCGTTGAGCTTGTCGATATCAAAGGCATAGGCCCGCAACACATTCGGCACCATGCCAAGCTTTTCGCCACACTTGTCAAAGTAGGCCTGCGTCGCGGGCGGCAATGGGTCCACTTGCGGCAGGTCCAGCGCGGTGGGGCTGTCATCTTGGGTCATCGTCCGGTCTCCGTCTTGATCCGGTAGTGATACTCTCCCACAGCTGACATCCCTAGGGAAGCATAGAGGCCACGGGCCGCCGTATTGGCCGTTGTCACGACCAACGCCAACTCTTCCGCGCCTTGCCGGGCTGCCCATCTGGCGCAGGCGCGCAGCATATGCGCGCCAAGCCCCTTGCGCCGGAATTGGGCACGGGTCTCGAGGGCATGCAGCATCGCACCATCGGGGCCACAAGCCAGATAGACGGTACCGGCAGGCGAATCCTCAAGCCGGCCAAGGATCGTTGTCTTGGGCCCCTTGGCCCGGTCCATGACAGCCAGCCGGTCAGGGCCGATCCCGCCTTCGGCCCAGATCTCGGCCTGAACGGCGACGGGGGGCCAGACCTCGAACGTGGTAACGGGGGGCGGCAGTGTTTGGGTAAGGAGGCTGACCGGGGCAGAGTACCCGATGACAGGGTCCTTGATGACGTAGCCTGCGCGGTCCAACAGTGCATCCAGCGTCTCGTCCCCATGTCGGATCATGAACAACGGCGTCTGGCCCAGCGCCCGCATGGCCGCCTCTGCCGCAGGCAACCCTTCGGCCAGTCCGTCTATCACTGCGGCGGTCGCAGCACTCACCCGGCTACCGCCGCCTTGCCCTTCCCGGATAACATAGGGACCGACCCGGGTTTGGCCCGCCGGGGGCCATGTCGCCTCGATCAGGGCATAAAGGGCCGAAGGCGTCACTCGGGAAACAGCGAGGCCAGACGCACCATCGCCTCATCCACCATCGCACCGTCCTGCCCCCGGATCACGATGTTAGCCCCATAGACCCCATCCTTCTGATAGGGATAAGAGCCGATCATCAGATCCGGGAAATCTTCGGCCAGCTTGCCCAAAGGCCCGGCAATATCGCCTTCGCCGCGCTGTATGCGCAGGGTCTGCGACAAGAGTGGCGCACCGCCCACCAGCGACGGCAAGACGCTTGCCACCATCGCCTGAAAAACGCTGGGCACCCCGGCCATCACATGGACGTTGTGCAGGATGAACCCGGGGGCAGAGCTGACCGGGTTCTCGATCAGCGTTGCGCCATCGGGGATGCGGGCCATGCGCAGGCGGGCCTCGTTCAGTTCCGTGCCTTGCCGGTCATAATGGGCCTGAAGGATGGCGCGGGCGTCGTCGCGCACATCGATATGGGTGTCGAAGGCTGCGGCAATGCAATCGGCGGTGATGTCGTCGTGGGTGGGGCCGATGCCACCGCTGGTGAACACCGTACCATAGCCGGCCGACAGCGCCTTGACCGCGGCGATGATGGCAGGACGGTCATCCGAGACGATGCGAACCTCCTTGAGGTCGACGCCGATCCGCGTCAGCTCGCCCGCCAGAAAATGCATGTTGGCATCGCGCGTCCGTCCGGACAGGATCTCATCTCCGATGACAAGCATGGCTGCGGTGGGGTTTGCGATGGTCATGGGCCTGCTTCTCCTTTGGGACAGCGCAAGGTATAAGGGGCTGCCATGCGCTTTGCCACACCCCTCATCCCTGCCCGGCTGATCCGCCGCTACAAACGGTTTCTGGCCGATATCGTGCTGGAGGACGGACGCGAGGTCACCGCCCATTGTGCTAACCCCGGCTCCATGATGGGGCTGGCGGAACCGGGCATGCGCATCTGGGTCGAGCCGAACGACGAACCAAAGAAAAAGCTGAAGTTTGGCTGGCGGCTGGTCGACCATGAGAATGGGCATTTTACGGGCGTCGACACCTCTGTCCCGAACCGCGCCTTGCGGGCGTCGTTGGAGGCGGGACAGGTGCCGGGGCTGACCGCCTATGCCACCGTGCGGCCAGAGGTCCGCTACGGCGAGGCAAGCCGCGTCGATTTCCTGCTGTCCGGTCCGGATCGCCCCGACACCTATGTCGAGGTCAAGAGCGTGACGCTTTGCCGAAAGCCCGGCCTGGCCGAATTCCCCGACTCGGTCACCGCCAGAGGGGCCGGGCACCTTGCCGACCTTGCCGCGATGGTCGCCAAGGGCCACCGTGCCGTGATGCTGTACCTTGTCCAGAGGACCGATTGCACAGCGGTCACCCTCGCGGCCGATCTGGACCCGGGCTATGCCCGCGCCTTTGACGAGGCCGCCCAAGTCGGGGTCGAGGTGATATGCCTCGGCACCGAAATTTCACCGAATGCGATCGAAATCGGCGCCCCCTTGCCATTTCAGATGCCCGGATTTGGCTAAAGGCAGGACCAGACCGGTTCGCCGCCTCTGGTCCTTTCTCGTTGAAGGCCCTACATAGGGTCAAAGCCTTATGGAGCAGATCATTGGATGAGCGCAGAGGCCGCCTGACCAAAGACGGCATCCGGATTTACGACCTTAGTGACTTCGCCGGCATGAACCGCGCGGGGCGCCTTGCTGCGACCATACTCGACGATATCGCAGAGCATGTCTTTGTCGGCCAGACCACCGCCGAACTCGACCGGCTGATCACCCATTGGGTCGAAGACGCAGGGGCCACTTCGGCGACGATCGGGTACAAGGGCTATCAGCACGCGTCCTGCATCAGCGTGAACCATGTCGTCTGCCATGGCATCCCCGGCGACAAGAAGCTTAAGGAAGGCGACATCCTCAACATCGACGTGACGGTGATCGTCGATGGCTGGTACGGTGACACCAGCCGCATGTACGTCGCAGGAAACCTGACCCGCAAGGCCGAGAGGCTGATCCAGGTCACCCACGACGCCCTCATGCTTGGGATCGAGGCGGCGCGACCGGGCAATACCTTTGGCGACATTGGCGCGGCTATACAAACCTATGTAGAAGCGCAGCGGATGTCGGTTGTCCGCGACTTTTGCGGCCACGGTCTGGGCCGAGTGTTCCACGCCCCGCCGAATGTTCTGCACTATGGCCGCCCCGGCACCGGCCCAACCCTCGAGGAAGGCATGTTCTTCACCATCGAACCGATGGTGAACCTCGGCCGCCCCGAAACCAAAGTGCTCGCCGACGACTGGACCGCCGTTACCCGCGACAAGTCCCTCTCTGCCCAGTTTGAGCATTCCGTCGGGATCACCGCGCAGGGATGCGAGGTGTTCACCTTGTCGCCAGCCGGGCATTTCCATCCGACCTACGGCTAGGGTGTGACCGCCCTACGCTGGATCGTTCTGGTTCTGGCCTTGGGGCTGGCTGCGTTTGCCGTTTTCCGGCTTGAGGCTGATCGGCGCGGCATTGTGCAAAGCCCCCTGACCGTCGGGACCACACCTGCCACCGTCTATCAACGCGAGGGCGCGGGCCCTGCCCCTGTGGTCGTCATTGCCCATGGCTTTGCCGGATCACGGCACTTGATGCAAAGCTTTGCCCTGACGCTGGCGCAGGCGGGATACATCGCGGTGAGCTTTGATTTCATGGGTCATGGGCGAAACCCTGTGCCCATGTCGGGCGATGTGACATCGATTGATGGCACCACGACCCTTCTGATGGACGAACTGGCCCGGGTGGCCGACGCTGCCCTTGCCCTGCCCGGAAGTGATGGGCGGCTGGCCCTTTTGGGCCATTCGATGGCCTCGGACATCGTGGTGCGACAGGCGGTCCGGGATCCGCGGGTCGGGGCGGTGGTGGCGATCTCTATGTTCTCGCTCGCCGTCACGGGGGACGAACCGTCGAACCTTCTGGTGGTTACCGGGCAATGGGAGGCCATGCTGGCCGAAGAGGCCGAAAAGGCCCTGCGACTGACCGATCCGTCAGCCGGTCTGGGCGATACGACGGGCGATCCGGCCGATGGCACGGGCCGCCGTGCCGTGCTGGCCCCGAATGTTGAACATGTCGGTGTCCTCTATTCACCTGTAACGCTTGAGGAAAGCCGCGCCTGGCTTGATGCCGCCTTTGGCAGATCAAGCACCGGCCCTGTGACGGAACGGGGCGGCTGGGTCGCCCTTTTGATCGTCTCTGTCGTGGCGCTTGCCTGGCCATTGTCAGGTCTGTTGCGGCCGTTAAGGGCCGATGCCCGTCCGCAGGACATTCCGCCGGGGCAATTCTTATTGGCCTGTCTCGTGCCTGCCATCATCACACCACTTGTCTTGTGGCCCTTGCCCACAAGTTTCCTGCCGGTACTCGTGGCCGACTACCTGGCCCTGCACTTTGCCTTGCAGGGGGCCTTGGCCCTGCTGTTGCTGGCGCGGATCGGGGCGGTCAGGGTCGATCTGGGCGGCCTTTTGCTGGCCATTCCGGTCGCCCTGTTCGGCATTGCTCTTTTTGGTGGCATTCTGGACCGCTACGTGGCCTCGTTTTTTCCAACGCCTGAGCGGTTTGTGATCATCGCTGCCATGGCCTGCGTGGCCGTTCCCTACATGTTGGCCGATGCGACGCTGACACAGGGCGGTCAGGCCTCGTTCTGGCGGGTGCTTATGGTTCGGACGGTGGCCCTTGCCTCTTTAGGGGCGGCGGTTGCGCTCGACTTTGAGGGGCTGTTGTTCCTGATTATCATCCTGCCGGTGATCCTGCTGTTCTTTATCCTGTTCGGCACCGTTGGCGGATGGGTCGGGCGCGCCACATGGCGGCCTGCCGCAGGCGGCATCGGGCTGGGCCTTTTCCTGGCATGGGCGCTAGGGGTGACGTTTCCGCTTTTCGCGGCCTAAAGGCGATCGGACGGGTCCTCGCCTTCGGCGCCGCGTTCCAGCCGCCGCCATAGCAGCGACAAGAGCGTCTCACCGGCAAGCGGCGTCGCGCAATCGCCGATCAGGACAGGGGCAGAAAAGGGTTGTGGGGCGGGCAGAGGCAGGCTTGCCTCGCGCGGCTTGGCCCTTGCCGACTTGGCAAAGCGCGTGAGGGCAAGGCCGGTAGGATAAGAGGCAGCTGTCATAGTGACAGTCTGACACAACCCCGACGACCTGTCGCCTCCTTCCCCTCAGGCCGGGGCCTCAAGGAAGGTCACATGCGTGTCACCGTAGCGGCGCGTATCCAGCAGACGGTATCCCGGCGGGGCGGGCATCGGGGCCGCCTCTTCCCAGACGATCAAGGCCTGCGGGGCGATCCAGCCACCGCTATGGGCCGCCGCGAGCGCCAAGGCGCCAAGCCCCCGGTTATACGGCGGATCAAGGAAGATGAGCGTGGCAGACGCCGGGGCCTGGGGCAATTTCAACGCGCTGACCTGTAGCAGGCGGGTGTCCGACTGACGGCGACAGCGGGCGATGTTGTCGCGGATCAGGCCCGCCGCGACCCGGCCGTCATCGACAAAGGTAGCATGCGCCGCGCCGCGCGACATCGCTTCCAACCCCAAAGCGCCGGTGCCGGCAAAAAGATCCAACACCTCAGCCCCCGTCACCGGATCGCCAAGGCGGCCCCCCATCAGAACGTTGAACAGGCTTTCTCGGACCCGGTCCGAGGTCGGACGCAACTGGGCCCCCGCATCCCCCGCCCCGACGGCGGCAAGGGCAAGGCCCCGATGCTGTCCGCCGATGATCCTCACGACCGCAAGAGGGCCTTCATATCCGTCGCCGGGTCCGTGATGACCCCGGGGGCAGGAGATTTGCCTGCCTCGATCAGGCGCTTGCCGATCATGTAGTTGCGGGCATCGTTCATCGCATCCACGGCGACCAGAACACCGTCCCGGTAGTACCAGTGCGACCGGGCATCGCCGGTCTGTTTGACGTGGACGGCGTCATAGCCGGTATTCAGACCGGCAATCTGCAGCTTGCAGTCATATTGATCCGACCAGAACCAGGGTGCCGGAACGTAGTCGACGGATTTGCCCATCATGTTTTGGGCGGCCACCTCGGCCATGTCGATGGCATTGCCAACAGACTCGAGCCGGATGCGGTTGCCCTCAAACAGGCAGGAGGCACAATCACCCGCAGCCCAGATCGCAGGGTCAGACGTCCGGCATTGAGCATCTGTGGCGATCCCGTTGTCGAGGGTCAGACCCGCCCCTTCGGCCAGGGCCGTGGCCGGCATGATCCCCACGCCCACCACGGCGAAATCGACGGCCAACTCTGACCCATCGGTCAGGCGCGCCCCGGTGACTCGGTCGTCGCCCAATAGCCGATCAAGGCCAACGCCCTCCCGAATGTCGACGCCATGCGACTGGTGAAGGGCCCGGAAGTAGTCCGAGGTTTCAGGCGATGCGACCCGTTGCAGAATGCGGGGCGCCATCTCGACCAGGGTCACCTCAAGGCCCTTCTTGGCGCAAACCGCTGCCGCCTCCAGCCCGATGTAGCCGCCCCCGATGATCAGGACCCTGCGACCTTCAACCAGTTCCGGCGCCATCGTGTCGGCATCGCGAAGGTCCCGCATGGTGAATACGCCGTCCAGCGTACCACCGATCGCGGCGGGCAAGGTGCGGGGGTACGATCCGGTCGCCAGCGCCAGCGCGTCGTAGGACAGGTCCTCACCCGTCGACAGAGCTACTGTGCGGGCGGCAGGGTCGACCGAAACGGCGCGGGTGGACAGGCGCAGGTCAATGTCGTGCTCAGGATAAAAGGCCGCAGGGCGCAGGTAGAGCCGTTCGAGCTCCATCTCACCCAGCAGATAGGCTTTGGACAGGGGTGGACGCTGGTAGGGCGGCACATCTTCTGCCCCGATCAGGGTGATCTTGCCGTCAAACCCTTCGGTCCGAAGCTTGGCCACAAGGGAAGCCCCGGCCTGACCGCCTCCGATGACAACGAAATGGGACATTTTTTGCGCCTTGGCTGTGGGAAGTTGCGCTGGCTACACTATCTTTATGGTCGGCATATACCAGACACAATTGAGCCAAGAGGACCATCCATGACCCTTACGATCGGCGACAGCCTTCCCGACGCGACCCTGTGCTATTGGGGTGAAAACGGCCCTGCAACCGTTCAGCTTTCCGAAAAGCTGGGCGGCCGGAAAGTCGTCCTTTTTGCCCTGCCCGGCGCCTTTACCGGGACATGTTCGACCTCTCACCTGCCCAGCTTTATGCGCACCGCCGAGGCGTTCAAGGTCAAAGGCGTGGAAGAGATCATCTGCCTGTCGGTCAACGACCCCTTCGTCCTTGGCGCATGGGCCGAACAAACCGGTGCCACGGCAGCCGGGATCACCCTGCTTGGCGATGCCGACGGGTCCTTTACCAAGGCAATCGGCATGGACTTTACCGCCCCCCCCATCGGCCTCATCGGACGGTCCAACCGCTATGCGACGCTGGTTGAGGATGGAAAGATCACTGCCGTCAGCATCGACGAGCCTGGCGTGTGCGACATTTCCACTGGCGAGCGTTTTCTGGACGCGATCTAAGACAGCTCGGCCAGCTGGCCAGGACACCAGACTAGAAGGAAGAGACCGATGACCATCGCTGTTGGCGATACCCTGCCTGATGCCACCTTTGTGCGGATGGGGCCCGATGGACCCGAAGCCATTCAACTGGGCGATATCGTCCGTGGCAAGAAGGTCGTCCTGTTCGGCCTGCCTGGCGCGTTCACCCCGACCTGCGACGCCGCACATGTGCCCAGCTTTATCCGGACCAAGCCGCAGTTCGAGGCAAAAGGCGTCGATGCCATCGTCTGCGTATCGGTCAACGATGCGCATATCATGCGGCTTTGGGGCGTGAACTCGGGTGCGACCGAGGCGGGGATCCTGATGCTTGGCGACGCGGACTCGTCCTTTACCAAGGCTATCGGGATGGAGTTCTCAAACCCCAAGGTTGGCTTTTATGACCGGTCCAAGCGCTATTCGATGCTGGTTGAGGATGGGGTCGTCACCATCCTCAACGAGGAACCTGCAACCGGCCAATGCGAGATTTCGGCAGGGGGCACCTTGCTGGATCAGATGTAGGCTACTGCGTCTGATGAACGGTGCGGGTGGGGAACGGAATTTCGATCCCCGCCGCATCCAGCGCCTCTTTGACCTGCCGCTTCATATCGGCCTGATAGGCAAAATAGTCGGCGCTGTTGCACCAGACGCGGACAAGAAAATCGACCGAGAAATCGCCCAGATTGTTGACCTGTATAAACGGTTCCGGGTCGGTTTTTGACCGAGGATCGCCCAGGATTGTGTCGCGGATGACCTGTTCGGCCAGCTTCAGATTTGCGCCATAGCTGACGCCGAAGGTCCATTCGGCCCGGCGCGTCGGATAGACCGAATAGTTGGTGATGACATTCCCCCAGACCTGAGCATTGGGGACGATGACCTGAAAGTTGCCGACCGTCGCAAGCTCTGTGAAATTGAGGTTGATCGAACGGACGGTCCCCATCGCTGACCCGATCTCGACAAAATCGCCGACCTTTATGGGGCGAAAAAACACGATCATCACACCGGCCGCCACGTTAGAAAGCGTTCCCTGCAAGGCCAGACCAATGGCAAGACCGGCCGCACCAATGACAGCGATGACAGAGGTGGCCTGAACACCAAAGGTATTCAGGACAAACAGCACCGCAAAGGCAATGATCGCGTACCAGGCGACGTTGGCAACAAAGCCGAACAGCGTCGGATCCAGGCGGTCATGCTTTTGCGCCAACCGCTCGATCCGGCGGCGGAAAAAGCCCGCCAGCAGGAAGCCGACAACAAGGATCACCAGCGCAGCAAGGACATCGCCAAGCAGACCGGCGATGAAATCAAGTGTCAAAAGATCGCCAATCGTGCGACCGTTCCAGATCTCAGTGTTCAGAAAGTCTTGCATTCAAAGTCCAGACAGTTGGTCCATTTTTGCGGCCAGCTTGACATCAAGCGCGCTGAGCCCATCCGCGTCGTGGGTGGTCAGCGTGACATTCACGGTCTTGTAGACATTAGACCATTCCGGATGATGGTTCCACTTTTCGGCCCAGATCGCCGCTTTGGTCATGAAGGCAAAGGCATCGACAAAGTTACCAAACACAAATATCTTGTGGATTGCGTCGCGTCCCTCGGTCATTGCCCAACCCGTCGCCAAGAGCGGGGCCAGTTCCGTTTCGCGCGCCTCGGCGCCCAGTTTCTCGGTCATTCCTGTTCCTCCTGGTGGTGTCGCTTGAATGGGCCGTAACTTGTCAGCACCTCAATCTCTTCGTCGACCGCGGCCCGTTCGGCCAAAAGGTAGCGCGCCACCGCATCGCGAAAGCCCGCGTCCCCGATCCAGTGCAACGAATGGGTCGGGACCGGCATGTATCCTCGGGCAAGCTTGTGTTCACCCTGCGCCCCGGCCTCGACCCGCGCCAGACCCTGTGCGATGGCAAAGTCGATGGCCTGATAGTAGCACAATTCGAAATGCAGGCAGGCGTGATGTTCGGTGCAGCCCCAATAACGGCCATACAGGGTTTCGCGCCCGATCATGTTCAAGGCACCGGCGACCGCACGCCCGTCCCGCATCGCCAGAACCAGCAGGATATCGTCCCGAAGGCTTTCCTGCGCGCGGTTAAAGAAAGCCCGTGTCAGATAGGGCTGGCCCCATTTGCGGGCGCCTGTGTCCTGATAGAACTCCCAAAACGCGTCCCAATGCTCGGGTTGGATCTGGTCACCGGTGAGGGCGACGATCTGCCCGCCAAAGCCCTGTGCGACCTCACGTTCCTTGCGGATGTTCTTGCGCTTGCGCGACGACAGCTGCGCGAGAAAGCCGCCGAAATCGGAATAGTCCTGATTGACCCAGTGAAACTGCTGCCCGGTCCGACGCATCAGACCCATCTGTTCGCCGGCGATTGCCTCGGCCTCGGTGCAGAAAGTGATATGGACCGATGAAAGCTGGTTGTCAGACGCAATCTGGACCGCCCCCTGGACGAGCGCGGCCATGCCTGCCGCCTCATGCCCTGGCCGCGTCAGGAAACGGCGACCGGTGGCAGGGGTGAAGGGGACAGCCATCTGAAGCTTGGGGTAGTAGCGCCCGCCTGCCTGCTCATAGGCATGGGCCCAGTTGTGATCAAAGATGTATTCGCCCTGACTGTGCCCCTTTGCATAAAGCGGGGCAACGGCGATGACCTGTCCATCCGAGCGCGCGGTCAGGTAGCGCGGCTGCCAGCCAGTTCCGACACCGACTGACCGCGACTCCTCCAACGCCAAAAGAAAGCGGTAGGTCGTGAAAGGATCAAGCGGCCTGCCACCATCAGCGGCCTCGGGACAGGCACAGGCATCCCAATCCTCTGCCGCGATCTCATGAAGATGGGCGTGGGCGGTGACTTCGATGACAGGGTTGTCGTTCATGACCGTCTACGTGGGACGCAGCACAGGAGGGTCAAGCGGGATACCCTTCGAAAGTCACATTCACCGCGATCTTGCGGGCCTCGGCCTCGGCCTGAGAAGAGCGGATGGTCCAGCACAGGATGGGCACCCCAGACGCCTTGAGGGCGGCCACCCGTGGCCTGTCCAGGTCGTTGGCCTCATGGCTGATAAAGCTGGCGCCGACCCCGTCAAAATCAGGGATGTCGCGCAACCTGTCGCAGGTGTCGGCTGACAGCGTTGGCCAATCCGAGGCCTCGTAGGACGAGGTGGTCAGCCCGCGTGGAATTTCGGGCGCAAGCCGGGCCATCGCCTGCATGGAATGCGGGTTGAAGGACATCACGGCCAACGTACCGTCATACCCCTTAAGCGCTTCCGCCGTCGCAGCCTCAAGCAGGCCTATGTTGGGGCCCATGGCACCGTCCTGATCCTTGATCTCGATCAGCAGCGGGACCTGTCCCGCCACGATGTCCAGGACCTCTGCCAGCGTCGGGATCCCTTCGGTGCAATGACGTAGCCGGGTCGTCCCAAGTTCGGCGGCACTGCGCAAGGTGATAGGACCCTTCGCCTCGGTCAGCCGGTCAAGGGCATAGTCGTGAAAGACCATCGGCACCCCGTCGGCCGACAGTTGCAGGTCAATCTCGATCCCATAGCCCGCAGCCACCGCCGCCCTGATGGCGGCGGGGCTGTTCTCTGGCCGCCCTTGATCTTTGTCGTGATAGGCTCGATGGGCAATCGGACGGGACAGAAAGCTGCCGGGAAGCATCATTTGACCTCGAAGATGCCTTCAATCTCGACCGCAACGTCAAGGGGCAGCGCAGCGACACCGACCGCTGACCGGGCGTGACGGCCAGCGTCGCCCAGCACGCCGACCAGGAAATCCGACGCGCCGTTGGCAACCTTGGGCTGATCGGT